>Ga0190304_1000149_pt1 | contig 31880 bp, 34 predicted proteins | sample 48700712_MG_FD_161670 | JGI IMG/M metagenome (GOLD analysis project Ga0190304, IMG submission 161670) | Hydrothermal vent sediment bacterial communities from Southern Trench, Guaymas Basin, Mexico - 4870-07-1--2_MG | ecosystem: Environmental > Aquatic > Marine > Hydrothermal vents > Sediment ...
ATATACAGATCTCCTTACTATGGGTACTCTTGGAGATCTTACAGATGAGCAGAAAGAAGCAATAAGTGTTATGCGCAGAAATATAGATAGACTTGATAATTTAATAAAGGATATTCTAGATATCTCCCGTCTTGAATCAGGTACATTGAGCATCCAACCTACAAAATGCGATTTGCTTGAAATAATAACTGAAGTTTTGGCAACAATGAGGTTTACAGCAGAAACAAAGAATATCACTATAGAAACCAATATCGATAACAACCTACCGCCGATTTATGCTGATAGGGACAGAATAAAACAGGTATTGATTAATTTGCTCGGTAATGCCATAAAATTCTCTGATTCTGGAAGTAAAATTATCTTAAGTGCAAAGAGAGATAAAAATAATGTTGTAATAGCAGTCAAGGATTTTGGTAGAGGTATCCCAAAAAATAAACAGAAAAAGATCTTTGAACCATTTTATCAAGTTGATTCGGGTATGGACAGGAAATTTGGTGGAGTAGGTTTAGGATTGGCTATAACTAGAGGTATTGTTGAGGCACATGATGGTAAAATAACTGTAGAGAGTCAGGTTGGAAAAGGTAGTACATTCTTTGTTAAACTTCCGTTAAAGCCATCCTTTATCAAGAGTGAAAAACGATTTAGTATATTTAGAGATGAAAAGGCATTGCCAGAGATTTCATTTAGACCTTCTCATTCAGAGTTAGAAAAGCTGATAGATGAGATGGCAGGTAATACAAAAAAATAAATAGTAGAACAAATCTATGTTTAGATGGAGGAGAGTATGGCCAAGATAATGGTGGTAGATGATGAGACAGATCTTAGAAATTTAGTCAAACTCATTATGGAAAAAGAGGGATTTGAAGTTGAAACAGCAGAGAATGGGAAGGAATTTCTGGATAAAGTAGATGATTTCAAACCGGATCTGGTCTTACTCGACGTAATGATGCCTGGATTGACAACGAGAGAAATACTCAAAAAATTAAAGAAGAAAAAAACCCAGCCAAAGATAGCATTACTTACTGTGGTTAGATATTCTGACGAGGAAAAAGAAAAACTCTTTGATATGGGAAATATTGTAGATTATATCACAAAGCCCTTTGATGTGCAGCATCTGATAGCATCAGTTAATAAACATATTAATGAAACATAGTATACTAGTGTATAGCCTGCTTTGGAGGAGCCATGTCGGAGCGGCAGATTATTCAGATAAACTACTGGAAAGAACTCAGAAAGGAGATAAATGAAACCATCGGCAATCTTCATGGCATAGTACTTTTAACTCATAACTCTGTAGAGTTTTCAGATATAGTTGATTTTTTGAACAAGGTGAGAAAGGACGAACAATTAACCCTTCTATATATCTCTCTTATCAACAGTTACAGCCATATTAAGAAAACCCTTGAGACAAAACCTCTCCATTCAAAAAAATTATTTGTTATTGACTGTGTATCGGGGTTCTTAATCGAGCTTCAGGATAAAATAGATTGTGTGTATAGAAAACCGCCACATAATTTTGAAGAAATGAAGGAGCTGATATTGAAAGGCATCAAGCTCTCGAATCCAGATATGATTGTAGTTGATTCTCTCTCGCAATTTATCAATTTTTCAATGCCGCGAGATACTGAGTTACATGAATTATACAAATTCCTAAAATCTCTCAGAGAGGAGATAATAGGCATTACGATAGACACCATAATTTTGTTGTATGATGACAAACTTGGCATTATGAAAAAGCTCCCTACGTTGTTTACAGACATGATACTCAAACTTGAGGTGATAAAGGAGGAACCAGGATGGCAGGATTAGGGTTAAATGCACAAAAAGAAAGAGAAAGCGAGGTAAAAACTGAGAGAACCTTTGATAAATTTGAGAAAAATGAAACGGTTGAGTACACCAACTACTGGATGGAGATTCAAAACAGATTATCTGAGACGTTAAATAATATAAAAGGTCTGGTCTTGGTTGTTTACACAGGTTTAGAGTTTACAGACATCGTTGAAATTTTAAACAAGGTTGAACCGAATCGGTTCATAAACGTACTTTATATCTCCCTGGTTAGAAGCTACAAGTACATAAAACAGGTTCTTGAATACAAGCCATGCAAATCAAAAAGGTTTTTTGTCGTTGACTGTGTCTCAGGCTATGCATTTCCAACAGATGAAGGAATGGACGAATGCTTTTACCACAAGCCTCCGTCGAGTTTGGAGGAGATGAAGAAGATTATTGAATTTGGTGTTGAAAAAAGTAATCCTGAGATGATGGTTGTCGACTCACTATCGCAGTTCATCAACTTTTCACATCCAACTGAGGATGAACTTAATCAGCTGTATTCCTTCCTTAAGATGTTAAAAAACGAGGTGTCTACAAACGGTCAGGAAATCATTATTCTTTTGTATGATAGTAATATAAGTAGACTACATCGTCTACCTAAAGATGCTGTTGATGAGATAATAAAGATAGAGAAAATAAAGGAGATAAACAAGGAGCCGTTGATGATTAACTGGTTTCAAAGTCAGCAATCTTCTCCCCAACCCTTCAGTTATCATCTAAAGATAGATTAGTAAACACAAAAATAAAAAAAGATTTGTGAGGTTTCCCTCACCTATTTTATCTACTGTAGGTCGTAGACTGTATCTGTGTATGCCGCAGGTGTTGTGAAGGATATTATACCTGGTGCTCCTTCCTCAGGTACAACTCTTCCCCAGACGTCTGTTCTCTCGCCAATCTCTGAGCCGAAGGTTGAAGTTGCATTGACTGCTAACAGAACTTTATCTCCATAGTTTATAACTGGAGTGGTTCCGTCACATGAGTTATCTGCATCCTTGAGTTCGATAATTCCAAATTTAGATGCAGATAGTCCAAAGACGTTTGTTGAGAATATTCCTCCAGTAGCTGGGGCAGCAAATTTTGTGTTGTCATAAGTGAGAATACGTTTACTGGATGTATCGGATAATTCAAGAACCGCAGTGCTGAGATCTATTGGTTGAGAACCTGCACGAGGTCTTACCATTATAACAAGCTTATCTATGTCTGTATTTACATGCCCCTCTATGTCATAGACCGCCAACCCAGTTGCCACCTCTCTCCTTGTTTGCTCACCAGTTGCCATTGCCTGTGTCTCCAGCTTCGAGCTGGTTTGTATCAATACGCTAGCGGCAATACCTGCAACAAGAACCATTGCAATAAAGACAATCATCGCACCGATACCAATCGCTCCAACATTTTTCCTATTCATTCTTCTCATTCTCTTTCACCTCCTCACTGTAGGTCATAGACCGTATCTGGATACGATGACGGTGTTGTAAACGAGATCATTCCAGGGGATCCGATTTCTGGTATTACCATACCAAGAACATCCGTTCTTTCACCAATTTTGTTGAAACATGCATCGGCATCTACGGTAAGCACGACTTTATCTCCCTCGTTGATGACTGGATTAAATCTCGATAGTGAGCTATCCGGGTCATTTAAAACTATTATGCCAAACTCTTCGTTGGTAAGATCAGATATATTGCCAGTACCAAAGAGATCTGCATCAGAATCTACACTGTCGTCAAAATGATTAGCATCTGTATAGTCATAAGAAAGAATGACCTTCTTTGACCCGTTGGAAAGCTCAATAATCGTGTGGTTTAAATCTATATCTGGAGAACCTGCTCTTACTCTCACTGTTATCGCAAGCATATCTATATCAGTATCCACATGTCCTGTTATGTCGTCAACAGCTATTCCTCCAGATACTTCTTCAGTAGTCTCTGCTCCAGTTGCAAGCGCTTGAGTCTCTAACTTTGTGCTTGTTTGTATCAGCACACTCGCTGCTATACCTGCAACAAGAACCATTGCAATAAAGACAATCATCGCACCGATACCAATCGCTCCAACATTTTTCCTATTCATTCTTCTCATCCTCTTTCACCTCCTCACTGTAGGTCCATAACCTCGTCTATATATGAGGCCGGTGTTCTGAATGAAATTATACCAGGTGCTCCATTCTCAGGAACAACCATGCCCCATACATCTGTTCTCTCTGCAAGAGAATTGAAACCACTTGCATCTCCTGCATCAACTGTAATCAATACCTTGTCTCCACGGTTTATCACCGGTGTTGATGATGTGCATGAGTTGTCTGCATCCTCAAGCACAACTATGCCAAACTCATTGGCAGCAAGTCCATCAAAGAAGGCGTCCTGAAATACATCTCCGTTTATCTCACTCTTTGCATGCCATTCGCTGCTGTTATAAGTTAATACAAGTTTCTTTGCAGAATTAGAAATTTCTACGAATGCCTGAGATAAATCTATATCTTCCGATCCTGCTCTTGGTCTAACTTGAATGGCAAGTCTGCTTATATCTGAACCTGAGGCGGCATATCCTTCAATATCCGCAACTGCTATTCCAGTTGCCACCTCTCTCCTTGTTTGCTCACCAGTTGCCATTGCCTGTGTCTCCAGCTTCGAGCTGGTCTGTATCAGCACCGATGCGGCAATACCTGCAACAAGAACCATTGCAATAAAGACAATCATCGCACCGATACCAATAGCACCAGCATTCTTTCTTAGCTTACCAATCCTTTTTCCAACCATCTTTTGTGCATCCCTCCTAGTTGAGTGCAAGTGTAAAAAGCTATAAAGTCTTTAAATAGGTTTTTTTCAGGTAGATATGCACATAGATATGTAGGTGCATATGCATGTAAAAGTGCAACATTCATATAGTGGATATTTAATCCAATATGGGTGAAATGATGATGAGGAGAGCAGCTGTTATAGTATTATATATATCTATCATATCCACATTGATATTGTCAGGTTGTGAAGAAAAAAATAATGGTGGAGAAAGCAACTCTAATAACATATACTTCGATGGCGGGGGTATATTCAAGCTCATTGCGGGTAATCTAACCTATGTTACACATAAGGGTGAAGTAGTAGCAGCTAAGGTAACAATGCTGTTTCAGAATATAGCAGATAGAACAATTAGTGCCAATGTATCTGTAGTACTATATGATAAAAATGATACAATATTGTACTCTACATCTAAGCAGTTCTATAACTATCCTCCCGGTTATAAAGATCAATCGGTTTTACCGGCAAATACTGTAACATACGACGGAGATGATGCTTACAAGGTAGATCACGTGTCAATAACTGTGAGAGAAATTATATAATTCTTTGCCTGAAAAATTGTAGAATTATTATTGCAGCAAAAAGTATTATCATCTCAAATCCAGGTGTTTTATCACCTGTAGTATTTCCAGTATTAATCCCCTCTATCACAATTGATGTTTCTCCGGAGTTGTATGATGTCTGAGTTGCGCCTTTTGGTGTTGGCTTATAGGTTATATTTATGATTTGTTGAACATCCTTTGTGGTACTCCACTCAAAGGATACAGTTTTTACCTCTGCAGGAGCCAATGAGATTATCTTGCTGAGGGTAAAACCTTCACTATCCTCCATGCTAACCGTTAGGTTTCCAGAATTGGTATCTCCATTATTAACAAGTGTAATATTTATTTCGAACGTTCTTATATGTAAACCAGCAGCATCCCTTTCTTTTATTAACCTATGATCTACATTAACTATCGAGATGTCTTCATGAGCATATACGATTTGCAGAAATGAACTTGTGAGAAGTATAAAGATAAAACAAACATAGAATTTTTTCATATTATCTCCTTACCTGCTTTTCAATTGTGAAATTATCTCCTTACCTAAATCAGTAAGTCTGTAGAGCTTCATGTTTTGTCCGTTTTCATAACTCTCCACTAAGCTAAGATGTATAAGAGATTCCTCCGTTCTATATCTTGGTTCCATACCTCTAAGAGCTCCAAGAACGTTGGTTGGTGTGGATTTGACATGATATGCTATTTCTGAAGGATAACTTGGACTTGGACTGATTTCATACAAATATTCAGCAATCTTTTTTCTTAGATTGCTTCTCCTAAAAGCATGTACAATAAGGGGTCTCTTCTCCTCTATAGAGGAAAAAGATATAGTATCCTCTACCATCCCATCCACCTCAAATAATAATGTAAATAACTATTAATAAATTAATCGGTGGGTGTTGGCTTAGACTGATTGCTTTCGGGTTTATATACAATTTTCAGTGCAAAAGGTGTAATCATGGATGAGATTATTACCAGCAAGATGGTTGTAGCCAATACCTGGTGAGCTAAACTTTCACTTCCAAATATGTTCATACTCATCTCTGTAGTTATCACAACTAAGGCAACCTCCATTCTGGGCATCATTCCTACACCAACTGCCAGTGCATCTCTTGTTTTAAACCCGCAGACCTTTGCACCAATAGAACATCCCAGTATCTTTCCCAAAAGCGCCATGGGAATAAGAACTAAAGCCAAAACTCCTATGCCAAGCACTGCATCCAGTTTGAAAGAAGCTCCAACCCACACAAAAAATAAAGGAATGAAGAATATCTCTCCCACCTGTCTGGTAAATTCTATAATTCTTCTTCTATATGGAAAATTACTCAGTGCTAAGCCAGCAAAAAATGCACCAGTTATCGCAGCCAATCCAAGATGCTGAGCAATGGCAGAAAATATAAGCATAAAGGAGATTGCACCAGTCAATATGAGATTTGGCATAGCAAGACGCACTCTACTGAATTTGGTAATCAAGAACGCTGTAATCAGAAATATAATGAAGAACAAAGTAATCTCTCCAATTAGAAAGATGGAATCCCCCTTGCCGAGAGTAATTGAAAGAACTATTATTGCCAGTATATCATCTAGTACAGCCACGGTGAGGATCAACTCTCCAACATTGGAATGAAGTGCCCGCATTTCCATAAGAGTTCTTACTGTCACTCCTACGCTTGTTGCCACCAGAATATTTGCAAAGGCTATACTAACTCTAGGATCATATCCAAGAATCTGACCTGCCAAAAATCCAAAGAAGAAAGCAAAGACAACATCAAAGAGAGAAGTGAGAACTCCTTTCTTTCCAGCTTTTTTTATCTCTCCCATTCCTATATCAAGCCCAGAGATGAAAAGGAGAAATATGATGCCCAGTTTGGCAAGATCCTCAGTTATATCTGTAAGATATTGAATATTGAATAGTTGTCCCGCTACAAAAGGTCCTATAAGTATGCCTGCGGCAATCTCTCCAACCACTGCGGGTTGTTTTAGTTTCTCCATTCCGTATCCGAACACCTTTGCCAGTAGCAGAGCTAAACCTATTTCAAGTAACATTATCTCTTGCCCAATAATATTTGTATTATACAGTGGAGAGTAATTTCACCAATTAATTTATTATTTTCAACTACAGGTAATCTTCTTAAACCAGAATTTACCATTCTGCTTAGGGCCTTTCCAATCTTTTCATCTGGTGAAGCTTTTATGATGTGTTTCTGCATCATATCCTCTGCTTTCTTTATTGTTCCATAGTATATGGAAGCTCCGTATCTGCTGCTAAATATGTACTTTGGGAGTTTATTAGGAACAAGAAATCTTAGCACGTCGCTCTCTGTTATAACTCCACATAATTTCTTATTCTCTTTGCTTTCCACGATCCATATGTGATCACGTGCTGTTAATATGGAGAGTATCTCATCTACACTTGCGTTCTTTTCAGCAACGGGTAGATTGATAGAGAGACGTTTATCTAGGATATCCCCTATCTTTTTTTCATAAAGCTCTTCAAGATTCACAAGACGGATAGAGAAAAAAGTCATAAATAAAACTTTTGACGATGATTTTAGCCACGACAACAAACTTTTATATGGTTTATCTCTTAGTCTCTTTGATGGTGAGGCGAAAAATTGCAAAGGCAGGTTCATTTCTGGTAGTTTTTATTCTGCTTTCTACTACCTTCTTTCTTCTGCCAATAAAGGCAAGTTCTTCAACAGCAGAGACAGTGGTTAATGCAACCTTTGATATAACGTTTTTAGACGGTGTAAATTTAAGTATAAAGGTAAAGCTTGATTCCTACAGAATAAAGATATTTGGAGAGAGCTATAATACCAGTCAGATAAGGGCGAGCTATGATGAGAACAAGGGGGCTTTTAAACAGGTTTTGTACAGCTACGTTGAAGATGCAATCAATCACGTATTTTCAAACTGCACAAGCGAGCTTGGTAGACCCTATGTGGATGAAAACTCATTGAGCGGTAATTCAAATAGTCCTGTAGTGTTTTACATGGATTGCACGGTTTCTCTTACCTCCAAGTTTTTTGGTACATCAATACCATACATCTCTGATTTTGTGAATGGATTCCTTGATTCTGGAGGAGTGATTTCATACACTTTTAACTTCTATGCAAACACTGGATGGAACAATACATATCATTTTATAACAACTGATAAGATGGAGATAATTGAAGTAAATCAGAATGGTATTCTTTCTCTTTCTGGGAAAGAGGTTACTTGGACCATAGAGAACAGGCTAGGTACTGAGGCGAAGCAAGGCAGAGGAACCTTCAAGGTTAGATATGAAAATCCAACATCTGCATTCGATGCTGAAGATATTCATCTTGATATTTACTTTGATTTCAGCGAAATAGAAAGAGCAAGGTTTAACTGTACTATTAATGTTAATGCCTGCAGGATAAATAGCTTTGTTGACATGCCTTCCTTTGTATCTCAGGCAACATTTCTACCCTCTGATGCCATACGAATGCTGGTAAAACAGAATCTCACCAACTGGGAAGCCATCTACACCAATATTTTTGCACCGATAAAGAAAAACGTTGGGAATGTTCTCAACAACTCATTCAACATCTCAACAAATCTTTTATTTAACTTTAATCTATCTACCACAGAAAACTGCTCTACTCCCTACAATACATCTAAAATAGATGCATCTCCACCTATTGCTGGAGTTTTATCAGACTATCTTAACATACCTCTATGCGGTATTTCTCCACGCGCTTTCTTTGCCTTTGTGTATGGAGGGGGAACAGGAAAAATAACCGAAAATGATATTCCATTATATGGAATAAATCATCCCTTTGATGCCCATCTTGTACTGCCAGAGGGATTGAATGGGACAGCCACGTGGAATGTCACAACTCCTCTAAATACGACGATATATTGCTCAAATGCACTGAAGTATGAGGAAGAGAAGATAACAAGAGATATAGAGGTAAATCTGAGAAACTTGGATCTCGACTTGATAAGCATTCTAACAGGGAAGAGTAACGTAGTTGCTACCATTGATGTGGGTTATAATCAAAATCTGTATCATCTTCTACTTCAGCCGGAGTTTACTATTCCAAGTTGCATATCCATTCCATACATAAATTCAGATCTTCTAAGAGTATGCATAGAAGAGAGTATATTCAAAAACATGAGCGGTTTCTATGATAGACAAAGAGAATTTGCCGAGCAGCATGTAGCAGAGATCTTTGACCTGTCTGATGTTGATGTGTATGTGGATCAGGCTGAACTTGATAACAATCTTCAATGGGATAAAAACATTAAACAGATGGATGACGAGGAACCATTCGTTGTGCCCTTATCTGCCCACATCTCTTATAAAACAGACTTTGACTTCTCTCTGTCTTCCTTCTCATTAAATATCAAAAATCAAACTTTGCATCTTAAAGGCATACCTGGACAGGATGTTACTTATAAGTTTGTACTTTCAAAAGGTATAGAAATCAGGTGCAACGATTCCCTTAACCGCACAACAATAATTCCCCTTGATGACGGAGGAACACTAATTGAGGTAATGTTTAGTAGGGATGAAGGAGATCAGGAGACCATACTTTACTACTCACTAAAAACCTCTCCTCTCTTTACACTGGTTGTCTTTTTACCTCTCATTTTGACTCTCATCATAGTGGTTGCCCTGTTTGCTCTTCTATTCTACATCAGAAAAAGAAGACGCAGACTACCTCCAGCACCACCAAAAGAAGAAAGATACATTCCGCCAGAGACACAGTAGTTAAAGATGCATAATTTCTGGGAGAAATTTCAGCAGTATTGGTATATTTTTGAGAAGAGGAAATGCAAGTTTAGAGGGATAGTCTATATCACCATACTTTGATATTATGGAAAGAATCTCTTCATCGTTAAGATAGGAAAGGTATTTATCAACCTGGCTATCATCCATCTGTAAGAATCTTTTTCTTATTCTCATCCCTATGGCAATCTCTCTCTTCAGAGCGGCGCTCCAGAGGTTATGATACTTTTTAAGAATCTTTTTTGCTGCATCGTTATTCTCTAATGCCTCCTCTGCAACCTCTGAGCAGAAATTAGAAGAAAGTAATCCGGGATAGAGTCCACCACCTGAGAGTGGTTTAACCTGAGATGCCGCATCTCCGACTATCATTACTCTATCCATAGCAGTTTCATCCAAGAATCCAAGAGGTATCGCACCGCCGAGGAGACCTTTAACCGTACATCCCTTCAAAAAGGGTTCTGTTAAGGGATTTGTGAACATCATATCAAAGTAGGATTTTATTGGCTTTGGAGGGGGAGTAGATGTACATAACCCTATCCTTGCCTCTGTCCCCTCTCTGTTTGTTGGTATGATCCACGCAAAAAAACCAGGAGCTATATTTCTGCTGAAAAAAACATGCACCTTTTTTGGATTAATATTTATATTTTCTACCTCTGCACCCACACCAAGAAGAACTTCCTTTGGATCAGGAAAACCAAAGAACTCTCTAACCTTTGATTTTGCACCGTCTGCACCTATCAAAATCTTATACTGCAAAACACCACTTTCACCATCGCTTTTTATTTGAACCTTTCCATCTTCAAAGCTATATGCTTTATTATTCAGCAGATAAACTGCGTTGTAATTCTGTGCATTTTCAGCAAGCAGTTTGTCAAATAGCACTCTATCTATTGCAAAGGCTTGGACCCTATCACTTTCTATTTCAAAAACCCTGCCTTCTGGAGAATGGATATATGCTCCATAGAGCTCATTTTGGATAATCTTATTTGGAGAAATACCAGAGAGCTCTATCACTCTTTTTGAAACAAGACCTGCACATTTAAGAGGTATACCTATCTCTCTTTTCTGCTCAACAACGGCAACCTCAAATCCCTTCTTTGATAGATGCAAAGCAACGTTACTCCCAATAGGTCCGGCACCAATTATTACGGCATCATACTTCATTAGCTTTAAGTATAACATGCTAATTTATAACAAAAGCGGTGAAGAACATGCGGCATAGAAGAACAATAAATATCTTTGAATCCCTCAATTTCCTGTTTGGAGGAGTAATGACAAAGTCTGGGAAGAAGGTTGATGCAGCTAAGAAACTCGAGGACATGGATTTACTTTCGAGATTTGTTGTTGATGGTAGCGAAAATAAGATAGGGGAGAGTATAGCTTTGGATGGGGACATACTTATAGTAAAGTCGGGAAAGACTTTTCTTGGAGTACCTCTAAAACATGTTGAGGACATAGGAGATGCTTTAAAAGTGAAAGGACTAGTTGATTTTGATAAAGCTGTGCATTTGGGCAATAGGTGGTATAATAAGTATCTTAAGGGATAGAATGGAAAATAATGCTACAGAATACAAGATGGTTATTGCCGTGAGGCAGGATATCAAACTTTCTGCAGGAAAGATGGCTGCACAGGTAGCACATGCAGCAGTTGCCTGTGCATTGGAAGCAAAAAAGAAGAAACCAAAATGGTTTAAAGAGTGGCAGAGTGAGGGAGGAAAAAAAGTCGTTGTTAAAGTTGATGATGAAAATGATCTACTCCTATTGAAAACAGAGTCAGATAAAAGAGATCTCATATCAAATGTAATAATAGATGCAGGTCTAACAGAGGTACCTCCTGGAACAAAAACCGTGATAGGAATAGGTCCTGCTCCCTCTAAGCTAATTGATCCATTAACAGGACAACTTCCTCTCCTTTAGCCCATTATATCCCATATAGGTTTACGCCATAGAGTATCCAACGTAGTAACATCTACGTCTATCAGTTTTTTGTTGCTATCTTTGATTGTTAGACTTTTTCCTCCGACAGTTCCTATTTTCACAGAGGTAATATTATTTTTATTGAGATATTCTTCAAATTTATCCATTTTTTCTTTTCTCACCTCAACTATCCAGCGTGTATTTGATTCTGAAAACACCTTAAAGTCAGAACGTAAACCTCTACCAACATTGGTAATGTCTATCTCTGCACCGATATCTCCCGCTATCATCATCTCAGCCAAAGTAACAGTTAGTCCTCCCTCGCTCACATCATGGCAAGCTTTGATGTATCCATTCCAAATGGAATTGAGAATTGCATCTATGCTCCTTTTCAGGGAATCGATATTTACCTTTGGTACAGCACCACCGTCAAGATTCATAATTTCATAATATACAGACCCTCCGAGCTCTTGCTTTGTTTCTCCAATAATGTACAGAGGATTTCCTTCCTTTTTGAGATCAATAGTTACACATTTTCTTATATCTGGTACGATTCCTATGCCCATTATCTCTGGAGTTGGAGGAATTGCATTACCCACACTCTCATTGTAGAAACTTACGTTGCCAGATATGAAAGGAAGTTTCAGAGCCCTAGCTATCTCTCCCAGACCTCTGCAACTTTCATAGAATTCTCCCATGATAGGGTGCTTTTCAGGATTTCCAAAGTTAAGGCAGTCTGCGATAGAATCTGGCTTCGCTCCAACTGCAACAAGGTTTCTACACGCTTCATCCATAGCAGACATAGCACCCCAGTAAGGATCTATTTCTGTAAATCTTGGATTTACATCGGCAGTTATTGCTATACCTTTAAATGAGTTTTCGAGAGGCTTAATAACCGCAGCGTCTCCATGTGATTCTTTCCCAAGTAATCCATGTAGAGGTTTGATAACAGTATTTCCCCTAACCTCGTGATCGTACTGTCTTATCACCCATTCCTTGGATGCTATGTTATAGGATGATAACAGTTTTTTGAAAATAATTTCAATATCTGGAACATCAAATTCGGGATCTCTTTCATTGTGTTTTTTTCTATATTGATAAGGTCTCTCCTTTTCATCATAGACTGGACCGCCGGTTTGGAAAACCGTATCCAGCTCAAGAACCTTCTCGTTTTTGTAAAATACTCGAGTCACTCTTTCCTTTATGACTTTTCCAATTGGTACTGCAAAAACATCCCATTTTTTGCATATTTCAAGAACTTCATCAAGATTCCTTCTGTCTACCAGAAACATCATTCTTTCCTGACTCTCGCTCACCCATATTTCCCATGGTGCCATACCTGGTTCTTTCAATGGAATATCATCGAGTGATATCTCTGCACCAAATCCAGCATCATGCGCCATCTCGCCACATACGCAAGATAGCCCGCCACCACCAAAATCTTTCAAACCCTCAAGCAAACCTTTCTCAACACACTCTAGGGTAACATGAATAAGAGGCTCTTTTGTTATGGGGTCCCCAACTTGAACTGCAGATCTACTTTTTTCCTCGCTTTCTTCTGTAAGCTCTTCAGATGCAAAGTTTACCCCATGTATTCCATCTCTTCCAGTTTTTCCGCCAACATAGACATATATATTTCCAGGTGCCTTTGCTCTGCTGTGTACCAGATTCTTTTTTTTCATTATTCCTATGCATCCTACGTTTACTAGACAATTGCCAATGTATCCTTTATGAAATACAGCTTGTCCAGCTACAGTTGGGATGCCTATTCTATTGCCATAATCTCTTATTCCATCGACCACACCCTTGAAAAGGTATCTTGGATGCTTAGTTCCCTTCGGTAGTTCATTGAAAGGTAAATCAAGAGGCCCAAAGAATAGCGGATCTACGAATGCAACCGGCTGAGCACCCATGCATACAACATCTCTTACTATTCCTCCAATGCCTGTGGCTGCACCTCCATAGGGCTCTACTGCCGATGGATGGTTGTGTGACTCCAAGGCAGCAACGTAGTAATGCTCTCCATCGAATTCCATTACTCCAGCATCCTCTCTTGCAACTATTCGATTTTCCTCTATGCCATAGATATACTTCTTTAAAGGCACCTTTGAAGATTTATAGCAACTATGTTCGCTCCATGCCTGACCAAGAGCTTGAAGCTCAACATCTGTAGGATTTCTTCCCTTTTTGTTGAAATAGTCCTTTATTCTTTTCATCTCCTTCAGAGAAAGTGCTAGTCCCATAGTTTTACTGATCTCCAGAAGCTCATCATCATACGCATCTTTTAGATTGATCTCATATAGCTCAAAAGAAAGATTACGTTTTTTGAGCAGATGATCTATTTCCATTTTTCTCCCTTTAAACCTTTTTGATATCAATAGAATAACTATGGATAACAGGATTGGTCAAAAGTTTCTGACACATCTCTTCGGCTCTCTTCCTGGCAGTTTTCTCATCTTTATCGTCTATCATGAGTGTAAACACCTTTGTTGTTTTAATATCCTTTACATCCTCAAATCCAAGAAGATGGAGTGCTTTTAATGTAGTTGCACCCTCTGGATCAGTTATTCCTTCCTTTAATCTGATAGAAATTATAACCTCATACATGATGATGCCAAAATGTGCCAAGTATTGATTAAAGTATCGATTACATCAGACAGCAAATTTTATCTCCATCTTCTCTTTTATCGATGCTCACGGGCTCGTAGATCAGCGGAAGATCGCTCCCTTGGCATGGGAGAGGCCTGGGGTTCAAATCCCCACGAGTCCATCCTCATCGTAGGGAGAAAATTTGTTCAACAGACCCGGAAATCGTATTCTTACATGGTTTTTGCTCCAATATAAAAAGTTATGAACATTTATATTCTCAATTATGTATCAATACTATCAATAATTAGATTTTAGAACCCTCTTCTATGATTACATGGATCAGGAGGAGATGTAAAATGCTGCAGTAACTGATAGAATTGGTTAGAAGGGAAAAATATCTTTCGATAAAATCTGAGAAGAATATAGAGATAAAAATGATAGCTGTTATTCTCTATTATACTGAAAATTCTATTGGAAGTGAGAATAGTCTCTTTAATTTAACAGTGTAAATAAATAAAAAATCGTTTAAATGACTGTATCGAGTATATACTCTCGAGAATGTTCTTCTTATTTCTCTCCTAGTGCTATCATTCTCTTAGTTAGCTCATCAAGTGTAAGATTGGTTATTACAAGGGGAATATTCTCCGCATCGGCTAGTTTGACTGCAAGAGGATCCACAGAACCAGGCATATGATAAACAACAACTGTTGGTTTCATAGGATGAACCCTTACTGCTATCATTGGACTTCTTCCGTACTGTATGCCAGTAAAAACCAGTGCTCTATCTGTACTCCATCCATACAATCTGGTAAAATCAGTTGAACTGATCGTTTTTATGGTTTTTATGCTATCTACAAGTGTAAACCCCTTTACGCTTTTCCTCTCCATATCCGCAGGAGAATTTGCTACCTTTCCTTCTATTGCCTCGATGAACTTCTCCACTGGAATAGCATAGGGATACTCCATGATTTCTAGAATTCCTTCGGTACCCTCTGTCATAGATGCATACTTTTGCAGTACCTTGCCTCCCCGTTTTTCATCTATTTCAAAAAGCGCCTCAATTATACGCTTTATATTTTGTATACCAGGAGATTTTCTCCTTCCTGACTCATAATCACTCAAAACACTTGGAGATATTCCAAGGGTTTTTGCAAGTTCAGTTTGTGAAATATCAAAAATGATGCGCCACTTTCTGATTGTTCTTCCCGGCTGTGGACTCAGAGTTATCTCCCCAGCGATCTTCTCAGCCAACCTGTTTTTGATTCTCATTTCTCTACAGGCCTGAATTTGTATCCATAGTATATAGCTCCTGTGTAGCCGTCATCTTGTATTCTTCTAAACGTCGCCTGAACCTTCATGCCTATCTCTATTTTATCTAAATCACAATCTACAATCTGACCGGTTATCCTTGGACCTTCATCAAGCTCAACTATTGCTATTGCATAGGGTGCCTGTCCTTCAAACTTTGATGGAGGGGTGTGTACAACTGCATATGTAACAACCTTTCCACTACCCTTTAGCTTGACATCAACCATCTTTCCTAAACTACTTCTTCGGCAGTAGGGACATACCTCCCTTGGCGGAAAATAAACTCTATTGCATACTGTACATTTGTTACCCATGAGGTTGTATCTCTGTGGTATTTCTCTCCAAAACCTAGCAACAGCTTTAACCATCTAAACCGCCTCCATGATATGAACAACACATGATGCTCCACTACCACCTATATTGTGGGTTAAACCTATACGAGCATCTTTAACCTGCCTTTTATCCGCCTCTCCTCTCAACTGTTTCACTATCTCAACGACCTGAGCTACACCTGTTGCTCCAACCGGATGCCCCTTGGCTTTTAATCCTCCACTGGTGTTTATTGGCTTGTCCCCATCAAGTGCAGTGACTCCTTCCTCAGCAGCCTTGCCACCCTCTCCCTTCTTGAAAAATCCCAGATCCTCTATTGCAAGTATCTCCGCTATTGTAAAACAGTCATGCACCTCTGCCACATCTATATCTTTGGGTTTAATCTTTGCCTGCTTGTATGCCATCTCAGCAGCTTTAACGGTTGATTGAAACGTGCATATATCCTCTCTACCATGCAGCGCTAAGGAATCTGACGCCTGTCCAGAGCCTATTATCTTTACTATTTTATCTGTATAATCTTTAGCCTTCTCAAGGGGACAGAGTATGAGTGCAGCGGCTCCATCACTGATTGGAGAGCTATCCAGAAGAGTTATAGGTTCTGCAACTGGTGTTGCGTTAATGACATCATCTACAGTAATCTTCCTATGAAACTGTGCATTGGGATTCAACAGCCCATTCTCATGGTTTTTCACAGCAACCTGTGCTATCTGCTCCCTTGTTGTACCATATTCATACATATGTCTCCTTGCGATCATTGCATACAGGCTTGGGAAGGTGGCACCGAAAAACGCCTCCCATTCCTGATCTGCAGCCATCGCAAGTATATCTGTTGCCTCACCACCGACAACATCTGTCATCTTTTCTACTCCACCTACCACAACTATGTCATGCATACCTGATGCAATTGCAATATAAGCTTGTCTAAGTGCCATTCCACCGGATGCACAGGCACTCTCCACCCTTGTTGCAGGAATGTGCATTGTTGATAGGCCAGAACTATCAGCAACAAGAGCACCTACATGTTCCTGTCCAACAAATCTACCTGCACTCATTGAACCAACATAAAGAGCATCTATCTCAGTACCACTTATACCTGCATCAAGAATCGCCTTTGTTCCCGCCTCAGTAATGAGTTGTCTAAGTGATTTATCCCAAAGCTCACCAAATTTTGTGAGACCTACTCCAATTATTGCTACTTCTCTCATCCTATCACTCCACATACAATAACTCTCTAAACTTGGTGTATATACCATAATTTATGTATCTCTTCTTTGCAATAAGTTGCTCAACAGTTGGTGCCTTTTCCTTTTTGAAAGTTTTTATTTCATCTGTAACGGTTATATCAAAAGAATCGCTTCCAGCGCCAGAACCAAAGCTTGTCATAAGTATCCTGTCTTCTGGCTCTGCGATATCAAGGACTGCAGCCAAGCCAAGTATAGAACTACCAGAGTAAGTATTACCAATACGTGGTGATAATAATCCTGTTTTAATCTGCTCCTGTGTAAATCCAAGCTTTTTTGCGACTGCTACGGGAAATTTTCCATTTGGCTGGTGAAATACAGCATAATCATAATCCTTTGGCTCTGTCCCGACCTTATCCATAAGCATCTTTGTAGCCTCGGTAATATGTTTGAAATATGCTGGAGCTCCTGTGAATCTACCACCATGAGAAGGGTACTTCCTTCCCTCTCTTCTCCAGAAATCAGGCGTATCCGTTGCAAAGGAACAGGTGTCATTTATTGTTGCAATCACCTTTTTTGATCCTATTATATATGCTGCTCCTCCTGCTGCTGCCGAATATTCCAACGCATCTCCGGGAGCAGCCTGAGCAGTATCTGCACCTATGGCTAAGCCATATTTGATCATACCTGCTTTTATCAACGCTATGCAGTTCTGTATTGCTGCTGTACCTGCCTTACAGGCAAACTCATAGTCTGCAACCATCAGTTCAGGAGTTGCACCGATTGCCTCTCCTACGATGGTACCAGTTGGTTTTACTGCATATGGATGTGATTCACTTCCTATGTATATTGCTCCTATATCCTTTGGATCTATTTCTGCTCTATCTATGGCTGCCCTAGCTGCCTCCACACTTATAGTGGCGACATCCTCGTCTGGTCCAGGAACCGATTTCTCGTGCAATCCCAGACCTTTCTTTATGCCCTCCGGATCTCTTCCCCAGACCTCTGCTATATCATCCACTTTAATTCTATGGATGGATACAAACGCACCATAGCTTACTATTCCTATTTGCCCCATGAGTATCGTGAAGGGCAAAACAAAGATCTATATTTAAAATTGACGGAATTTTTTTCGACAATATGCGAGGTTATCCGCTAATTGTTATCTTCTCACCTTTCTTCAATGCCTCTAGTGCAGCCTCTGTATGCTCCTCGAGCTTCTTTTCATCATAGAGCATCTTCTTTGCTCTAAGATTTTGCTCCTCGAGTATCTTCTTTGCCTCTTCCCTTCTCCTTCTACTCTCCTTTTTTATTGAGATTATCTTTGCCCTCATCTCCACAACTTTTCTATGGACCTCATTGGCACTCTTTTTGATCTCCATATACTCCTCATGCTTTTTGTTTGCCTCATTTATAAGAGCTGCAACTTCCTCAAAAACCTTGATAAATTTTTCATGATACTTCTGACTCTCTTGATAGTACTTCTGCACCTGTTCATGCTCTGCATCTGCCTTTTTGAATAACTCATCTATGACTTTTTCCTTGTCTGATAGATCTATCTCTGTCAATTTTTGTTTCTCTAGTTCCTTTTTCAATCGCTCATATTCTACCCTTAATTTCCTTATGTTGTCTATTATTCTGTCCTCTTCTTCTTTACTCAAGGGCGTGGTTTCCTGTTTATACTCAAGCATCTGTATATCTGCCTTCAGTTCCTCTACTTTCAGAGGAAGGCTCCTTATAATCCCCTTTTTATTTTTTCTTTTCTGCTGAATTAACTCCTTAGCCTGTTGCTGAAGCTGATTTCTCAGTTCCTTGTGCTTTCTCATCTCCTCTACTGCCTTATTTCTCAGTTCCTTGAGTTTCTTCATCTCTTCAAGCAATTCCTTCTTCTTTGCGTTGAGCATGTCTCGCTCTTCCTTTACTACTCTGGCAGCCTCGTTAAGTTCATCTCTCTTCTGAATCAACGTCTGATACTTTTTCTCAGCGTTTCTCAGTGCCTCTCCTCTCAATTTTTTGGATGCCATACAGACTCTCCCAAACTACTGTCGTATTACTCTGATGTATACATTATTTTTACCCTGAAACGCCCTCCACGGCATCTTTACATCTGCATATCCACCTGCAGGTATAGATATATTATCTACTCTATTTTTCTCTATGCCATTTACTGAGAGCACTATGGAGAGATTCTTTGCCGTCACATTTCCCTCATTTTTCACAGAAAATCTTGTCGTAACAATCTCTCCTTCCTTGAATATTCTTGGCCAGTGAAAAACATTAGCTATGCCCAACTTTATCTGTGCACCCTTCACCATTGCAAGAAGCGAGATGGTAGAACGCTTTGCTGGTCTATCTCTTGGTACTGCAGTTACCTTTATCTCTGCATAACCATCTGGACCAACATCTGGACTCGCTCTTACCGAAACATATATCTTATGCTCCTCACCCGGATTAAGTTTTATTTCTTCATCAGAAATAGAAACATCCCATCCCTCAGGTAAAGATTCTTTATTTATTGATAAATCGTATACCTTTCGCCATTTGGTTGGATTCCTTACAACAATCTCAAACTTCTCTTCACCATCAACATCAACTTCCTTGATGCGATCGAAACATATCAGAAGTACATGCTTTCTAAGTATGTGACGTATAATAAAGACGATAATCAACAAAATTATCGCAATAACTATGGTTAATAGAATCATGCCTGCAGCAGAGCCAAATACTGCTGTAAGACCCATTGTTTGGGCAAAGGAGTCAAAGGATTCTGTGATTACCTGAGCCACTGTAGGCACCACTGCCGTTGTTACTACCATAACCGTATTTCTGTTGCTGAGATGGTCTGCAGAATAGACAGTAAATACCAATATATCCTGTGAACCTGTCTCAACATTCTGTGGAACCGTAACAGTTACATTAACCTCCTTTTCTTCACCAGGATTCAGCCGGATTGAGGAGGTATCAAGCACAAAATCCCATCCATTTTGAGATTCTACAGATATTACAAGATCCTCAACATCGTTTCCTGCATTCTTGATTATAAACAGATAAGTATAACTGCTGCCTTTCCTAACGTCTTTGCCAGGTATTGAAGATATGTCAATCAAAAACCTTCTCTTTTCAGGTGAGAGAATTACCATTCCTTCGAGAGAATCCCTCCCCCTTTCACCATCTGCAGAAATGTATAGCTTTGCACTATCACCATACTTCCCGTTTGGAGATGGCGTTACTGTAACAGTTATGTCCTTATTCTGCCCTCCAGATAGGCTTATTGAGTCAGAAATATATCTTATACCATATTGGCTATAAGTAGCGGTGCCTCCATCAGTTCCATTTAAGAAATATGTCCATCCCTCTGGTGTGACCATGTAATTTGTGTCTATGACATATACAGTCAAGTTTACGGTATCTGATTTATTGCCCTGGTTTCTTACAGTAATATTGTAGATGGCTCTTCCACTCTTTAATATGCGTTGCTTTGAACTTACTCCATTCTTGAATTCTAATTTAATGTCAGTTGGTAGAGTTAAAGTGACATCTACGTGAGATGATGTATTGTATGAATTATACATCAGTGTAGGCTCTTCTATCCCTATTAGATTTCCTAAATCAAACTCTATACCAAGAAGGTCAAGCAGATTGATCAAGTCAGATAGCGAGAAGTTTGCAATACTTATATTGTTGAATCGGCTGGATTGGAGAAATCTAGAGGAGACAGATACTTTAAGTGCGAGAGCATGGTTTTTCTCAAGGACATAATCGATGTCCTTCACTTCTATCTGAGTGAGACTTCTAGAGAGAACAACGTTGACTGTTTTGGTGCCTGATGCTATTTCTTTAACCACATTTCCATCCTTGTCTACATCAAGGAGTGAAGCCTCTATTACATATATGAAAGAGAGTAAAGAACCTAGTGATAGATTGGTTAATAAATCAGCTACCTCTGGGTATTTCATGTACAGAACTACATCAGCATCTCCAACTACCCTCGTTACATGGTTGTAAGACGGATACACCACCCACTGCTCTCCACTGCCAGATATACGCACCTCGCTTGTATTGCTATATAAAGGTGGATTTTTACTCAATACCTTTTTGTTACTGCTATCAACTGTTAAATCCCTCAAAAAGTAACGCCTTTTACCTATCTCTCTCCTCTCTACCAATTTTCCATCAAAGGTTATGCTAGATGGATATTCGATAGAATCATAGACAAAGCTTACATTTAGCAACTTCTCAAGCAGAGGGCGTATGAAATTAAAGATGTTTATGACTGCTTTTATATTCTTTATTTGCGATTCAGAGAGATTAGTATCTGAGTAGTATCCTATAGTTTTCAAAATATCTATAAGAGCGGTCTCATTGATTTCTCCAAGCTGTTGCAGTATCTCTCTCACATTTGCCATCTCGTTTTCTGCCTCAATCATGAAGGTCAACTCATCTCCATAATAACTGATATTATGCAGAGAAACAGTTATATGCTGAACATTCTGTGTCAGCTGCTCCCATATATTCAGTAACCCTACATAATTGAAGGTTGTCAGATTTTCTAGAATGCTATCTATGAGAGTAGATATGTTGGCGTTCTCGTTAATTATCTTTCTTTTCACTGTTATTTCCCTTTCAGCTATTGTGCTATCATCATCCATAACATAGAGTGTGAAATTCTCCTCTCCGCTTAGAGTCATATCTGCTATGTTAAGAGTGAAGTTGGACCAGCTTATGTTTGTCAATCCTTCAAAAATGCTCTGGAAAGTTTCAGATAGATTCCCTGTACTGTTGCTATTTGAATAAATATCAACTGCTGCAGAGAGAAGTTCATCCAAAAGAGAGGTTATATTGGATACTGCTATAGGTAAACTGAAGTAGAGGTCAAAATCCACATCTCCGTCAATCTGTGAGATATCTGAAAGATTGAAGGTTCCAACAACTGCATCACTTATGTTTTCTTTTACTGGAAAACTTTCATTTAGATGACCATAGCTTCCAGATAGGAGTAGATAATCCTCATAATCCTCATGAAAATAAACTGTTACCTTGCTCCCACTCTCTGAAGCAAGGACAGGTATTGCCAAGAAACATTCAAAAATTAGCATGCTCGAGGCCAGCAAAGCTACAATCTCTCTTCTTTTCATGGATATACACCATACTGTATCATTAAGGATTATATTTACATTATTTTTATTCACAGGTTTATATGTAATATGTGCAGCGTATTTAATAAAGGTTTTGATTCTCGTAAGGAGAATGGCATATAGCCATATTCAAAAACCATAAATACAACATACATCATTAGAGAAATGGAAGCACTCTAACAACCTGAGTGAGGATAGAGATGAGATGCGGTTATAAAACAGTAGTTGGCATTATATTCATTGTTCTCTTCTTGTTTTCATTATCTTTATCGCTTTCGTCCTCCAGTGGGAACAAACAACTTCAAATACTGGTAGTTAACAAGGACATGGCGATAATTGATGAGATACAGGAAGGAGAAGAGTTTGGAGTCTATGTTGTAGATTCAAACGATCCTACCCAGTACCCCCTCTCTGATCTTACCATAGTATTCAACGGTGAGGAACATTATGTAGATGAAAATAATCCAGATACCTACCCAATATGCTATCTCATAGCACCTGAGGTAAATGAGGATACAAGTATGCAGATTACCGCAATAAAAAGCGGATATGCTAATGCCTACCAGACTATTACCATACTCAACATAAAGAAACTGATGATATTTCCCGCGTCCATAGATATAGAAGCTGGAAAACTTCTTGAAATTACCATCAAAGATGAAGACGGAAATCCTATTTCTAATGCAGAGGTTAACTTTACCATACCAGGAGTAAAAATTCATACCACTTTTACTGACGAAAACGGTGTTGCAGAATTTAATGTACCCTCAGTAGAAAGGGAAACTTCTCTATTTATCACAGCATCGAAGATAGGTTATAAATCTGTCAGTATTCAAGGTAGTATAAGAGGTGATAATGCTTCTCTCCTTCCAAACTACCTACTTCCTATTATTGGAGCAGTAGGTATCTTACTCTCCATATTTGCTGGGATAATAAGGCATGCTCATAGGAATAGTGACCTTGGTAGAATAGAGAGAAGGGGAGGCATGCGTGTTGGTTCGGAAAATATTCCCCCACCGTCTCTGGGGAGGCGTAGAGTAATGTCAAAAGAAAATAAAGAGGTTAAAGAAGCTGTGAGAATCGAAGAGATTGTTGTTGGTCCACCAGATATTAGTATAGGAGAAAAACCTGTAAAGGTAGAGGATGAAAATAGAGCAACTGTCAAGCCAAAGCCTGTGCAGAAACAGGTAAAGAAGGTTGATACAAAACCTGATACATGGGTACTTGGAACCGATTCGATTAGGGCAAAGATAGATGAAAAGATCGGAGGTTCATCATCTTCAAAAATAGCAGTTACAAAGTGGTTTACAGGCAGAGAGGATGTCATAGCGAAGGTTGATGAAAAGATAAAACAGTACGATAGAAGAAAGAAAAAACAATCAAAGAGTGAAAAGGACTAAAAATGAAGACCTTCAAGGTAAAAGTTATTCCTAATGCAAAAAAGAATGAGGTAATTATGGAGGAGGGAAAACTAAAGGTTTATGTCAATGTTCCAGCTAAAGATGGCAAAGCAAACAGGGCTTTGATAGATATATTGGCTGATTTTTTTAACGTGAAAAAGAGAGATGTAAAGATAGTTTCTGGAGAGAAATCCAGAGAGAAAATAGTACAGATAGAGATTTAATAGGCTATTCTTATTGCAAGAGTAATGAAGATACTTTTCGAACTCTCAAAGGAACATTCAACACTGCCTTTATCAGAGATAAAATCCTGTCTAAATGCAGAGGGTATTGGCTTTAATGAACTGAATAGAGGTGATGGTTTCCTCGAAGTTGAAGTCAAGGCAGATATTGATAAAATCAAAAGGGTTGGAGAGAGAATAGCTCTCTCCTTTTTCATAGACGAGGCTTTGTATAGCTCTCCTCCAAATCTTGAAGAGTTGTTATCAAGGGCAGTTAAAGTAGAGATCAATGGCACCTTTCGCGTAAGATGCTGGGACAGAAGAACGAATAAAGATGCTACAACATCTCTCGATGTCGAAAGAGGGCTTGGTGGCATATATACACGTTCAGGAAAGGTTGATCTCTTTAATCCTGATACAGAAATTCGTGTCATGCTTACAGACGATATCTGGTATGTTGGAAAACTGATTAAAAAGATAGATAGAGGTTCTTTTGAGAATCGCAAGGTACAGAAAAGACCTTTTTTTTCTCCAATATCTCTCCATCCAAGACTTGCAAGGACTATGGTTAATCTCTCTCTCATAAAGAGAAACGAGTTCCTCCTTGACCCTTTCTGTGGCACAGGTGGAATACTGCTTGAAGCAGGCCTTATTGGAGCAAAGGTAATAGGAAGTGATTTACAACAGCTGATGGTAGATGGATGTAGAAGAACCCTTGATGCCTATGGTATCAAAGATTACAATCTCTTTTCCTGTGATATTGGGGAAATACCATCAAAAGTCGGGAAGGTTGATGCTGTTGTTACAGATTTCCCCTATGGGAGAGCAGCAACGACAAATAGGGAGAGCATAAAATCGCTATATCAAAGAGGTTTTGAAAGCATAAGCACCGTTCTTAAGGATAAAAAAAGGGCTGTAGCGACTCTACCAACAGAAAATGCTGTAGAACTTGGTAAAGATATCTTGAATCTTATCGAGGTACATCCTTACAGGGTTCATAGAAGCTTAACCAGATACATTGCAGTCTATGAAAGATGACCACAATACTTTTTATTTAAATTTCCATAGCCTTCGGTATGCAGTTATACGTTGTATTTCTTGGCACTGGAGGAAGTTGGCCAACTGTTAGGAGAAATGTAACCTCTGTAGCCATAAAAAGAGGAAGTGAGGTAATACTATTTGATTGTGGAGAAGGTACACAAAGACAAATTCAGAAATCAAAACTCAGCTACATGCAGATTTCAAAGATATTTATAAGTCACTTTCATGGTGATCATTTTCTTGGTTTGCCTGGTTTAATCCAAACCATGCAACTTAACGACAGGAAGGAACCTTTATACATTTACGGACCAAAGGGCATAAAGAAGATTGTTGAAACAGCTGTTACGCTCGGTTATTTCAGACCATCCTATCCCATCTATGCAATAGAGCTAAAGAGTGGAGATAAGGTAGAGGGCGATGGCTATTCAGTCTCAACTATGAGAGTGGAGCATACTGTTCCTACTCTGGCATACGCCCTTGAAGAGAACACAAGACCTGGAAGATTTAATAAAGCAAAGGCGCTTGAACTGGGTGTACCTGAAGGACCTCTTTTCAGGAAATTGCAGAATGGCGAGAGCATAAAGCTAAAGGATGGTAGAATAATCGAACCATCTATGGTGTTAGGTCCTCCGAGACCTGGGAGAAGGATAGTATTCTCCGGCGATACAAGACCTTGCGAAAGCCTAGTAAATTTTTCAAAATATGCCGATCTCCTAATACATGATGCAACCTTTCTCTCTGATCTAGAGGATACTGCAATGGAATATGGTCACAGTACTGCTTTACAGGCGGCTGAGATAGCAAAGAAGGCTAATGTGAAGCAACTAGCTCTCTTTCATATAAGCCCAAGGTATGCAAATGCAAAACCCTTGGAAAGAGAAGCTAAAAGCATTTTTGAAAATACCTTTCTACCAAACGATTTTTGCGAGATTGAAATTAAATTACAAAAATAAATACAAACATATTAAAATGATTAATGTATTACGTTTATTAAAAGGTCAAAAAATCCTCGAAAGTTCCCTCAGAACAAAGACATATGGAGAACATAAGGAGGGGACGGGAGAGGAAAAATTAAGAAAATTATAAATACAAAAGAATGATTTCATACAGTGAGGAGAATATGAAACGCAAAGGGTCTTACGTATTAGACGAAACTGATGACAAGGCTGTAAAGATATTCACAGACCTGGGGATGCCTAAAAACCTTGCCAAAACGTTGCTGTATATTTCTCAGGTGGATGAGTGTAGATCTGCTGATGTAGAAAGAGGTGCTAACCTGCGTCAACCTGAGGTAAGTGTTGCTATGCAGGAATTAAGAAAGAGGGGATGGGCTACTAAGAGAGATTTGAAGAAAAAGGGGAAGGGACGACCCGTCCATATATACAAGCTAACCACTCCACTTTCCCAGATAATCAAAGAGATAGAAGAAGAAAAGATGCGAGAGGTCAACAACATTAAGGAGAGTCTCAACGAACTGAAGAACCTGGTGGAGAAGTACGAGAGATAAAGAAGATACAGTGTCTGCATTTCACCTTCATTCAATTTTTTTAGAAAGTGTGATATAGCTTAGGGTAGATTTCTCTATGATGAGAGAAGAGAGAATCAAAAAGATATTTTCTTTGACAAAAAAGGATGTTGATGCTATTATTGTAAAAAATTCAAATCTTAATCCTTCCTTTTTCTATCTCACAGGACTGCCCAGAGAATTTTATGAGGGAGCTATAGCGGTTGCATGGAAAGATGGAAGGGTAGATGTAATTGTATCAAGAATAGAACAGACTGAAGATTCGGAGTTGATTTTTCATACTGTCAAGGATTCAGAGGAGACAAAAAAACTGCTGAAACAGCTGACTAAAGATGCAAATTGCATAGGCTTTGACGGAATTCATACTACCGTTTCTAGCTACAGAGTTATGAGGAGAATATTTCAGAAGAAAAGGTTTTATGATGTTGGCAGAGATATTCTGAGAGCGAGATTGATAAAGAGTAAAGATGAAATAGAAAAAATCAAGAGAGCTTGCAGGATAGCAAGTATAGTAGCTGATGAGATAGTTGATATACTCAAAGAGAGTATAACTGAGAGAGAGGTTGCAGATGAAATAGTGTATAGACTAAGAAGGTATGGTGCAAGGAGAGAGGCATTTGAGACAATTGTTGCTTTTGGTAGGAATAGTGCTATACCACACTACCTGCATGGTGAAAAAAGGTTAAAGAAGGATGAAATAGTGCTTGTAGATTTTGGAGCAGTTGTAGATGGTTACATTTCAGATATATCAAGAACCTTTGTGTATGGCAGGGCATCTGAGAGGCAGAAGAAGATGTATGAGGTTGTTTTGAAGGCTCAGAAGATAGCAATAGAATCAATAAAAGAAGGAATGGTTTTTGAATCACTACATAAAAAAGTGCAAAGATGCATAGACAAAACAGAGTTCAGGGGCAGATTTATACATTCAACGGGCCATACAATAGGTATAGAGGTTCACGATGGATTTAGCTTAGCTGAAGGTACGAAAGAAAAGTTTTTCGACGGAGTGGCATTTACCATAGAGCCAGGTATCTATCTCAAGAGCATAGGTGGAATAAGAATAGAAGACGATTTTGTTTTCCTGAATGGAAGGGTAAAGAGATTAACCCATGCCCCAGTCTTTCTCGAGACAAGTTCCTGAAAACCCATATCTATTACATCTGTTCATCATCAAACAGAAAGATATCCTCAATCGAGGTGTTGAAAACCTTTGCAATTCTGTATGCAAGTTTCAGGGAGGGATTGTATCTCCCTTTCTCCAGAAAGACGACGGTTTCTCTTCTCACACCAACCCTCCTTGCAAGCTCTTCCTGAGTCATGTTGTATCTCGCTCTGTACTCTTTGATTCTTGTTCTCATCTTATATCCCTTCTGGAGAGATAGAATCTGGAGATAAACCATGAGTAGATTCCAGCAAGAAGAGTGATCGTGTAGATATCTTTAAGACTCGCCTTGATTCCATAAAAATCGATCCAAAAAACTATGGATAGAGTTGCGATGGTTATCCAGAAGGCATAATTACCAGCTTTATCGTTTATCCTTTCCACTCTTTCATCTATGATGGTTTCTGTTTCCGGTTTCCTTGCACGGTATATATATGAAATTAAGAAAAGGATTCCTGCCAAGAGTAGCCCAGCTCCAAGAGTATAGATCTTCATCAACCAGAGCAAGACACCAACAAGAATCATTAAAATTCCAATGTAAAAAACCTTCATGCCATCACCTAATCCAGAGATCTCATGCTGTAATAAGCATAGAAGATCATGTACAGCAGAATCAAGATGCATGCGGAGAATGCCAGGGCATATCCAGCCTCCTGATGTTTATCTAGAGTGATCAATGTTACTCCTGTGAGTGCTGAACCTGTGCCAAAAACTTCTAAAACCCTTCTCGATGCCTTCTCGCTTATCCTGTAGGTTCTCTCATCTTCCAGAACATCCTCAACCCTTCTCTTTATCAGCCGTAATGCAAGGATTCCTCCAACCACCGCAACGAACGGAAGAACGAAATCACCGGTACACACGCTGTAGCCGACGATCGCTCCGATGCCCGATGCTATCATAGCGCCACACAACGCAAATCTTTTCCTATTCATCATCTTACCTCATGTTAAGTATTTCTAACATTATGTTAAATATAGTTAACATATTTAAGTTTATCGGTAAAGGGTTGGCCGGTTCACTATTTTCGCAACTTTCTGATAGCTACGACAATTACAAGTGCTATCAGGGCTAGATAAGTAATAAATCCTGGCACACCTCTTTTCATCACGTAAAGAGGCATCTTTATGTTGAAAATGGTTTCTCCGGTTTCCATATCGATGATATCTACCTTTCCATCAAAATATCCAATAGCTACAATCCTCCCATCGGGCGTGGCATCAAAAGAGCTGATGGTTTCATTTACTCTAAATACTCTCTCTGGACCAGATAGGTTATAAACATGGATAATTGTGTCAGTCTCCCTTTTACGGAGAAAGAAGTTGTAACTCCTCTCTCTTGTAGTTTCGTTGCGTATGAATATCTTATCAAACCTAGCATCAAGCAAACCCTTTCTACTACTTTCAATTCTATAGGAGAGAATGAATACCAGCATTGTTTTTCCCGTATGCTGCTTTTCAAAATACCGACATTCCATTCCTTCAAAGGTTACATTTCCTTTGATGATTTCTCCATCTGATAAAGAGAGCAAGGTTATGAAATATTTCTCCTTCCGTAATGTTACCAACTGGATCAATCCATTGTCCGGAGAGACAGAGACCTTCACTATTTCGTCATCAAATCTTTTACTCCACGAAACGGTTTGATTTGTTGCATCCATAATCCAGATATCATGATATGTGTAGATCAGTATCGATTTTTCTAGGGAGTAGAGATTAAAATTCGATGATGTAAGGTTGGAAGGAAGTTCCATACTCCTCTCCAAGGAAAAGTTAGAGGAGTTATATATCCTTATCATACCATATTTTGCCACCAACATTCTTTTTCCATCGGGAGACCAACATAATCCGTTGGCATCCCCTATTTCAAAAACCTTTTGATTATCTTGAACCCTGTATACTTTGAAGGATGATGTTGAACCATAGTCCTTTTCTATCACATAATATTGACCATCGGGTGAGAGAGATGCCGATACCGAGCAGTTTATACTGGAATTGTGGATCAGCATCTTAGATGAAAGATTCCATATCTGCAACAGTTCATACAGTTCACTTTTCCCTTCGATCGAATATCTTGGTTTGGCCAAGATAAGGAGGGTTTTACCATCATCGGATATGTCCAATTTCTCTACATTTAATCTACCGATGTAAGTCGGGTTAGTTTCTTCTTCCATGATGATCAGAGGGATAGATGAACATACCGCCATTACAACCACGGATATGACGACATATTTCGGTTTGATGATACCCGAGTAACTGCTTGTCAGGAGGGATAGGAGAAGGACTAACCCAATTATCGTGATAGGCAAGTATACCATGAGGATATACGCCAGTGCCAAGAAGAAGGCGTATTCCCGTATGTATTGCGCTCCGTACAGGCCACAAAAGAAAAAGATCAATGCTCCCAACGTAACAGACAGTAATATGTACAAGTACAGATGTCGCGATTTCTCCAGCAAACTCTTCCGATCCTTCAGTCCAAAGAGGATATAACTAAGAATTGATAGAGATAGGATAATTAAGATGAGAAAAAACGAGATGTATGTGTATTCTCCGAATTCGAGCAGGATAAAAGACAAGATGTAAATGGTACCGATAAGAGAGATTGATGCTATCAAGAGTGCCGATACGCAGTCCGAAATCTTCACCTTCCCTGAATATGCAAATTCCCCTTAAAAGCCTTATCGCTTGGTATCGATCCCGGATCTCACCCCGAGAGAGTTTTCTTTTCGGAACCCAATTTTTGGTTATCACAATACCAATATATTTATAAATGCTTGGTATTTACATTACCAATATGAGGATTCTCTGGCTTCTCAACCCATGGTGGGAATCCGAGGATTGGGAGAGAAGGGACAAACATCTGGTTGAATATAATTCGATGGAGATAAGATGGTTCCCGGAGTGGCTTAGAAGAATCTCCTTAACTCCTGGAAGCGTGAATTTCGTTGTCGGCCCAAGACAGGTAGGGAAAACAACGGGATTGAAGATTTTGGTAAGAAAACTGCTCTCTGAGGTTGATGAGAGATTTCAGATCCTTTACATGGATTTAGAACTTTTTGCCGATCTATCTGAGCTTAGAGAAGCCCTGCTGTACTATCTTCATTTGAGAGAGGAGGAGAGGATAAAGAATTCCTTTATAATATTAGATGAGGTTTCTTCCCTTCCGGAGTGGTACAGGATTGTAAAGGGTTTGATAGATCTCGGCAAGATGAAAGAAGATGTCATCATAGCAACCGGCTCCTCCAGCGTTAATATCCTGAAGCATGCGGAGTCCTTCGCTGGAAGGAGAGGGAAGGGCAGGGATGTATATACCCTGCCTCTATCTTTTCCAGAATTTGTGAGGGTGATGAAAGTCGATCCAAGGAGAGAAGATAGGTTGATCGATGCATTTCAACGATACCTGATCCATGGTGGTTTTCCAAAGCCGATAAATGGTATTTTTTCTGAGGATGATTTCATCAAAGCTTTTGAGAGAGAATTGACGAGGATCGATAAAAGCGTTGAAATGGCAAAAAAGATAATTTCAACATTCCTTGATATGCTCCCCTCCGCTCTTTCATATAATTCAATTGCCCAGAAAATCGGCATTTCTCATAAAACGGTCGAGAGTTACCTAGAGGTGTTTCAGGATCTGTTCATAACTAAAGTGATCTTTTACAAATCAACGGATGTGATATTTAGAAAGGAGAAGAAAATAATGTTTCGCGATCCATTCATAGGCAGATCCCTTGCCCTTTGGTGTGGAAAGGAACTGGGGGGAGATATTCTCTATGAGAACGTCGTTCAGGAGCATATGCTTAGAAAATTTGGAGAAGTCTACTACTATCGCAACAAGTATGAGATAGATTGTATAGCCAATGACATGAAGATAGAGGTGAAGGCTGGAAAGCCTCATCGCAGATATCCAAAGAATGTCATCGTGCTGGAGGAAAAGGACATACCCAAATTTTTAGTTGAAGTTCTCACTCATCGTTGAGATTTATCCTACAGCTCAAAAATTCTCACATCTTCCCAAACTTTCCCATCATCACTTTTTTATTCTATGCCCGCATTCTTGGATTTGGTGACCAACATGGACTGGTATAAAGAGGCGTTGTATGTAAGAGAGCAGACCATAAAGAATAATGAACTCTTTGCAAACTCCTTACC
>Ga0190304_1000150_pt1 | contig 31810 bp, 34 predicted proteins | sample 48700712_MG_FD_161670 | JGI IMG/M metagenome (GOLD analysis project Ga0190304, IMG submission 161670) | Hydrothermal vent sediment bacterial communities from Southern Trench, Guaymas Basin, Mexico - 4870-07-1--2_MG | ecosystem: Environmental > Aquatic > Marine > Hydrothermal vents > Sediment ...
AATAGCCACTCTATCACCTTTCTTTAAACCTAAAGACTTAAGCACATTGGCAAATTGGTTTACACGCCGATAAAGCTCATAATAAGTCAATTTTTTCTTCTCTCCCAGTGGCTCACCTTGCCAGATAATAGCTACCTTGTTTTTTCTAAAAGACTTGATGTGCCTATCTAGGGCATTATATACAATGTTGCACTTTGCCCCTACAAACCATTTGTAAAATGGAGCATGGCTCTCATCTAAAACCTGATCCCATTTTTTAAACCATTCTAATTTTTCAGCTGCCTCTTCCCAAAATCCTTCTAAATCTCTTTGCCCTTTTTCTAAAGCCTTCTTATAATCTTTAGGACTTATATTTGCCTCTACTACTATCTCTGGTAAGGGACGGAAGACACGTTCTTCTGACAAAAGGGTCTCTGTAGGTTCTTTCAACCTAAACCTCTCTTCCATAATCAGTCTCCCTTTAAAAAATCTATAGTTAAATTTAATTTAAACCAGCTAAAACAAGAATGTCTAGAGACCGCCAGATAAAAGGATTGTTTTAAGGACAGACGGTTAATGAATACGGTAAAAGGCAAAAAGCAATCCACCTCTGGGTGTTTGAGTATTTGGACATTAAGGATGCGGTGTAATTGAAATGATGGCAATTTGGTTTTTCTCAGGACCATAACACCAAAAAACCCTATATGCAACAGAGTTTTATTTTGATCATAAACTTCCCAAACTTTTTGTCCTGGATAAGCTGGAGCAATTGAGTGATATTGCTGAGTTTTTAACTCATCAAGAGCTTTCTTGGCCCTCTTTGTATAAATTATTTGAAAAGGACATTTTTAAAAACATAACTCACCTAAAAGCTGAAACAACCAACCCCAGGTTGTTGAAAAAGTGAGATGCATATTATCTTTACCCAACCTGTTCCCTAGTTTAGCACGCCGTTTTCCGTTTCACTTCGCACCCTTTGGGCTTACGGCTTTGACAGCGCTGCGCCGCGTGCTCCTGAAAAATCGAAGGTGGGTGAGAAAGAAAAATATTTTATTTCCTTTCAACCAACTCTACTTTTTAAAAAGCTATAAATAGGTTGGTGAAAGTTAATCTTGAAGTATCATCACAGTTGGAATTTTCTCTTAAAATCAATGGCGGATTAACAGTCTTGAAGAATGAATTTTTTCGCACCTTGAAGTCCAAAATGTGCTGAAAATTCATTTACCTCTGGCAGGAGTTCGTCAACACCATAAATAATTCAAAAATCAAGACTTGACCCCCAAGAGTTCAGGTTGTCCGCTAAAAGGGAAATGAGGATGCGTAAACTAATTGAGGGATTATATGGGACTTCGTGTAGCTAAATTCAGGCGATTATGGAATGTAGAGGAGCAATGTCCTGCTTCAGGCAGACCTGCGGATAATATTTTGCCCTTGTTGGCTCATGAACAAGTCTGAGAAAAAATGATTTTTCCAACACCCTGTCAATCACGGATTTTGTGGGAGTGGATTTTTTCCACTATTTTTGGGTATTTGTTTTTCAGTAGTAGTTAGAGGTGCTTTTTCGATTTTGGTCTCCACTTTCTTATGGGATACCATATATGTCAATGAAATGGAAGTCAGAAAGAACAAAATTGCTAAGACAGTAGTAATTTTATTCAATAAACTTAGAGAACCTCCAGGACCAAAAAGGGTTTGACTGGCTCCTCCAAAAGCTGCTCCCATTTCTGCTCCCCGGCCCTTTTGAAGTAAAATGATAAAGATTAAAGCCAGACAAATTATTACATGTAGAATGGTGATAAAAGTAAACATTTTTATGTTACTCCATAATTCATTATTTTAACAAAGGTCTCGGCCTTCAAGCTGGCTCCTCCTACAAGGACTCCATCAATGTCCTCTTCTTGCATTAACTTATCAATATTTTCAGGCTTCACACTTCCTCCATAAAGAATCCTTATTTTTTCAGAATCTTCTCTCCCCCACTTTTCTTCCACTAAATGCCGAAGATATTTATGGACCTCCTGTGCCTGAGCAGAAGAGGCTGTCTTTCCTGTGCCGATTGCCCATACAGGTTCATAGGCAATCACTATTTTTTGTATTTCCTGGATATTTCCTAAACCTCCCATTAATTGTTTTTTCACTATTTCAAATGTCTCCCCTTTTTCTCTCTCCTCCAGCCTTTCTCCTACACATAAAATAGGTTTAAGTCCCTCTTCCAAAACGCTATTTACCTTTTTAGCCACTGTTTTATCCACTTCTCCAAAATATTGACGTCTTTCAGAATGCCCAATAATTACATATTCACAACCTATGTCTTTAAGCATTAGCGGAGAAATTTCTCCAGTGTAAGCACCTTCCTTTTCCCAAAATACATTTTGGGCGGCTAATTTCAATGCTGTGCCTTTTATACAAGACGCTACTGCATAAAGGGCAGTAAAAGGAGGAGCTACTGCCACTTCTCTATCTTTGGGTAAATGCGGCAAAAGGGCTTTAATCAAGGCCAGTGCCTCAGGTATGGTTTTATACATCTTCCAATTCCCAGCAATAAGTGGCAATCTATCCATGTTCATTCCTTTTAACGCAGTCTTCTAATGCAGCCACCCCAGGAAGGGTTTTCCCTTCCAACAGTTCCACAAATGCTCCACCTCCTGTAGAAATATATGAAAATTTATCAGCAGCTCCAGCTTTATAGATAGCTACATCTGTATCTCCTCCACCAACAATTGTCAAGGCATAAGTATCAGCAATATGGGTTACCATAGCCAGTGTTCCACGACTAAAGGCATCCATCTCAAAGGCCCCCATAGGGCCATTCCAGATAATAGTTCTGGCATTTTGTAAAGCTTCTTTAAACAAAGCAGTAGTAGCCGGTCCAATATCCAGAATATACCACTTAGCTGGTACTTCCTGAACAGGCACAATCTTTGTCTCAGCCTGTGGTTCTATTGCTTCAGCTACCACACAATCTACCGGAAGGTATAATTTAACACTATTATGTTTGGCTTTTTTTGCTAATCTTTTAGCTGTATCTAAAAGCTCATTTTCTACAAATGAATTTCCTACATTATATCCGAATGCCTTTAAGAAGGTATTGGCCATCGCCCCACCAATAATAAGTTTATCCACCCTGTTTAGCAAATTTTCTAAGGCAATTAATTTAGAAGAGACCTTACTTCCTCCAATTACTGCTACCAAAGGGCGAGCTGGAGCTTCCAGGGCCCGATGGAAATAAGTCAATTCATCCTTTAAAAGAAAACCAGCGGCACATATTTTGGTATACTTAGGCACTCCTACTACCGAGGCATGAGCCCTATGACAAACAGCAAAGGCGTCATTTATATAAATATCTGCTAGTTTGGCCAATTTCCTTGAAAATTCAGGGTCATTAGCCGTCTCTCCAGGATGGAAACGCAGATTTTCCAGAAAAATTATATCGCCTGGTTTCATTTCTTCCACTATTTTTTCAACTTCACCTCCCACACAATCAGGGGCCAAAGTCACCTCCTTATGCAACAGACGACGAAGACGTCTCGCTACCGGAGCAAGGCTCATCTCAGGAACCCTTTTCCCTTTAGGGCGACCCAAGTGGGAGGCAAGGATAATCATAGCTTCCTCATCTAAGGCATAGTTTACAGTGGGTAGAATCCGCCTGATCCGGGTATCATCGGTGATATTGAGATTTTTATCTAAAGGAACATTACAATCTACCCGAATAAAAACCCGTTTTTTAGCAATATCGATCTCATTGATATAAAGCATAATAGCCTCCCTTCACATTCTCTCTGCCACATACATAGCTAAATCCATCAGTCTATAGGCATATCCGGCTTCATTGTCATACCAGGCAAATACTTTAACCAAATTTTCATCAATAACATTGGTCAAAAGCCCATCTACCACAGCCGAGTGAGGATTACCTATATAGTCCACTGAAACCAAAGGTTCTTCACTATAAGCCAAAATACCCTTTAATTTCCCTTCAGCCACTTCTTTAAATACCTTATTTACTTGCTCCTTGGTTACTTTTTTATCTATCTCAGCTACTAAGTCTATAATAGACTCATTGGGTGTAGGTACCCGGATAGCTACTCCGTCTAACTTACCTTGCAATTCAGGAATCACTTTGGTAACGGCAATCGCTGCTCCTGTAGTGGTAGGCACCATAGAAACAGCAGCTGCTCTGGCCCTACGAAAATCCTTTTTATGAGAACCATCTAATAAACGCTGATCCATAGTATAAGAATGAACAGTGGTCATTAATCCTCTTTTTATTTTAAAGTTATCATGTAATACCTTTACCACTGGAGCAAGACAATTAGTAGTACAAGAGGCATTGGAGATAATATGATGATTTTTAGGGTCATAGCATTCTTCATTCACCCCCATAACTATAGTCACATCCACTCCCTTACCAGGTGCACTAATAATCACCTTTTTAGCTCCAGCTTTTATATGTTTTAAACAACTTTCTTTATCCCTAAATTTTCCAGTGGTTTCCATGACAATGTCTACATCTAACTCTCCCCAAGGTATTTTTGATAAATCATCTGTGATGCGGAGCATTTTTATCTCTTTGCCATCTACTATCAAATTATTTCCATTCACCGCTACTTCCCCTGGAAATTTTCCATGAACAGAGTCATATTTAACTAAGTGGGCATACATTTCTGCACTAGCCCTGGCATTAACAGCTACCACATCTACATCCATCTCTTGGTTGTGAATAACCCTCAATAAATACCTACCAATCCGTCCAAAACCATTAATACCTATTTTTACTCCCATTTTTACCTCCTTTTATTTTTAATTCCATAATAATGGCATCTTCACCAGTATCAAAATAATAATGCCGCCGTCTCCCTATTTCTTTAAACCCAAACTTTTTATAAAAAGAGAGCGCTCTTAAATTAGATGGCCTTACTTCTAACCGCACCCATTTCACTCCTTTCTTTAAGGCTAAACTAATAGCATTATTCAATAAGAGACTACCTATGCCTCTTCCTTGAAATTCTGGTTTGACCGCAATATTTAAAATATGCATTTCATCCCATATAACCCAGAAACAAATAAAACCTCCTATTTCTTTTGTACAAATATTCTCTGCTACCCATAGATAGCTATAATAATGTTTTAATTCTTCATAAAAAGATACCTTACTCCATGGCCTCGAGAAACAGCTTTTCTCTATTTCATAAATGGTATCTATATCTCTTTCATTGGCTGGGAACACCAGCCACATTATTAACCCAATTCCTCACTTCCCTGCACAATGGAAGTTATAGCTTTTTTTTTGACATATCTAGCTAAGGTCTTCAAATCGTCATCTTGCCTGTTTATGGCGCTGAGAAACATAGGCAAATTCACTCCAGTAACCACTTCTATTTCCCCTGGCTCTAAGAAAGAAAAACTTAAATTAGAAGGAGTTCCCCCAAACATATCTGTCAAAATTAATACTCCTCTTCCTTCATCTACCTCTTGGATAGCTTTGGTTATCGCCATGCGTAACGCCTCAGGAGATTCGTCTGTTATACTCACTGCCTTAATATTCTTTAAGTTACCACTAATAAAGTGAGCCGCTTCTATCAATGCCTTTCCTAAATTACAATGGGTTACCAAAACAATTCCTACCATTTATTCCCTTTCAATGTCTCTATGTAATAGAGAAAAGTGATATTCTTGGACGGTATTAAAGTCATGCTTTAATCTTTCTATTAATTTCTCTGCGATGAACACAGAACGGTGTTTTCCTCCTGTACATCCAATAGCAATGTTAAGGTAATGTTTTCCTTCTTGTTTATAAAGAGGCAAAAGAAATCTGAGTAAGTCTAACAATTTCTCCATAAATATTTTTACCTCGTTACTCTTTTCCATAAATATTTTTACTTGGTTATCACGTCCATTCAGCTCTTTTAATTCAGAAACAAAGTAAGGATTAGGCAAAAATCTCACATCAAAGACCAAATCTGCTTCTGAAGGAATACCAAATTTAAAGCTAAAAGATATTACATGGATACTTATATGTCTTAAAGCAGTTTTAGCATATCTGGCTTCTATACACCTTTTTAAATCGTGCACATTAAAAAAGCTGGTGTCAATAATTTGAGTAGCCACCTTTTTTATTTTCTCTAAATACAACCTCTCTTCAGCAATACTTTCTTTAAGACCCTTTCCTTCTTTAGCAAGAGGGTGTTTCCGCCGTGTTTCTTTGAAACGTCTAATCAAAACTTCATCTTGAGCGTCCAGGAATAAAATATCCACATTGCATCCTAGCTGAAAGATATTCTGAAGAATTGGCTCTTCTTGAGGAGCAAACTCTCTTTCCCTGATATCTATTCCTAACGCAACTTTATCTATCTGGGTATTCTGAGCTAATTCCAGAAACTTTGGCAAAAGAGAAGGAAGCAAATTATCTACACAAAAAAAACCTAAATCTTCAAAAGTTTTTAAAGCCGTGGTTTTTCCTGCTCCCGATGTTCCTGTAATCACAATCAATTTAGATAAAGACATTGAATAAAAATCAAAATTAAAAATGGTGTTAAATATTATCAAATAGTAGGTTCAATTAACTCGTAATTACCATCTTTCATTTTGTGAAGTACACATATAGCATTTGTTTCTGTATTTAGAAAAACCAAAAAATCTTGGGCAGAAATCTGTAACTGGTTTAACGCCTCTTCAACATCCATGGGTTTTGGATGGAAACGGTCGGTTTTAATAATTCTAGGCATCTCTGCACTACTTTCTTCAGTTGTTGTCAATACCGATTCGGCTATTTTTCTTGGACGTTTATCTTTAAGTTTGCTAATTTGCCTTTCAATTTTGTCTACTACAGTATCAATAGCAGCATATATGTCTTCAGCTTCTTCTTTACCATAAAGTTTTTCCCCATTAACCCATAAACTCAATTCGGAGATATGCCTAAACTTCTCCACTGCCACTACTAAATTGGCCTCTAAATTACTGGTTTTTAAGAACCTTTCTAGACGTTTTATTTTTTTCTCAGCATAGTTTTTAATACTTTCTGAAGAGCTAATATTCCGAAAAGTTACCGAAATTTGCATAACAGCCTCCTCAAAGCAAACGTTTCCTTTGATTGGATGGCAAAATACCAATGGCCTCCCTATACTTGGCTACTGTCCGTCGTGCTATATTAATACCTTCTTTTCTTAAAAAACTCGCGATCTTTTGGTCACTGTATGGTTTTGAAGGATTTTCTGAGGCAATGATCTCTCTAATTTTCGCCTTTATACTTTCTGCAGCTAATACATCACCAGAAACAGCACTAATACCAGAATTAAAGAAAAACTTTAACTCAAAAAGACCATGAGGGGTTTGGACATATTTATTGGTGGTAACCCTACTTACTGTAGATTCATGTAATCCAAGGTCTCTAGCTACATCCTTTAAAACCAAAGGACGTAAATAGCCAACACCCTTTTCTAGAAAGGGCCTCTGGAATTCAAAGATGCTTGTGGCTACTCGGTATAGCGTTTTTTGGCGTTGGTAAAGGCTTTTTATTAACCAAGTGGCAGACTTGAGCTTCTCATGAATAAATTCTCTAGCCTTTAAAGGAAGATTATTTTGATTCATTAGCTTCATATAATAAGTATTAATACGCAAATTAGGAAATCCTTCTTCGTTTAAGGTAATCACAAAATCATCTTCTACCCGGTAAACATAGAGGTCGGGGATTATATAGATCACTGTTTCATCACTATATTGCCTTCCAGGTTTGGGCTCTAAGTGTAGAATAATTTCAACTGCCTCTCTTATTTTCTCTATAGGGACTTTGAGATGGTTGGCAATACCTTTTAAATTCCTCTTTTCCAAAAAAGGAAGATAATCATTTATTATGGTCTCTACCAGAGGATTTTTGATCTTAAAATATTTCAGTTGTAATAATAAACATTCTTTTAAATCTCTAGCTGCTATCCCTGGAGGATCAAACTCTTGAATTTTTTGTAATACTCTCTCTACTTCTTGCAGATTAACATTAGTTTGATCAGCAATTTCTTCCAGAGTATTCACTAAATAACCGTCTCCATTAAGGTTACCTATAATAAACTGGGCAATTTGTTTCTCCTTTTGACTCATATCTGCGAATCTTAACTGCCATAAAAGGTGGTCATCAAGAGAAGAAGATTTAACACTGATATTTTCCAAAAAAGTATCTCCATGTTCTTCTCTCTCTTGTGATCCTCTTTCTTTTAGATATCCATCTTGGGTATACTGCTCCCAAAAAAACTTCAAAAAATCTTCTCGCTCCTGGTCTTCTTCCTTTTTCCTCCCAGAGTCAATTGTTTGGAAACTATCATCTTCTAAAACCGGATTGGTCTCTATTTCCTTTTTAACGGTATTTAACAACTCTAATCGAGATAATTGTAAGAGTTTAATGGCCTGCTGTAATTGAGGGGTTATTACTAATTGTTGAGAAAGACGAAGTTGTTGTTTAAGTTCCATAAAAAACTCTTTTAAAGAGTAAAATCTGCTCCTAAATAAAACTGTTTTGCCAAAGCACTATTTGCAATTTCAACTGGAGTCCCAGCTTCTAATATTTTACCTTTGTTTAAGATATATGCACGGTCACAAATTCTCAAAGTTTCCCTGACATTATGGTCAGAAATAAGAATACCTATATTTTTATTTTTAAGACCACAAATGATTTCTTTAATTTCACTAACAGCAATAGGGTCAATACCTGCAAATGGTTCATCCAAAATCATAAAGAGAGGTGAAGTAACAAGTGCCCTAGTAATTTCCAATCGTCTTCTTTCCCCTCCTGAAAGAGTAGAGGCCCGGTTTTTAGCCAATGGTTCAAGACAGAGTTCTTTCAATAACTCTTGTAATTTTTTCTTCATTTGTTCAGAGGAAATACTCAATGTTTCTAAAATAGCAAGGATATTTTCTTCAACACTCATTTTGCGAAATACAGATGGTTCTTGAGGGAGATAATTTAACCCTTTCCTGGCTCTAATGTACATGGGTTGTGAAGTAATATCTTCATCATCCAAATAAACTTCTCCCTTTTCTGGATTAATAATGCCAATAATCATATAAAAAGTAGTAGTCTTTCCCGCACCATTAGGTCCTAACAGGCCTACAATTTCTCCTGATTCAACCAAAAGAGACAAATTATCAACTATCCTTTTTCCTTGATATGTCTTGGTCAAATTATTCACTCTTAAAACATGCTTCATTGTGGAAAATTTTTAGGGTAAATTGTTGCTTTTACAGGTGTTCCTTTTATTATCATTGTATTTTCTTTTAATAAGATAGTGATTTCTTCTCCTAAAATCAAGTTTTGTTGCTCTTCTATTTGGGCGTTTCCAGTAAGAATTATTTTTTCTTCTGGCAGGCGGTAAAAAACAGCTTTTTCTCCTAAGGCCTTTCTATTCTCTTGAGTTATGACTACATGTCCCTCAGCTTCCACACGTTCGACCATCTTTCCTAAATCTTTTTGAGAATCGGATTTTTTGAATTTTGTATAAAAAACCTTCATCAAATCTGCATAAAGTTCCAGACCATTCTGGCTAGCTTTCACATTGCCCTTAAAAACTAGCACATTCTGGTCTTGAAAGACTTCCATAGTGTCTGCTTGAATATGTAATGGTTTAACTTCTGCCCAACTACAGGTAGAAGTAATAATTATAAATCCTAAAACAATGTTAACTAATTTAGCCATCATTTGAAGTAATAAATGTAGTCTTTACTTTCTGACATAAAACAAACTTATTTTCTTTTATAAAATACCGCATCCCTTTGGCTATCATTAAGATATTATCTCCTTTAATCTTTACTGGGGCATCGGTAGAGAGAACATGTTGGTTATTTATATAGTCAAGAGCAGTAGTAATCAATACATACCCTTGTTTTTTTTGCCAGATGCGTACATTACCTTCCAATTTTATATTTTTAGTGTTTAAATCCAGCTCACCTTTGTCTGCTGTGAGATAAATGGGAGAATCTGCTTTTGGGAAAAAAGTGGTTTTAATGGTTTTTAAAATTACCTTTTGTCCTTGCGGCATATTTACTTGGTCAGCGACTAACTCCCAGGATTTAAAACCATTTTTAGCTTCAGTATAACAAACTTTCTTCAAGTGAGAAAAGGAACTCCATCTTACATGAGGAGACTCGGATCCTCGTGTATATATGTAAATTCCTATTATCAAAACTAAATTTATTCCTAAACCTCCAACTAAGAAACACCAAAACTTATTTTTCATTAATTTTAATATACCATTAAGGATAAAAGATGTAAAGCTGGGATATTAAAACTCCTGGGGGTCAGGTCTTGATTTTTGAATTATTTTATAATATTAACAAACTCCTGCCCTGGCCTAGTCACCATTTATAGATAAAGCCAAGCACTTCGTTTAGAAGCGTAAAATAGGCTTCACAGCCTTAATTAACAGCTCGTAATAATCGGGGTTTGCTATTCAACAGGTTCTTGGCCTCCTGAGCAATGTCTTGAGGAGTAAGTTTAAAATAAGAAAGTAACTTTTCGGGTTTACCTGAGATGCCAAAACGGTCTTTGATACCCATTCTCTTCACTGGCACAGGGTATGTTTCTGAAACTACCTCACATACTGCGCTTCCCAAGCCACCCACAATGGAATGTTCTTCCACAGTGACTATAAGTCCTGTCTTCTGTGCTGACTCAATAATTATCTCTTCATCAATGGGTTTTATAGTGGACATATTAATTACCCTAGTTTCCACCCCTTCAAGTGCAAGAAGAGAAGCAGCAGCAAGAGCGTGATGAACCATTAACCCCATAGCAATAATAGTAAGTTCGTCTCCTTCTCTAACAATATCACCCTTGCCTATTTTAAAGGAATAATTTTTATTTTCATAAATTACAGGAAAGGAAAGACGTGAACTCCTCACATATACTGGTCCATAATACTCAGTAATAAGTCTAATTACCTGAGCCATTTCTATAGCATCTGCTGGAACAATCACAGTCATATTGGGCAGAATACGCATCAAAGCTACATCTTCTACGGCCTGATGTGAACCACCATCATCTCCTACCGTAATTCCACCATGACTAGCTACGATTTTCACATTTAATCCCGCGTAGGCAATGGATTGCCTTATTTGCTCCCAGGCTCGTCCAGTGGCAAAAATGGCAAAAGTGCTAGCAAAGGGAATTTTTCCTGCTGCAGCTAACCCTGCAGCTGTTCCCATCATATCTTGTTCAGAAATTCCCATATTGAAAAAGCGTTCCGGAAATTTCTGAGCAAACATCTGTGTCTTAGTAGAACCAGAAAGGTCTGCATCCAATACCACGATATCTTTATTCTTCTCTCCTAATTCTACTAAAGTCTTACCATAAGCCTCACGGACACTTGCCTTTTTCATTTTTCTCCCCCTACTGCTCTAATTCCTTAAGAGCCATCTCTAACTCTTCTGTAGTCGGTGCCACACCATGATATTTAGCTTGATTTTCAAAAAATGATATCCCTTTCCCTTTAATAGTATGAGCAATAATAATTGTAGGCTTCCCTTTTGTCTTTTCCGCTTTATCTAAAGCTTCAAAAATCTGTTTGAAATCATGTCCATCAATCTCTATCACTGCCCAACCAAAAGCCTCCCATTTGGCCACCAGAGGTTCAATTTGCATTACATCCTTTACCCAACCATCTATTTGAAGACCATTGTTATCCAATATAGCACATAAATTATCAATTTTATAATGGGCTGCAGACATTGCCGCCTCCCATACCTGGCCTTCCTGAACCTCACCATCACCCAAAAGGACATACACCCTAGTAGACAGTTTATCCAAACGAGCAGCTATAGCCATACCGTTGGCCATGGATAAACCCTGTCCTAAGGACCCGGTTGGTACCTCTATGCCTGGTGTAAATTTACTATCAGGATGGCCCTGTAGCCGAGCACCCAACTCTCGTAACTGAAACAATTCTTCCTTTGAAAAATAGCCTAAATGAGCAAGAATAGCATAAAGGGCAGGAGCTGCATGTCCCTTAGATAAAACAAACCTATCTCTTTCTGACCAATGAGGGTCTTTAGGGTTGTGCCTTAATTTGCCCCAGAATAAAGCAATCAATAATTCTACAGCAGAAAGTGAACCTCCTGTGTGTCCTGAACCAGCCCTATGAAGCATTATCAAAATATCTTTGCGGACTTGCTTGGATAACTTTTGAAGGTAACCAATATCCCTTATCAACTTTGTCTCAATCTTCTTATGAGGTCGGCCTAAACCTAACACAAACTTTTTTAAAATGCAAGGGTTAAATTTTCAGGACTTTCCCCAGAATTTTTAAAAGCTTTCTAAAAAAAGCAAGTTCTTCAAAACAGCAATAACTTTAAAAGAAAAAGCCGTAAAGAGTAAAGCGTTAAAAGTAAATCGTAAAGTGTAAAGCGTAAAGAGTAAAGTGTTAAAAAATAACACCTCACGCCTTACACCTTACGCCTCACGCTTTACGCATATGAATCTAATGTCAAATGTGGAGACCTGACCCCTGATTTTCCTAAATTTTGGGGAATGTCTAATTAAATTTTTGGGAGTATTTAGTTTTATTTTTTTTCTAACAGTTTCTTCAGTCCTTTTACCTTATCCAAAAATGCCTCGCTTACTTGAACGGCAGTCTTACCTCTCTTTATAACATGAGGAGTAATAGATATTAAAACCTCGGTTTTATCTTTTTTGTAAGTATTTGAACTAAATAAATGCCTTAAAATCGGAATGTCCATAAGAATGGGAACCCCGGACCTGGTTTTTTCTATCTTGGTTTGGATAAGTCCACCAATTACTACTGTTTGGCCATCTTTAGCCACCAAATTAGTTTCTACCGTCCTTTTCTCAAAGCGAAATGAATTTTGTCCTGCTACTGTCGTCTCATAATAATGACTGTACTCCTGTTTTACTTCCATTCTTACTACACCGCCAGAACTTATATGAGGAGTAACCGTTAAAATTATACCATAGGGTTTGTATTCCACACTGGACGCAACCTGTCCTGCGGCAGCTTCTATACCGGTCACGGTTTGGGCAAGCGTAGGCACTTCTCCTCCAACCATGATAGATGCCTCTTGATGGTCTATGGCCAAAACCGTAGGTGAGGCAATCACATTTACTTCAGAAATGTCAGATAGCAAAGTTAAAAGTGAAAGCACATTCTCAGAAAGACTACCAAAATAAAGGGAAAGGGCTTTAGATGGTTTGAACCCTTCCGGTTCAGGTGGCACTCCTCCAAAAGAAACATGCATTCTACCTACATCTACCCCTCTTTTTTTTAGCCACCATTCAATACCTTGCTTTATACTTCCTCTTAATGTCACCTCAGCCACTAATACTTCAAGCAATGCCTCTCTAGGCATAATATCTAATGCCTTAATAGCCCTCTCTATAATTTTGTAATCTTGAGGGGTGGCCAAAATGACCAAGGCATTGTTTGTTTCGTCAGCAATAATCTTTATTTTTCCAGTTACTTGGCCACTGGGTGGTCCTTGAGACGGAAGCTTTGCCGCTACGATTTTTTTCTTTTCAGTTTTAGTAGTTGTCTTAGTAGTTTTTTCAGAAGTCTTTGTTACTCCTGTTTCATAAACTTCATTTAAGATATCGGCAATGTCTTTAGCCAACCCATTTTCAATAAAACGAACATATAAATTTTGTTCTTCTGTAAGCTTAACGCTATCTAAAACTTCTATCCATTTCTTCAGTTCAGAAAGTAACTCAGGATTGAGGGTGACCACCAAAACATAATTAGTCTTTTCAATAGGCATAATCAAGGTATTTTCCTTCAATTTAGGGTTATTTTTCAAAATACTCAAATCAGAAAAGACACTTTTAACCTTTTTTACTACTGTCTCAGCATCCATATTTTTTAAAGGAATGGTCTCTATGCAAACATCTTTTAATGAAAAAGTGTCAAGGGTCTGAAGGATTTGTAAGGCAGTCTTAATATTTTCTATCTCATCGGCAAGAATGATTCCAGAAATGGCTTTATTTACCACTGTAGGTGCCCTGGATGAAAGAAAAGGTTTTATGCTTTTTAAAGCCATATTTGGCTCAATATAAGAGAGCCGATAAATAAGAATAGCTGGCTCTTTCATCTTTTGTGGCAATTGCTCTCTCCCTTCAACAACAGTCAATCCAAATTGGGCAGCTTTTTCTTTACGAACAAGAAAATACATTCCATTTTTTTCTATGATGTCAATATTATTTAAATTTAAGGCCTGACGGAGCAAATTAAATAATTCGGTGTCCGTATATTTACCTCTAATAAACAATGTCAAACCTGGGTTCAAATTTGGTTGAATAGTATAATTTTTATGCAAATAATCTCCCAAAATAGTGCGAATGACTTCTCCCAAAGGAGCTCTATCAAAATTAAGTTCAATCCTTTGTGGCCCTCCTTTCTTATTTATCCTTTCTGCAGGCACTTTTTTTTCTTGTGAAGGTTCTCCCCTTTTTTCTGAAGATGGTATTTGAGGAGAAAGTTTTATTTGCCTTGGGCGTGGATCTTGATTGACAACTTCAGAAACACTAAAAGGACAATTGCTTAAAGCTATAATAACAAATACTATCAACCATAAACTAATTTTGTACATACTAACCTCACCCGTAAATCATATTTTTGTGCACCATAACGAATTTTTGTGATACTAAATTCGCTAATATAAATTCCTTTAAGAGCCTCTATTTTCTCTAAGAGTTCAGTCACTCCCTTAATGTGAGTTTTAAGGTCAAAACGGATTTTTATCTCTTTAAATTCCTCCTTTTTTTTCTCACCAAGAACTTGATAATTATTTATCTCAAGCTCTCCTTCTTCTGCTAATGGTTTTAACTTTTGTTCAATGGATGCAGCTAACTTATAAGGCTCCTGTGCCGAAAACCATTTTTCCTTTTCTGTTTCCAATTCTTTCAACTCTTTTTTAAGAGAAGAAAGCTTGGGTTTATAATGGCTAATCTGTTCATTATATTTTTGGATGAGTGCCTTTTTAGAGTTTATTTTCTCTTCTAAAATATTAATCTCTCTCTGAAGAGGTAAAATCCATTTGAGATGGAAAATAATTACTCCTAAAAAAATTAAAAAACTTACTATGATTAAATACCTTTTTTCTTTGTTTTTAAATATGGATTCAAACCAATCTCTAAAATTCATTTCAATTTTATTTGAACATTAAATAATTCCTTTTGGGTTTTGCGCTTTTTTCTCACTGGAGATAGAAGCTTCACCTCTTGAAATGCAGGTACCTTTGAAATCACCTCTAGAAAATTCGCCACCGAACCCGATTCTCCCCGAATAATTATAATCTTTTTTTTCAATTTAAAATATGAAATCCAAGTATCATCAGGTGTGGCCTCTGTCAAGATTTTTAATACTTTAAGAGGTGAAACCACTTCTTGCTTGATATGCTCTATTTTATTATTAAGGGTTTTTAATTCCTTTACTTCTTTTTGGATGCGTTCTATAGGTTTCCATTGCTTTTCCGTCTTTTGAAGTTCTTGAGAAACCACTTGAACTTGCTTAATCAAATGTTTATGTTCAAAGGACAAAAACATGGGATAAATTGCGTAAATCCCTACTAAAATAGCCACAAGGAAATAACCCAAAACAATTTTGCTGGGTTTCAATAGTAAATCTTGAGGCCACCCTTTTATTACTTCTTGTTTGGCAATATACTCACTAATTCTCTTTAATAAAGTATTATCTGTATTAAGAAATTTTATTTTTAAACCCTTTAAAAAAGGGGGTAATTCAGAAGAACCAATATAAACTATATTCTCTATGCCGATAGAAGTAATGTAAGTTTTAAAATAATCTATATTATCTTCTTCCAACATAAATACATCTCTCAAACTCCCATTAGCATAAATCGCTACTTCAAACATTCTGTGATTCATAGGAGACAATACAATACAATCTTTTACTTCATCCCCCAAGTAGGGATAAAACTGAGCTGCCGGTACAACACACACTTGTAAAAAACCTTCGAGGTTTCCAGTTAACAGTTGATATTGCTCTTGAGTTTGAGAAAAAATAGGCACTACCAGATTATCTTTTGTTTCAATAGGTTTGCCCAATATAAAATTTATGTTATCCTCCCCAGATAAAAATATCTCATTTAAATCATACTGGACGGCATTTTCTAAATGTTCACCCACAACTTTCGGATAGGTTTCTTGATGGGCCTGGTATCTATTTCTTAATACCAGCAATAAAATAGCTGTTTTTTTTCTCTCAACCCCCTTTGTTACCTCAGGTATGACTTCAGGCCAAGAAGATTCAAAAGTCTCATATTTAAAAATTTCCCACTTTTGCCAAGGTTTCTTTTTAAGCCTAACTACCTCGGTAGTATTTTCTTTCAAAAGGGCAATAATGATATATTTAGGATATTTCAGGTTTATAATACTCATGCCAAGACTCTATCAGATACTTTCTATTTCCCATATATTTATAAATGCTTACAAAAATAATACCTCCTATCTGGCACGTAAAACGATAGTAATGACCTTGAATAATTTCTTCCCTCTTCTCCTTATTCTCTTCCTCTGAAGATATAGCAGAGAGGTTAACACTTTTACCATAAACTGTCAAAAAATCATATAAACCTGGTATCCATTTTTTCCCTTTTTCTCCCTCTTCCTCCCTTCCCCAAAAAATTTCCGGAGTAATGCCTTTTACAAATAACAATTCATTTATGGTTTTAAAAGAAGCATTAGCTGGTTTATAAGAAGGTTGTAACTCTAAATAATAATCTTCTTCTGCTCCACGAGGCCTAGGAATATTATCCCCATCTCTATAATCTAAAACACAGTCTGCTATTTCCTCTGCTTTCTCTTGAGAAAGTTTTAATTGTCCGGTCAAAAGCTCAATAAGTGGTTGTGTGTCTGTCATATTAATATTTATCTTTCTTTCTTCATCCTGGATTTTAACCTTCACTTTCTCATTATTAATATCAAGCTCTATCTCATCTCCAGAAAAAACTTTTCTTTCATCTTCATCTGGTAAAGTCAATCTAACCATTAACTCTTGCACTGCACTATAAGCTGTAAAATAGGCATTAGTTGCTTCAATAATGTTTCTGGCCTCTAATGCCTTTAACCGCACTTCTCTCCCAAACTGACTAACAATAAAAGAAATAACCGCAATTATCCATAACAAAAAAATTAAAATACTACCCTGTTGTTTATTTTTAAAAATCATTTTAACCAAAAGATAAATTGGTATTTTTTCCCATTCAATTCTGCTTCCAACTTGATGGCATCTGGGGATTGTTTTTCTTTTAACCAAGTTTCTTTAACACTGTTATTCTCAATATAAAGAAAACCACATTGAATAGGCAATTCCAATTGAATGGGAGTGATTGTTTCTATTTCCTTCAAAAACTTATCTATTTCTTTCATATTAGTAAAGGGCATCTCTTGATAGGAAATTATATTTTCCAAACATGCATATCTTACTAAAACAGGACTAGCTCTGTTGGGGGTAAGCAGGGAATAATCAGTAGCAAAGGTTAAAGAGGTTTTGTTTCCATTAAAAATCCCTTTATGAAAAAAAGTTGATTTAATATTACCTGCATAACGCAACTGTTTTTCCAATAGATAAGTCAATTTAAAAAAACTAATCTCCATTTGTTGTTTATTGGTTCCTCGCCACCACACTCCTAAACTAAATCGTAGGGCCATGGCTAGAGTGACAGCCACTAAAGTAGAAAGAAACAAGGCAATAAGTAATTCTAATAAGGTAAAACCCTGGTCTCTAATCATTTTTTTCAAAAAAAGGATTTTTTACACCAAAATTGCTACCTGGATAGTGAAGAAAACAAAGTCTGCGGTGATTTAAACTAATGCAAATTTTATAAAGGGGAACATCTCTATATTCTTCTATTCTGGTGATAACTACCTTACATTCTTTACTATTCCATTCTCTCGTAGTCTCACCTTCTTCTATATCTCCAGTTTGGATAATTTGGTGAGCTACCTGATTTAAAATATGAGTTTCTCTCAGTGCATTTAAGGCTTTATTTAAAAGCCTGAAATTCTGTCCTATCACACCCATAAGTACTCCCAAGACTGTAACCATAATAAACACAGCTACTAAAACTTCCAGCAAAGTGAAACCTCTATTTTTAAAAACCATCAGAGTTCCTTCCATTTAATAGTAGATGTTAAAGGATTGATAGTAATATTATATTTTTTTCTATTGTAAACAATATCAATATCTATTTGATTAGCTGTCCCATCTGGAAAAAAGTAAATGTAATATTTTCCCTCTTTATCCTCTCTCATTCCTCTAGCATAAATTTCTGCCGTTTCTGGAATAGGATATTCTTTCTTTCCAAAACCATAAGTTCTTTTATCCCCATCAATAAAAAAAATACAAACTTGATGCCTACCAAGGGCATTAGATGCGGTTAGAGAAAGGGTATCCACAAAATGATAGATAAAACGCTTCTGTTCTAGCTTTAAAAGTGACTTAGAAAAACGCGGAAGAGTAAAGGTAACTAGCAATGAAATGATAAACAGGACCACAATTAGTTCTAATAGAGTAAATGCCTTAGAATTTAATCTCATTAATACCCATAATAGCTGAAAACATGGTGAAAATAATACTACCAATAATAATACCCATGCTCACAATGATCACCGGCTCTATGAGACTTAGTATCCGTTTAAAAATGCGCCCTAATTCTTCTTCAAAAATGCGGTTTATATTGAGAAAACCCTGCCCTAAGTCACCTGTTTCTTCAGCCACTGTTAAAATAGTAGCCATTTTGGCTGGGAAAGGAGGACGTCTGAAACAAAAACTTAATCTTTTCCCCCGACGGATTTCTTGTTTAAGCTGACCTGTTCTTCTCCTGAGTACTTCGTTACTCATTACCTCTTTAGCTGTGTCTAAGGCTTCCAGAATTCCCACTCCTGCTTTAAGCAGGATACCCATAGTTCTTGTAAACTTTATCATCTCTATCTTAACCAGAATATTTTTTAAATAACCTATCTTTAAAAGGGTCTCGTGCCATTTATACCTCCCCGCAGGTCTACTAGTCCATTGTCTAAACCCTAATAAAATAAAAATAAGAAGCACAGGGAAAACCCATCCATAGTGGTTTAAGAAATAACCAATAGCTAAAAGAAATTTCATAAAAACAGGAACTTCCTGATGTAGCTCTAGAAAAATCTGAGAAAAACGAGGCACTACATAACCTAATAACACCAGTAATGAAATGATACCCACTGTGAGTAAAATAGAAGGATAAATGGAGGCAGAGATTAATTGTTCTTTTAACTGTTGTTGCATTTCCAGATAGTGCACAATCAGATTAAGTGTGGTAGGTAAAGTGCCAGCGGCTTCCCCCACCCTAATCATCTGGATGTAAAAACGACCAAACACATATTGATAGTCACTCAATGCCTCAGAAAAACTCTTACCTCCTTTTATGGCCTCTACTAACTCCATAATAAGGTTTTTCAGCTCTAATTTCTCTTCAGAGGTAGCCAGCATTTCTAAGGCACGATCAAGAGGAAGGCCACCCTCAAGTAATTCACACAACTCCCTGGTAAAATCAATTATTTTTGTCAATTTGATGCGAGTCTTCTTCTTTCTTACAATATCTAGTTTAATAGGAATGAGTTGACGCTCTCTTAGTTTTCGAATGGCTTCTTTTTGTTCCTTAGCCTCAAGAAAACCTTTAATAAGTTGACCTGTTAGGGATTTGGCTTGATATTTAAAAGTGGCCATTATAGTTTTGTTACTCTGAGAACTTCTTCTATAGTGGTAATACCCTTAATTACCTTCTTTAAACCATCCAACCGCATGGTGGTCATACCTTCCTTTATGGCTTCTTTTCTGATATGGCTAGTGTCTGCCCCTTCAATGATTAAAGAGCGAATACTATCTGTTACTTCCATAATTTCAAATAAACCAACCCTACCCAAGTAACCCGTATGTCCACACTCAGGACATCCTACACTTTTATAAAATGTTATATCCTTTCTGTCCAATTCTACCACTTCAGCCGCTTCTGGCGGGAAACAAGTCCTTATGCGTTTAATAATGGCCTTATCTGGTTTAAAGGGAGCTTTACAGTGAGGACAAAGCACCCTCACCAATCTTTGAGCCACTACTAAAAGTAGAGAGGCAGATATTAAATAAGGTTCTACTTGAAGGTCTATCAAACGAGTAACAGCTGTAGGAGCATCGTTGGTGTGAAGGGTAGAAAAAACCAAGTGTCCTGTAAGGGCAGATTGAATGGCAATTTCGGCTGTTTCTAAATCTCGGATTTCTCCAATGAGAATCACATCTGGGTCTTGTCTAACAATAGACCTTAAGGCCTTGGCAAAAGTCAAATCTAAATCGGTTCTAACTTGAATCTGGTTAATACCTTCAATTTGATATTCTACTGGGTCTTCAACAGTGATAATTTTCTTTTCAGGAGACCTAATTTTTTTTAAAACTCCGTATAAAGTAGTAGTTTTACCAGAACCAGTAGGCCCAGTAACTAAAATAATACCATTGGGATAATAAATCTTTTCTTGTAAAAGGGCCATATCACGCTCAGTCAGGCCTAAGGATTCTAATTCTAATTCTTCTGTCTCTTGGTAAAGTAACCTTAATACTACACTTTCACCAAAAATCGTAGGTAAGGTAGAAACACGAATGTCTACCTCCCTTCCTCTCAAACGTAACTTTATTCGCCCATCTTGAGGAAGACGTCTTTCAGCAATATTCATACCAGCCATCAGTTTTACCCTAGAAATAATAGCCGGTTGCAATCGCTTGGGTGGGGTTTCCATCTCGTGTAAGATTCCATCAATTCTGTAACGCACCTTGAATTCTTTCTCAAAAGGCTCAAAATGAACATCTGAAGACCGCATCTCCACTGCCCGGTTGATAATCATATTCACTAACCGGACAATCGGGGCCTCAAGGGCCATATCCCGAAGATTTTCTTCTTCCAATTCAAATACCTCTGCTTCAGCTTCTCCCATGGCATTTTGAATTTCCTCAGTTTGATCACCATACAAACGGTCAATGGCATCTTTTATCTCACTGGGCAAACCTATACAAAACTTTACTTTGACAGAATTAAAATATTGCTTGATAGTATTCATAAGAGAAAGATCAAAAGGGTCACTAATTACTATTATTACTTCATCTTTACTTTGTTCTAAAGGCAAAATACAATGTCTTTTTAAAAATCCAATAGATATCCTCTCCAGGATTAAAGGTTTCTGAGGATAATCTTTTCTTTCTAAAAAAGGCAAACTAAAATAATCAGCCACTAATCGCGATAATTGTCTTTCCTCAATTATTCCTTCTTTTTGTAAAATTTTGGGAAGAGATAACTTTGTCTGCTGAACCTCAGCCAAAAGCCTAGCACTCTCTTCTGGATTTATTTCTAAATGGGAAAGGAGATATTCATTAAATGATTGCTGATTCATACTATCTTTTTATAACACTTTCTACTTTTTGCCAAGAAGGAAAGGTTTAGTCTCCTTTTAATGCGTCATGGCAGATAACGCCAGATTGTGTGAAGTTTCGCTTTGCGAAATTTGGGCGAGCGATAACGAACTCTCTTTTTGGTTGAATCATGGCCATCTCTAACTTTTTGCTTAATAAAATAATATATTTTACAATCAGTAAAACATTGGTCTATGTCAAGTTTCTTTCTGGGATTTGTAGGGTCTGCAATAATTATCTTGGGAAGAACCTTAAATTCCCAATCTTTCAGGAACTCAGAAATTAATTCTTCCATAGCATCCCTCAAACCTTATTTCATGAGATTGGAAAAGGTGTTGGAGGATTTTAGCTCCAGGTTTTGTAGGTCTAAACAATCCTACAAAACGCTCTGGTCTGTCTGCCAGTTTTCTTAAAAGCTCTTTTTTCTCCCCTTCAAATATGTGCTTATTTAGTATTTCACAAAATTTGTTGTAATTCAGAATCTCACCTCCACTAATTGTAGCTCTTTTGTTTGACTATTAAAAGTGTATTTCACCAATCTTATGGGTCTTTCTTTATAATCTTCCCTGCCTTTTACAAATTTTTTCACACCTTCATCAAAGTCGGCTGCAACTGCTATCGGATATACCTGCAAAGGGTTCTCAGCACGACTCTGAATAATTTCCTTCTCATAGATAATAAGCTTTTGCAATTCTTCCATCGTAAATTTATTTTGCTTTAGTTCCAATATTTCGTACCAAAGAATATCATCTCCATTATACTTTAATATTAGTATATCCATCTCTTTTCCTGTTCCCATTAATGCATTCGGTATAAAATCATCATATTCCCCAAAAATGTCTTTATACTTACCATCGGCTAAACCCTCGAGTATTAAGGATTGTAAAACAGCTTCATAGTGTAATACCCCAGGTTTATCCGTTCTGAAATCTAATGGTAAAGGTCGCTTCTTTATGTTAGCAGGTTTATTGTAGGATATAGTTGAAGTTTTTATATTGCTCATTTTGAGAAGTCGCTCAATTAACTTAGCTTCTATTTTTGTTATTCCTACACAAGCATGCCGACCTACAGCGTCTCCTCTACTTTGTTGTAAAAGCCATATCTTCCCTTTATCCCTTAGTGCCCATATTTCAGAGAAATTTATTGGTTCAGGGTAGTAAGTTATACACTCAAAATCTATACGAAAGGGAAAATTTCTGTTAATATATTCTGCTCCTTGATAAAGTGGATCTGGATTGTAATAAGGTTCAGAAACAGCTTTAAGCACTCCCCTGATCTGAGGTGGATGAGTATTGCTCGCCATTAAATTAAAAAATATCACATCCCCTGGACAAATTCCTGAAATCTCGGCTATTGCAGATTGCCTTTGTGCTAGGCTTTGTCTGGTAGGATTAACATGGGGATCATTAATTGCTGCAATTCCCACATGGTTATGCTCTGGCCACGTATTATCATCAACCTTAAAAATTCTATACTTGGGCATGCTTTCTTCCTTTCAGCCTTTCTTTATATCTTTTTATGAAAAATTCTTCAGGAAAAGATGGCAAATCTCTTTCTTCTATCTGCTTGTATTTTATATTCTTTTCTTTGAGAAATTCGGAAAGAGTTAATAATGGAGGAGTTAGGAAGTAAATCTGATTTATATCGTTGTAATCAAAACTTACTTCTTTTGTTCTCCATTCTGCTTCCCAAAAGGGCATATCATAAAAATCTTTGCTATTTTCATCCACTTCATATTTGTAAGGATAAATATTATTCTTTTTGCATAGTGATTCTGCAATAAACTCAATTATACAATCACCATAAAAAGCAGTATAATCACTTAATATATCAGAAAAACTAATGGTTTCTTCATCATAGCCATTAATTCTTCCACCTTTTGGGCAAAGGCGTTTTTCTTTTAATATAGTGATAAAGTTCCTTATGCTTGTAGTGTGATATAAATATTCTGGATATTTTTTCATTCTAATCCCTCCAGCCCCAAGTATTTATTAACCTTTTTAGGTCTGGGAAACGGCTCTTCTGTTATCTTTAAAGGTTTTTTGAATCTTTCTACAATCCCTTTCACATACTTTTCATTAATTTCAATCATAACAAAATCCCTTTTTAGTGCTTTTGCTACGTATCCTGTCGTTCCAGTTCCCGCTACAGGGTCTAAAATTAAATCTCCTTCTTTTGTGGATGTTAAGATTACTCTTTTCAGCAATTCTACTGGTTTTTGGGTTGAATGAAGTTTTTTTCCTTCTTCATTTTTTAATCTCTCTTTTCCCCAACATAAGGGTAAAACCCACACATTTGCCCCCACTTTACCTATGCCAAATTTTCGTGCATATTCTTTATTAAATGTATATTCCTTTGCTTTTTTATCTTTCACAGCCCATATTAAATTCTCTGTTGCGTTGGTGAATCTAACACCCAACCAGTTAGGCATGGGATTTGTTTTAATCCATATGACATCATTTAGTATCCAATATCCTAAATCCTGCATGATTTTTCCGATTCTAAAAATGCTATGATATGTAGCAATAACCCAAATGGTAGCATTTGGTTTCATTACCCCTTTAACTTCGGTCAAAAGTCTGGTTATAAAATTATCATACTCCTGAAAAGATGAGAACTTATCCCATTCATCATTTACTCCTTCTACAACGGTTTTCACGGTCCATCGTCTCAATTCTTTATTTGGCAATTGTAAAAAATATGGTGGGTCAATAAAAACCATATCAAAAACTTCATTATCAATCTTTTTTAAAACTTTGAAAGCATCTCCCCAGATAATTTTATTTTTTATTTCTTCAACTGAGTATTTCTCTTTTTCTTCAAAGTCACTAATGACGAGTTTTTTAAATTCATTACTTCCCATATTTTCTCCAAATAATGTATGTTGATTAATTTTTGTCTCATTCATGTTTTTCACCCCTTGTTAATGTAAATCTTCCATTAAAATTTGTAAATGATTTTTTAGTCCTGCCCCGGCAGGAATTCCGTGATTATTTATAAAAATATCCTTGACATCTATCTTTAACAATGAGACAAAATAGATGTCTTTAATAAAGGAGGGATGGTTATGGCGACATTTTTTATGTTCGGCAAATACTCGTCAGAGGCATTAAAAGGAATTAGTGCAGAACGGACAGAGAAGGCAATGGAGATATTTAAAAAATTAGGCGGTGAAGTAAAATCCATGTATGCCTTAGTGGGAAATTACGATTTGGTATTTATTGTAGAATTGCCAAGAATTGAACAGGCCATCCAAGCCTCTGTGGCCTTAAGCGAAATGTCAGGTATTTCATTCACAACAGCTCCAGCTATAACAGTAGCAGAATTTGATAAGTTAATCACTAAATAGCCTGTTTTCCTATTAAGGCTAGTTGTTCAGGAGTTAAAAGACTTATTAGCTTTCCTTGATGTGTAGGTAGTTGCTCTACTTCTATTTCGCAGACCCCACCCATCTGAAATTGGATGGAAATATGCCCTTCACTCAAAAGTTCTGAGGCTATTTCTGCCAAAGAAGGTAAATGCCCTGCGATAAAAATAGTTTTATCTGTAAAGGACTGCAGATAGGAAATAGCATCAGCAGGGGGCGAAAGAGGCTCAAATACTGAACTAATCTTAATTTTTTCTATGGGATAACCTAGCTCTTTAGCTACTATTTCAGCCGTTTGCCTGGCGCGTTTTTTGGGACTAGAACAAATAACATCTACCTTCATTCCCATTTTTTTCATTGCCTTAGCACTCAAATTAATTTGCCTCATCCCTTCTTCTGAAAGTCCCCTTTCAGGGTCTTTCTCTTTAGGAAGGGGTTGTCCGTGTTGCATCATATAAATTCTCATCTACTTCCTCCTTTGTAAATCCTTGTTTATACCCACATTTGATGCACACCAAACTATTGCCCTTACATATCATAAAGCTGGCTCCACATTGGGGACAAGCATGGGCAATCGGGCGTTCCCACATAGCAAATTGGCAATCAGGATAACCACTACAACCATAAAATACCTTTCCTTTTTTAGAAACACGCTCTATTATTTCGCCCTTTCCACACTTAGGACATTTGATTCCTAAACTTAAGGGGGCGGTATAACGACATTCGGGATAGTGGGAGCAGGCCCAAAACCGCCTTCCCTTTTTGTCACGCTTTATTACTAAAGAAGCACCACATTGGGGACACTTTTTAGACTCTTGAAACGTTATATCCTTTTTAATAGGTTTAGTATATCTACATTGAGGATAGCCAGAGCAAGCCAAAAATGGCCCGTAGCGACCATATTTCAAAAACAAAGGTTTTCCACATTCAGGGCAATTTTCGGCCACTTCTCTTGAAATGATTACTATTTCACCTTTTTCATTCCGTCTAAATTCTTGGGTATTTTCACACGCTGGATACCGAGAACAAGCAAGAAAAGCACCGTTTTTACCATATTTAATTACCATAGGTGCTCCACATTTTTCACAGGTAATTTCTGTTTTTACTCCATGTTTTTTTATATCTGCCATATGTTTTTGAGCCTTTTCTAATGCCTTCCTAAAAACCTGATAAAATTCTTTCAAGGTTTTGATGGAGGGTTTTATTCCTTCCTCAATTTCATCTAACTCTGCTTCCATCTGCGCAGTAAAAGAAACATTGATAATCTCAGGGAAATTAGTAGTAAGCAAATCATTAACTAAAAGACCCAATTCAGTGGGACAAAAACGCCCTTTTTCTTTTTCCACATAATTCCTCTCTTGAATAGTACTCAGAATGGTAGCATAGGTGCTGGGACGTCCAATACCCTTTTCTTCCAGCTCTTTAATCAGGCTGGCTTCTGTATACCGAGCAGGAGGTTTAGTAAAATGTTGACTAGGAATAAGCTCCTTTAAATTTAGAAGCTGTCCCTTTTCTAAATCAGGAATATAAACTCCTTCTTTTTCCTTCAAATCATAAACCTTTTTAAAACCTTCTTTTTTCAAAATACTACCTGTAGTCCTGAATAAATACTCCCCAGCTTCAATTTCTACTGTAGTCTGGTCATAAATAGCTGGTGCCATTTGAGAAGCAACAAATCTCCTCCAAATAAGTTCATAAAGAGCATGCTGTTCGGGAGAAAGATAAGGAGCAACTCTTTCTGGAAACCGATAAACCGAAGTAGGACGGATGGCCTCATGGGCATCTTGAGCCGAACGTTTATTCTTATAATGATATATCCTTGAAGGCAAATAATCCTTATCCCATTGTTCTCTAATAAACTTTCTGACCTCTTTAATAGCTATATCGGCCGTTCTTACAGAGTCTGTGCGCATATAGGTAATAAGCCCCACCCTACCTTCTCTCCCCAAATCTATACCTTCATAAAGCTGTTGGGCCAAAACCATAGTCTTCTGGGCCGAAAAACCCAGTTTTTTTGCTGCCTCCTGCTGTAAGGTGCTGGTAACGAATGGAGGAAGAGGGTAACGATGTTTTTTCTGGCGAATAACTCTTTTTACCAAAAATGTCTTTTCTTTAAGGCTCTTAAGAATAACCTCAACTTCTGTTTGGTTTTTTAAATGCGCTTTTTTCCCTTTAATTTGAGCCAATTTAGCCTCAAAAGAGGGACATTGTTCCCCTTCTAAAAGAGCTACAATCTCCCAGTATTCTTGAGGAACAAAATTTTGGATAGCTCGCTCTCTTTCACATATCAAATATAAAGCAGCTGATTGCACTCTACCTGCCGAAAGACCCATCTTTACTTTTTGCCAAAGAATAGGAGAAATCTTATAACCCACTAACCTATCTAAAATACGTCGGGTTTGCTGTGAAACATATTTATTGTTATCAAGGGAGAGAGGTTGTTTTAAGGCAGCCTTGACCGCCATAGGTGTAATTTCATGGAAAAGCACTCTTTTAATAGGCTTTTCTCCATTTTTGTTTATTTCCTCTGCTACATGCCAGGCAATAGCTTCACCTTCTCTATCAGGGTCAGAAGCCAAATAGATTTCTTCAGCTGATTTAGCTATTTTCTTAAGCTTTTGAACGGTTTTTCGCTTTCGGGGTAAAATCACATAACTAGGTTTAAAATTATGTTCAATATCTACTCCCAGTTTGTTTTTAGGCAAGTCTTTTATATGTCCTAATGTAGATTCAACAGTAAAACCCTTTAACATTTTTTTTAATGTTCTTGCCTTGGCTGGAGATTCCACAATTAGAAGCTTCATACATCTACCCTTATGTATTGTTTGCCAGGTAATTGTTTTACCAATCCTTGAACTTCTAATAAAGTCAAGATACTAGAAAGTTCAACTACATTTTCATTCAGGTTCAAGGCAATTTCATCCAGGTATTTTGGGGTATGGAGAAGAGAAAGGATGCGCTCACTAACAGGGTCTAACTTAATATTGGAATGTTGTGAAGTATCTTTTGAGACTGATAAATTTAATTCTTCTACTACATCCATCACATTTTCAACCAATTTTGCACCTTGTTTGATAAGGGCATGAGTCCCTCTACTATAAAAGTTATTTATTGGACCAGGCACAGCAAAGACTTCTCTTCCTTGTTCTAAAGCCAATCTAGCTGTAATTAAAGAGCCACTCCTTAAGGCAGCTTCTACCACAACTACTCCTAGAGATAGGCCGCTAATGAGCCGATTACGCACAGGAAAGTTTTGGGAAAGTGGAGGAGTACCTAATGGAAATTCTGAAATAAGAGCGCCCTGTTTTTCAACCTGAGCATAAAGTTTTTGATTTTCAGAAGGATAAACTATATCCAAACCACAACCTAACACTCCTATAGTATTTCCATTTGCTTGTAAAGCTCCTTTGTGGGCAGCAGCATCAATACCCCTAGCTAGTCCACTAACAACAGTAATTCCCAATTCAGCTAGATTGGTAGCCAACTTAGTAGCTATTTTTAAACCATAAAAACTGGCTCTTCTGGCACCTACTATAGCAATAGAGGGCGTATTTAATAATTCGGCCTCTCCTTTTAAATAAAGGAGAGGCGGAGGATCAGCAATTTGTTTTAACAAGGCAGGATAACGAGTCTCAGAATAAGTAATAATCTCAACTCCCATTGCCTCAATTTTTTTAAGTTTTTCTTCTGCGTCTTTTATCCATTTTTTTGATAAGATAGTTTGAATAGCTTCTGCCTTCAATCCTAATTCTTGTAATGTTTTTTGAGAAGCACAAAAAAGTGCTTTGGGTTCACCAAAAAAATCAATTAATTTCATACTACGGCGACAACCTAATCCTGGGAGGCAGTGTAAGGCCAGCCAGTAAATGAGTGATTCCATAGAACTATTTTGTCACTCCCACTATATCACCTGCATGAAAGGATCTTTTTGACTCCAAAATCATGGCCGTGGCTGTCTGAGGTGTAGTATAAATAATTAATACCTTTCCTATGAAAAGAGGAGGTAGGTCTTTTGCTTCTTTACGAAAGATATCCAAGGTTTGTCCTGTCTTAAGACCCTGAGTTTCTCCAGCATCTATATAAAGCACATCAGGCCATGCTATTTCTGAAATCTCACCTTTAGTAGCGACCACCCATGCTTGTAAAGAAGGTGGTTTTTCTTTACAAAGAGAAAATGGCTTAGGGGGCTGATATGGCTTAAGAAAATCACCAATATAGATAACATCGTAAGAACGAATAATTTTTGCTTCAGCTACTTGAGGATAAAGTTTGGTGATCTTAATAACTCCTAATATTTCATGAAGATAGCCAATGTGCTGTTTACTAATAGGATGAAGTATAGGTGGTGAAATACGAAAGATAGTCCAAACTGACCCTACTTCTGGTTTAGATGCTGATTGGAACTTGACATAAATCAAATCCCCTTCACCCAACACAACCTTATCTTCTCCTACTGCCTTTATAATTTCACCACGGGGTTTTTCAGGTGAAGGCAAAAGATAACCAGCCGCCTCACGATAGCGCCAATCCAAAGGAAATTTTTTTCTTTTTTTCAATTTTATCCCCTTTTTTACCTCCTTTGCTGCCTGGATGAGTTCTTCAGGGGTTTCCTTTAAACACAAAACATCCCCAGGATAAATCCAATGAGGATTAGTCACATGAGGATTAATTTGCCATAGTTTAGGCCATAAGTAGGGATTATGATAATAATGGTCACAAATATCCCACAGTGTATCTCCCTTTTTTACAACATGAAGCTCATCTGCCCATATTTGAATGCCTAATCCTAAACCTAACCCTAAAACCAATGTCCAAATAATAATCCATCTCATTTTTTTTACCTCACCCTTATTTTTTATATACCCTAGCGAAGGGCTGCTTCCCTTCCAGGGCAGTAAGCACGGGGCTAGCAATAAAGATTGAAGAATAAGTACCTACAGCTATACCTATCATAAGTGCAAAGGCAAAGTTATGAATCACGCTTCCTCCCAAAAAATATAAGGTTAGTAAAGGGAAAAATGTAGTGCCTGAAGTAAGAATAGTTCTACTTAAAGTCTCATTAATACTGCGGTTAATTATAGAAGCTAAACCCTCTTTGGTTGCTTTTCTTATATTTTCTCTAATACGGTCAAATACCACTATGGTGTCATTAAGAGAATAACCCATAATGGTAAGCAAAGCAGCTATAATTAATAAATCTATCTCTTTATTGCATAGAGAAAAAACACCTACTGTGATAAATACATCATGGATAATAGCCAGAACTGCTCCTAAGGCAAAACGTAATCTTAACAGAGCATATAATATAAGAGTAGCTATGAAGGCAATGACCACTAAGAAAGAAAGAGAAACTTTAAGTAAAGAAAAAATATATAATATAGCTAAAAGGCAAAAAGCCATAATAGCACTGGTACCCCATTTCATTTCAAACCGTCCCGAGATATAAATACCAATAATCAGGATAGCATAAAAAAGGGCCAAAAGGGCCTTTTCTCTCAAATCCTTGCCTACTTTGGGCCCAACCATTTCCACTCTACGGATTTCCACCACACCCTTGCCTAGTTTTTGTTCTAATGTTTTTTTTAACAATTCTGAAACGCGTTGTAAAGCACCTGAAGTAGTTTGGGTACGAACCAAATATTCATGATTTTCTATTGGGCCAAACCGTTGAATGGTCACGCCTTTAAGGTTAATCCCTTTTATAGCCGCTCTGATATCATCCGCAGTCACAGCTTTCTTAAATTTTATCTGAATAATAGTACCCCCCGCAAAATCAATGCCATACCGAGGGCCACCTTTCATAATAAGAGAAATCAAACCCAGTAAAATTAAAAGTCCGGAAAAACTTAAGGCCCATTTTCTTAATTTGATGAAATCAATATTAACATCGGGTTTAATTATTTCTAGCCCCATCACTTCCTCCTAAATGCTCAAGCGCTTCAAGTTGAGAGCATAAAATAAGTAATCAAAAATCACTTTACACATAAAGATAGCAGTAAACATGTTAGCCATAATACCCAAACTCAAGGTGACAGCGAATCCTCTGATGGGCCCGGTGCCAAATTGAAATAGAATCAAGGCAGTTATTAAAGTGGTAGTATTAGCATCAAAAATGGTCCAAAGTGCTTTTCGATAGCCTGCTTCTGTGGCTGCTCGTGGTGTTCTTCCTAAGCGCAATTCTTCCCGAATCCGTTCAAAGATAAGGACATTGGCATCAACACCCATCCCAATAGTCAAGGCAATACCCGCAATCCCTGGGAGAGTTAATGTAGCCTGAAATAACGCCAACCCCGCCAGCAACAAAACTAAATTAACAATAAGAGCAATATCAGCAATAACGCCAGAAAGTCCGTAATAAATGGCTATAAATATTACAACCAGAATACCTCCTACAATAGATGCCTCTACTCCCTTACGAATAGAATCATGTCCTAAGGATGGACCTACAGTCCGTTCTTCTAAAATTTCAACAGGTGCTGGTAATGCACCAGCACGCAATACCACTGCCAAGTCTTTGGCCTCATCCATAGTGAAATTGCCTGTTATTCGTGCCTCACCACTAGGTATTTTTTCTCTGATTACAGGTGCAGAATGGACCTTATTGTCTAAGATGATAGCCAAACGTTTACCCACATTGGCCTCAGTAATACGGGCAAAAATTCTGGCCCCTTGTTTATTAAAACTAATGGCCACATAAGGTTCATTTAACTGGGGATCAATAAGTACTCTGGCATCAGCAATGTAATCACCTGTAATAAGCGTACGCCTTTTGATTAAATAAGGCACTTTTATCTGGGTATGAGTAAGTTTATCCTCCTGAATTCCATAAAGTATTTCATCTTCTGGAGGAATATTACCTTTCAAGGCCTTTTCTATACTGTGTTCATCATCTACTAGTTTAAACTCAAGCCTAGCCGTCTTGCCAATGATATTAATTGCCCGCTGGGGATCCTTTATCCCAGGCAATTGGACTAACACCCGATCTTTTCCCTGCAACCGAATATCTGGTTCTGCCACCCCAAATTGGTCT
>Ga0190304_1000151_pt1 | contig 31711 bp, 27 predicted proteins | sample 48700712_MG_FD_161670 | JGI IMG/M metagenome (GOLD analysis project Ga0190304, IMG submission 161670) | Hydrothermal vent sediment bacterial communities from Southern Trench, Guaymas Basin, Mexico - 4870-07-1--2_MG | ecosystem: Environmental > Aquatic > Marine > Hydrothermal vents > Sediment ...
CAAAATCACTTCCTGATGGATAAAATATGAAAAAATAGACCGCTTTTTTGTGCAAAAACACTATGAAATAAGGCCTATAAAAGCTCAGGTTGTGGTTTGATGTAATTTCAAGATCATAAAAAACTAAGGCTCGGTTTGGGCATCCGAATATGTGGTTGTGGTTTGATGTAATTTCAAGATCATAAAAAACACTTATATATTAGATGCAGGGCATGGTGTGTTGTGGTTTGATGTAATTTCAAGATCATAAAAAACACATCTTTATTATTTATCTTCATTACTTTAGTTGTGGTTTGATGTAATTTCAAGATCATAAAAAACCTATCGCTAATTTGATAAAGTGCTCTGCAGGTTGTGGTTTGATGTAATTTCAAGATCATAAAAAACAACTCCGTATCTGAACCATACAAGAAAGCGTTGTGGTTTGATGTAATTTCAAGATCATAAAAAACGATTCAGCAAATAGTCGATACTGGTTAGTAGTTGTGGTTTGATGTAATTTCAAGATCATAAAAAACCGAGTAGTTAATGGTTTCCCCCCAGCTAAGTTGTGGTTTGATGTAATTTCAAGATCATAAAAAACACTACAAAAAAAATAGGTGTAAATTTAACGTTGTGGTTTGATGTAATTTCAAGATCATAAAAAACTTAGTAGGCTTGTTCAATGGGCGGATACTGAAGCACGGCGGCAATTCCGTACATAAATTTAACGCAGATCGTTACAAAAAAAGCGTAAAAAAGTGAAATTCGGTTAGCTTCGTCTCATTTTGACAAAGAAAAAATTAATAAAAAATATCTCGCCCTGACAACGGATTTTTTTTAATAGATTGGTTTATACTCAATGACAAGAAGCTTAAATTCTCGCAATCGATAATTGCTTGTATGTTTGTATTAGTGCAAGTTTGTTTACATATTGGGAAAATCGAACTCATGTTAGTACAAAGAATTATTCTTTCGCCTTTTTTCTTGATAATTCAAGCATAGATTCTAATGTCTTAGTGAGATATTCTTCATATTTATTTACCATGTCTATTGTAAGCTGATTTGTAGCTACCCAATGAAATTCGTTTTCTTTATCAAGCTTTTTTATAAAAGTTAGATTTTTTATCTTTTTTTTATGCTCAGTGCGAAGCGCAATTCTATTCTCGTTAATAACACTTAAAGAATTCTTGCCTTGTTTAATTAAATTTCCGCTACGAATTGCTTCAAAATTTGTGATAATTTCATTAAACATAGCTTGATAAGAAGGTGGTAATTCTTGTCCAAAAATTTCTGTTGTAAATAAAATTAGACTAAGTGCGAAAAGTGTCTTTAATATTTTCATATGTTTATATTTTTAAATTAATGTTGTGTGAACTTGCATTTAAAGAAATATTATTGTCGGCTTTCAATAAATTCGTAAACTTTATTATGTAATAATTACTTATTACGTAAAATTTAGATTATACGTGGACACAAAATAGAAATTATTTTGTAAAAGGACAAATTTATAAGAAGCAAAATTAATATACATCAGAATCCGGAGTATTTAGTTTTAAAGGAAACGAAAAAGTTTTTGAATGTTATGAAAGAATAGCTAAGGCTATTTCGAGCTCAGCTTAATAGCTGTGAAAGTATAAATTTAACATATGAATAAACTACTTATAATTCATTTCCAATAAATATTATACTATTGTGGCTAAGGGTTATAGTTTTTCCTTTTATTAACGATGGCGGCATAATCTTAGTATTGTTGTTAGTTATTACACTTCCTTTAACCAATATTCCTATTTTATTGGTAAAATTCAGATTCTTAACTTTTTTAGTTATCAGTATCTCTCCATTTTTTATCCATTTTTGTACTGCTTCGTGTTGCCACGAGTTAAATGGTTTAATCTCTGCAATAATATTTTCAACAAATCGAGGAAGAGCTATTTCCCATAATTTATCTTGAAGTGTTGTATTGTTTTCAATAATTTGTTGCATATGAATTGCTGTTAATCGTAATACACTAACGGGAGATTCGGCTGTAACAGTTGCTGTTCTTGGTATATCTGTTAAGAAAGACATTTCGCCAATAACACTTCCTTTTCCAAGAATATCTATTACTTTATTATGCTTACTAATTTTTACTGTTCCTCTCGAAATAACATAAAGACTATCGATATGGCCATCTTCTTTAATTATTTTTTCTCCTATAGCATATACTCTTTGTTGAAATAGACTGGATATTTTATTAAAAGTAGTTTTGTCTAAATCTTTCAGCCAATTTACGGTTTTTAGTAAATTATTTTTTTCGGGTTCTTTTATTTCGGGAGGAGAGTCGATAAGTCTTTTCATTCTTATCTCAATATCTTTTATCATTATATTACTCTCATCTTCACCAATCTGTCCTTTTTTCAGTAAGCGTTCAACAGTCTTTTTTTCGTAATTCAAATTTGCTCGTACAGCGTGTTTAGTTGTAATAGAACTGTAAATTTCGGGGTAAGTATTTTTAAGATTTCGTAAAAATGTAAGACCGTGAATTCTGTTTTCGTTTATTTCGGTTTCTACTAAAAGAAGATTTTCTTCTGTTTTCTCATCCGATGTTTTTATCGACATACTTTCGATTAATTTCAAACTTACGTATTGTGCTGTTACAAATCCGCGAGCAGTATCGTAGCTTTTTGCCAATTGGTCGAAGAATATTGTTTGAGCTAATTTTCTGAGTATAGAGTTAGATTGAAATTTATTTAAATATTTTGGAGTATGCCATTGTTGTTCCAAGTCTTTTCTATCCGATAAGGAAATTTTCCCATTGGCATCGATTATTTCGTTAATTGCATCAGATAAGTTTTGTACTGCCGATGCGCTAATCATTCCATTCTTAAATTGTTCCCAGTAACTACTTTTTTCTTTTTCTAAAATTCTTCGACGTGTTTCGGCTAAATTAGAATCATTATGAGTAGAAAGGTCTATTTTATCTTGTATGGCATCGGGAAGATATTCGTTAACTGTATTCCAGTCTGCCTTGCTCATAAACCTGTCTTTTTTTAGTTTTTCAATTGAGTTTTCCGATGCTTGTCGTATATAATTTTTGGCATTAGTAATCATTAATTTTTTCGAAGGAGAGACTTTGTTTAAGCCCATCATAGTAACAAATGCTTTAATTGTTGTTGCATTTATAAGTAAAGTAAGAGTTACTATCCCAGCAATATAAAACAGAAACTGATCGCGAATTTCCGGGTCGATATTATTTTCGCCTGCAACGATTAAGGCTAAAGCTAAACCTACAGCTCCTCTTAAAGCTCCCCACCAAAGAACGTAGGCATCTTTTTTAGGAAGTCCATATCCTGAGTTTTTCATAAATGGATAAAGTAGAAGAATAACTATAGCTCGAACAATATGAATACCAATATAAATTAATCCAAGAATTAAGAAATCTTTTGTCGAAAAAACAATACGATTAGCAATAACAACACCAACAATAATAAATATTAATGTATTGGCAATGAAAGCTGCGAGTTCCCAAAACTCGTGAAGAAAATGTTCTACTTCGGGACTAATACGTGTTCGTCCAATACCTCCAATTAGCAAGCCGAGGGTTACTAATCCTAATACTCCCGATACATGAAAAAAGTGTTCTGCTACAAAGAAAGTAATATATGCCGAAGCAATCATTACGGTAATTTCTACGAGAGCATCGTTAAAAACTTTTTTTACCCACACAATTGCTATCCATCCAAAAACTAATCCAACTAAAATACCTCCAAACGATACTTTTAAAAACTGTACAAAAGGAGATGCATCGTTGCCACTGCCTGTTATTAGTGCTAAGAAAACCAAGAAGAAAACTATTGCAGTACCATCGTTTAATAATGATTCTCCTTCGATTAATGTTCCTAATTTTTTACTTGCTCCTATTTCTTTAAGTATCGAAACTACTGCTACAGGGTCGGTTGCGCTAACTACTGCTCCAAATAGCAGGGCTAATTGCCAAGTCCAATTATTTAGTCCTATTCCTTGCGTTTTTATTCCAAGAATTATAAAAGCTGTTAGAAATATGGCTATTAATATTCCAGGCACTGCTAATAGAAAGGCATTAGTGAAAGATTTTTTAAATGTATGAACATCCATAGCAAAAGCTGCTTCGAAAATTAATGTAGGTAGAAATAAAAATAATATTAAGTGAGGATTGATATTTCCTGCCCAATGAATAGATTCTTCTATAAAACTAACATCTATTTGTGAACCAAAAATATTCCAATATTGCAAATATCCCAAACGCGATAGAATACCCATTACTAAACCAAAAATTAATAATAAAACAGTGAATGGTAAAGGTGTTTTTTTAAGAAAATGACGCGTTGCTGCTCCTATAAATAATGCAATTATTATGAATAATAATGGGCTCATATTGCTTTTGTGTTCACTTTCGTGAATTATTTCTTTCTCTGAAACATGATTGGATGCATTTGTCGAAACCTGTTCGTGCTTTATGCTAGTTTCTTGAGATTGTATTTCGATATTGTTTTTTTGCTGATTATCATGAAAAATATTAGCTGTAGAGATTATTGATATTAAAAAAAGAGTAAATGTGATTAATGCGAATTTGTTTTTATTTCTAATTTTCATGAGTTTAAAATTTGCTAAATAATTGACTGTATGTTGTTAGTTTTAATCAGCGTTCTTGTGTGTTTCAATAATATTTTAAATATTGAAGTGCAATAATCTTCTAGAAAAAAATGATGTAGAAGATTTAGTTATTATAAAAGTAAGTTGATTTGTATTTAAACATAACTGTTTCATCTTTGCAATAATCTAAGTGTTAGATTAAAAGAAAATTAAAGATACAAAAACAATTTTAGAAAAGGAAATATAAATTTATTATTGATTAGCGTATATTTGTTATTGATGTATTGCATTAACAAGATGAGGTAATATACTAATGTCGTTTTCTATTGCAGTGCCAATTACTACAATGTCGGCACCTGCTTTAATAGTGTTTTTAATATCTTCTGGAGTGTTTAAACCTCCACCAACAATTAATGGGATGTTAATATTTTGTTTTACTTTTTTTATCATTTCAATTTTTAACGAATTGTTTGCTCCACTACCTGCTTCAAGGTAAATGGTTTTTAATCCTAACATTTCGCCGGCCATCGCAGTAGCTACTGCAATATCAGTTTTGTCGGCAGGAATTGGTTTTGTGTTACTCATATATTCTACCGATGTGGTATTTCCTCCGTTAACAAGTATATATCCTGTTGGTATTACCTCTAGTTTGCTTTGTTTTATGTTCGATGCAGCAATTACGTGATTCCCAATTAAAAGATTGGGATTGCGACCCGAAATAAGCGATAGCAAAAGTATAGCATCTGCTTTGTCGGTTATTTGAAGAACATTCCCCGGAAATAATATTACAGGAATGTCGGTATTAGCTTTAATTGTTTTTGTTGTTTCGTTTATTGAATTAGATATTAAACTGCCTCCAACAAAAATCAAATCAACTTCCGATTTGTTGGCAGAATCAATTACTTGAATAAGTTTTTTGTTTGAGTATTTGTCAGGATCGATTAATAAAGCAAAAAATTTCTTATTATCTTTTAGTTGGTCTAGAATCTTATTAAAAATCATAAAGCGAATATTATTTATAACAAAAAACTATTGAATAGTTTTTAATTGTAAAATAGTTTAAAGTAAACTCTTCTGTAATTGTATTATTATAATATTTTCCATAAAAAATACCTTTAGCTTTAGGCGTGAATGGTTCTATGAAAAGATTATTAGCAAAATCGACATTCTGTTTGTTGCAAATTTTGAATAGTGTTTCTTTAGCACACCAATGCAAATATAAATGAAAAATTTCATTATCAGTATCGATTTTTTGTAGTTCGTTTGTGCAAAGAAAGCGATGTTTTATATTTTTAATCTTTTCCGACATAAATTCAATGTCAATGCTAACATCTTTTTGTTTACTTATTATAATTGACGATAGATTTTTCGAGTGAGAGATGCCAATTTTATAACTTTTGTCGAGTAGAAATGGTTTTCCGGTAGAGCTGTATATAATTTTGTTGCTATTAGTTATTAATTTTTTCAACAATACTCTAATACTTAACCATTCAAGTTTTCGCTTAGCGTTTCTGAATGTTTGTAGTGTATTAATATCGTCGTTATCGAGATTAGCTAAAGAGAATAAAGTATCGAAATCTTCAGTTATTTCCCATATTCCGAGTAATGTTTCGTTATCGATATTTTTTTTAATTATTAAACTCATTAATGATATTTATTTCCATTCAAAAGTTTCGATTAAATTTTTAATATCTTTTTTAACAAAATTAATTACCGGAGCTAGTGAGTCTTTGTTAGGCTCAACATTAAAATATAATGCCCCACGAAGAAAATGTTTTGTGCTGTCGGTAAGGTAAAATTGAACCGATGATGCGGTATTACCTTCTATTTCGTACAACATTCCGTAAACATTTTTTTCTGGTTTAATAAAAATTTTCTCGTTTATCGATTCTGCTTTAATAGTATGTTTGTAAGCTAGCTCTCGCGAATCTTCAATCATTTGTTGTAGATTATTATTTACATCCTTATAACTGATGTGTATTTTACCATTAATATCGGGGTAATTAATATTTATCCAACATTTTTTCTCGGGATGACGATTATCCTTACTAATATTTGCACATGTTGGGTATTCGAATGTATATGGACAGTTGCTTGTGTAGTTTTGATATTTTTTTTCGGGAAGATCAATGCGGAAATATCCTCGTGGTTTAGGAGTGTAATCATCTCTTTTGCAACTCCAGATACTGGTAGTTATAATTAATATTAAAACAAATATTAAGTTATATTTTTTCTTCATAATAAAAATCTTTTCGTAAAATGTAAAAGTAATAAACATTTTATTCGAAACGATTATTCATAAAATAAAATTCGATTTTGTAGTAATGAAAAATCCTTGATTATAACAATCAAGGATTTTTCATTTTCATTTTTTTATAATTATTTTATATGATAATCATTACCATCAATATCATTGTATGTAACATTTATTATAGAAGGAAAAGAGTTATTATCAACAGAAATTCCATGACTTGCAGAATGAGATATCGTTGAATTCGAGATTGTAACATTCGTTCCTGTTTCAGATAAATCAATCATTCCATAAGTAGAAGAGTATCCTCCGCCATATGACATGTCGCAATTATCTATAATTGTTCCGGCTGATGTTCCGCTTTCGAAGAAAATAACATCCCAGTCGCCTTTTGAAGCACTTCCTACAGGAGCCGATGATGTAAAAATTATTCTTTCTTCGGCTGTTCCTTGTGCAACTAATTTTCCGTAAGTGCTTGATGAACTACCTATTTCTAGTTGACTTCCTTGTGTAAAATAAATTTTACTGCCAGCCTCTATAATTAACTCACTTCCGTTAGATGATTCTATGTACATGGTGCCATCGATATAATATGCACAAGATTGTTTTTTCCATGTTTCGCTTGCTTGCTCGTAAGTATCTCCTTTTACCAAAATACCTAAATTTGAGTCGTATGTGTTTCCTGTACCAATAGTATGGGCATAATTTGCATAAAGTTTAATAGGATGGTCTGCAATCGACGAAAAAGCATTATTGTCAAACGATACAAAAGAAGATTCGCTATTCAATGAAATTCCATAAGATTCGCTATTCGTAATTGTGCAATTATTAAAAGCAACTGAACAATAATCTAAATTAATAGACCCGTATGAAGATGAATAGCCTCCGCCATATTCGAAAGTACAATAAGTGAATGCACTACTGTTTGATGTTCCGTCTTCTAGAAATATTGCATCCCAGTCTCCTGCTGTTTTCGATGTTGCTGAGGATGTAAATATAATCGGATTAGTAGCTGTCCCGATGGCTATAATTGTTCCATAAGTGCTTGATGAACTACCAACTTCTATTTGACTGCCATTTGTAAATCCAATAGTTGTTCCTTCTTCGATATTTAATATACTTCCAGAATTACTTTCTATGTCCATTGTTCCATCAATTATATACGAAACCGTTTGTGCTAACCATGTTTCATTAGCTTGATTGTATGTTCCTCCTGCAACTAATATTCCTATTGAAGAGTTTATTGTTTCAAATATATTTCCTGTACCTATTGTGTGTGCTGCATTAGGATATAATCTAATTACATGACTTGAAGTTGTATTGATATTATTATTGATAAACGATTTGAATTTAGACTTTGAGTTTAAAGAAATGCCATAAGAATCACTATTTTTTATTGTACAATTAGTCATTGTTATTTCTGCATCACTTAAGTGAATCGTTCCATACGATGAGGAATATCCCCCACCATATTCAAAAGTACAATAAGCTAGGTTTGTTGTTGAAGCAGTACCGCTATCGAAGAAAATAGCATCCCAATCTCCTGCACTTGGAGTCGCTGCATATGCTGTAAATAGAATAGGATCGTCTGATGTCCCATTTGCTATTATTGCAGAACCGGTTTCAGAACTGCCAACTTCAATTTGAGCACCTTCTTTAAATTTTATTATTGTTCCGGCTTCAATAGTTAAAGTAGCACCATCAATACATAGTGAGCTATTAATTATGTAAACATTATTTGTTTCCCATGTAGTGTTGCTGGTTATGTTATCTGTAACTTCGTTTACAGTAAGAGTAGGATCTGTTGTGTCATCATCATCATCACAAGATACAAAACCGATTAATAAAGCAAATAAAATAATTTTTAGTTTTTTCATAATTATTTAATTAGTGGTTAATATTTTTTCATGTTAAATATTAATTATGTAAACATATATGCATATGTAAATATAATAAAATATTTTTTGTTTTTATAAATTATTGTAATTTTTTGTTTTGATGTTTGTTATATACTTGTTATATCTTTTAAATTAGTTATATTAATAGTATATATTTGATTATTTATTTACTAATATAGAATAAAAGTAAAATATTGAAGAGATTTGAATAAAGCAGATTCATTTTTAAATTGCAATAATTTATTATCTGCATAAGAGTGTTGAAAATGTCAAGATTAATTTCGAAATACAAGTTACAAATAATATCCAAACAATTATAATTTTTTTAGCTGCTGTGTGATGTGCTATTTATAAATAGTAATAAATCATAAAATGAATAGATATTGATATTATAATTGCGTGTAAGGATTGTTTCTTAATTATGAATTTCGCACAATAAAGCTTAGAAAATTAATTTGTTGTTTAAAAAAGCAAATTACAAGTTAATTAAATAGCGAGTTTTTGGATGATTATTATAATCCTTGTAAAGTGTAAAAAAAATCCTGTATAGTATTAAATGAATTTATACTATACCGAACAATAAAAAAGTTAAGCAAAATAATAATTTGAGTTCGATGTAAGCTTTGACCGCTGGCGCGGAAATGTTTCCCGTGCCTTTTGTTATATTTCTTTTAAATCTTTTTTTTCAATTCTATCTTTTCCAATTTTCTGTTTGTTATTTTCTTTTAGTTTACATTTAACTTTATTACAAATCACAAGCCTTACAAATTATTTAAAACACGCATACTAGACCATTTTTTAGTTATTAGGATTGTTTATTTATTACTAAAACCATTGTTTCTTTCTGAATAAAATTACTCCTAAAAACGAAAGTATTAATGAACCCAAAATTATAGAAGGCATTGCCCACATAGAATTCTCCATTAAGTTAGGAACATTCATTCCAAACAGGCTTGCTGTCAGGGTAGGAATCATTAAAATTATCGATATTAGGGTTAATTGTTTCATTACAACGTTTAAATTATTTGAAATTACTGAAGCAAACGCATCCATCATTCCGCTTTGAATATCTGAATAAATCTGTGCCATTTCAAGTGCTTGTTTGTTTTCAATAAATGCGTCTTCCAATAAATCGTCGTTTATTTCGGTGGTTATCTTTTTTGAATTACGAAGTTTGGCTAAGATAATTTCGTTTGCTTTAATTGATGTAATAAAATATACTAAACATTTTTCCATTTTTAGTAATTTATTCAATTCTTTGTTTTTGATAGACTTCTCGAGGTCTTGCTCAATTAATGAAGTCATTTGGTTTATTTGTTTTAAATATGTCAGGTATAAATTTCCTGAGCGAAGAAATAGCCGAAGAATAAAATTAGTACTATCAGTTATTTCTTTATATTGGTCTCTAAACGGAGATAGGTGTCCAATAGGTAAAACTTCGTTATCTTGTAAACATAGTGTTAAAGTGAAATTGTCTGTGATAAAAATTCCAAGTGGTAATGTATGAAATGGAACCCCATTGTTTTTAATTTCAACGGGAATTCTAAGAATTATCAAAGTCCAATTATCATCATATTCGATACGTGGTCTTTCGTCTTGATCTAAAATATCATTAATGATGTCATTTGGTAAATCATAAATATCAGTTATTTTTTGAATTTCATTAGATGTAGGATTTACGGTATTAATCCAGCAGCCTTTTTGTGGTTCGTTTATCTCAACATAACCACCAAATGTTTTGAAAATTTTAATCATGATAATGTCTCCTTACAATTTTATTCTGCAAGGATAACATGAAGCACTTACAGAATTGTTAATATTTTAATTTTCTATGATGCGGGTCTGCGTCCATTATAATTAAATTTTTGTTTGTAAAAGTAATTGAATTTTTAAATTTCCTGTCAATTGTTGCAGGATTTTTTTAAATATATAAGTTTACAAAAGTTAAAGATTACACTTTACACTAAATTAGTTTCTAACCTTACTGATTTTTCTTTCGTTCTTGATTCAATTCGTAAAGATACTTGTTTTTGTTCGAGCGTTGGCTAAAAATAGCTCTTTTGGTTTCTTCGGTTTGGCAATTTGCGTGTCGGCGAAAAACAGATGTGCTATTTGTGCGGTGGTATTATTTTTTTAGTTTCTTATTTGCTAACAAAATTTCTTTCGTTGTTCTGGTCTTTCTTTGCCTTGCACCCAACTATAAAAAATACTACTAATACTTTAACTATTCAGTATTAATAATAACTCTAATTTCTTTTATTCGTCTTTTGTCGACTGATGTAACAGTAAATGTTAGATTTTTATAATTTATTGTTCTCTCTTTTTCGGGAATTTCTCCGGTAATATTTAATATAATACCTGCTATTGTATCGGCATCTTCTTTTGTTTCATCGAAGAAAACTTCATCAAGATTAAGAACTTTTATAAAGTCGTTTAAAAGAGTTTTCCCTTCGAATAGGTAAGTATTTTCATTTATTTTCGAATAAAATAATTCTTCCGAATCGGTCTCGTCGGTTATTTCTCCAACAATTTCTTCGAGAATATCTTCAAGAGTAATTATTCCATCGGTTCCTCCATATTCGTCAATTACAATAGCAATATGTATTTTGTTTGCCTGAAATTCTTTAAGAAGAGTTTTAATTTTTTTTGTTTCGGGAACAAAATATGGAGGGCGAATTAATTTTTGCCATTCGAAATCGTCGTTTTCGCTAAAGTATGGAAGAAGGTCTTTTATATATAGTATACCTTTAATATTATCGAAAGTTTCTGAAAAAACCGGAATTCTTGAATGTCTAGAGTCAAGAATAATATCCATAAGCCTTTTTAATCCTGTATTTATTTCAACTGCAATAACGTCAACTCTCGATTTCTTAATTTCTTTTGCATTAATATTCCCAAAGCTAATTATCCCTTTTAATAGACTATTGTCTTTCGAAATCTTATTGTCGTTAATATTCAGGGCATTAGAAATGTCGTCGATAGTAATAAACGATTTAATTTTTGAAGTTCGGTTGCTAATAAACGATGATGATGTTAATATTTTAATAACCGGATATAATATTTTGTTTAATATATAAATTAAAGATGCAAATTTATGGTTGTAATTAAATATTTTTTTTCTTGAAATGATTCGAGGTAACATATCGCTAATAATAAAAATGAAGAATAAAATAATAAATATTTTTATCAAGAAATCTAAGGGCGACGATTTTTTAAAAATAAAGAATGAATTTAAGAAATAACTCGAAGATATGATAAAACCTATATAACAAACCAGTTTAGAAGTTAAAAAAGTTGCTAATAATTCTTTAGGAGAATTAATAAACTTTAAGAATAACTTATACTTATTTTCTTTATTGTGTAGTAATTGGTTTAGTTCTTTCGAACTAAGATTAAAAAAAATATTTTCGGCTCTAGAGATTAGAGCCGAAAGAATAATTAAAATTACCGAAATAGTTAAAAAAATATAATCTTGTTTTTCAAGGTTAAAAATCGAAATGTTTAAATTGTTAAATATAATCGGTAAAGGATCTGTTGTTTCCAAAACTGTTACTTAATTTAATGTTAAATTAAAATGGGAGATCGTCTGATTCGTCAATAGCCGATTCATTATTTTGATTAGCTTGATGAACTGATTCGTTTTGACTATTTGAATTGCTCGAATTGTTTTTGCCTCCTAACATTTCCATACTATCTGCAACTATATCAGTTGCATAACGTTTATTTCCATCTTTGTCGTCCCAAGAACGAGTTTTTATTTTTCCTTCTATGTATAAAGAATTTCCTTTTTTTACATATTTCTCTACTACATCGGCTAAACCACGCCAAATAACAATATTATGCCATTCGGTATTTGTAACTTTTTCTCCATTTTTGTTTTTATAGGTTTCGCTTGTAGCTAACGGAAATTTGGCTACTGCTACTCCGTTGTCTAAATGTCTTACTTCAGGATCTTTGCCTACATTGCCTACTAAAATAACTTTGTTTATTCCCATAGTATTATTTTTTAAGATTTATTATAACATATGTAAAATTAATAAATTTTATTTTATGAACAATTTACTTTAATTGTTTTTTTAATTTATTATTTTGTATTTTAATAAAATGTAATTTTTATTGTTTAGCCATAATAATAAATTAAAAAAGTAAAATTTATAATATCATAGATATATACTACTGGTTAAAAATATTTTTTTCAATTAATTGAAAATTAATCTAATTAGTATTTCATTAATAAAAAGAAAACATATATATTTGCAATTCCAAAAGAGAAAATACATGTAAAATATTGATAATTAAAGTTTTTAAAAAATGACAAAAGCAGATATTGTTAACGAAATTTCAAAAAATACTGGAATTGAAAAAATAACTGTTCAAAAAACAGTAGAAGCTTTCATGGAAACGGTAAAAGATTCTTTAGTAAATGATAATAATGTTTACCTAAGAGGTTTTGGTAGTTTTATTGTGAAAAAGCGTGCAGAGAAAACAGCTAGGAATATTTCAAAAAATACTACAATAATAATTCCTGAGCATTTTATCCCATCATTTAAACCTTCAAAGAGATTTGTTACTAAGGTTAAATCAAATGTTAAGCGATAAGTAATTGAAAGATAAATAATAAAATTATATTATTATGCCAAGCGGAAAAAAAAGAAAAAGACATAAAATGTCAACACATAAACGTAAAAAACGTTTAAGAAAAAATCGTCACAAGAATAAAAAATAATTAATTTATTATTCTTTATAAATTTGAACCTATTGAAATATTTTTCTTCGATAGGTTTAAGTTGTTTATATATAGTATTAATTAATTACGACAAGAACCCGATTTGTGAGTACAGAATTAGTAATTGATGTAACTTCCTCTGAAATTTCTATAGCCTTATTAAAAGACAAACAACTGTCTGAACTTAATAGGGAAAAGAGAGATATAAAATTTGTTGTAGGAGATATATTTTTAGCCAAGGTAAAAAAAATTATGCCGGGACTCAATGCTGCATTTGTTAATGTAGGATATGAGAAAGATGCTTTTTTGCATTACCTCGACCTAGGACAACAGTATTTGTCGTTAGATAAATATGTTAAGAGTGCTATAGGTCGAAAAGGAAAGATTCCTCTTCTTCAGAAAATAAAGCTTGAGAATGAGATTGATAAAGATGGCAAAATTTCGGATGTATTAAAACCCGGACAAATAGTTTTAACACAAATTGTAAAAGAACCGATTTCTACAAAAGGGCCGAGATTATGTTCTGAAATATCTATTGCAGGAAGAAATCTTGTTCTTATGCCATTTTCAAATAAAGTTTCTATTAGTCAGAAAATTAAATCTCCCGAAGAGAAGAAAAGGCTTAAGAAATTAGTAGAAAGCATAAAACCAAAAAATTATGGAGTAATAGTTCGTACTGTTGCTGAAAATATGAGAGTAGCTGTTCTCGATCAAGAACTGAAAGGTCTTGTTAAAAGATGGGAAAGCGGAGTGAATCGTATTAAGAATGGGAAAACTCCCAGTCTTGTACTTAGCGAATTAGATAGAACAACTGTAATACTTAGAGATATACTTAATGGCTCGTTTAATAATATCTTTGTAAATGAAGAAACTGTATATCGAGAAATTAAAGAGTATATAGGTGTTATTGCTCCCGAAAAATCGAAAATAGTTAATTTGTATAAAGGAGAAAAACCTATTTTCGAACATTATGGAATAGAAAAACAAATTAAATCTTTATTTGGGAAAACAGTTTCGTTTAAAAGTGGAGCCTATTTAATAATAGAGCATACAGAAGCTTTTCATGTGGTGGATGTTAATAGCGGTAATCGATCGAAATTAGGAAACGATCAGGAATCTAATGCCTTTGAAGTAAATCTTGCTGCTGCCGACGAATTAGCTCGTCAGTTACGATTAAGAGATATGGGAGGTATTATTGTTGTCGATTTTATCGATATGAATAATGCAGAACATCGTAGACTTTTATTCGAAAGAATGAAAAATGCTATGTCCGAAGATCGTACAAAGCACAATATATTGCCATTAAGTAAATTTGGCTTAATGCAAATAACCAGGCAACGAGTTAGACCTGAATTGAAAATCGAAACTGACGAGAAATGCCCTGTTTGTGGAGGTACTGGAGAAGTATCGTCAAGTATTTTACTTGTCGATAAAATAGAAACACATCTAAAGTTTCTTGTAAGTCAGCTTAAATATAAAAAAATTACTCTTAAATTACATCCGTATGTTGCTGCTTACATTAATAAAGGTTTCTTTTCTCTTAAAAAGAAATGGAAAAAGAAATATAAATGTAAAATAAATGTACAGGAACTGGTTTCGTATTCATTTTTAGAATATCATTTTTTCGACGATGATGGAGAACCTATAAAAAATTAATAGTTGATATTTATCATCTTTAAAAAACACATATATGAATTCATATATGTGTTTTTTTATTGGTAATAATGTTTAAATTTGTGTTTTGTTTTTTAAATTATAAATGTAATTGATAAAATATTTATTATGAAAAGAAAAATTCTGTTAATAGTTTTTGCAATATATATATCATTTAATGCTTTTTCGCAAACTATAGAATCTGCAAAGTGGGTTAATGTAGCAGAGAAAATAGATGAAGCTAATGTCGAGTTAATATTTAATGCCCAAATAGCTATGCATTGGCATTTGTATTCTCAGAATTTTGAAGAAGGAGGACCTGTAAGAACAAAATTTTATTTCGACGAATCAGATAATTATAAGCTCATTGGTACTACACAAGAAGAGAATGAGCCTGAAGAAGTTTTTGACGAGACTTTTAATATGAAAGTGAAATACTTTAGCAATAAAGCAGTATTTAGTCAGAAAATAGAAGTGCTTACAAATAAAGATTTTTTTGTTACAGGAAACATAGAATATCAAACATGTATGGATGATAAATGTGTTTATGCTAATCCTGATTTTAAAATACTAGTTAAAGGCTCTACTATTAAGATTACTGCCGATAATGAAAAAGATAATAAAATAGTTATTGCTGAAGCTTCGGATAATAAAAAAGAAATAAAAAAAATAGAATCTACTTTGTCTTTAGATGATAAGCCTGATAAAAAGGATGAAAATAAAGAGAAATCGATGTTAGGTTTTTTCTTTTTAGCTTTTGCCCTTGGCTTGGTCGGAATTCTTACTCCTTGTGTTTTCCCAATGATTCCAATGACAGTGTCGTTTTTTATGCAGGGACAAGGAACAAAAGTTAATTCAATTATTAAGGCTTTAATATTTGGTTTGTCAATAGTTGTTTTATATACAAGTGTTGGTTTAATAGTTTCGCTTACAAGTGCAGGTGCCGATTTTACAACAGATTTAAGCTCTAGTTGGATTCTAAATCTTATTTTCTTTATATTATTTATTGTTTTTGCAGCATCTTTCTTTGGAATGTTCGAGATAGTACTGCCAACAGGATTAGCAAATAAAGCTGATAAACAAGTTGATAAAGGTGGATTTTTAGCTTCATTTTTTATGGCTTTTACCTTGGTTGTTGTTTCTTTTTCGTGTACAGGACCAATAATTGGAACTCTACTGGTTAAGGCAGCAAGTGGAGATGTACTTCAACCTGTAATCGGGATGTTTGGTTTTTCATTAGCTTTTGCTTTGCCATTTACAATACTTGCAATATTCCCGAGTTTGTTGAAAAAATTACCAAAATCAGGTGGTTGGATGAATTCTGTGAAAGTGGTATTAGGTTTTATTATTCTTGCATTTTCATTAAAATTTATCCTAAATATCGATACAGCATATCACCTGAATATTCTTAGTCGCGATATATATTTATCAATATGGATAGTTCTTTTCGTTTTACTTGGAATGTATTTATTGGGTAAAATAAAATTTGCGAACGATAGTGATATGCCATTTATTAAAGTGCCGCGTTTATTAATTGCAATTGCAAGTTTTAGTTTTGTAGTGTATTTAATTCCCGGAATTTTCGGAGCCGATTTAAATGCTATATCTGCACTAATACCACCAAAAACAATGCAAAATTTCGATCTGACATCTGTAAATAATTTGGGGTCGTCAAATACATATGCTAACGAGACAAAAAATATTTGTGAAAAACCAAAATATTCCGATTTTCTGCATTTCCCTTATGGATTAAAAGGATATTTCGATTATGAGCAAGGAATAGCTTGTGCTAAAAAACTAAATAAACCTGTATTAGTCGAATTTAAAGGTCATCAATGTAGCAATTGTAAGAAAATGGAAAATGATGTTTGGTCTGATCCACAGGTTATTAGGCTGCTAAACGAAGAGTATGTTATTATTGCTCTGTATGTTGACGATCGCACAAAATTGCCTGAATCGGATTGGATAACTTCGGAGTATGATGGTAAAGTGAAAAAAACAATCGGAAAGAAAAATGCCGATTTTCAAATATCACGATTTAATATTAATAGTCAACCATATTATGTTATTCTTAGTCCCGATGAAGAACTAATTTCTGAGCCAATGGGATTTGATTTAGATGTTAAGAATTTTATTGATTTCCTCGATAAGGGAACAAAATAATTATATAGAACTAGACATAGTATAAAAATAAAAGACTGTTTCGTAATTTACGAAACAGTCTTTTTATCTTATTTTTTATAGCTTTTCCGTTTAATAAAATATTGAACCAGAAGCGAGAGTAAAGAGAAAATAGTTATAAATTTGGCTATCCTGCCAATATAATCGCCATAACGAACATAAAAAGTAATTTTATTGTTGGCATTTATGGTGCCGGTAATAGCGTCGGCTACCCACCAATTTGTTCTTTTTAAAATCTCTCCTTTTTGATTAATAAAACACGATATTCCTGTATTTCCCGAACGAGCAATGCTCCTTCGTGTCTCTATTGCTCGTAATTGCGAGTAGGATAGATGTTGTTTATATCCAGGTGTAGCTTTCCACCAACCGTCGTTTGTGATAACAAAAATCAGGTTTGCCCCATTTTTAATATAATTGGTAACATATTCGCCATATATCGACTCGTAACAAATTACCGGTGCAATTCGAATTGAATCATGTGCATTTTTAAAGGTCTCTCTATCTTTTTGCGTTCCTCTACTTCCTGTTGTTCCTCCAAGGTCTAAAATAAGATGTTCTAATGGTTTAAAAAGTCTTGTATAAGGCATTTTTTCTACCCCAACAACAAGCTTCGATTTATAATAAACAGGGAGAGTCATTGAACTGTCGATTTGAACAGCTGCATTAAATGAGTCGTAGTAGATATCTTGATTTTTAACCTTACGCACTGTTTTTGTATGTTCTTCCTTCGAAAAGTATCGTTTATACGAATCCATTCCAATTACAAAATTAATATTTGGATATTTTCGTATTAATCGTCTAATGGTTTTTATTGAATAATTTTCGGCTAGATAGTTTTCCCAGATATTTGTATTTAATGCAGTTTCCGGCCCAACAATATAGTCAATATTTTCGTTTGCTATATTATTGGCTAATTTCATAATAATATCTAATTGTTGAAAGCTCGATAAACCTCCAAATTTTTCATTGTATGGGTCAATATTTGGTTGAATAATACCAATTGAATAAGGAACACTTTTTTCTTGATAATTTCTGAAAATATATAAAGAAGTAATTATTGGTACTATTATAATTATAAGTATCGGAATAGTTCTGTAAATAATAGATTTAAGATTTCTATTATTAACAATCTTATAAAAAAGATTTAATAAAAGTATATTTGTTAAGAGTATCCAAAACGATCCTCCTAAAATTCCTGTATATTCATACCATTGTATTAATGAAATATCTTTTGCAAAACCATTTCCTAAAGTTAACCATGGCCAAGAAATTTCGGCATTTAAGTATATGTATTCAAATGCAAGCCAGAAAATAATAAATGAATAATTGCCAAATGATTTTCCAAAACTTCTTTTTGAGATATGAAATAGCCAAAAAGTACTCGACATTAATAAAGTATTAACAAGTACTGCTGCTACTAAACCTATAAATGTTGCATTATATATCCACCATGTTGTTAAACTATTCCAAACAAAAAAAGTTATAGCTGCATATTTGAACGAAACTATTGATTTGTTGTTTGTTTTATTTTCAAATAGATTGTTCTCTACCATTAATAATGGAATAAATGCAATTAATAAAATTATTCCTGAAAATTGTTGAAACCAAGGCAGACTTAAAAGTATTCCACTTAAAGTGGATAAAATGAGTTTTTTAGTACGATTCATTTTTTTAATTTTATATAATCAATTATTTTTTTAAAAATTTTTATTGTTTGTTGACCAAATATACACCTCCAAATATAAATATTAACCATATTATATTAGATAAGTGAAAAACTTCTCCATCGAATAAACCCCACAAAATAGCAAAAATCGGAATTATATAAGTAACTGATGTTGCAAAAAGAGCCGATGAATATTGTATTAAGGTGTTGAATATCGACAATGCAATTACCGAAGAAAAGAGTGCTAATATAACGATGAATATTAAATTTTGAACATAATTTTCGTTTGCTATAACATTCGAAAAATCAGAAAATAACAAGTATATTCCGAAAGGAGGTCCAATAAACAAAAATGCTAATGATGTTATTTGTAATCCGGTAAGATCTTTTATTTTATATTTAACTTGATTTGCATTTATTCCGTAACATATTGCTGCAATAATAATATAGAGTCCGTATAAATTGTTTTTATTTCCAATTTCTAAATTTATAGAATCTTTTAATATTAAGCCCATTGCCCCAATTAATCCAAGCAGTATTCCTAGGGCATTAAGTGGTCTTGTTTTGATTTTATAAAATAATAAACCAATAAGTAGAGTAAATAAAGGGGCAAGAGAATTTAATATTCCTGCAATGGAACTGTCAATTTTAGTTTGAGCCTTGGTAAACATAAAAGCTGGAATTGTTGTGCCAATAAATCCTATTATTAGTAACGATTTTATATTGTTTCGATTAATTTTATTTATGTTTTTTGCAATGATAGGAAGAAATGCTAAAAACGAAATAAATATTCTTAAAGCAGCAACTTGATATTGAGAATACGATTCAAGTCCTTTTTTCATTAATATAAATGAAGAACCCCATAAAAAAGACAAAAGAATGAGTGTTATCCATTGCCAATTTTTATTTTTTAAATCAATTTTTATCATTAAATACGCTTTTTTTGATGAAATAAATTATCAAAAATTATTTTCTAATAAGTTAACAAACATATGAAAAAAAATTAAATGAATTCATTGAGAATATTTAGAACTAGTAATTTTAAAATTTTAAATCATGTTTTCGCAAGATATATTTTAAAAATGTCATTTTTTTTAATTTTTTATCAAAATAGATATATTAATAAATGGGAATGTTAAGCAAAAAAACTAATTTTGCAAATTATGTTGTTCGGTTTTTTCAATCAAAATAGTTCACAAAAAATATATGAGTAATTATAAGATTTATATAGCAGGGGAATTTGTGTCAACAAAAAAAATATTAAAAGTATATTCTCCTTTTAATAATAATTTGATTGCACAAACTTATTTGGCTGGGAAAACAGAATTAGATATTGCTATTTCGAAAGCAGATAAAGTGAAGGAAGAGATGAAAAATCTTTCATCGTATTCAAAATATAAGATTCTAAATAATATTGCTTTTGGAATTAAGAAAGACAGAGAACGATTAGCAAAAATATTATCGCTAGAAGCAGGGAAACCATATAAATATGCTCTTGGCGAAATTGATCGTGCAATTCAAGTTTTTATAATTGCTGCTGAGGAGTCGAAAAGATTACCAAAAGAATATTTTTCGTTAGATTGGACTCCTGCCGGAGATAAAAAAGAAGCTTATGTAAAATATTTCCCTGTTGGAATAATTGCAGGAATAGCTCCATTTAATTTTCCTTTAAATTTGGCAGTGCATAAAATTGCTCCTGCCCTTGCATCAGGGAACACTGTCATTATTAAACCTTCAAGATCTACACCTTTGTCTGTTTTAGAGCTGGCAAAGATAATCGACTCAACAGACTTGCCTAAAGGTGCAGTGTCGATATTTCCGATGGATAGAACTGCCGGAAATCAATTGGTAACCGACGATAGAATAAATATGCTTTCGTTTACCGGTTCGCCTGCAGTAGGATGGAAAATGAAAAACGAAGCAGGTAGAAAAAAAGTAGCTCTTGAGCTAGGAGGAAATGCCGGAGTTATTGTTTCTGATATTTCTAATATTGAAGTTGCTGTTAAGAAATGCCTTGTCGGAAGTTTTGCATATTCAGGACAAGTGTGTATTCATGTCCAAAGAATATTTGTTCACGAAAATGTTTTTGAGAATTTTGTTGAGAAATTTGTCGAATATACAAAAGAATTGAAATTTGGAGCACCAGAAAATCCTGATACAGATATATCTGTGATGATTGATGAAGATAATGCTAAAAGGGTTGAAGAATGGGTTGGTGAAGCTGTTCAGAATGGAGCAAAAATACTTCATGGCGGAAATAGAAACGGAAAGTATTACGAACCAACAATTATTACTGATACTAAAAATGAAATGAAAGTATGTTCATTAGAAATATTTGGTCCTGTTGTTACAATAGAAAAATTCAGTAATTTTAAAGATGCTGTAGCTTCTATTAATAATTCGGATTATGGATTACAGGCAGGAGTATTTACCGATAGTATTACAGAAATGAATAATGTGTTTAACGATATTGAAGTTGGAGGAATTGTAATTAATGATATTCCAACTTTTAGAGTCGATCATATGCCTTATGGAGGAGTTAAAAACTCTGGTTTTGGTCGCGAAGGAGTAAAATATTCTATTCTAGAAATGATGGAACCTCGATTAATGGTTAAAGATAGTGATTATTAAGAAGTATGGTAAGTTATTTATTATTGAAAATTAAAAATTATGTGGGTTGAGTTTTTTTTAAAGGGTTTGGTAATAGGTTTTGTAGCATCAATTCCATTAGGTCCGGTAGGAGTACTTAGTATTCAACGCACAATAAACAAAGGTCGTTTGTCTGGAGTAGTATCTGGTACGGGGGCAGCTTTTGTCGATACTCTTTATGCTACTATTGCTGTTTTGGGGTTGGGTTATATTATAAATTTTGTAGAACAACAACAATTGTATATACAAATTATTGGTGGAAGTGTATTAATATTTCTAGGAATTAAAATATTTAGAACAAATCCAATAAAGCAATTACGACGACATAGAAAAAGTAAAAGTAAGCTGATAGAAGATTTTATTTCTATTGTTTTTCTTACTCTGTCAAATCCATTAGGTGTATTTTTATTTGTTGCCGCTTTTGCAGGAATTGGAGTTGTTAGTTCGAATGCCAATCATTTATCAATAGTATTTATAATATTAGGAGTATTTATTGGAGCTGTTTTCTGGTGGTTTTTGTTAAGTAGTTTAGTCGACCTTTTTAGAGCAAAATTTAGACTAAAACAACTTTGGTGGGTTAATAAAATTGCAGGGCTTGCAATATTTATATTTGGGATAATAGTGTTTATTAGTGCTCTAGTATTATAGGTTTATACTGAAAAATAATAAAATGAAAATAAAAAAAGCTGAGTTTGTAATAAGTAATACTGATGTAAGAAAATGTCCAAAACCTGATATGCCGGAATATGCATTTGTGGGAAGATCTAATGTGGGAAAATCATCCCTTATAAATATGCTGTTAGAAAGAAAGAAATTAGCAAAAACATCACAAAGTCCGGGTAAAACACTATTAATAAATCATTTTTTAATTAATAAAGAGTGGTACTTGGTCGATTTGCCGGGTTATGGTTATGCAAAAATCTCAAAAAGCAAACGCGAAGAAATTGCTAATATCATAAATAAATATGTTAACAATAGAAGTAATCTGTATTGTTTATTTGTTTTAATTGATGTGCGCCATTCTCCGCAAAAAATAGATTTAGAATTTATGGAATGGCTAGGACAAAATAAAGTGCCTTTTACAATTATATTTACCAAGGCAGATAAATTAAAAAACACAAAATTAGAAGATAACATAGAAAATTATAAAACTTCTTTATTAAAATCGTGGGAAGAAATACCGGATTTTTTTGTGTCATCATCGACAAAGAAATCAGGAAGAGAAGAAATATTAGAATATATTGAAAAGTTAAATAAATAAATAAATATTATTTGAATAATATATTTCTTGTTTTTTATAGAAAAATAAAATGATATTTTTAACTTTGCAAAAATTCAAAATAGTAATAAATTTTAATTTATAATATTATTTATTATGACAAGCTCAAATCATACACCTCCAATAAAGATTTTTTCAGGAACAAAATCGCGTTATATTGCAGAGAAAATAGTTAAAGCTTATGGAGTTGAACTTGGGAAATCTTCATATCTTGAATTTAGCGATGGGGAGTTTCAAACATCTTTCGACGAGACAGTTAGAGGTGCATATGTATTTATTATTCAATCGACTTTTCCTCCGGCGGATAATTTAATGGAATTGTTGTTAATGATAGATGCAGCAAAAAGAGCTTCGGCTTATAAAGTTGTTGCTGTTATGCCATATTTCGGATTTGCTCGACAAGACAGAAAAGATATGCCTAGGGTATCGATAGGAGCAAAATTAGTTGCCAATATAATTACAGCTGCAGGTGTCGATAGAATAATGACCCTCGATTTGCATGCCGACCAAATACAAGGTTTTTTTGATGTCCCTGTTGACCATCTATATGCTTCCACAGTATTTGTCCCTTTTATAAAAAAAATAAATCTCGATAATTTAGTAATTGCAGCGCCAGATATGGGCGGAACAAAACGAGCTAATGCATATTCAAAATTTTTGCATACACCATTAGTAATTTGTCATAAATCTCGAAAAAAAGCCAATGTAGTTGGAGAATTAACTATTATTGGCGAAGTGAAAGATAAAAATATTATTATTATCGATGATATGATAGATACTGCCGGAACTATTACTAAAGCTGCAGATATGATGATAGATAAAGGAGCAGCTAGCGTTAGGGTTGTTGCTACACATCCTGTGTTCTCAGGACCTGCTTATGATCGTATTAATAATTCGAAAATTACAGAAGTTGTTGTTTCCGATTCTTTACCTGTGAAACCATTGTCTGATAAGATTACTGTACTGTCGATTTCAGAACTTTTTGCTGATGTAATTAATAAAGTATATAATTATCAGTCGATAAGTTCTACTTTTATTGTATAAAGTTATTATATTTGCGGTCTTAAATTTATTCAGGAAATAAAAATAAAATAAAATAAGATGAAATCAGTTAAAATTAAAGGTACACTTAGAGAAGAAGTTGGAAAGAAATCTTCAAAAGATTTAAGAAAAGAAAAAGAGATTCCATGTGTATTATATGGTCAAGAAGAAAATATTCATTTTCACACTAATGTTAATTCTTTTAAACAACTTGTTTACTCTCCAAATGTATATGCTGTAGATTTAGAAATTAACAAAAAACATTATAAAGCTGTTATGCAAGAAGTTCAATTTCATCCTGTAAGCGATGAAATTTTACATGCAGATTTTTATCATGTTGATGATAAATCTCCTATAACTATGAAAATTCCTTCAAAATTAGAAGGTGTTCCGGTTGGAGTTACTAATGGTGGTCGATTAGTTTGGAAATTAAGAAAAATTAAAGTAAAAGGTTTAGTTGCTGACTTACCTGATGAGTTTATAATTGATATAACTAAATTAGCTATAGGTGATTCAATAAAAATTGGAGATCTTTCATACGATAATTTAAAATTACAGGAAGCGGATAATACTGTTGTTGTTCTTTGTAAGAGCCCTAGGAAAGTTGTTGAGACTACTACTGAAGAAGGTGAAGAAGCTGAAAAAACAACTGAAGAAGCTGAAAAAACAGAAGAAGAATCTAAAGAATAAAAATATTTTAAATTTTGAAATATCTTATTGTTGGATTAGGTAATATCGGAGACGAATATGCCGAAACAAGACATAATGTAGGATTTAAGGTGTTGGATGCTTTTGCAAAAGCATCCAACATTTCGTTTGAAGATAAACGATATGGGAGTAAAGCAGAATATAAATTTAAAGGACGAAAATATATTCTTATAAAGCCTGCTACTTATGTTAATCTTAGTGGAAAAGCAGTAAACTATTGGTTGCAGAAAGAAAAAATTCCTGTAGAAAATCTTCTTGTTATTGTCGATGATGTGGCTTTGCCGTTTGGTAAACACCGACTTAAAGCCAAAGGAGGAGATGCTGGACATAACGGATTGAATAATATAGCTCAAATACTAGGACATAATAATTATGCTCGTCTTAGAATTGGGATTGGAGATAATTACCCTAAGGGGGCGCAGGTAAATTACGTGCTTGGAAAATGGAACGATGAAGAATTAACATTGTTACCTAAACGATTAGAATTAGCTGTCGAAATTATTAAAAGTTTTGGAACAGCAGGTCTTAATTTTACTATGAATTCTTTTAATAATAAGTAAATAGTTAGTTCGATTAATAGTTAAAAGTATTTATGAGCTTTTGCAATTGTTTACTACGTTTTACATAATAGTAATTTTTGAAATATAGAAATATGGGAAAAGAATTACGTATCGATAAATATTTGTGGTCTGTTAGAATTTATAAAACTAGAAGTCTTGCTGCCGATGCTTGTAAAAAAGGCAAAGTGTTTATTAATAACTGTCCTGTAAAACCTTCCAGAACTATTAATGTTGGTGAAGAAATTGTTGTAAAAAAAAATCCGATATTTTATAAATATCGTGTAAAAAACCTTTTAGGAAAACGACAGTCAGCAAAAAATGTTGACGATTATGTTGAAGATATTACCCCAGAAAAAGAATATAATAAACTAAAAGTTCAAAAGCTTACCGGTTATGAAGTAAGAGATAAAGGAGTAGGAAGACCTACAAAAAAAGAAAGAAGATTAATTGACAAAGCGAAAGATGGAAATTTGTAAATCGGGGAATCATGATTATTGCTAAAGAAAAGAAAAAGGAAAATATTGGCGAATATATTTTGTACATGTGGCAAATAGAAGACATGATACGTGCTTATAATTTTGATATTGATAGTATTAATAATGAAATTATACAAAATTTCGATCAGTCTGAGAATATTAAAAAAGAAATGAAACAATGGTATGTTCACTTAATTCAAATGATGAAAGATGAACATATTGAAAAAAAAGGACATTTGCAATTTGTTAAGAATACATTAAATGACCTGTTTAATATGCACTTGATTTTGCTTAAGTCAACAGAAGAACTAAATTATATCGATACCTATAATAAAGTACATGCCGATATTCAAGAGTTAATTCAAAAATCGAAAGGAAATGTTGAAAACGAAATAGAAGCAGGATTTAACGGATTATATGGATTATTATTACTTCGTTTACAAGGGAAAAGTATTTCGCAATCGACAAATGAAGCCATTCAAGGTATTAGTAAGTTAATAGCAATGTTAAGCAAGAAGTATATGGCTGTCGAAAAAGGAGAAGATGATATAAAATAAAGAATCTATGTTCTGTGTGTCAAAGCTTACACCGAACTCAGGTTATTAATTATCTCGATATATTCGATTTTTTAGTTTTTTCGCCCCTAAGCCTAAAGGGAGAAAGCTAAAAAATCAATCTGTTCCCTTTAGGGAGTAAGGGTAAAAACAGGTTGATTTTGTGTTAAAGTATAATGTGTCAAAGTAGAATTAATTAATATCTAGTATTGAAAATAATTATTTCCCATCCTATTCTATATAGAGCAAAAAAAATAGGAAGTATTAATCTCGAAAAAGAATAAATACTTCCGTAATATATGTTTTTGTTAAGCAATAAAAACTTCAAGAATTTTTGATTTTCTTTCAGGAATGAGACTGATATTATCTAAAACAGATGGGATTAGAATTGTTTCTCCTTTTTTCATTGAAATATTATCATCTTTATTATCGGAATATTTAATAGAAAAATTTCCTTCCAGACACATATAAATAACAAACGAATCTGTTTCGTAATAATCCATTTCTTTAATTTTGTCGAATTCAAGAATGTTTGCAACAAAATGTTTGTCGGTAATTATATTCGATGACTTATTTAATTCACTTTTAATACTGATTTTATTATTCCCTTTATATTTAAAATTTATGGCATCTAGAGCTAAATTATTATGAAGCTCTCTGGATTTTCCATACTTATCTTTTCTGTTCCAGTCGTGTATTCTGTACGTAATATCCGATGTTTGTTGAATTTCTGCCAATACTATTCCCGAACCAATAGCATGAACTCTTCCTGCCGGAATAAAAAACACATCGCTTGCTTTAGTTGCTTCGTAGTTGAGCACATCGTTTAAATGTCCATTGCTTACATAATCAGAGTATTCTGTTTTGTTTATTTCTTTATTAAACCCGGTTATTATTTTAGAATCTTTTTTGGCATCAATAATATACCACATTTCAGTTTTTCCATATGCTTGATGACGCTTTTTTGCAAGTTTATCATCAGGATGAACCTGAACAGATAGAATATCACTGGCATCAATATATTTAATAAGTAGGGGGAATTCTATTCCATATTTGTCGTAAATTTTATCGCCAACAATATCGCCCATGTAAATTTCAATAATATCTTGAAGATTATTGCCGGCAAGATTACCATTAGAAACAATTGAAATATTGTTCTTAACAGCAGAAATCTCCCAACTCTCGCCAATCTTTTTATCCGAGATTTGTTTCGATAATATGGAACTTAATTTGTTTCCTCCCCAAATTTTTTCTTTTAAAATTGGCTTGAATTTAAATGGATATAATTCGTTCATTGTTTTTAATTTAATATTCGTAATCAATAATAGCTTTATCTTTTTTAATATCAGCGCAAATGCTTATCGCTTTCTTATGTTCTATATGATTAATATATGTATTTAAATCATCCCACGATTTATATTCTGATATTATTACTAAATCGTAAGAGAGATTAGTGTGTTTTAAATTAGTACCGATTTCGTATGATTGTATTACGTCAATTCTCGATTTTAAAGAACCAAAAGTCGTTTTTGTTTTTTCAATTTTCTCTAGTTTTTCTTTTTTAGACTTAATGTCGGTAAATTTAAACATTATAATATGTCGAATCATTATTTAGAAATTTTTAAATTTACTATTATTAAGAATTTCAGGAATCTTAATGTATTTAATCATAAGATTATACTATTTTTGTTTAATTGATGTAAAGTTAGTAATTTTAATAAAAAATAAAGCTATAAATTATGTTTGTTGTTGGAGTTGCAGGAGGAACAGGGTCTGGAAAAACTACTGTTGTAAAAAAAGTAATAGATAAGTTTAGTGATGATCAAATAGTTGTTGTTCCACAGGATTCATACTATAAAGATAGTAGTCATCTTCCTCTTGAAGCACGACAAGAAATAAATTTTGATCATCCTCGTTCGCTAGAATTTAAATTATTAATAGAACATATTAAAAAATTGAAAAACGGCGAAGCAATCCAACAACCAATATATTCGTATTTAACTTGTACCCGATTGAATGAAACTATTGAAATTAAACCTCAAAAAGTAATAATTATTGAAGGAATTTTGATATTACAAAATGCTCAGTTGCGTAATCTGATGGATATTAAAGTATTTGTAGATGCCGATAACGACGATAGACTTATGCGTGTTATATCGCGAGATATTATTGAACGTGGACGATCGATAAATAAGGTTCTTGAACGATACGAAAAAACAGTAAAACCAATGCATCTGCAATTTATAGAACCAACAAAACGATATGCCGATATTATTATCCCGCAAGGAGGAGAAAATAAAGTTGGTATAGATGTGCTTTCTTCGATGATTGAGAAACAATTAAATAGTTAAGAAAATTAAATTTGTATGCTCGAAAATATTAAAATAGAAAACATCCTATTTCTCGATATTGAAACTGTTCCATTAAAAGCTAATTGGACAGAATTATCTGATTCTATGAAAGAATTATGGGATAAAAAGGCAAAATATTTTCGAAGCGAAGAACAAACATCAAGCGATGTTTATCAACGTGCCGGAATATACGCAGAGTTTGGCAAAATTGTATGTATATCGGTCGGAATAATTGTTAATCGTAAGAATAAAATGTGTTTTCGATTAAAATCGTTTTTTGGAGATGATGAAAAAATAATACTTTTAGAGTTTTCCGAAATGATTAATCAGCATAGAAAAAATAATAAAAATTTTAATTTATGTGCTCATAATGGCAAAGAATTTGACTTTCCATATATTGCACGAAGAATGTTGATTAATGGAATAAAATTGCCAAAAATTCTTGATATTTCCGGAAAAAAACCATGGGAAGTAATGTTTGTTGACACATTAGAATTGTGGAAATTTGGCGATTATAAACATTATACCTCATTAAATTTATTAACACAAATTTTCGATATTCCCACACCAAAAGACGATATTGACGGTAGTATGGTTGCCGATGTTTATTGGAAAGATAAAGATGTTGAGAGAATAGTTAAATATTGTGAAAAAGATGTTTTAGCTGTGGTACAGTTACTACTTAAATATAAGGGCAAAGAAACAATTAAACCCGAAAATGTCGAATCCGTAACACAAAATTAAGTTTGTTGTAATTTAATAACTAATTTTTAATCTGTTATTAATAGTTATTCAATTGTTTAGTATGTTATTTATTTATTGTTAATTGAAAAACTATATAATTAATTATTACTTATTTCCAAAAAGTTAAAAACTATTATATAGTAAATATAAGCTTTCTTAATTTTTATTACTTTTGCAAAAAAACAAAAATAATTGAATCAATAAATAAAAAATCAAAGAATATGTCAGATGATAAGCAAATAATATTTTCTATGGAGAATGTTAGTAAGCATACTCCACAAGGAAAACAAATAATAAAAAATATTTACCTGTCGTTTTTTTATGGAGCAAAGATTGGTGTTTTAGGATTAAATGGAGCAGGGAAATCTACTTTGTTAAAAATTATTGCCGGACTCGATGAACAATATCAAGGCAATGTAGTTTTTTCCCGGGGATATTCTGTTGGATATTTGCCTCAAGAACCAAAACTTGACGATAACAAGACAGTTAAAGAAATAGTTCAGGAAGGTGTTCAGGAAACTGTTGATGTGCTTGCCGAATACGAAGAAATTAATAATAAATTCATGGATGAAGAGATAATGAACAATCCCGACAAAATGAATAAATTAATTGAGCGTCAAGGGAAAGTGCAAGAGAAAATCGATCAGCTCGATGCTTGGAATTTAGATTCTAAATTGAACTTAGCAATGGATGCACTTCGTACTCCGGAAGGCGATAAATTAATAAAAGTGCTCTCCGGTGGAGAAAGACGTAGAGTAGCTTTATGTCGTTTATTATTGCAAGAACCCGATGTGTTATTATTAGATGAGCCGACAAATCATCTCGATGCAGAATCGGTTCATTGGTTAGAACAACATTTGAGACAATATAAAGGAACTATTATTGCTGTTACTCACGATAGATATTTCTTAGATAATCTTGCCGGTTGGATACTTGAACTTGATAGGGGTGAGGGAATTCCTTTTAAAGGAAATTATACCTCGTGGTTAGAACAGAAAATAAACCGATTGACTCAAGAAGAAAAACAAGAGAGTAAACGACAAAAAGCTCTGAAACATGAATTAGAATGGGTGCGAAAAGGACCTAAAGGGCGACAAAGCAAAGGAAAAGCTCGTATAAAAAATTACGATGCTATGATGTCGCAGGATATTAAAGAGAAAGAAGCAAAAGTAGAAATCCCAATTCCCAATGGACCACGTTTAGGTAACAGTGTTATCGAAGCTGTTGATGTAGCTAAAGGATATGATGAAAAATTATTGTTCGAAAACTTAAATTTTAACCTTCCTCCCGCCGGAATTGTAGGTATTATTGGTCCTAATGGTGCAGGGAAAACAACATTATTCAGAATGATCATGGGAGAAGAATCGCCTAATTCAGGGAATTTTAATATTGGCGACACTGTAAAGCTTGGTTATGTAGATCAAAGTCATGCAGAAATCGACCCAGAGAAAACTGTTTACGAAGTAATAAGTGGTGGGAGTGAGGTAATGGAAGTAAATGGAAGAATTATAAATTCCAGGGCTTATGTCAGTAGATTTAATTTTAATGGAGCCGACCAACAAAAGAAAGTTGGAGTATTATCGGGTGGAGAACGAAATCGTTTGCATCTTGCTATGACATTAAAAACTGAAGCAAATGTTTTGCTTCTTGATGAACCAACTAACGATATAGATGTTAATACTTTGCGAGCCCTAGAAGAAGGAATCGAAAATTTTGCCGGTTGTGCTGTTGTAGTGTCGCACGATAGATGGTTTTTAGATAGAATATGTACCCATATTTTGGCTTTCGAAGGAAATTCTTCTGTGTATTTCTTCGAAGGTTCTTTTACCGAATACGAAGAAAATCGTAAAAAACGATTAGGTAGTGATATTATTCCTTCGAGAGTAAAATATAAAAAACTAACAAGATAGCTTCGTTAATTATTAATGTTAGCTTGCAAATAAACAGTAGATGATGGTGTTCAAAAAGTAAAGTTTCAACCTGTTTATGTCATATTGAACTTGTCGAAACGGATCAATTTAAAAAGTTGTGGAAATAAATTTATTAAAATTTTATATTTGCTGTGTTTTGAATATTTTATGTAGAAGTTATCTTTATTTATTTAAAGCAATAGAGAAATGTATTACGCCACGAAGTGGCAACTTATTTACCTTCGGTGAGCTCGCAAGCTCGGTTCAGCCCAAAGGCAACGCCTTGGGTAAAATATGTATTATAAAAAATATCGCCCTGTAAAGGGCAGCTTAACCCGTTTTATTGGGTCAGTAGAAAATCATTGTGGATTAAGCATAAATCTTAGCAAGTCTAAAAAGGAAAAAAGATATATCTGTCACACCTCTTTGCGTAGCTCTGAAAGCTTTAATTTTAGCATTAAAAGATTCAGC
>Ga0190304_1000152_pt1 | contig 31600 bp, 28 predicted proteins | sample 48700712_MG_FD_161670 | JGI IMG/M metagenome (GOLD analysis project Ga0190304, IMG submission 161670) | Hydrothermal vent sediment bacterial communities from Southern Trench, Guaymas Basin, Mexico - 4870-07-1--2_MG | ecosystem: Environmental > Aquatic > Marine > Hydrothermal vents > Sediment ...
TATACTGGCTATGGATCTGGCCCATGGTGGTCATCTCTCACATGGGGCCCCCGTCAACTTCTCCGGTCAGCTTTACAAGGTGGTCTTCTACGGTGTGGATAGAAGAACGGAGACCATCGATTTTGATCAGGTGAGGGACCTGGCCAGGAAGCATAGGCCCAAGCTGATAGTGGTGGGGGCCAGCGCCTATCCTCGAGTTATAGACTTTGCCGCTTTCCGGGAGATAGCCGATGAGGTGGGGGCTTATGTCATGGCCGATATAGCCCATATAGCCGGGATGGTGGCAGTTGGGCTTCATCCTTCTCCTATTCCCTACTGCGAGTTTGTCACCACTACCACTCACAAGACCCTTAGAGGTCCTCGGGGTGGCATGATTATGTGCCGCCAGGAGTTTGCTCAGGTTATAGACAAGACGGTCTTTCCCGGGATTCAGGGAGGCCCCCTTATGCATGTCATCGCTGCCAAGGCCGTGGCCTTCAAGGAGGCCCTTTCTCCCCAGTTCAAAGAGTACCAAAGTCAGATCCTGAAAAACGCTGCTGCCATGGCCAAGACTTTGCAGGATAAGGGTTTCCGTATAGTTTCAGGTGGAACGGACAACCACCTCATGCTTGTAGATCTCAGGGGTAAGGGGATCACTGGGAAGGAGGCCGAGGGAGCCCTAGAAGAGGCGGCCATTACCGTTAACAAGAACATGATCCCCTTCGATCCCCAGAAGCCCTTCATTGCCAGCGGTATCAGAATCGGTACCCCGGCCATCACTACCCGAGGCATGAAGGAGGCCGAGATGGTGGCCATAGGGGAGATGATAGCTCGGGTTTTGGAAGATTCTTCCAATGCAAAGGTGAAGAAGGAGGTGGCAGCCCAGGTGAAGGCCCTCTGTGAGCGTTTCCCCCTTTATCCCCAGCTCCAGAGGGAATGTGCAGGCTGAGGAGGGACGGATGATGGAGGGGTCTTTGCCCTGTCCTAGTCTGCCCTTTTCCCCCTTTCCGGGCTAAGGTGGGAGGGATGGCCAGGCCTTCCTGGGATCGGTATTTCATGGAGATAGCCTTTATGGTCTCTAGTAGGTCCACCTGTGTCAGGAGGCGGGTAGGGGCGGTCCTGGTTAAGGACAAGAGGATTCTGGCTACAGGTTACAACGGTCCCCCTTCGGGCTTGGCCCACTGTGCGGATGTGGGTTGCCTTCGGGAGAAGCTGGGCATTCCTCCAGGGGAGAGGCACGAGATCTGTAGGGGGCTCCACGCTGAGCAGAATGCAATCATTCAGGCGGCCCTCCACGGTGTGAGCATCAAGGGCGCCCAGCTTTATACAACCACCTTCCCTTGTATCATCTGTTCCAAGATGCTCATCAATGCCGGGATAAAGGAGATCTTCTACAAAGAGGGTTATCCCGATGAGCTCTCTGCCGCTCTCTTGGAAGAGGCGGGGGTAAAGCTGGTGAAGCTGGAGGGAGAGTGAGGTGTCCGCGGTGTCATAATTTGGAAGATAGGGTGTTGGACTCCCGGATGATCAAGGACGGGAGGGTCATCAGGCGCAGGAGGGAGTGTCTTAGGTGTGGCCATCGCTTCACCACCTACGAGCGGGCGGAGGAGACGATGCCTTTGGTGATCAAGAAAGATGGTCGTAGAGAGCCTTACAGTAGGGAGAAGATCCTGGTGGGCATCCGAAAGGCTTTCGAGAAGCGCCCCGTTTCGGCCCAGCAGCAAGAGGAGTTGGTGGACGAGGTGGAGCGATACCTCCTATCCTTGGGGGAGAAGGAGGTGACCTCTAGGCTTATAGGGGAGAAGGTGATGGCCCTTATAAAGGAGATAGATCAGGTGGCCTACGTGCGCTTTGCTTCGGTTTATCGTCGTTTTAGGGATCTTTCCGATTTTATAGAGGAACTCAGGACCCTTATGGAAGCTACTTCTCAGGAGGAAGGGTTGCCTTCTACCCCTTCCCGTCCCAAGGGGAGTGGTAAACCCTCCAGAGTGAAGGATTTCCTCCCCAGGCTCCCTTTAGAGGAAGGTGAGGACACCGAGTCTGAGGATTGATATGTTCAAATTGGACCCCGCTAAGATAGTTGTGGGTTCCTTTGTGGTGGTCATCGTGTTGGGAACCCTCCTCCTCACTCTGCCTCTGGCTACAGTGGATGGCAGGGGACTTTCTGTGGTAAACGCCCTTTTTACCGCCACTTCTGCTACGTGTGTCACGGGGCTTATCGTGGTGGACACGGGGAAGACTTTCACCTTCTTCGGACAGTTGGTCATTCTCACACTTATCCAGGTTGGTGGACTGGGGGTTATGACTCTCTCCACCTTCTTCCTCACCATGGTTGGTAGGCGACTCTCTCTCAGGGGAAAGATGGTGGTCCAAGATGCCCTCAACTATTACGAGATGTCCAGCCTTTTGGAATTGGTTCGTTGTATTCTCATCTTCACTTTGGTGTTAGAGGTCATAGGCACCCTGCTGCTGGCTGTGCCTTTTTGTCACAGGGAGGGCTTGATGAGGGGACTTTACTCGGCATTCTTCCATTCCATATCTGCCTTCTGCAATGCAGGTTTCTCCCTCTACTCCACCTCCCTGGTCTCCTACCGGGGCAGCTTAGTGGTCAACTTCACGGTGATGGGCCTCATCGTATTGGGTGGCTTGGGTTTTCCCGTCCTTCTGGATATCTACTATCGCTGTTTCAGGTTCAAAGATCGGTCTCAACGTTTGAAGTTCCAGACCAAGCTTGTGCTGCTGGTATCCCTCTTTCTGGTAGCAGCGGGAACGGTTTTCATATTCTCCTTTGAGGCTACCAATCTCTTGGCCACACTCTCTTGGAAAGAGAAGTTCGTGGCCAGTCTCTTTCAGGCCATCACTCCTAGGACGGCGGGCTTTAATACCTTGAACATAGGGGCCCTGAGGGAGGTGACTCTCTTTTTCCTCATGATCCTCATGTTCATAGGCGCTTCCCCTGGTGGGACGGGTGGAGGAATCAAGACCACCACGGCGGCCATCGTCTTTTTCACCATAAGGTCTATTATCAGAGAGGAGAAGGAGGTGAATCTCCTGGGCAAGACTGTGCCTTCCCAAGTGGTGAGTAAGGCTTTTGCTATCTTCTTTCTTTCCATGAGCCTCCTCATTCTCTCTATCCTCTTACTCCTCATCTTTGAGAAGAATATGCCCCTCATAAGGCTAGCCTTCGAGGCCGTTTCAGCCTTTGGTACCGTGGGGCTTTCCACGGGCATCACTTCTACCCTCTCCATTCCCTCCAAGGTCCTTCTGTCGGTGGTGATGTTGGCAGGCAGGGTGGGTCCCCTTACCCTGGTCTTGGCCATGGCCCACCGGGAGAGCCCCCCCGAGATTCGGTATCCTGAGGCCCAGGTGATGGTGGGATGAAGGTGATAGGGATATACAAGTTCTTGGCTCTGCCCTGTTTGCTTGCCCTCTCCGCTTTCTTCTCCGGCACCGAGGCGGCCGTCTTCTCCCTTCAGCCCCTGGAATTGGAGCGCCTCCGGCGGAAGGAAGGGGGTGTGATGGTGAGGGCCTTGAAGAAACTCCTCTCCCAACGGGAAGCCCTCCTCACCACTGTTCTCATCGGTAATGAGGTGGTGAACGTGGCCGTTTCTTCTCTTGCCGCTTCTTTGGCCTTGGACTTTTGGGGGGATAAAGGGTTAGGAATCTCTGTGGCGGTAATGACTTTCCTGTTGGTCCTCTACGGGGAGGTAGCTCCCAAGGCTTGGGCTGTCTCTAAGGCCGCTGCCTGGGCCCTTTGGGCATCTGTGCCCCTTCTTGCCTTCTCTTATCTAATCTTTCCTGTCCGGTGGCTCCTTTCCCGTCTGGCCGGGGGGGTATCCCGAGCACTGCCTCAGGAGGAAAGGGGTCTGGGTGAGAGGGAGTTCAAGGCTCTGGTGAGGGAGGGAAGGCGTAAGGGGGTGATAAAAGATGCAGAGCAGGAGATGATCCTTAAGGTCTTTCGCTTCAGCCATACCCGGGTGGGGGAGATCATGACCCCCCGGACGGAGATGTTCGTTTTGGAAGTGAACACTTCCCCAGGGGAAGCCTACCAGAGGGTGAGGGAGGTGACTTACAGGGAAGTGCCTCTTTATGAGGGTGATCTGGACAACATTGTGGGTATCATGAGAACTAAGGACCTCCTGGGGTTACCCTGGGGGGTGGTGAAGATAGAGAGTCTCCGGGAGATCATGAGCGAGCCCTATTTTGTTCCTGAGAGCAAGGAGGTGACGGAACTCCTCCGGGAGTTTCAAAAGAAGCGGCTTCATATGGCCATTGTTATAGACGAGTATGGCGGAGTGGCGGGTCTGGTCACCCTGGAGGATGTGATAGAGGAGTTGGTGGGAGAAATCTCTGACGAGTTTGACAGGGAAGGGGAAGAGCTGGAGGAGACAAGTCCTGGGGTCTATCGGGCCTCTCCCCGCATGGCTTTGGAGGATCTGAGGGAGAGGCTGAGCATTGTTCCTCCCGACGATGTGGATATAGACACGGTGGGGGGACTGGTCTTTCACCTCTTTGGCAGAGTGCCCCAAAAGGGTGAGGCGGTGGAGTATCAGGGATGGCGGTTCGTGGTGGAGGATATGAAGAGGACCCGGATCCTTAAGCTCCGTTTGGAGAAGATGGATGGCCATGGAGAAGCCCAAGATACCCTTCATTGAGGCCAAACGGGATGGGCCTTTGGCCCTTTTGGGGGTGCCCATAGAGGCTACCCTCTCCTATCGCTTGGGGGCTGGGGCTGGCCCCATGGCCGTAAGAAGGGTATCGGAGGTTCTGGAGACCTACAGTCCCTATCTGGATTTAGATCTGGAGGACCTTCCCTTTGAAGACCTGGGGGACCTACCTCTCTGTAGGGGGCCGGTTGAGGGGTGTTTGGCCCGGGTTCAAGAAGAGGTGGAGGCCCTTTTGGGAGAGGGCAAGGTTGTTCTGGCTTTGGGTGGTGAGCACCTAGTGACCTTGCCCCTGGTGAAGGCCCATATGGTTTTCTGGCCAGACCTGGTGGTCTTCCATTTGGATGCCCATATGGATCTCAGGGACGAGTACGAGGGTCGGCTTCTCTCTCACGCCACAGTCATGAGGCGGGTGTGGGAGGAGGTGGAGGGGCGGGTCTATCAGCTGGGTGTTCGGTCGGGAACCCGGGAGGAGTGGATCTTCTCTAGGGGTCACTGTCGCCTGTGTCCTTTTGATCTGTCAAAGCTGGGGGATTTCCTGGACGAGGTGGGAGGGGCTCCCGTTTACCTCACCTTAGATCTGGATATTCTGGACCCTGGGTATCTACCGGGGACGGGCACTCCTGAGGGGGGAGGGGTGACTCCCAGAGAGCTTTTTTCGGCCCTGGCCTTCTTCAGGGGCAGAAACTTGGTGGGGGCCGACGTGGTGGAGCTTTCTCCTGTCCATGACGTCACTGGCGTTTCCACTGTCCTGGCGGCCAAGGTGGTGAGGGAGATCCTTCTCCTTCTGGGCCACGCCAGGGGATTGGTACGACGGCAGGGTCCTTACGTGAGAGACTAGGAACTCGCTCCTCTTTTTGTCTCCTTGTGGCACTGGACCTGATGGAAGAAGGCTTCGAGGGTGGTGTGGGTGGTGGCGTTCTTTTGCCCATCGTAGGCCACGGTGATTAGGGGGTATCCATTCTCCTCCTTCAGCCTTTTGAATACGGCGGAGACTACCGTACCGGGCATGCAGGTGAAGGGGATGACATTGACCACGCCGTCCACCCTCCTTCTCATGTAGTCTAGGGCCTTTCCCACACTCAGGACGGCCTCTCCTTCGAAGGCGTCGTGTAAGTACCTACTGGCCAGGGCCAGAAGATCCTCGGTGGAGGGTTCTGGGATGTTTTTTAGGAGGCCGGACACCACCTCTTCGAAGCGGTGTTGATCTTTCACCTGAATCCTGTGCTCAATGATGAGTCGGAGGCAGTGCTTCCATTCCTTGCGCCATAGTGCTTTTCTCTTCCCTGTGAAGTTTATGTAGAGGATCCATTCCCCCAGGGGAGCCAGCCACACTTCAGCCCCCAAGTCTTCCAGTTCTTCCACAATCCCTTCGTTGGCGAAGGGATTGGCCCTTGTATAGATCTCCCCTACGATGCCTACGATGGGTTTACCTCTCTGTCCACCTCCCCGGAGCTTTTCAAACTCTTCTCTGGCCTTGAACAGAGGCTCTTTCAAGTCTCGGCGATCTATGATGGCCTGGCATAAGGTTTGGAGACTCTCCTGGTATAGTCTGTCGGCGGCCTTCTTATCCCTACAGTAGGGTCTGGTCTCTCTGAGGAGTTTGTAGAGGATGTCCACGGCCACTATTCCCTGCCACGACAGGCGGGTGAAGTCTCTGCCTACGATTCCCAGGTCCTGGTAGAGGGTATAGGTTTGGGTGGGGGAATAGATGGGTACATCCCGGTATCCCAGCTGGTCCAGGATGAGCCTATGGAGTTTGTGGTAGTGGCCGAAGCGGCAGGGGCCGGTGCCGGAGGGCATGAGGAAGGCGGATCTCTTGGGGTCGAAGTCGGGTCGTCGGGTCATCTTCACCATGTCTCCCGCCGTCAGTACCGCGGGGTAACATTCCTTTCCCGATGTGTACTGGCGGCCCAGCCTAAGGCTTTCTTCGTCAGAGGGAGGCAGCACCTGGGCCTCAACACCACAGGCCATGAAGGAGGCTGCCACCGCCTCCACATGGTGGGACATGGGTGGGAGGTATATCTTCCGCCTTTCCTTGGTCTTGGGAATAATCTGGAGCTTTTGGGGTAGAGAGGTCTCCTCTTTTCTCCCCTCCCTCCAGGGGCGTGCCCTGATGCTGTCCATGAAGGCCTCCACCCTGGTTTGGATGCCTGCGTCTCCGCTGTGTTCGTCTATTTCCAGTTCTAGATAGGGCTGTTCCCCTAAAATCCCTTTGAAGAGGTGGAGGATGAAGGAGTCGGGTCCGCAGGCGAAGTTAGTGATATAGATGGGGTGGAGTCTTGGGTTCCTTTTGCAGAGGATCCCGGCGGCCAGGATCTTTTGTCCGTAGTGCCAGTAGATGTCCCGCAAGCTGGGGAGGTACTCCTCCATATCTTCCAGGGGTAGGAAGTCCATGGGGAGGGCTAGAGCTCCCAACTCTCTCAACTTTTCGTGGACCAGGAGGTTGGCTCCAGGATCCAGAGCATTGTAGGGTCGGCCTATCAGGAGGCAGATGGGGATGTCCGGGTGGGAGGAGAGGATCTCCTCTCCTCGCCTCTTCAGCTTTTCCCAGAAGCGGTGTTGGGCTTCATAGGCGGATCTTATAGCCTTCTTCACTTGGCCAAGGGAGATGCCTGTCTCCCGGGCAAAGGCTCTCAGTTCCCCTTTGAGAAGGTTTCCTCCCTCGCCCAGGTGGAAGACCGGCCTTAGGAGCCGGGCTCCACGGTGGGACGGATCTATGGAAGAGGGGACCATCCAGGGGAAGGCCTGGACGTAGGGGCAGGCCATACCGGGGGGGAGCTCGGGACGAAGAGAGGGAAAGTCTACCACTTGGGGCAGGAAGATGGTTTTGATGCCCCTGTTCAGTAGGTCCAGGATGTGACCATGTGCCAGTTTGACGGGGAAACAGGCCTCGGCGCAGCATACTTCCGTCCCCGAGCGTATGAGATGGGGGGTTGTGGTGGGTGAGACCACCACATTGAACCCCAATTCCTGGAGGAGCGTTCCGAAGAAGGGTAGCCATTCGCGGAAGAGAAGGATGTTGGGGATTCCGATATCCCCCCTGGGGTAGTTCTGGTCCTCCCTTTTCCACTCCATAAGGAGCCTTTCCCTTTCTGCGAGGAGGTTGGGAAGCTGCTCCTTGTCTTTTCTCCTCTGTCTCTCGTATTTCTCGCATCTTCCTCCGTAAAAGGCGGGGGGGTCCCCTTTTGTCTTCAGCATTCGAATTTCACATCTGTTGGGGCAGCTTTTGCACTGGAAGGAGACTATCTTGGGCGGAACCTCTCCCAGTTTAAATCCTTTGAATTGACTCTTCTGCCAGTTTTTCTCCTTTATGGCCAGGAGGGCTACTCCTATGGCTCCTGTGACTTCGTGATGGGGAGGGACGGTTACGGGTTTTTGCAGTACCTCTTCGAAGGCGGCCACCACGGCCTCGTTGTAGGCTGTGGCCCCTTGGAAGAAGATTCTCTCCCCTATTTTGCGGTGCTCTACCACTCTGTTGAGGTAGTTGTAGACAATGGAGTAGCAAAGCCCCGCCAGGAGATCCTCTTTGGCGGCTCCCCTTTGTTGGTGGTGGAGGAGGTCGGATTCCATGAAGACGGTGCATCTCTCTCCCAGCTGGAGAGGAGAGGAGGCTTTGAGGGCAAGGCGGTTGAACTCCTGCATATCCACCCCCAGTCGTTGGGCTGCCTCCTCCAGAAAGGAGCCTGTTCCAGCCGCGCACACCTTGTTCATGGTGAAGTCCAGGATGGCCCCCTTTTTTAGGCGGATAAACTTGGAGTCCTGTCCGCCGATCTCTATGATGGTGTCCACCTCTGGATCCATGGCTATGGCTGCCGTGGCTTGGGCAGTGATCTCGTTTCTTACCAGGTCGGCCCCTATGAAGTTTCCTATGAAATGGCGTCCCGACCCCGTGACCCCTACTCCCTCCACCTCCACCTGGCCCCTCAGCCTTTGGCTAAGGATTCTCAGCCCTTCCCCTATGGCCTCCAAGGGCCTGCCCGAGGTGCGGAGGTAGACCTTGTCCACTAGCTCTCCCTTTGGGTTCAGAAGGACCAGTTTGGTGCTTATGGACCCCACATCCACGCCCAGGTAGAGCTTCTCCTCCCCGGCGATGGTCTTGGGATAGTGGAGGGTGGAAGGAGGAGTTGTCCTTTTGAGTGGTGGAAGGGACTTGAAAGTGGGTTTGAGGGTCAGGTGCCGTTGGAGCCTCTCTTTTCCTTTGTAGCCAGTGGGTTTCAGCCGCCTCTTTCCTATGAGGGCGGCTCCTATGGCCCCCATGGTGGCATGGTGCTTGGGGATAATGAGCTCTCCGGGTTTGAGCCCCAAAACCTCTTTTAGGGCCTTTTGAACACCGGGATTGGCTGCTACTCCCCCTTGGAAGACCACGGGGGGAGGGACCCTCTTTCCTTTGAGGATATTGCTCTTTAGGTTTCTTGCCAGGGCGAGACAGAGGCCCGCCACTATCTCATAGTCTGGTACTGCCTTCTGCTGGAGATGGACCATATCCGACTTGGCGAAGACGGTGCATCTGCCGGCTATCCTGGGGGGAACTTTGCTCTTTAGAGCCACTCTGCCCAGTTCTTCTATGGTGTAACCCAGTCTGACGGCTTGTTGCTCCAAGAAGATGCCTGTCCCTGCTGCGCACATGGTGTTCATGGCGAAGTCGGAGATGACAGGCTCTCCCGGTGGTCCTCTGTCCAAGAGGATGAACTTGGCGTCTTCCCCTCCAATCTCGATGATGGATCGGGCCGAGGGATGGAAGAAGGTGGTGGCCGTGGCGTGGGCCACCACTTCGTTCACCAGGTGGGCCTCTAAAAGGGGTGCGAGGGTCTTCCCTCCTATCCCTGTGACAGTGGTGGAGGAGATAGATGAGGGATGGAACGCTTCTTCCATGGAGGAGAGTTCCTCTAGGAGGACGGCTAGGGGAGCACCGTCGTTCCTTCTGTACCGTTCAAAGGCGATCTCCTCTTTTTCGTCTATCAGCACCACCTTCACGGTGGTGGATCCGACGTCTATGCCCAGGTGGTACTTCTCCATCTTTTCTGACCGCCTTTTTTAGGAAATTTGGGGAATGGCGACGGGAATTGCCAGTTTGTAGTTTTCTCCATCTCATCTCTTCTTGCCAAGTCCCTGGCCTTTGTGGTAGAACCCCCTCACGCTGGGGAAAAGGGGGATCCCCTGGGGCCCTTTTTGCTTTTGGGGAGTCTTTCTCCGGCAGCATAGAGGGAGGTTGGAGTTATGCCCAAGATGAAGACTAATAGAAGCGCTGCCAAGAGATTCAAAGTGACGGCTTCGGGGAAACTGAAGAGAAGGAAGGCGGGAAAGAGTCATCTCCTGGAGGAGAAGCCTGCCAGGAGGAAGAGGCGCCTTCGCAAGGCTGCCCTGGTGGGCAAGGAAGAGATGGAGAGGATGAAGAGACTCCTTCCCTATGCCTTTTGAAGGAGGGGTGAGCCATGCCCAGAGTAAAAGGAGGCCCTAAAACCAGGCGTCGTCGTAAGAAGTGGCTTAAGCTGGCAAAGGGCTATTACGGCAACAAGAGCAAGACCTATTCGGTGGCCAGGCAAACGGTGATCAAGGCACTCACTTACGCATACAGGGACAGAAAGAACAGGAAGAGAGACTTCAGGAGGCTCTGGATCACCCGGATCAACGCCGCTGCCAGGCTCTACGGCCTCACATACGGCCAGTTCATCCATGGCTTGAAGTTGGCCCGGGTGGAGGTGAATCGTAAGATGCTGGCCGATCTGGCAGTGCGGGAGCCCCAGGCCTTTGCCCGGTTAGTGAGTCTGGCCCGGGAGCACCTGGACGCTGCTTAGTTATTTCCTTTCAACCCCGTTGCCATGAGGTATGTGGCCGTTCTGGGGATAGGCCGTTTTGGTTACAGCGTGGCCAAGACCCTCTCGGAGATGGGTTGTCAGGTCTTGGCCATAGACAAGAACGGCGCCAAGGTGAAGCAACTGGAGGACTTGGTAACCCAGGCTGTCCAGTTGGATGCCACCGACGAGCGTGCCCTGAGAGCCGTGGGCATTAAGGACGTGGACGTGGCCGTGGTGGCTATTGGCCAGAATATGGAGGCCAGCATCTTGGTCTCCCTCATCCTCAAAGAGATGGGGGTGCCCTATGTCCTCTCTAAAGCCGTCACTCCCCAGCACGGTCGGGTGTTGGAGAAAATCGGTTGTGACCGGGTGGTCTATCCCGAAGGGGATATGGGCGTCCGGGTGGCCCGGTCTCTGGTCTCCCCAACTATTCTGGACGAGCTGGAGATCTCTAAGGATTATGGTATTTACGAGATCCAGGTGTCCAGTTACCTGTCGGGCAAGTCTCTGGCCCAGCTGGCCTTCAGGACCAAGTTCAACCTCAACATCATCGCCATCAAGGGGGCCTCGGGCGAGATCAACCCCTCTCCCGGAGGAGAGGATGTGTTGGAAGAAGGCCAGGTGTTGGTCCTTTTGGGTAGAAAGGATGACCTCAACCGTTTTGAGAAGGCTATGAAGAAGTGGGATAAGGAGCGATGAGAGAGAAGCTGGAAGCGCTTAAGGAGAGGGCCTTGAGAGAGCTGGAGGAGTTGGATTCCCTCCAGAAGCTCAAGGATTTTCAGGTTCGCTATCTAGGTAGAAAAGGGGAACTGAAGGCCCTTCTCAGGGGTATGGGCAAGCTGCCCCCTGAAGAGAGACCACTAATGGGACAATTAGCCAATAGGATCAAGGACCTCATGGAGAAGGCTATTACCGACAGGGAGGAGGTCCTGAGGGCTGAAGAAGAAAGGAGGCGACTGGAGTCCGAGAGGATAGACGTTACCCTCCCCGGCAGGGTACCAGAGTTTGGAGGTGTCCATCCCCTTACACGGGTCTTGAGGGAGATCGAAGAAGTCTTCATCTCCATGGGCTTCCAGGTGGCTCAGGGGCCAGAGATAGAGATGGACTACTACAACTTCGAGGCCCTCAATATTCCGCCTCATCACCCTGCCAGGGATATGCAGGACACCTTCTACATCGAGGGAGGGCTCCTTTTGAGGACCCATACCTCCCCTGTGCAGATTCGGGTCATGGAGCGATTCCGTCCTCCTATTCGCATCATTGCCCCCGGTAAGGTCTATCGTCGAGACGCCGATGTATCTCACACTCCCATGTTCCATCAAGTGGAAGGACTCTTGGTGGACGAGGTGACCACCTTCGCTGACCTCAAGGGGGTGTTGGAGGAGTTTGCCCTTTGCCTCTTTGGTCCCCAGACGAAGGTCCGCTTCCGCCCTAGTTACTTCCCTTTCACCGAGCCCAGTGCCGAAATGGACATTGGCTGTGTCATGTGTGGAGGGGAAGGGTGCCGGGTGTGTAAGGGCTCTGGTTGGCTGGAGATTCTGGGTTGTGGCATGGTGGATCCCGCTGTCTACTCCTTTGTAGACTACGACCCCCAGGTCTACCGGGGCTTCGCTTTTGGCCTGGGGGTGGAGAGGATCGCTATGCTCAAGTACAGAATTGATGATATAAGACTTTTCTTTGAGAACGATCTAAGGTTTCTCAGGCAGTTTTTGTGAGGGTGCCATGCTCTTTACGTTGAATTGGCTGGACGAATTTGTGGACTGTAAGGACCTATCCCCCGAGGAGATTGCCCACCGCCTCACTATGGCCGGTCTGGAGGTGGAAGGGGTGAGTTATCTGGGGGAGGGTTTGGAGAGAGTGGTGACAGGCCGCATTTTGGCCGTGCAAGACCATCACCAAGAGCGCCGCTGGAAGGTGTGCCGCATCTCAGTGGGAAATGGTGAGGTCCAGGTGGTGAGTGGTGCCCCCTATCTGGAGGAGGGCCGCACTGTCCTGGTGGCCTTGCCTGGGGCCCGGCTCCCTAACGGTGTGGTGGTGGAGACGGTGGACCTCAAGGGGGTGGAGTCCCAGGCTAATTTGGTTTCTGAGATAGAGCTGGACTTGGCGGAAGAGGGGGATGTTGAGACGGTCATTTTTCTCGACGAGGTGGAACCTGGCCAAGAGGCTGCTCCCCTAATCCACATGGACGACTATCTCCTGGAGACCAGCCCTACCCCAAACCGGCCTGACTGCCTGGGGGTCTTGGGAGTAGCCCGGGAGCTGGCGGTGTTGCTCAACAGACCATTGAAGGAGCCCCACATCTCCTTCCCGGAAGAGGGCCCCTCTGTGGAGGAGTTGGTTGTAGTGGAGATCTGGGATCCCGACCTTTGCCCCCGCTACTGTGCCCGTTACGTGGAGGGAATGAAGGTGGGCCCCTCTCCCCTTTCTATGAAGGTGAGGCTCAAGGCAGCGGGCATTCGGGCCATCTCAAACGTGGTGGATGTGACCAACTACGTCCTGGTGGAGCTGGGCCATCCTCTCCATGCCTTCGACTACGACGATCTGAGGGGCCACAAGATTGTTGTGAGGAAAGCCAAAGAGGGGGAGATTCTAGTCACTCTGGACGGCAACGTGAGGGATCTGGAGCCCGACATGCTCCTTATAGCCGACGCAGAGCGGGGCGTAGCCCTGGCAGGCATCATGGGTGGTGCCAACTCCGAAGTCAGGAGACGCTCGGAGAGGATTCTCATCGAGAGTGCCTTTTTTGAGCCCACTTCTATTCGGCGTACGGCCAAGAGGCTGGGTATTTCCACTGAAGCCTCCAAGCGCTTCGAACGGGGAGCAGACATTGAGGGCCTGGTGCGGGCCTTGGATCGTACTACCCAGCTCATCCTGGAGGTGGCTGGTGGCAAGGCGGCTCGGGGCATGGTAGACGCCTATCCTCAGCCTTATCAGCCTAAGAGGCTCATCCTATCCCTGGATGGGTTGGACAACTTTCTGGGCACCTCTGTGCCCCCTGAAGATGCAGAGAGGATCCTGGATGGGTTGGGGTTCTCTCCCAGAAAAAAGATGGGTCAGCTGGAGGTGACGGTTCCCCCTTATCGGGCCTTCGATGTTACCAGGGAAATTGACCTGGTGGAAGAAGTAGCCCGTGTCTACGGATACCACAACATCCCTTCTACCATGCCTGCGGGGCCCCTGCCCAAAGAGCGAGTGGGGAGCCAGAGACCACTCATCATGGAGGTCCAGGCCATCCTCTCGGGGTTGGGGTTGGTGGAGGTCATCAACTACAGCTTCATAGATCCCACTTCTCTGGAGGGTCTTGGCCTTGACTCCCAAGACCCTAGGGCTAATCCCGTCACCATAATCAATCCTCTGAGCGAGGAGATGTCCGTTATGCGGACCACTCTCCTGCCTGGGTTGCTGGCCACAGCTCAGGTCAATGAGAAGGTCCAGGTGAAGGACATGGCCTTCTTCGAGGTGGGTCGTGTCTTCTTTAAAGGTGATAATGGATTCCAAGAGAGGCTCCACGGTGCCGTCCTGGCCATGGGCAGGAGGGGGGCTTCTTGGGACGACAGGGGCAGAGACTACGATTTCTTCTACGTCAAGGGGGTGGTGGAAGAACTGGCCAGGCGTATGAGGGGTAGAACCCTCACCCTTGGGTCTTGTGACGAACCATTTCTTCATCCCGGCAGGGCTGCCCGCTTGCTCCTGGACGGTGAAGAGCTGGGTTATATAGGAGAGGTCCACCCCCGACTGGCTCGCCAATACCGTTTCTCCAGCCGCTGCTACGTGGCCGAGTTCTCTCTGGATGTCCTGGCAGGGGATAGAGATGTGGTCTTCGAGCCTCTGCCCCGGTTCCCCGGCACCACCAGGGACCTTTCTATGATAGCCCCTTACTCCCTCACCCACGCCAAGATTCTGACCACCATGGAAGAACTGGCCCCTGGGCTCCTTCGGGAGATCCGCCTCATAGACCTCTACACCGGACCTCCCATCGAAGAGGGCAAGAGGAGCCTCACCTACTCCCTCCTCTACAGGGCTGACGATAGGACCCTCACCGATGAGGAGGTGGAAGAGGTCCACGGCAGGCTGGTGGAGGAACTGGAGAAGCGCCTACCCATCACTGTGCGGCGGTGAGGCCTATTTCTTCCCCATGATTTGTACATCACCTGGGTTAGTGCATTGTGAAATTCTACAAGTGTACAAAGGTGCGTGGTGGTGAACAATTCTCCATAGATGAGGGATGGCGGGAGTCCCCGGAGGGAGAGGAGACTCTTACTTAGGTTAAGTGGTGCGACTTCTTTTCGGCCGGATGGCTAGAGGAAAAACTGGAGGTTTTGTTGCCCATAGAGATGGGTTGTTGGTTTACTTCTCTTGAGAGATGTATTTAGCCACCACTCTTTCAAAGGCCTCTACCACCTGGGGGTCGAATTGGGTGCCGGCACCCTTTCTGATCTCTTCTAAAGCCACCCATGGAGGACGACCCTTTCGGTAGGGCCTGTCTGATACTATGGCATCGTAAGCGTCAGCTACAGCAATGATCCGTGCTCCCAAGGGGATCTGTTTTCCTTCAGCTTCTTTCATCCCTCTTATGTAAAATTCGTGGTGGGCCAGCACAAGGGGGACGGCCTCTTTCAGGATGTCGCCCATTCTTAAAATGATTTGGGCGCCCTTTTGGGTATGGGTCATCATGAGGTTCTTTTCATCTGTCGTTAAAGAGGCAGCTTTTCTCAGAAGGTCGGTGGTGATTTCAAACTTTCCGATGTCGTGGAGGAGCCCTGCTACCCTTACGTTCTCTACTTCTTCTCTGCTGAGTCCCATGGCGATAGCGATATCCATGGCAATGTTGGCCACTCTTACCGAGTGGGCTTCTGTGTAGCGGTCCACCGATTCCATAAGCTTGCAAAGGATTTCCAGCACTCCTATGTAGGCCTTGCGTAGGGTTTTATACTGTTTCTGTTTTTCCTCGGTGAGGTATCCCACTGTGTAACCTGCCAGGATGAGAAACCCTCCCCAAGGCAGGAGGTTCATGGCCAGGGTGAAGGGAGTACGAAAGCTCTCCATGTATTGATGGGGAAAGAGGATGACGGTGAGGATCACGAAAAGGATGGAGGCCAGGGCTACCAGGACCCCTTCCTTTCTTCCTATGGCATAGCCTGCTGCTAGGGTGGGGAGGTAGAAGAAATTGAGAAAGCCTAACTTCTCCGGGACGAAAATGAGAATGGTGGAGAGACCGGCAAAGATGATGAGAACCAGAAGGATCTCAAATTTGGTGGCTACAAAATGCTTTGCTTTGTCCAAAGCCACGGGTCCCCTCCTGGGGCAACGGTTTATTCCAGGAATACGTCCACCACCTGGAACTTTTCCACATCCACCAGTCCCAGGTCCGTGATCTTTAATCTGGGTATGACTGGTAGAGCCAGGAAGGATAGGGCCATGAAGGGGTTGTCCAAGGCGCAGCCTAGCTGAAGGGCAGCCCTGTGGAGTTCTTGGACCTTCCGTGCTACCACTTCTACAGGGTCCAGGGAGACTAGACCCGCCAGGGGTAGGGGCAGGGCAGCCAGGGTCTCTTGGCCCTTGACAACCACCAATCCTCCTCCCATATCTTCCACCTTCTTTACTGCCAGGAGCATCTCTTCATCGGAGGTGCCCACCACCACTACGTTGTGGGAGTCGTGGGCTACGCTGGAGGCCAGGGCTCCTTTTTGCAGACCGAAACCTTTGATGAGCCCCACACCCACGTTGCCCGTAGCCATGTGGCGTTCCACCACGGCTACTTTCAGCAGATCCCGGGCAGGATCGGCTACCACTTCTCCATCCTTGACGGTGGGTTCTGCCTCCTCCATTTCGGTGACGATCTGGTTGGGGATGACCACAATGATTCTGGCCTTCTTACCCAGGGCGGGAATGCGGAAGGGCTGAGGAGGGAGCTTGATGTGGAAGGAGGGCGGCGGAGGTTCGGGCAGAGAGGTGTCTATATTTTCCAGGAGGGTGCCATCCTGGGCCATCATCCGACCGCCTTTGAAGACCCACATGGGAAAGAAGTCCCGGAGGTCCTTAACCACCACCATATCCGCTATATAGCCTGGAGCTATTGCTCCCCGGCGTCTGAGGTTGAAATAGAAGGCTGGGTTGAAGGTGGCCATGCGTACCGCCAAGTTTGGAGCTATACCCATATAGACAGCCTTTCTCAGGAGGAAATCCATGTGTCCTTCCTCTAGGAGGTCCTGGGGATGACGGTCGTCGGTGACCAGCATGAACCTGGACACCCCGAAGGCTCGAACCAAGGGGATGAGGGCCGACATGTTCTTGGCCGTGGAGCCCTCTCGAATCATGATATACATGCCCCTTTTCAGCTTCTCTTCAGCTTCTTTCAAGTGAACACATTCATGGTCTGATGTGATTCCGGGAGCCACGTAAGCCGATAGGGCTTCTCCTGTGACGCCCGGGGCATGGCCGTCCACCTTTTTGCCTTTGCTTAAGGCTAATTGGATCTTTTCCAGGAGTTGGGTGTCTCCGTTGATGACCCCTGGGAAGTTCATCACCTCTCCCAGGCCCACCACTCGGGGATGGTCCAGAAGGGGCTCCAGTTCCCTGGCTCCCAGAACGGCTCCCGAGGTCTCCAGAGGCGAGGCAGGAACACAGGAAGGTGCTGTGAAGAAGATGTCCAGGGGCAGGTTTTGGGTGATGCGGAGCATATACTCCACCCCTTTCACTCCCAGGACGTTGGCTATCTCGTGGGGATCGGCTATGAGGGCAGTGGTGCCCCTGGCCAAGGTGACTTTGCAGAACTGGGCTGGAGAAACCAAACTGGACTCCAGATGTATATGGGCATCTATGTATCCGGGTATGAGGTAGGCCCCCTTGAGATCAATGGTCTCCTGGGCAAGGAAATCCAGTCCTAAAGCGGCTACGTAACCGTCCTTGATGGCTACATCCTTTCGCTCGATCTTACCTGAGAAAACGTCTAGGACCTGGGCCTCTTTGAGAACTAGATCGGCGGGTTCTCTTTTGGTGGCAGTGTCTATCAGCTTTCTCATGAGGGCTGCGTCTATGGTGGCGCCCCCGTCCCTTTTCTCCCTATGCATCCCCCGAATCTCCCGAGGGATAGGTATTTGATTGTGTGGACCTTGTCAATGGGGGCTTTTTCTTGAAGAAAGGAGGGAAGGACAGGTAAGATCTTTTTCTAAATCTTTTGGGGAGGGAGCTTTGAAAGAGGACAGTCTGGAGGCCATTTTCACTGGCATGAGGAGGGTGAGGCCTGCTTTCCGAAAGCTCTTTTCCTTGGCCTCCGATCTGACGGATGTGGAGGTGGTGATTCTGGGGAAGATGGTGGAGGGAGGGGTGGAAGAGGTCTCCATCAAGGAACTATTTGACGACCTGAGCCCCATAAGGCCCAGCAAACTCACCCAGGTTACCAATCGCTTAGAGGGGAGGGGGCTGATAAAAAAGGAGCGGGATCCTCAGGATCGGCGAAGGATCAGGGTGATCATCACGGAGAAGGGGCGTAGGGAATACGAGGCCCTCCAGGAGAGGATGCGCTCCATGCTCTACGGGGCCATGCGCACCCTCTCTTCTCGAGAGATAGAGATTCTTGTTCGGTCCCTGGAGATATGGGAGCGGGCTCTTCGGAATCTTTGATGGGCGTTACTGATATCTGATCCTGGGATCTATCAGGGCGTAGGAGACATCTGCCATGAGGTTTCCTAGGAGGGTGAGGACGGCTCCAATGGTGAGGATTCCCATGATGGTAGGGTAGTCCCTGGCCAGGGCCGCTTCGTAGAAGAGCTGTCCCATGCCAGGTATGGCAAATATGGTTTCAAAGATGACCGATCCTCCTATGAGTCCTGGCACCGATAGTCCTAGAAGGGTGACGATGGGCATAAGGGCGTTCTTCAGAGCGTGCTTGCGGATCACTTGGATCTCTGTGAGGCCCTTAGCTCGGGCAGTGGTTATATAGTCCTGGCCCAAGACCTCCAGCATGCTCTGTCTCATGTAACGAGAGAATCCTGCCAGTCCCCCGAAGGCTGCCACGAAGACGGGTAGAATGATGTGTTTTATTCTGTCCCACCACAGGGCCATGCCGTGGAGCTGATCGGCGCTGAGGGACTCCAGCCCCGAGATGGGCAGAATACGGAGTTTGATGCCTAAAAGGATCATGAGAAGGAGGGCCAGCCAGAAGGACGGGGTGGAGAAGCCTATGAAAACAAAGACGGTGAGGGACCGGTCTAATAAGGAGTTTCTCTTCATGGCCGAGACGATGCCTATGGGAATGGCTACAGCCAAGATGAGGATCATGGAGAGAAGGTTGAGGATGAGGGTTATGGGGATACGCTCGGCGATCTTCTTTATAACAGGTTTGCCGTCTACAAAGGAGTTGCCGAAATCTAGCTTGAGCATGCGCTTCACCCACAGGAGGTATTGGATGGGCAAGGGCTTATCCAGGCCGTAGATTTTCTCCAGGCGTTTCACCGCTTCGGGTTTCACCTTGGGATTGAAGGCCCCTTGGTAGAAGGTGGGGTTGCCCGGGGCCAGGCGAATGACGAAGAAGGTGATGAGGGTGATGCCGAAGAATAGGGGCACCATGTGGACGAGTCGTTTCAATACGTAGGCTAACATACTTTAAAGTATAGCCTCTTTTGGATCTCTGTGCCAAGTGAGGTTGACGGGGAAAGTCGTGGTGGTTATTTTAGCCATTTGCGGAGAGGTGCCCGAGCTGGCCGAAGGGGCACGACTGGAAATCGTGTGTCCGCCCAAAAGGTGGACCGAGGGTTCGAATCCCTCCCTCTCCGCCATTTTCCGACTTCAGATGACCGCCGCCGGGTCCCACGCGGCAGGAGCCTCCGAACCCCGCCAGGCCCGGGAGGGAGCAACGGTAAGGAGGATGTCCTGGGTGCCGTGGGGTAGCCTGGCGGTGGTCTTTATGGGGGGTACGCCTTGGAGCTAGTGGAGCTCTTTTCTCTGGTGGGCAGGGATCTTCATGAGGGAGGGATGGTCACCTCCCATGGGGGTAATCTCAGTGTCCGTCGAGGGCAGAGACTAATCATAACTCGTACCGGGGCTATGCTGGGCCATCTTGGGGAGGGAGATTTGATTGAGCTCTCCCTGGATGATGAATTTCATCCTCAGGCTTCCCGGGAGTTGCCTCTCCATAAGGCCGTCTATCGGAATACCCAGGCAGGGGCCTTGGTCCATGCCCATCCTCCCTATACCATAGCCCTCTCCCTATCGCATGCCTGGATAGAGCCTGTGGATGCTGAAGGAGCCTTTGTGCTGCCCCGGGTGCCTGTGGTGGAAGTGGAAAATCCCATAGGCTCCCAGGAATTAGCCCAGGCTGTGGCCCGGGCTCTAGTGAACTTCCCCGTGATGGTGGTGAAAGGTCACGGCTCGTTTGCCAGAGGGAAGGATCTTTTGGAGGCATACCATTACACTTCTGTCTTGGAGGCTTCTTCTAGGATCCTATGGCTTGTTGGGGGGATTACCCATCCCTTCTCTTGAGGAGCCAGATGGCGGTTCCTGAGGCACCCAGGGGAGGGATGAGGGTGGCCAATGGTGGGGGGAGCCAACCGCTCCTTCCCAGGAGGGTGAAAAGGGAATTGATGCCCAAGTAGATGATGAGGGCTATTATGGAGTAGAGGATCCCCATCCATCCCCCTTCTCGTGGAGGTCTCACTGCTAAAGGGAAAACCAAGAGCACCAGTACCAAGGGGGAGAAAGCCATAGCGATTCGTTGGTAGAGCTCCTCCTTCAGGTGGGGCACCGAATATCCCTCTTCTTCCATGGCCTTGATGTAGTCCCGCAGTTCCCTGTAAGTCATCTCCCAGGGCTCTTTCTTCTGTTCCAGAAGGGATTGGGGAGTGATGTCTAGGGGTAAGGGCAGGAGGGGAAGGTTTTTCTCTTTTATGGTTCCCTCTTCTATAGTGAGCACAGTGGGTTCCAACATTTTCCACTTTCCTTCCTTCCACTGGGCCTGGGAGGCTATAGCCACAGACTGGATCTTTCCTTCGTTGAACCAGATACAGCGGACTTTTCTGAAGGTTTGTTTCCTTTCGTCAAAGAAATGGATGAAGCAGGTGGTGTCTCCGTGTTTTACCCAGATGTCTGTGTATCTCACGTGAAAGGCCTTTTTCTCTTTTTTTATCTCGATTCTTCTGATCTCCGTGCTTCTGGATATTCCCCAGGGAACCAGGTTTAGGTTCCAGAAGACCGTGATGGTTCCCACCACTCCTGCCAAGAGAGCCATGGGAACGAGGATCCGGTAGATCTTTATCCCCAGGGCCTTAAGGGCTACAATTTCAAAGTTCTTGTTGCTCAGGATGAGGTACGCCAGAGTGGCAAAAAAGAAGGCCATAGGCAGCATCTCTTTGATCACCCTGGGTTGGTTGTAGAGGAGGTAGTAAAGGACGCTCTTGAGCGGAGCCTTGTGTTCCAATGCGTCGTCTAGGATCTCGAAGAATAGGATGAGGGAGTATACCGAGGCCAAGGCAAGGAGGATGAAGGCCAAAAGGCGGGAGTACTCTTTCAACACATATCGGGTGAGGATCTTCATGTGCCCACCTTTTCCGACTTTATCCAGAGCAGAGTTGCTCCGGCTAGGCCCAGAGCGATATTGGGGAACCAAGCCCCCAAAAAGGGTGGAAGGAGGCCTTTCATGGCCAGGTTCTGAGAAAGGGTGAGGAGGACGTAGTAGAGAAGGAAGATGCCGAATGCTGTGAGAAGGCCTGTCCACTTTTCAGCCCTGGGCAAGAATGTGCCTAGGGAGAGGGCCAATAGGGCAAAGATGAGTGTGGAGAAGGGTAGAGAAAAGCGCTTATGCAGGTGGTTTAGGGTGTCCAGGTACCTTCTTTTCCCCCTTTCCTTGTCCCTCTTTAGTCTCTCCAAGAGTCGGGGCAGGGTTAGCTCCCTTTTGGTGCCCCCTTTGAGGGAGGATCCAAGGTTGGAGAGGAGGAAACTGTACCGGTTGAAGGTGAGCAGGTGGTAGTCTTTCTTTTTGATGGACAGGATCTCTCCGCTTTTTAGTAGGAGAGTGATGCCCAACTGCTCCGGGTCTGTTTTGAGCTGCCCCTCCTCGGCGGTTACTATTTTGGTCATCATCCCTCTTTCGTCGTAGAGGAGGACCTCTTCCAGCTGTTTGTTGCGGGAGTGGGAGCAGTAAACCCACAGCCCTTTCGAGAGCCTCATAAACTCTCCCTCTTTGATGCCCATCTGGGGAGACGAGGTGACTATGCGGAAAAGGGTTCCCTGCAAGGCCTGGTTGGCTAAGGGGGTGATGTAGAGGGCCAGGAGGGTTGCAATCACTGTGACCATTGCGCTGAGGGTGAGGACGGGTGTGGCGATCCTTTTGAGGCTCATGCCTAGGGATTCCATGGCTATGAGCTCCGAGTCGGTAGAGAGGCGGGATACGGCCATGATGGTTCCGAAGAAGAAAGCTGGGGGTATGGCCATGCTCAAGGTGGCCATGGTGATGGCCAGGACGAGATTTAGGATGAGAAAAGGAGATCCGCCTCTTAATAGATTGAGGAGGTCTGCCATTCTGCCCAGAAAGAGGAGAAGGATGAATATGACGATTCCCAGGGAGAAAGAGGAGAGGACCTCAGAGGCAATGTACCTGTCCAGAATTCTGAATTTTAGGGCGCTCCACAAGTCGAAGGGTATGGCCTTGGCCACGCCTGGGGGGACTTCTACCCTTTCCACTGCCTTTGGAGTTTTTGCCGGAGTTTCGATGGGAGGCACTACGGGCTCTCTCCTGGGCGGCGGTTCTTTTTTCACCCGTGGCGGTGGCTCTTCTTTCACAGGGAGCGGTGGGAGAGGAGGCGTGACTTCTGGGGGCTTTTCTGGGACTTCTTCTATTTCCACCTGGGGGATGGTCTGAAGGAGGGCTTCGAGTCTCTTTTGTATCTTTCTATTGGGGTTTACAATGATTCCCCCTTGGGGGAGGGCTTCTATGAGGATGCGGGCTGATTCTTCAGGTGACCCCCATTTGTATGGATCGTAGCCTGGCAAGAGAAAGGCGGTGGTTCCCAGGTTCAGTGCTTTTAGGTCTTTGGCCAGATGTTCCAGTTCTCGGCGGAGGTTTTCTGGGGTGAGGTCTTCCAGTTCCCCCAAGCCGAAGAGGAGGATCCAGGGGCTTCTCCACCGGCCGTGGGTGTTGATGAGGACCCTTTCGCCTTTTTCGCCTTGGATGTTTTCCCCCAAGCGTTCCAGGACTAGGTCTAGGGTGTGGTTGAGATACCCCAGGGCCCCTTGGTGTTTGAAGGGCTTGGCGGTGCCTATGACGAGAACCTCGGCCTCAACCTCGGAGATGGTCTGTCCCGATAGGGTCCACTTTTGGGGTGGATGGGCCCTCTGTTGGTCTTTATTGGCAGTCTTCTTGGATTTTTTCAACATTTACAGACCCGGGTTCCCGCTAGAAGATCGTGCCAGCCCCTCTTTTCCCGGTCTCCACTGATCCATAGGAAACCTAACCCCCAGACTAAGAGACTTGCCAGGTACCCAAGGGTTCTCAGGAAGGCCTTGGGGTACCCTACAGGGTAGAGGCCCCACCGATCCGTTACCCTTAATCCCAGGGCCCATTTGCCCAGGGTCTGGCCGGTATAGCCTGTCCAGAAGGTGAAGTAGAGGATGAGAACACCTACCCAGGGATAAGGGTAGCGGGAAGGCCAGAAGAGGAGGATGCCTTCTCTTAAGACCCCCAGGAGGAGGAGATCCAGTAGGAATGCCCAGAACCTGATAAAAAAGCCTGCGGGTTGTCCCATGATTCCCTCAGGGGCGAGAGATCTTCACATCGGGAGGTAGCTTTACTTGGAAGATGGCCTGTTCTATTGGGACGTTCGTCTGGGTGTTTTTAAAAGTGACGGAGTTCAAGTTCCCCAAAGAATCTATGGTTTCTATCTTCTGGATGAGGAGGGTCTTGGGGTCCAGGTAGACAGTGATCTTCTGAATAGGTGTTCCTTTCTTTTTGGGGATGAGGACGAGGATAGGGAGCTGGTTTTCTTGGATCTCCTTCACGTCATAGTACTTCTGGATCTGGTTTATGAGGGAGAAGAAGGGGCCTCGGGTCACAATGGCCTCTTTGTCTAGGAGTCCTTTGACGGCCTCTTTGTTGATGGGGTCGTAGAGGAGGAATTTGTCGCCTTGGGTTATCACCAGCTGGGGTTTGGGAGTTTCATAATCCCATCGGCTTTTGCCTTGGACAATGTAGACTTTACCCCGGTAGGTCGTCTTTTTTCTCACTCCCAGGGTGGTCTCCTGAATGAACTCCGCTTTTATGGAGTGGATCTTCTTGTACTCTTCTTTCAGCCTCTCCATGATGCTAGCTTCCGAGGCCAGAGCGTTTAAGGCAACGGCCAAGCACAAGAAGAGGCCGCTAAAGGTCCAAATCCTCTTCATGGGCGTACTCCTCGAAGGTGGTGTATTCTTTCAGAAAGGTGAGCTTGAAGGTACCGGTGGGGCCGTTGCGCTGCTTGCCTACAATAATTTCAGCGATGCCGTGGTACTCTGGTTTGTCTGGTTTGTAGACTTCAGGTCGGTAGATGAAGAGGATGAGGTCCCCGTCTTGTTCTATGGCTCCTGATTCTCTGAGGTCGGAGAGCTGGGGTCTTTTGTTCTGGCGCCCCTCCACTGCCCTGGAGAGCTGGGATAGGGCCACTATGGGTACGTTTAGCTCCTTTGCAAGGCTTTTAAGGGACCGTGAAATCTCGGAGATCTCCTGCTGGCGGCTTTCTGTCTTGCTTCGGCTTCTCATGAGCTGGAGGTAGTCGATAATCACGAGGTCTAGCCGGTGTTCCGACATGAGCCTTCGGGCTTTGGCCCTTATTTCTAAGACCGATAGAGCAGGTGTGTCGTCCACGTAGACGGGAGAGTCGGAGAGTTTATTGGCAGCCCTGATCAATTTTTTCCACTCGTCGTTGGACAGAATGCCTGTGCGAAGCTTGTGGGAGGGGATTTTGGCCAGGCTGGAGAGCATCCTCAGGGCCAGCTGTTCCCTGGACATTTCCAAGGAGAAAATGGCAACGGTCTTTTTCTCTTTTATGGCTGCATGCTGGGCAATGTTCAGGGCCAGGGCAGTCTTTCCCATGCTGGGTCTGGCAGCGATGATGATAAGATCCGATGGCTGGAAGCCGGAGGTGAGACGGTCGAGTTCCCGAAATCCTGTGGCTATGCCCGTGATGGCCCGTTTCTTTATGGCCAAGTCTTCCAAGCTCTTCACAGCTTCCTTTAAAAGGGCCTTGGCGTCTATAAAGTCTCTCCTGGTCTTCTTCTCAGAAACAGAGAAGATTCGTCTTTCTGCTTCGTCCAGGACCTCCTCCACCTCCTGTCCCCCTTCGTAACAGATGGTGAGGATGTCAGTGGCAGCCCTTATAAGATGGCGGAGGACGGCCTTCTCCTTCACAATTCTGGCGTAATGGGGAGCGTGGGCTGAGGAGGGGACCACCTCTGCTAGCTCCATTAGGTACTCCAGCCCCCCTGCTGCTTCCAGCTCTTCCCGGTGGGTCAATGTGTCGGAGAGGGTGATGAGGTCTATGGGGTGGTTTTTGTCGTAAAGGTCCAGCATAGTGGTGTAGATGATCTGGTGTTCTCTTTTGTAAAAGTCCTCAGGGCTCAGGATGTCCAAAACCTTATTCAGTGCCGAGTTGTCCAGGAGAACGGAGCCCAGTACACACTGCTCCGCTTCTATGTTTTGAGGGGGAAGCCGTACTTCCTGGGCCGCTTCGCTCTTCATTTAAACTAGGCCTCTGTCACTTCCACCTGGACCTGGGATTCTATTCCGTGGGGGAGTTTCACTTTCACTTGGTAAGAGCCCAGGGTCTTTATGGTCTCTTCCAACACAATCTTCTTCCTATCGATCTCGATGCCCTCTCTGGCCAAGGCATCGGCTATATCTCTGGTAGTCACCGAGCCGAAGAGCCTGCCCTTCTCTCCAGCCTGTTTAGTCACCACCACCTTGGTCTGGGCCAAGCGCTGAGCCAGGGCCTCTATGCGCTTCCTTTCTTTGTCCACTTTTTTCATGATTTCGGCCTTCTGCTTCTCTAGGCTTTTGACGTTTCTGGAGGTGGCAGCCAGGGCTAGCCCTCTGGGGATCAGGTAGTTTCTGGCATATCCAGGGGAGACCTCTACAATGTCTCCGGCAGAGCCTACCCCCTCCACATCCACTTTTAGGATCACCTTCATGAGGAACCTCCGGAATATCAAATGATGGCGAAGTATAATTGTCTCATTCCTTTTCTGTCAACCGAGGCAGAAAGCCCTTGAGTTGACAGGAAGAAGGGCCTGTGGTCTAATTTTTCGAGATTTTCCTTGTTTAAAGGGGGGAGGAGATGAAGCTGGTACTGGCCTTTGTGAATCCCGAGAAGCTGTGGGAACTGAAGAAGAAGATGTTTGAGGTTAAGACGCCGGGAATAAGCGTGGACCAAGTTATGGGAATTGGTAAGCCCCTGGCCAGAATGGCTGATATGATAGAGCGCCACGGGGCTATTCCCAAGTTCTTCCCCAAAATCAGGGTGGAAGTGGTGGTGCCCGATGACAAGGTGGAAGAGGTTCTGGGAGCAATCAGGGAAATCTGCTACACAGGAAACCCTGGGGACGGCAAGGTCTTTGTGATACCGGTGGATGATGCTCTGAAGGTGAGGACCAACGAGCGAGGAGAGGCGGCTATAAGGTGAGCAAGGATAGACTCTTTTCCCGGTTCGTGGAGGAGCTTGAGGCTGCTGGGGGTGTTCTCCTCTATCCTCGAGGGGAGGAGACCTTGGAGGAGGTTCTCACCCGCATGGTGGAGGAGGAAGGGATTAAGTCCTATGCCATCTCCCAGAGGACTCCCAGGTTTAAAGCCATAGACACTCTCTTCAAGGGCTTGGGGCTCGAGAAGTCTCGGGATTATCCCTCTCTGGATCTGGGTGTTACCAGGGCCCATGGGGCTGGGGCCCTAACAGGAACCCTGGTCTTTGTATTCAAAGAGGGGAGGGACCATCTCCTAACGTCTCTGCCCCGGATTCATTTGGCAGTTCTCAGAAGGGAAGATCTTTATCAGCGTGTTTCTCAGGCGGTGGCTTCCCATGTTCAGGATAGAGGGGAGCTTCCTCCTTATATCTCTTTGGTCACGGGACCTAGCAGGACAGGAGATATTGAACTCACCCATGTGACAGGGGTCCATGGCCCTGAGCAGCTCTATCTGGTGGTGGTGTCATGAGAGGTGTGTTGAGGGATTTAAAGGAATACCCCTCCCGTTGGAGGAAGCTTCAGGAGGTGGTGGGGAATCCCATCATGAGAGAGGCCCTAGAGCGGGCCATGACCAGGTTCGTTGAAGGTAGGGCTTTGGCTTTGGATGGATTGGGCGATTTTCAGGAGTGGGTGGACCGATGCCGTGAGATGAAGGACAGGGCTTTGGAGAAATCCCAGGAGCTGTGGGATAAGGTGAAGGAGGAAGTGGAGGCCCGAGGGGGTACTTTCTATCTGGCCCCTGATGCCCAGGCTGCCAAGGAGTATATTGGGCGGCTGGCTCAGGAATCGGGTGGAAACCTTGTGGTGAAGGGCAAGTCTATCACCAGCGAGGAGATAGAGCTCAATCCCTATTTAGAGTCCCTGGGGCTGGAGGTGGTGGAGACGGACCTGGGGGAGCGTATCATACAGCTGGCAGGGGAGAAGCCGTCCCATCTCATTGTGCCTGCCATTCATAAGACCAAAGAAGAGGTGGCTCGGGTCTTTTCTGGGGCTTGTGGTCGAGAGGTGCCAGACGATCCATATCTTATCACCAAAGAAGTGAGGAAGGACCTGAGAAAGAGGTTCCTGAATGCTGATGTGGGTATTACAGGGATCAACGTGGTCTCTGCCGATCCTCCTGCCTTTTTCCTCATGACCAATGAGGGCAACGGACGTCTCTGTGCTACCCTGCCTCCTGTCCAGGTGATCATCACGGGCTGGGAGAAGATAGTGGAAAAGATGGAGGATGCCTTCACCATCTTCGATATTCTGCCTGTAAACTCTGTAGGACTCAAATACTCCAGCTACCTCAGCATTTTTACAGGTCCTTTTGCCTGGAAGAAGGGGAGGCAGTTCCACGTGGTCATTCTGGACAACGGCCGGAGAAAGGCCTTGGAAGATTCCCTCTTCAAGGAGGCCCTGCGCTGTATCCGGTGTGGTGCCTGTATGAATGTCTGTCCTGTCTATAGGACCGTGGGAGGTCATACATTTGCCCATATCTATATGGGAGGCATCGGGGCAGCCTGGACGGCCATCACCAACGGGTTGGAGGAGGCCAGGGAGGTGGCTTCCCTGTGCACCGGTTGTGGCACCTGTCTGGAGGTGTGCCCCATGGGCATTCCCATTCCTTCATTGGTTGAGCGGGTGAAGGAACTGGCGAAGGACAAGGGACAGGCTGAGCGTATGGCTGTCCGCTTAGTGTCTAGAAGGAAGCTCTTGGAGAGTGCCGTGGGGCTGACGGCTTTGGTGGCTCCTGAGAAAATCTCTAGGCTCCCTGGTCCCGCTGGGACTATCACCCAGGAGAGGATACTGGAGAGACCCCAGCAACCTCCCTTCCACCCCTGGGCACTGTCCAGGGGCTTAGAGCTGGGCAAAGGGGGCGAAGTTACCCTCTATGCGGGGTGTCTGGTGGAGTATTACTACCCCCAAATAGGTCGGGATGCTGTGGAGCTTCTCGCCCGTCTGGGAGTCTCTCTTCAGATCATGAGAGAGGAGTGCTGTGGTTTGCCTGCCCGTACCGTGGGAGAGATGGGGCTGTGGGAGGAGCTGGCGGTCAAGAACTTGGGCTATATGCCTCCTGGAAAACCCCTCCTCTTCCTCTGTGCCACCTGTATGTCGGGGATTCACGCTTACCAGGAGAACGGAGGGGAGTTGCCTCCCCTCTATGATCTCTCCCAGTTCGTCTTGGAGAAGCTGGGGGACGGAGCCTTTCCGGGGTCTTACGAGGCCAAGGTGGCCTATCACTTCCCCTGCCATTTGGAACGTCATTTGGGCATTAGAGAAGAGCCCCTGAAGCTTCTGTCTCAGGTGAAGGGGGTGGAGCTGGTGGAAGGGGACGAGGCCCATCTCTGTTGCGGTGGAGCGGGTCTTTACGCCTTCAAATGTCCTCCCGTTTCGGCTGAGATACTCAAAAGGAAGCTGGAGTGGCTGGAGAGAGAGGGGGTAGAAGTTTTGGTCACTTCCTGTCCCAGTTGTATCATGCAGTTGAGGGGAGGAGTGGAGAAGAAGGGCATGCCTGTGAAGGTGATGCATTTGGCTACTTTCCTCTTGGAAGCCATGGGGAAAGGAGCCGATGGTGGGAGGATGAAGAATGAAAGATGAAGGGGGGAGGAGAAAGAGGATCAGTGAGTTCGCAGAGGGGCAGAGGGTCTCCTCTCTCCTCTTGGTGGAGAGGAAGGAGGTTCTTAGCAAAAGGGATGGTTCTCCTTATCTCTCCCTCGCCCTCCGGGATGGAACGGGGATGGTGGAAGCTCGACTCTGGGAGTTTACCCCTGACCTTGAGGCTTTGGCCCAGGAGGGGAGGGTTCTTCTGGTGGAAGGTGATGTGAAGTTCTACAATGGCCGTCTTCAACTGGTTCTCTCTTCCATGAAACCTTCGGAATTCTCTGCCCGGGATCTGAGACCACATGCTCCTGTCCCCATGGAGGAGTTGACTAAAGGGGTTCTCCAGATGGTGGAGGAGGTGGGTGATCCTGACTACCAAGCTGTTTTGAAGTTTTTCTTCTCTCCCCGCGAGTTAGAGGAGCTTGTGGAGGTGCCGGGAGGCAAGAGGGTACATCACGCCTATGTAGGCGGGCTCCTGCACCATCTACTGAGCGTGGCTCGGGCCTGCTTAGAGATGGTTTCCCTCTATCCCCGTCTCGACAGGGATCTCCTCATTGCCGGTGCCCTCCTCCACGATATAGGCAAGGCGAAGGAGTTGGCCTGGGAAGGACTTTCCATAGAGTACACCGACGAAGGTAGGTTTCTGGGACATGTGGCCCTGGGGCTGGAGATGGTTGGTAACGCCTTAGAGGCTCTGGAGGTTCCCCGTCTAAAGGGGGAGAAGCTCCTACACATCATTGCCAGCCACCATGGAGAGCCCGACCAGGGTGCTTTGAAGAGGCCCAAGATCCCAGAGGCTCTGGTGGTCTACTATATGGACCAGATGGACGCCAAGGTTTCCGGTTTCCTCTCCTTTGTGGAGAGGGATGACCGGGAGGGGAACTGGACCGCTTACCATAGGGTCTTTCAGCGCTACATCTATAAGGGTTAGGCCTGTGAGGTGGAGACCCCTCCCTTTCGGTTATCGGGAGGCCCAGCGTCTTCGTCAGATCATCAATGTGCTTGTGAAGTACGGCTTTGGCTGGGTGGTGGAGAAGACGGGCCTTTCCTATCTTCTCTCTGTTGGGAGGCGCATCCTGAGGTTCAAAGAGAGAGCTCCCCTCACCCCCGCCCAGAGGCTGAGACGGGTCCTGGAAGAGCTGGGTCCCTCCTTCATAAAGCTAGGACAGATCCTTTCTACTCGCCCCGATCTTTTGCCTCTTGAGTTTATCCAGGAACTCCAGAAGCTCCGAGACGAGGTGGAACCTGCTCCTTGGGAGAAGGTGGAGTCCTTTTTAAGGGAAGAATGGGGTGAGGGGTGGAGGAGCCTTGTGGATATCCCTCAGAGGGAGCCTTTGGCCTCAGCCTCCATAGCCCAGGTTTATCGTGGAGATCTCGTTTCCGGTGTGACAGTGGTGGTGAAGGTGTTGAGGCCTGGGATTAGAGAGGCAGTGGAAAGGGACATAGAGGTGATGAGGTTTCTGGCTCGACTGGTAGACCGCTACCTGCCCGAGCTCCGCATCTACCATCCCGTGGATCTGGTGGAAGAGTTCGCCTTCACCATACGGAGGGAGATGGACTTCACCGTGGAGGCTGCCAGTGCGGAGAAGATCCGGGCCAACTTCCGGGAAGCCTCATGGGTGGTTATTCCCCAGGTTCACTGGGATCTCACCACCTCTAGCGTATTGGTCATGGAGAGGGTGGAAGGGATTCCTCTGGACAGGCCTGAAGAGCTGGACTCCATGGGTATAGAGAGAAGGCTAGTGGCCAAGAGATTGGCCATGGCATTTATGAAACAGGTGTTGGAGGATGGTTTTTTCCATGCCGATCCCCATCCCTCCAACCTCCTGGTGGGGGGAAAAGGCGAGCTGGTCTATGTGGATTTCGGCATGATGGGGTATCTGGACAGGGCCATGCGCAACTCTATTGCCAGCCTTCTCATCCAGATAGTGAAGCGCAACTACGATGGGATAATTCGGATCTTCAAAAAGGTGGGGGTGGTAGAGGAGGCCTTGGACGAGAGACGATTTAAACTGGAGCTCATGGGCCTTCTGGAGCCCTATTTCTCTCGGTCCCTTGAGGGTATGCCTCTGGGGGATGCCGTGAATCAGGTGATCCATCTCTCCCTTCGGTATAGAGTGAGGTTTCCTCCTGAGCTCTACCTCCTGGGCAGGGCTTTGGTGTTGGTGGACAGCGACCTTCGCTATCTGGATCCTCGCCTCAACGTCATAGAGCTGGTGGCTCCCTTCGCCCTGAGGATTATGAAGAGTCGAAGGACTCCCCGGGCTCTGAGGGAGTCCTTTGAAGAGGAGATAGAGTTTCTCAAAGAAGGGGTGAGGACCCTGCCCTTCCAGTTTCTCCAGGCCCTCCAGAAGTTCAACAGGGGTGAGGTGAAAGTCACCTTTGTCCATGAAGGGTTGGAGGAGATGGTGGAAGGAATGGAGAGGAGTTCCCTGAGGCTCACCGTTACCCTCCTCTTCATTCTTTTTGTGTTGTTGGGGACCTGGACCATGGGGCTCCCTTGGGCCCAAAGGTTCACAGTGTGTGGGATACCCCTATTCTCCCTTTTTTCCTACGGGTTGGCGGGGTTTATGGCTTTTTTTCTAGTGGGGTCAGTCCTCTTCAGAAGGAGGTGATTCCAGAAGGATCTGGAGGACCTCTTTGGCCCTGGGATCCACCAACGAGTAGCAGATTTTGGCTCCTTCCCTTCGTGAGGATATGATACCTCTGCTTTTCAGGGTGGTGAGGTGCTGGGAGACGTTGGACTGTTGGAGGTCCAGCTCTTCCCACAGGGATTTGACACACATCTCGCCGTTCAGGAGGGCCTTGAGGATGCGGAGCCGAGTGGGGTGGGCCAAGGCCTTCAAATAATCGGCCAGGTCACTGTACAGCCTTTCG
>Ga0190304_1000155_pt1 | contig 31370 bp, 36 predicted proteins | sample 48700712_MG_FD_161670 | JGI IMG/M metagenome (GOLD analysis project Ga0190304, IMG submission 161670) | Hydrothermal vent sediment bacterial communities from Southern Trench, Guaymas Basin, Mexico - 4870-07-1--2_MG | ecosystem: Environmental > Aquatic > Marine > Hydrothermal vents > Sediment ...
AAACTGCTCCAGTAGGATTATTCGGGCTGTTTATGATGAGAGCGCGCGTTTTCTCAGTAACATGCTTCTCAAGATCATCCACACTCAACCGGAATTCATTCTCCTCGTGGGTGGGCACTTCAACGGGTTTTCCTCCTGCGAGAATTACTGAGGGAGCATAACTAACAAACGCAGGTGAAGGTATGAGAACTTCCTCATTATCCTTTAAAAATGTCGCAAAACCCATTAAAAAACCTGGATTCCCCCCAACAGTTATCATGATTTGACTCTTTGGATCAACTTCGATGCCATTGTCTTTCTTCAGCTTTTCCGCTATTGCTTCTCTAAGCTCCCTAATCCCGGCATTGGGACCATAATGTGTCAATCCCTTGTCCAGCGCTTCTTTAGCGTACTCCTTAATGTGTTCAGGGGTGTCAAAGTCGGGTTCTCCAATTCCCAGTGATATTACCCCTTCAATTCCTTGAGCAAGATCAAAAAGCTTCCTAATTCCAGAAACACTCACTAGCTCTAACCTATCACTCAACGCCATCCATAACACCTCCTAGTTGCTCCAAAAAAATTAAAATCAAGAGCTAGCTTCCGCTTTTGAAAGCCTGTAGAGACCCCATGCTAGTGGGCCGTAAATTATTAGTATAACAAACAATCCTACTATGTAAGCTGTGCCCATCTTATCACCCCAGTATGAATTGGGAGACGTATACTATTATTACCACTATTGGATACACATATTTGGCCCATGGCTTCCATATTGCCGGAAATTCTATTAGAGCGCCTTTTCTAAGTTCTTCGTATGCTTTGTCAATTCCAAGCTTAATTAATGCTAATGCTGCAATTAACGCTCCTAATGGGCCTAGATAGACTGTTGAAATATTTATTATCCAATCAAAGTACGTGGGATTTATAGCACCAGGGGCTCCTATCACAAAGGCTAAGAGACCAAAGAGAATTGTAGCAGTTTTTCTGCTCATGTTAAGATGTGTAGTTGCCGCTTGTACATTAGTCTCGAGCATTGCGACCGTTGAAGAAAAGGCAGCGAAGAGTATCAACAGGAAGAATATTACTGCAAAGATTATCCCTCCGGGCATTTTTTGGAATACTACTGGTAGGGTCACAAAGACCAATCCAGGTCCTGCTGTAGGTTCAAGACCAAATGCAAATACTGCAGGAAAGATTGCAAATCCGGCCGTTACAGCAACTGCAGTATCTCCAAATGCCGTAACTATGGCGGACAGCGGTATGTCTTGATCTTTCTTTATGTAACTTCCATAAACCACGTTTGACATTCCCAAACAGCTCAATGAGAAAAACATCTGCGAGAGCGCTATCATCCACGTTTTTCCACTTAAGATTTTGCTCCAATCTGGTAAGAGGTAGAACTCAAGACCTGCATAGGAGTTTGGCAAGGTTACACTTCTTATGGCGAGTATAATTAGCATCACGAATAGTCCTGGCATCATAATCTTACATGCCCTCTCAATACCTTTCTGAACCCCCATTATTACTACTCCTATTGTTATTGCTATAGCAATAAACTGCCATACTACAGCTTCTGTACTAAAGGAGATACTACCGAAGAAAGGACCAGGATCTACACTAAGTAACTTCCCTGTCAATGCTGTAACAAAATATTTAAGTGCCCATCCGACTACAACAGAGTAAAATGCAAATATCATCAGCATCATTGCATTTACGAAAATTCCTAGGTATTTTCCTCCCGGTAAAGTTTTGCCGTATGCCTCTATTGGTCCTCCTGCTGTCCTTCCGAGGGTAAATTCTACGGTTAATGCTACAACTCCAATAAGGAAAAGCAAGATTAAATATGGTACTAAGAACGCTGCTCCGCCGTAAAGCCCTGCTCTCATTGGAAACATCCAGATGTTTCCCAAACCTATAGCACTCCCCATAGCTGCTGCAACAAAACCTACTCTACTTTTCCAAGTTTCTTCAGGCAAGAAAACCACCCCAAGACATTTATTAGGTTGGCTTATTTACATATTGTGATTAAAAGATTTTAAACTTTGCCCTAGTTCAAGTTAAAGTTTGCCCTAGCTAAACGTAAACTTTGCCTAGCTCAAGGCGTGTTTCTAACCTTCCCTCACCTTAAGGGATCCAGTGTGTAATTCTCATCAGGTTGTTAGAATTATTGAGTTTAAGTTTTTAAGGCATGGTCCATATGCATTTATATTATGAGGCTCCAATCCTTTTGGTGTTGTTTTGGGGAAATGGCCAGCAGAATAGTGGCTCGGGCTTGGAGCGACGTCCATGCGTGGGCTCAGAATCACAGAGAGTGGAAGATCCGATGTGGGAAAATTGAAATCCCCTACAATAAAATAGCAAGGGCTCTGGATGTCCATCCCGTCACTATCTCCCAAACTATAAAAATAATTTTACTTTTTTCTTTTCAAAACCTGCCCTTTAGGACGGGGAGGAGGTCAGAACAAACTGGCTCTCCAGTCCTTCCGCAATCTCCCAATTGACTTAAGAACGTCTCTCGGGCAGTTTATGAGTGGCAGAATATTTGATATTTCTTTAACTTGGCCATTCCTCATAACTGGGGCACTCTATGGTCTCTCTATGTTTAGCTTCTGGGTACTCTTTGCCAAAGAAGAATAAAAGAAAGAGTTATAAGCCTAGAGAAGGTGGTCTCATTAGATGAGAATAATGCTAATTTTGTAAGAGGTGTGCGAGATGGTAGTTAAAGAGTGTCCTGAGTGTCATGGTACCGGGAAAATAAAAAGTGGCGAGAAAGAGTGTGAGGTTTGCAATGGATGGGGATACGTGCCAGCAGATTTTAAGCTAGGGGATAAGCTTAAGGGTTATCGTAATCTTGATTACTTTGGAGTAGAAGAGGAAGTAGATGAGATCCCCTGCCCAGAATGCCATGGGAAAGGGGTTGTCCCTGTTTATGATACCTGCCCAACATGTGGCGGAACCGGCAGGGTCTTAGCCTGTGATATCTGTGGAAGGATTAAAGAGCCTTGGGAACTAGGTATGGAGACCTCGTGGGTGTGTTCAGAGTGTGAGAGGAAGTATAAGGTTGTTTATATTCTCGATAAAACTTGTGACTATGAGGATGTAGAAGTTGGGAAGGTTTACAAGGGTGCTATTGATAGAGTAGAACGCTTTGGAGCTTTTGTTAGTCTTAATCCTCATGTAACGGGTTTAATAAAGAAAAAGGATCTTCTGGGTCGGAGGGAATATAAGCCTGGAGAAGAAATCCTTGTCCAGGTCTTAGATGTGAGACCAGAAAAGAAGGAAGTAGACCTCATAGAGTCTGCTTTGAGACATTATAAGGAAGTATTTGTGAAAAAAGAGCTTCCAGTTACAGAGATTGGTGTGTTAACCAAGGAAATGGCAGGAAGAACAATTAGAATTAGGGGCAAGATCACGCAAATCCAAGTTACAGGGGGCCCAACTGTCTTTACAGTTACAGATGGCACTGGTGTAACATGGGCCGCAGCATTTGAGGCCCCTGGAGTTAGAGCGTATCCAAGTATTGAGGTTGGGGATATAGTTGAGATTATCGGCAAAGTTTCCTTCCATGCTGGTGAGATTCAAATAGAGACAAGTGACATGTCGCGCCTCTGGGGCCCAGACGCTGCAGAAGTAAAGAAAAAGATAGAGGAAGAGCTTAACAAAAGGGCCCAACCAGAGGATGTAGGGTTCCTTGTCCAAAGTGAGGTTCTGGAGAAGCTCAAACCCAAGATCATGCAAGCTGCATTTATAATTAGAAAAGCCATTTTTGAGGGGAGACCAATAATTGTAAGGCATCATGCAGACACCGATGGCTATACTGCTGGTCTGGCCCTTGAATATGCCATAGTGCCCCTTCTTGAAGAGCTCTCACCTGATCCGCAGGCAAAGTGGAAGTTCTTTAAGAGAAGACCAAGTAGAGCCCCATTCTATGAACTTGAAGACGTTCTTAAGGACATCATTTTTATGTTAGAAGATCATGAAAGGTTTGGAGATCCACTTCCACTGCTTGTTATAGTGGATAATGGAGGTACAGTTGAAGATATCCCGGCCTACAAGCGTATAAGAGCTTATGGGGTTCCAATAGTTGTAGTTGATCACCATGATCCTAGAGAATTCATAAGCGAGGACAGGGCGGCTGTTGATGACTATGTGGATATTCACGTCAATCCTCACCTTGTGAGGAGAGGTTATTACGAATTGACCGCAGGGATGCTGGCTACTGAATTAGCTCGGTTTATTCATCCAGCTGTTGAGGAAAAAATTAAACACCTCCCGGCTATAGCAGGAACAGGAGATAGAAGTGATGCTCCAGAGTTTAAACAGTACTTAAAAATTGCAAAAGAAACAAAAGGCTTGGAAGAGGAAGACCTCAAAAAGATAGCAGAGGTTATTGACCATGAGGCGTATTACTGGAAATTTATGGATGGTCATGGCATTATAGATGAAATCCTTCTCCTTACTGGAAACCTCCAGAGACACAGAAAGATCATAGATTCTGTCTATCCAGAGGTAAAAGCTAAGCAAGAAAAGGCCCTAAAAGCATCATTGCCTCACGTTAAGAGTGTTGTTCTTCCGAACGGGATACGATTCAACACGATAGATATTGAACTCTATGCACCAAAGTTTGAATATCCCTCTCCAGGAAAGCTCAGTGGACTAATCCATGACTATTTCAAAGAGCAGCATGGTGAGGATAGCCCGATTTTAACCCTTGCGTATGGGCCAGACTTTGCAGTAGTTAGAGCAAGTGATGGGATGCAGGTTTATAATTTTGATTTAAATCTCATAATAAAAGTACTTCAGGAAAAATTACCTGATGCTGGGATTGAAGGTGGTGGGCACAGCTTTGCAGGTTCAATAAAGTTCTTTGAGGGCAAAAGAAAGGAAGTTCTTGAGGAATTTGCAAAACAAGTGGTGAGATTGAAAAAAGGTTTGTGATATGGTTTCTGTTTTTTCTGTTTATCATGGTCTAACTGATAAAACAACAAAATATTTTTATATTACTTCTCTTCATTATAATCATGAGGATTCTTAATGGGGAGGGGGCGGATGCAAAAGTGTATAACGCTGTTCGTAATTGGGGTGATGTTTCTGAGTAGGTTGGTTACTGCTCAGGAATTCAGGGATTCACAAGTTGGGAGTGAAGAGTGTAAGAGTTGCTCTTGTCGAGGCTTTGACTTTGATAAGGTTTTAAATGAGGTAAATGCAAAAATTGCAAATTTGAGTAGTGTGATTAATCAGAAAGAAGTGGAATTGTACACGCTCTATGATGAATTTAATAGGACTAGGGATATTGAGATTCTTGAAGAAATCATTAAGTTTGAGGAGGAAGTTCAGCTTTTGAGGAGTGAACTTGAGCTTTACAAGCGTCAAAGGCTCAATTTGATGTTGATTAAAAAGTATACTCGTAAAACGGCCTATGGTATTGAGATCCTATATTACAGACTTCCTAGGGAGAGTAAACTAGTAGAGAAGTATGTTGAGGAACTCAATCCGGTTAAGAAGGATGTTAACTTGGGTTGGCTTATTGCGTTTTATAGGCAAGCTAGTGAGTTGACTTTTGATGACTACATTGAGGTTGATATGAGACTTAGGGATACACTTAAAGAGATTAAAGCTGGCAATGGTACAATCGAGGATGCATTAAAGCTTATTCGAGAGAGAAGAAAACTTTGGAGTGAAATTTATAGATACTTGGAGGAGAGGGATAAACTCCAAACAATAAAGACTCTTAGAGAACTAGGAAGACGGCAAACAATCATGAAGACATTGGGGATAGTGTCATATAGAGAGGATGAGGTTATTTATCATAGTGAGCTTGGACTCAGGTATCCTTGTACAGAAACGAATATTGATGGTACTCCATATTGTGGAGTTAACTCACTGAAACAAGTTCTTCCGTCATATAATTACCCCGGAACACCATTTTTTGAAGATCTGACTCTGATTGCAGTGTGGGTTGGGGTGTACTCTTCAAGTGAACCAAACAGAGACTATTACTTGGGGGAATTTTGCACTTATACATTCAAAGAGGAAAGTAGATTACATGAATATTGGGAATTAGCAAGATACTACGATAGCAGAGCAAAGTCTGTTCAGATAAAATACTTCTACGATGGAATAGCGTACAATCCATCCATGGGAGAATACCAAATCGTGAACTTAATATGGCAGTTTGAATGTAACTCTGCCACCACCTGCTGGGTAACAAGTTATCGACCCAGACTTCCATATCCTAACAATCCACTCACAATCCCCAATGGAGAATACGTAATTAGAGTTTTTTCAAGAGCTTTAAGGTCTAACTGTTGCAGAAGTAGCAGTTCTCATGACAATCCTTATGGATGTCATTGGTCTAATAGACATTGTGAGGCATGTTTTGCTCCAGATGACTCAGCTTCCCAAAACTTCCCACATGAAGATAGGTCTGGTTGGATCTACATTCCCCAAGAAAACAGCTGAGGGAGGACAAATGAAGCGTCTAATCTTGTTTTTATTTTTCATACTTTTCTTCACTGGCAATTCATTTGCATATGTGGGGTTTTGGTGGGGATACGCGTTTACTCACAATGTTTCTGGAATTTCTGGGGATGGAAGTTTTGTTGTAGTTGGGATCAATGCCGAATGTTATTATGAATCTGAGACAAATAGGGGAATGTATGAGGTATGTGATGGAAATGCGAGTGTATATTTTTTTAGAAATGGGGAGATTGTATGGAGTAAGGAGATGTTAGGAGATTTTATACTTTCAATTTCGTATCACAACGCTACAATAGCACTCGCTGTTCAAGAAAATTCAACCGGATACGTATATCTTATTAGGAATGACGGTAAAATACTCTGGAAAAAAGAGTGTCCATGGGCCAATAATGTTTTTGTGACGAGAAAATATGTAATTGTTGGGGATTCTAGGGGTTATGTTTACCTCTTCAATAGAGAAGGGAGATTATTATGGAAATTAAAACTCGGAGATAGATTGTTTGTAAATGATGAATACATGATAACTGGGAGTTCAAGCAATGGTACAGTTTATTTTATTGGACTTATAAATAACAATATTAAAATGTTATGGGAGTACCAGGTTAATCATGTCTACAAAGTTTTGATAGCTGGAAACAGTTCACTTGTTGTAGGCTTTGATACTTATCCCGAACTCTATTTTAAGAAAAATGCAAGTATTTTGCTTTTTAGCAGAAATGGTACTCTCTTTTGGAAAAGAAAATTCAAATCACTTGTGGATGTTGAGATATCAAATAATGGTAAATACCTTGGTGTCGTAACTCCCTCTGAATTATACTTTTTGAATATGAAGGGAGAGCTTCTGTGGAGTAAAAATATTACGGATATTGTCGATGTTTCCCTATTTGATAAAAGTTTAATAGTTGTAACAAGGAGGGGAAAGATATATGTTTTTAATGAAACTGGAAAGAGAGATTTCATATTTGAAACTGGAAAGACTATTAGGCATACCATCTATGTGGACAATCATATAATTGCAAGTGGGGATGGGGTCTATGTTTTTAAAACATTGTCATATAAGCCCTCAACCCTCAGGATACTTGCGCCTTATGGAGAAATTCATTTGAATGATACATATATTACAGACGCCCCTAACAACATTACTCTAGTTCCTGGAAGATATGAGGTTAGAGTGATTGAGGATAGATGCATTAATCATGTTGAGAACATTTCTCTTGGGTTTGGAGAGGTTAAAATTGTCAAGATTAGAGGAATGGGATATTTAGATGTATTTTCTAATGTCTCTAATGCGGAAGTTTATGTAAATGGAACAAGTATAGGTGTGGTACCTATTTTGCAATATGAACTATCTGAAGGTGAATACCATATCGAGGTTGTAGCTAAAGGATACAAAAGTTATACTCAAGAGGTTCTCATAGCTCCATGTGAACACAAGGCTATTAACGCCACTCTTTATCCTCTATTTTCGAAAAACTCGGAACCAAAAGTAGAGAATACCTCAAATATCTTAGAGAGAGATTCGAGTATAAGTAATACCTTACTATTTTTGATCCCTCTATTAGTTGTTGTTACATTAATAATTATCTTAATGCACAAAAGATAGTCTTTAAATAACCAAAATAATCGCTGGGAAGCAGAGGCGTCGTTCATATGATCAACAGGAAGAGAGGTCATACCTTATTCTTATGTTGGACTTAAACCTTTTATATTCTAAAGTTAACTTCTTATGGGTGGTAACCATGTACATGGCGGAATTCAAACTCAGATATGGGGAAATGAAATGGTATGTAAGGAGAATCGTTGAGGCCGATTCTTTTGACAAGGCCAAAGAACTTGCAGAGCACTACGTCAAGGCCATAAACAAAGGGGAAGTTATATGGGAACTTAGTGACATATTCGAAGTAAATAAACCACTAACGATAACAGAGGAACTTGTGGAAAAACTTGAAAAGGCTTGATTTTAGCTTTTTATCTCATTTACATAGTTCGTATGCATTATCTCTCTTATCTTTTCAACGTTTTTTGTGTGTCCAAGGGCCCACATTAACTTTGTGGTCGTTGCTTCCTTTGTCATGTCTTTTGCGGGGATAATTCCTGTTTCTAATGCCTTTCGTCCTACTTCATATTTTCTCATGTCAACCCCGTCATAGAGTGCTTGAGTTGTCATAATTACCGGGATTTTTGGTGCAATTTCCTTAATTTTGCCTAGAAGATTACTCTTTCTATATGGGAGACCACCCGCACCATAGCCTTCTAGAACTATGCCTTTATATCCAGCATCTAGGACTGCATCTATGATCTCTCCCCCTAAGCCAGGGGTAACTCTTAAAACAACAACCCTTGGGTCATACTTTGTATCTAGCTCAGGGCTACCATTTGGTTGGAATTTTTCTTTGGGGATATTGTATAGGATCTTTTCTCCTTTTACATAAGCCACATCAGGGTAGTTTATGCTCATAAATGCATTTAGGCCGAGGGCTCTAACCTTAGATGTCCTACAACCCAGCATTATTTTATCCATGAAAGCTACGAAAACACCTGCGACATCTTCCATTGCAAATTTTATTGCAGTTCTGATGTTTCTGGGAGCATCACTTTCATTTTCTGTTATTGGCAACATGGAGCCAGTGAATACAATCGGTTTGTTGAGATGTTTTATCATGAAACTTAACATTGAAGCAGTGTAGGCCAAAGTGTCTGTTCCATGAGTTATTATAATGCCATCATAATCACCAAGAGCCTTGAAAACTTCTTTAGCTATAATTTCCCAGTCTTCTGGGTGTATCAGAGTGCTGTCTATGTTCATAATATTGGTGCTATCAATTTTATATCCATTTTCTAGTTTTATTTTGGCTAGTTTAAGTATTTCATCTATTTTAAGGACACTTTTGTATCCTTGTTCTGTTTTAGCGCTTGCAATCGTTCCACCGGTACCGATGATTAAAAGTTTTTTCATTGTTTAATCTCCTCTCTTTGTTGACATATTTCCTTTTTAGTCTTTCTGACAATATTTTCATTAGACCTGACTAAGTTTTTGTAGTCTATTTTATAAAATCAAGAAAATAATGAAAAAATGACGAAATTAATCTTTTACCAAAAGTGCCATCAACAACATGGTAATGAGATTGATAACTGCTGCATAGAGGAATCCAATCTTAAGGGAGTATTCCTGCCAGAGGTAGCCTACTATTATTGATGCAGGGAACACAAATATACCAAAAACTGTATGATATGCACCAATGACTGTGCCCTTTTCGAATTCTTTTGCGAGGTCTGCCATATAGGCCCTGGGGATTGTGTCCTCAATAGCTATGTAAATTCCATAGAAAACAAATGCCATTAAGAGCATTGGTAAAGTTTTTGAGTATGCGAATAGGAGGGAGGCTAAAGCTGCTATGCCAAAACCAATAGTTATGATATCTTTTTTGCTGACCTTATCAGAATAGTATCCTATTGGGTACGCGGAGAAAGCATAAATTGCATTAAAAATTGCATAAAAGCCAAGGCCCTGAATAACAGAATAACCAAGCTCTTTGGCCTTCCAGAGTGTGAATGCATAACTGTATCTTCCAAGGGCAGCTAGAGCAACTATAACTAGGAATAGCCTTAAATTCCTGCTTTTTAATGCGGAAATTCCTTTTATCTTCTTTTTGACTTCTTTACCTTTATCCTTAACTAGGAATACAACCACCAAAACACCTAAAGTACCGGGAATAGCTGAAAGCAGAAATATGTACCTATATGCTACTTTTATGGGATAGTTCTTTAGGAGCGCTAACAGGCCTATTGCGACTAATGGCCCGGCCACAGCTCCGAGAGTGTCCATCATTCTATGGAATCCAAATGATTTGCCACTTTTTCCTTTTTCACTTGATTCTGCTATTAGAGCATCTCGAGGGGCAGTTCTTACCCCTTTTCCAATTCTGTCTAAAACTCTTAAGGTAAGAAAATCCCACCATGAGCGCGTGAATGCTAGGGCTCCCTTTGAAATTGTTGAGAGCAGATATCCAAGGGCCACAAATACTTTTCTTTTTCTAAAGACGTCACTTACATAGCCAAATAAAACCTTGAAAAGAGAACTCAAACTTTCTATAAGGCCCATCATTGACCCGCTTATGACCTTTCCAATTCCAAGGACGTCCGTTAGGTAGGTGGGCACTATTGGTGCTATCATTTCACTGCTCATATCGTTGAGAAAGCTGACAAGACCGAGAAGGAAAACGTTCCAACTTATCCCTAAGATCCTTTTCTCTCCGTTACTCATTCTGTATCACCTAAGATTTCCATACAAAGCTCTTTGATCTTTTTCTTACCCTCTTCAAGCACTTTGATACCTTCTTGGGTTATTTGATAGGCTCGTATTCTTCTTCCGTCCTTAATCTCCCATGTACTTTTTAAGAGGCCTAATTTTTCCATATTCTGAAGAAGAGGATATATTGTTCCAGGGCTCACTTTGTAACCATGATTTTCTAGCTCTTTCATCATGAAAGTTCCTGTGATCGCTTCTTTACTCGCATGATGAAGTATGTGTAGTCCCATAAATCCAAGAATGATCCGGCGCATCATATCGAATCCCGATATCGGATTTCGAAACTAAAGTATAAAAGCGTTTTGGATTAAATAAAGAAAAATCACTCTAAAACATGCTTCTCTAACACATAACAGTAGAAATTGCCCTCAAGGACTTTTTCGCCTTTTTGATTGAAAATCTCAACGAAGACGACTTTTTTTCTTCCTTGATCTTCAACAATTTTTGCTTTAGCTAAGAGCTCGTCTCCGACTTTTACAGGCTTTGTAAATTTAACTTCCGCTTTTCCCAGCACCACGGTGGGTTCATTAACGGCTAGCATTGCAGCATAATCTGCAAGTCCAAAGGTGAATCCTCCATGTACTAGGTCATATTCGTCAACTCTCATTCCTTCTCTTGTTTTGAGTTTTACCTCTGCATAACCTTCCTCGATTTTTACGGGCTCTCCAACGAACTCTCTGGAAGTTAGGAGGTGTGTTCTCTGTTCCATTATCATCACCAAAGTACACTTGTCTTCACTGGATTATAAACTTTTACATCTTTGAAAAGCTTTTTAAGTTTTTTAGGATTTTATTATTTGAGGTGGGGAGAATGGTCTATCTCGAACATGGTCCTGAATATGGTGCCTATCTTCTTATGATGGTTCTTTATTATGTTGGGGGACTTGCGATAATCCTCTATGGAGTATACCTTAATAGAAATTATCTACTAAAAAAAGAGTTCAAATTGGCTGGAATAAAGGGTGGTATTTGGCCGTTTTTTAAAAAATTTCTCCCATGGCTTTTGATAGGCCTTTTAGTTTGGTCGATTTCTGTATTCAAGGCAACGGATTATTACCTCTCTCTTTACTCTTTTACAATGAGTGGGAGTCATTTAACTACTGATGGCATTTTGGAGGATATGACGAGTGATGAGCTCTACAGGTTTGACATTGAAGGTATTAAAAAACTTGGAACACCTTCAATAGGACTCCTAAGGGGGTATAAGCTTCTAGATTCAAAAAGAGAAGGCCCCATAGTTAGAAGGGTCGATCAGGTGGTAATAGCTCAAGGATATCCGTTTTTGCCTGTTGTAAAGTTGTACATATATGAGGTAGATGGAAAATCGGTGAAAGCCCTTAGAACAGCTTATCTTGTATATCCCCAATCCCCTGGAGGAAGGCTCTCAGACATCTTTGACTTTCCATTTGAGATGTTCTTCTGGGGTGGAGGAGGAGTAGGGGCTTAATCTGGCAAACGTTTTTATTTTTTGAGTTCCTATTTATTCTTGGTGGAATTTGTGGAGGCTTTGAAGTATGCAATCCTTTATAAGGGCTCGAATGAATTTTCAAAGCCTGAGTTAATAGGCACTATTGTGCTCAAACTCGGCCTTATGGATTATACTGAGGCTAAAAACCTTGTTGAGGAAGCCATAAAGAGGGGTATCATTGAGCAAAAAGGGGAAAAGCTCATAATCAGAGAGGACGTTCTTAAAGAGGAAGAAAAGAGAGAAGATGTTTTTGGTGAGATGATAGACTACATTGCCAAAAATCTTGGTTGGAGTCATCTAGAGGTTCTTGAGGACTTGGAGAAGTTTTCCGAGAGGTATGGGAATTTGGATAAGAAAATACTTGCATACCTTTATGGCTTGGACAAGGGGATAGATATGTCAAAGTTTAAGGACAAACTGGAGGTGTGAGAGGTGGAGGCGTTGATAATAGTTGACATGCAGAGGGATTTTATGCCTGGTGGAACCCTTTCAGTGCCCGAGGGAGACAAAATAATTCCAACGATTGAAGGACTTATTGAGAAGTTTAAGAAGAAAGGGGCGCTGATCGTTGCAACTAGAGACTGGCATCCCCCTAATCACATAAGCTTTAAGGAGCAAGGCGGGCCATGGCCAAGGCATTGTGTTCAAAACACCAAAGGTGCAGAAATCGTTGTAAAGCTACCGGAAAATGCGATAATAATTTCAAAAGCTGATGAGCCAGATAAGGAGGCATATTCCGGTTTTGAAGGCACGAATTTGGTGGAGATATTGAAGGAAAAAGGCGTTAAGAGGGTTTATATCTGCGGAGTTGCAACAGAGTACTGCGTTAGGGCCACAGCCCTGGATGCCCTCAGGCACGGCTTTGAGGTTTATCTCATCAGAGATGCAGTTGAGGGAATAAAGCCTGAGGATGAGGAAAAAGCTCTCAAAGAGCTTGAGGAGAGGGGAGCAAAGATCATCCGCTCTGCTGATGTTTGATTCTTTTCCATTCTTTCAACAGTGCAGATACAAGGTTAAGCACTATTGGGCCGATTATAATGCCCTTAACCCCAAAGGCCCATACCCCTCCTATCATTCCCACGAGCACCATTATCTCATCGAGCTTAGCCTCTTTTGCAACAAGCTTGGGCCTAATTGTGAAATCTGGAACTGGAGAAACCAGCAGAGCTCCGTAAATGGAAATTGCAACTGCCCTTAATATATCTCCCTGGTTTAGGAGATATATAGCCGCAACGAGCCATATCATCCACCCTTCAAAGAGTGGAATAAAGCTAAAGAGTATTGTTAAAAGCCCGGCTAGTAAAGCGGTTGGGAAATCTGTAACACTAAACCCCCAGAGACCAAGGGTCATTATGATACCCTTGGCAATGTTAAGGAGAAGCCATGCCCTTATGAGAGCTTGCAGTGTGATATCTGCCCTCCTTAATAACTTTTCCGCCAGATGCTCATGCCCTCCGGGGATTAAAGCATATATTTGTCTTTTTATTTCTTCCGAGTTTACAAGAAAGGCGTAGAAAGCCGCAAAGAATATGACAAGCTGAAGGAGATATTCAGGAATTGAGAAGGCATAACTCTGCATGTATTCTGCCAGTTTTGGAGTCAACTGGGAGTAAAGCTTTTGAAGAACGTCATGCATTCCAAATGGGAGTTCAAGCTCTAGACTCCATGAGACAAATGTCATTATGTCCTCATAGAAAGATACGAGAAGGTTTTTTATAATCAAGATAAGCTCAGCAGTTATTAGGGCAGAGCATCCAATCACGAGTGTCGTTAATATCAAGGCAGAGTTTCTTGGTGTTGTTTTTTGTACAAGGCGCTTGTGAATTGGCAGGACTGCATAGGCCAAGATTCCGGCAAAGAATATCGCTGATAGAAGAGGGGCTATTGTTTTCCATGCAAGGTAGAGGATTATAAGTGCAACAGCCCCCCATATGATTTCTTCCGCTTTCATGAGTTCCCCATTATCTATGTTGTTTTTGGTGGTATATTAATCTTTTTTCTCGATTCCAAGTCTTTTATAGACTTCCTTTTCAATTTCCTCTGGGATTTCTGGTTTGCTAGTCTTTTTTAGGGCTTTCTCCTTGTCTATTAGTCCATATCTCACCAGAGCTGCTATCCTTCTCGTCTCAAAGCTGTAGCCATGCTTCTCATAGTATCTCTTGAGTGCAGGACCTAAGATAAGGCAGTTTGTTGTATAGCCGGCAAGCTTGGGAAATTTAAAGGGGAGTTTTTCGAGAATTTTAAAGCGCTCCTCCTCGGACATGAGGCTCAATAACCGGATTTGCATTGCTCCATTGCTCATTAACCTATATGGATGATGACCGAAAGGTAGCTCATGCCCAGTTATTATGTATCTAACTCCCCTCCTCAGGGCGTATTTTCTAAGTCTCTCCATTGTCATTGAAGAGCACTTTTTGCAGGGAGATTTTGCCTTAAGGAGGGCATCTCTGAAGATGTCGGAGTAGTCATAGCGGAGAACCGTTAAAGGAACGCCTAGATATTCAGCTATCCTTTTTGCGTTCTCTATGGCTTCTTTAGCCATGAATCCATGGTCGATCATCACAGCCTCTGCATCTACTTTATACTTCTCCTTTGCGAGATAAAGCGCTACTGTACTGTCCTTTCCACCTGAAAAAGCTACTATGGCTTTATCTACCCCGCTCATTAACTCTTCGAGCTCGGCCCTTACATTTTCTTTATCTGGTTTATGGGCTAAATAGTTTATGCACTCTTTGCATAATGGCTTTCCATCAACAATTTTGATCTTTGCTGTTCTTTCGTCGTTTATGCAGAGAGAACATTTAAGCATCTTCACTCACCAAAGTATTTGACATACAGCTCCTTCACTCTTCTTCGAGCTCAATCTTCTTTCTCTTCACTATTGGTGCTACATCTCTCCCTATGCGCTTTGCGCTGAAAAGCGTTAATGCATCTAAGTTTCTATATACTGCAAGCTGGCAGCCACTTATCCTAATGTCTATGTACTTTTTAGCTTCCATTGCCGCCTTGAGGTATTCCCGGATGCTTTCAGCTCTTTCGAAATCTAGGCCTGCTTTCTTCAAGCGTTCTTCATTGAGTTTATGTATTGTTAGGGGCTGAAGCATCATCTCGTCTATGCCTAAGGAAGTAGCCAGCTCCGCTATTTTCGGAATCTCCTCATCGTTTATGCCAGGCATGAAGATAGTTCTCACTATGGAGCGCACTGACTTATCTGCCCCAACTATTTTAAGAGCATTTACGACGTTTTCAAAGGTGTCTGCATTTGCTATCATCTTATGCTTCTCCCTGCTGGCTGCATTGAGACTTATCATCACAAGATCGAAGTCGAGCTTTTCCCAGAGTTCCTTGGTTAAAAGGGAGCCGTTTGTCTGTAAGTCTAGCCTTGCATTGGGGAACCTCTCCCTGAGCATTCTGTTGACCTCGACTATTTTTGGACTTATGAGGGGCTCACCATATTGAGAGACGGTAATCGCATAAGGGGTTTCCCATCCGTAGTAGCCCGGCTTTGGGACCTTTCCGAGGTTTAAAGCAACGTTTGAGTAACAAAAGATGCAGTCGTGGTTGCACACATGGGTAAGTTCGTAAGAGGGATGGTGCATGGGATTGTCTATGCTCAAATCTAAGCCTTGGCATCCCTGACAGTGGGTTGGAGGCATTAAATCATCAACAAACTTTTTTAACAATCTTGCCTCTTTATTTTCCAAGATTTTTGGTTCCACACCCATTTTTCTCGCAAATTCTTCCCAGCTGTATTTCATTTTCTCACCTAGAAATGCTTTGGGAAAGCATTAAAAAAACTTGACGTTTTTGAGCTCTTGGTGCTCAGATAAAGATAACCGTGAAGAGAAAAGCTTTCCTTGAGGAGATACCAAGAGTAGTTGAGAAACTTATCAGTGAATGCGGGAGCTCATTGAAGCCATAAATATTGGGGAAGATGAAAAAGGTTGCTACACTGTTTGGGTGACCTATGAAAGCTCTACTTTTTGAAGACTTTCACATCCAAAACTACGTGCCATACTCCCGGGGCGTAGCGTTTGATTATTCTACTCTCTAACAGCTCTGCCTCATAGTTGTATTCCTTTGCCGTTTCTTGAAAAGTCTTGAAGGGTTCTTCCGGCATCAGCCTTTCGGGAACCGTGTTGTGATAGTGAATTATTGCTTCATCCTTGGCTATTTCAAGGGCTTTGGGAATGAACTCATGAGTCTTCACTACATAGCCCATTAGGATTCTGTCGGCTATGTTCTCCCCCTTAAACTCACGGTTGTCAATGTTGTAGGCGGTCATCCTATCCTGCACTTTGTTAAGCTCAATGTTTTCAACCAGAAATCTAAATGTGTAGGGGCTCTTTTCGATGGCTATAACTCTCGCTCCACAGTGTTTTGCTATAGGCAGGCTTAAATGTCCTATTCCGGCAAACATATCGACCACAAGCTCGTTCGGCTTTGCAATGCTTGCCATTCTGACTCTTTCCTTGACGTTTGCTGGAGAGAACATCACCTTGGAGACATCAAACTTGTAAAGAATGCCGTTCTCCTTGTGGATTGTTATTGGGTCATTTCCATAAATTATCTCGTAGTTTGTTTCTCTGAACTCCCCACCGATTCTTCCCTTCCTTAAGACTGTTTTAACGCCTAAGACTTCAGCATAAACCTTTGCAATCTCATGTTTATATGGCAAAAGTTCTTCTCTAAGGGGAAGGATTAAAACTTCTCCCAGCTGAACCCAATGCTTTGGAAGAAGATCAACTAACTCGGGAGAAAGGGTTTTGCTGAGTATCTCCCGTATTCTGGGCTTTATAAGCTGGGTTTTTCTCTTTTTCATACAAGGTAAGCTTCAAAAATTTCTTTAAAACTTTTTGGTGTGTTACATAAATGAAACATTTAGGGCATTTTTAATTGGTCATTTCGGCAAAGAACGATAGAAAAAGCTTAAAAAGGGGTATTTCCCACAATTATTTGAGAACCTCACCGGAGGTAGAGTTTGACAATGGATGATGAATCCTCGAGTAGTTTTTGGTTGAGTAAGATATTAAAATCTAAAAAGAAAGAAGGCGTCATTGAGCAGAAAATAACTGAAGATGCCTATAAGGACTTGAGGGCTCTTCTAATAAGGGCCAAGCCGGATATAGTGGGGGATAAAATTATTCTAAAGCTGCCAAGTGGAACCGTGGAGCTCACAAGGGACAAGCTCAGGATAGTAGCTGATAAAAAAGAACACGCCGAGAAGATACTTAGAAATCTCCACCACTATTCGATGCCTCCCGGTCTATGGCCTGCTTACGGCCTAAGCTACTCGATAAAGAAGGGTTCTCTTCTAAAAACCAGAAGTTAATCTTTTCTTTTTACCTCAAATATTTTAAACCTTACAGAAGTATTTTAGTTAGCGGATGATGGACCTTGCCCAGTCTGAGTCAATGATGACGTCGGTATTAGCTGACGCTTTAAATACCTTTGAGGGAGCAAGGATGAGCGAGCTACTTGAGTTTTATGCAAGCGAGGCAATGATGTGTCCCAGAAGGGTTTACTTTCGTCTTAAAGGATACAAAGAGAAATGGCCTGATTTTGTAAGAGTAAGGCTCGAACAGGGAGTCAATACTCACAACGTCCTTGGTAAGGTTCTTAAGAGGAGATTCGGTTTTGAGCTTGAAAAGCACATCGTGCTTAAATCCCCCCGTCTCGGGCTTGAAATCCATGGAAGAATAGATGCCTTCAGACGGTTTCCAATAGAAATAAAGGGAAAAACTTCTCTCCCCAGAAGTCCCTATGATTATCATTTAGCACAGTTGAACGTTTATTTGAGGTGGGCGGAAAGTGAATACGGCTATCTGTACTATGTTAAGCTGCATGAAGAGCCAAAGAAGGTTTTGAGGGACATAGATTTTTCTAGGTTTCCAATAGTCAGGGGCAAGGGCTTTAAAGCATTTGAAGTGCCCTATGACGAGAAGCTTTTCAAAGAGACCGTGAAACAGTTTTACTTGATAAAAAAACATTATGAAAAGGGTATCCCTCCAGAGGGATGGAATTGCTACACCTGCAAATTCTGCCCCTACTATTACATCTGTTTTGGAAACGACTTTACTCTTTAGCTTTCCACTTGAGGTCTTTTTCCACAACCGCATCTATAAGTTCTCTATTGTACAGTCCTGCTATAATTGCCCTTATTGGAACTTGATTCAATGCAAGTGTCTGAGGCGTTATTTTTACCCCAAATTCCTTTGCAAGGGCATAACTGAGCTCACTTACACTCTTTGGCTCCTTTAGTAGCTCGAGAATCTTTTTTTCTCCTTCTTCAACCCTTTGGAGGTTTACTTCAAGCAGTTTTAGGGCATCTTCTCCCTTTACAGCCCTTCCATGAGAAGGGATGAGTAGAATGCCCTCCTCTGCATAGCTCATTAATTTTCTTATGGACTCTTTGAAAAGCTCTGGTTCAACCAGGTAAGGCAAGCCAACCGATTGAAGAACCCTCTCTCCAAAAAAGCTGTCCCCTGCATATAGAACGCTGTTCTCTTCATCGAGGAAACCCGTCATTCCCGGGGAATGCCCTGGAAGCTCTACTGTTTTCAGTCCAAAGAGCTCATCTCCCCATTCAAAAACGCCGTGGACTTTAACTTCTTGTGGAAACTGATAAACCAAAAATCCTCTTGGTGCCTTTGAACCAAAGGTCAAAAGCTCTCTGTTGAGCGGGCTCTCTGCTATGGAGAACTCGTATCTGTGAACAAAAAGGGGCTTTCCAAGCTTTGGTGCGATCGCTATGTGATCGGCATGTCCATGGGTGGAAAGCATGTAATCAATCTCAAGGTTTATCTTCCTCAGCTCTCGTCTGAGTTCTTTGTGCCTTTTACTACCATTTCCCGGGTCAACAATAACCACGTTTTCTCCAACTTTTACCATTGTTGAAGGACTCCCGGGGTAAAGATAAAGATTTTCTCCAAGTTTTTCAAGGGCCATAGAATCACCTCAGTTTTTCTAGTCCGTCAACAAGCTCTTTAAAATATGTATAGAACTCGCTTTTCTTTAAATAATCCAGAGCTTCCCAAAATTCCTCCAATCCTTTAGCTCCGCTCTTTTCATACTCCCAAGCTTGGAGAATCATTTCAAGCTTGTCGGCAAACTTAACAAGTTTGCCTTCCGGGCTTTTTTCCTCTTCGTACTCTTGAAAAAGCGTGAAATATCCCACCCTTTCAGCACCGAGAATGTCCACCATGGCCTTTCTCTCGGCTTTCTTCTTATCCACGTAATTTTGTGCCTCAAGAGGCAAATCAGTAATCCTTGCTTCGGCGAGGTCGTGAAGAATTGCTATCTTTAGGGCTTTCTCTACGTTTATCTCTGCTCCTCTCCTCCTTAGCTCCTCCCCCAAGAAAAGGGTTATAAAAGCCACTCTAAAGGTGTGTTCGGCAACGCTTTCTGGATTGGCAACGCCTCTAAGTAGCCATCCCATTCGAGGGAGCTTTTTTAATTTTCCCGCCTCTATAAAAAGGTCTAGCATTTTTATTCCTCCGTCACGTAGAGGACTTTCTCTGTTTCAATGGCCTTAGCTATTATCCCATCCCCTACGAATCTCCCGTAAACTTTAACGCTCTCTCCTTTCCCAATGTTTGGAGTTCCGGAGAACTCTATTTTCAGGCCGGAAATATGAAAGGTCGTTCTGTAACTTGGCAGTTCCATAGGTAGGAATTCTATTTTTGGCTTATCATCGATAATCCCTTCTATCACGACGTTTTTCCCTCTGAATTTGCCGTTTTTGAGCTCGTCAATCGTAAGGATGTAATAATAGTTGTGACCGAGCTTGGTTCTCTTCACTCCCATCACCCTTATAACTTGCACTGTCGTGAAGATAATTTGGGTGGGAGAGATGATAAAGGTTGCGATTATTGGTGCTGAAAACGTTGGCAAATCCACGCTTATGAATGCTCTCTTGGGAAGGAGAATATCCGAAACCCAACCCACCCCAGGTACCACAAAAGGAGCTATAAAAAGGGCCTTTGGAACTGTGAAGATACCGAAAACAATGAAGAACCCTTTTGGAGGTGCAGATGAACTGGTTTTAATTGATACTGCTGGCCTCTATGATCCGCAACATGAACTTAGGGGAAAGGTTTTAAGCGAGGAGAAGTTCAAGGAGCTCTTGAATGAGATTGCCTCGGCAGACATAGTTATCCACATGATAGATGCTCAGTATGGCCTGCACAGAGGGATGGAAAAGCTTCATCATCTTCTTAAGTTCCGCTACGAGAAGCCAATAATAGTGGTTGTCAACAAAATAGACCTTGTGCCGAGAGAGAAGGCTGAGGAGCTTAGAGAAATTATCAAAAAGAGGCTTGGGCAGGAGCCGATAATGCTGTCCTTGGTTACCTACGAGGGGTTTAACGAACTTTTGGAAAAGCTAGCATATTACGCCCAGTACGCCAAGAAGTCTTAACTAATTTTAAAATCCCTTTAATGCTCAACATTTCGTCCAGAGAGGCATACTCCTTCGCAAGCTCTTCTGCAAGCTCTTTGGGGAAGCCGTTTTTGATCAGTGTTTTCTTAAATTTTCTTTTCCCTCTCTTAATAACTCTTTTCATTCCAGCCAGCTGCCATAGTGTTTTGGGAATTACCATCAGCAATCTAAGAATAGAAAAAAAGAGCGAAAACATCAAAGCTCCTCCTCAAATTCCTCCTCTTCTTCTATTTCTATTTTCTTTTTCTTTCCGAGGTTTTGGAGCTCTTTAAGGCCTTCGAGTTTGCCCATTCTTTCTTTCATAAAAGTTGCAACAAGGGTCTTTATAATGTTCATGCTTTCCATGTACTCCTTTGTAAGCTCAAAAGCTTTATCGGAATCCATTCCAGCCCCGACAAGCTCCTTGTAGAAGTTTGCAACATTTTTTCCAAACTTCTCTGCCTTTTCTGGGTCGTATACATCGTTTAGGAACTCTTTTATTGGTCCAAAAATGGAGTCCATTATCTTTGGTAGGTGCTCTGAGACAGTTCCAAGTACCTGCTGAAGCTCCTTAATGTCTTCCTCATCCCCTTTACCTTTTTCGTATGTTTTGAGCATGTCTTCAAGCATTTCAATCTTCTTCTCGATGAGCTCTATGTCCTCTTTGCTCTTTGCCTCTCTGAGTTCTTTTGTGAGCTCTTTAATGGTATCTTCTATGAATTTCTTTGCTCCCATTTCGCTTTCCATTGCTTCTTCAATTTTTTTCTTTATCTCTTCGCCAAATTTTTCATCAAATTCCATTTCAATCACCTCAATAATTATTCTGTTTGGTCAAACTTAATTGGGATTCCGATCAAATCAAACCACTTATTGAGCACTTCCTTTCTGAGTGCGTAGGCTTTCCCCTTCTTCTCATCAACCTCTTCAACAACGTTAAGGTCTATTAGGTGATGAATCTTCTCTCTAACGGTATTTCGCGAAGCTTTACCCCTTCTTCTCTTCAATTCCTGTGTTATCTGGCTTATGTTTGCGCTCTTTAAATCGAAGAGAATTCTTACGATCTCCCTTGCTATAGGATCGTTTCTTATCTTCGGCACAACGACGTCTATTCCCAACCCACCATACTGGGCATAAATGTTAATCAAACGGAGATAATTCTCTGCCAGTCTTGAGACTATTTCAAAGCTTGTCATTAGCTCATCTAGAGCTTTTTTTAGGGTTTTAACTTCCTCTGAGAGCTTCTTGACATCCTGCTCTTCTGACATCTTTATCCCACTCTCATAATATTGTTGGTCAAATCATATAGAGTTTCTGATTAGGAGTGATCACTTACGCAGTGATTATCGTAATCAGTACCCACTTCGATTTCCACATTAATAAAGTTAAAGTAAGTTGCGCTAAGAACTTTCATTTAGGTTTCTGGTCGTCATGAGGCGCTATCAGAGCGCCCTTCTTTGGAAGCTCATCGCCCTCATCTTGCGTGCTCTCTGAACTTCAGGGCCTAGCTCTTTCCCAGAACCTTCTCAAACTTTCAAAATCAAAACATCACCAATAATTAATTGAATGCTCAAAATGGGCAGAAAAGACGAGGAAGCTACCACTTTGACTTTGTTAGGAGTACAGCTCCACTTCATGATCTTCTAGTTCTCTGTTAAGGGCTTTAGTAACTACAAGCTTTCTTCTTTTGTCTTTTTTGAATTCTATAATGGTCGTGGCCAATTCTTCTAGTAGAGCAAGGGCTTTTGGGCTAGTTGCATTTAAAACGTCTCGATTCACGATGTAAAAGGTAATTTTGCGAGTGTCTCCCAAAAATGTTGTAAGCACGCTGAGAAGCTCTATCTCTTCATTTCTTATGATATTCCATCTCTCTATTCCAAAGAGAAACACGACAGTAAACTTTTCACTTACTATCTTATCAAAAATCTGGCGGTATTCGCCGACCAGTGCGGACAGATCTCTATCTCCTCTCAAAAATCCAACTACATCTACTTCGGGTATTTTACGGTATCCAATCTCGATGAACTTTGCTTTTTTCAACTCTTCACACTGAGGGATTTCTAGTTTCGCTCGTTTTAGGCATAACTCTACGCGATTAAAGAAATCAGTTACCAGTACTTGGTATTTCTTAGCATCAGCCCACTTTGCTGCTTCAGTGGTGAATAGCACTGGGTCATCTTTGGATGAATACTCTACTAACACAATCTCTCCTGGTTTCAACTTGTCGAAGATTTCTAACACTATACCACCTCTAACACTACTATGACGTTACAAAATTTAAATTTTTGCCTTGCAGATTTTTTATTTTTGCTTAAATGGAGATTTGGGAAGAAAAACGTCAACATTGGCAAAGCTTTATGAAAATCCTCCTTCTCCTCGGCCCATCGAGTTCGGCAAATATTACGCTCTGCCAAGTGCCGAGCAAAAGCTTTCCATCTTTTATTGGGATTGATAGGCTTGGATTTAGGATTATGCTCCTCAAGTGGGAATGTGCATTCCTATCTATCCTGTCGTGCTTGTAGCCTTTCCCTTTGGGAATAAGACTCTGAAAAAACTCCCTAACATCTTCAAGGAGTCCGCTTTCGTTTTCGTTTATGAAAAGGGCTGTGGTTGTGTGTCGTGTAAAGATTACGACTATCCCATCCTTTATCCCACTCTCCCTTATTTTCTGGTTTATTAAGTGGGTGATGTCAATCAGCTCAAACTCCTTCCTCGTTGAAAATCTCAATCTCAAAGAGCATGCTTTATTCCTCCAAAATTTCTTCAACAACTTTTTAAAGACCTTTCAAAAAGGGTATTGCGGTGAGGGTTATGAGGATCGCAGTCATCGATTACGACAAGTGTAATCCTGATAAGTGTGGCCATTTCCTATGTGAGAGAGTTTGTCCAGTGAATAGAATGGGGGGAGAAGCTATAATCATTGATGAGGATAAGTACAAGCCAATAATCCAGGAGGCCAGCTGTACTGGATGCGGAATATGCGTTCATAAGTGTCCATTTAACGCAATAACCATAGTAAACCTGCCCGAAGAGTTAGGAGAAGGATGCGTGCACAGATATGGAGTTAATGGTTTTGCCCTTTATAGACTCCCTGTACTTAAGGAAGGAATGGTTGTTGGTATTTTGGGGCCAAATGGTACCGGTAAAACTACAGCAGTTAGAATACTCTCTGGAGAGATCTTACCAAATCTCTGTGGTTCCAATGATAACTGGGATAACGTTATAAGAATGTTTAGAGGAAACGAACTCCAGAATTACTTTGAAAAGCTCAAAGAAGGCAATATAAAGAAAGTGGTGAAACCTCAATACGTTGACCTCATCCCCAAAGTGGTGAAAGGCAAAGTCAGAGATTTACTCACAAGGGCTGATGAAAGAGGAATTTTAGAAAAGCTTGTTGAGGAACTTGAACTTTCAAACATTTTGGATAGAGAGATTCAACATTTGAGTGGGGGGGAATTGCAGAGAGTGGCCATAGCAGCAGCCATGGCAAGAGATGCAGATTTCTACTTCTTTGATGAGCCTTCATCATATCTCGACATAAGACAGAGACTTAAAGTGGCAAAAGCCATCAGAAAGCTTGCCGAGGAGGGGAAGTCAGTTATGGTTGTAGAACATGATTTGGCAGTTCTTGACTATTTAAGTGATATTATTCATGTGGTTTACGGTAAACCGGGGGCCTACGGTATCTTCTCCATGCCTAAAGGTACTAGAGTAGGAGTGAATGTATTTCTAGAGGGTTATTTACCAGAAGAGAACGTTAGATTCAGGTCATATCAGATAAGATTCACAAAACTGAGTGAAAGGCACAGCCAGACGGGAGATGTGCTGGTGGAATATCCCTCATTAATTAAGGATTATGGAAACTTTAAACTTGAAGTCGAGAGTGGAGAAATTTACAAAGGTGAAGTCGTCAGCATTGTGGGGCCAAATGGGATAGGTAAGACCACTTTCGTCAAGATGCTTGCTGGTGTTGAAGAACCAACTGAAGGAAAAGTTGAGTGGGAACTTAAAGTAAGCTACAAACCCCAGTATATAAAGGTGGACTATGAAGGAACCGTTTATGAATTGTTGAACAAGATCGATCCTGCTAAACTCTTGAGCAACTTTTACAAGACAGAGTTACTTAACCCCTTAGGCCTCCCAGATCTTTATGAGAGAAAAGTAGATGATTTAAGTGGAGGGGAATTACAAAGAGTGGCTATAGCAGCTTGCCTTCTAAGAGACGCTGATTTATACCTCCTTGACGAACCCTCTGCTTATCTAGATGTTGAACAAAGGTTGGCCGTTTCAAGGGCCATAAGACATCTCATGGAGAAGAATGAAAAGACGGCCCTTGTAGTTGAACACGATGTGTTGATGATCGATTACATAAGCGATCGCATAATGGTCTTCGAAGGTGAACCGGGCGAACATGGTAAGGCACTACCCCCAATGGGAATGAGGGATGGAATGAACAGGTTTTTATCCAATGTTGGTATAACCTTCAGAAGAGATCCAGACACTGGAAGACCAAGGGCAAACAAAGAGGGAAGTGTCAAAGATAGAGAGCAAAAAGAAATCGGAGAGTACTATTATACAGTTGAGTGAGTTCTATACCTCTTCAACAAGAGTTTCCAATTTTTAAAATTTTTTGTATATTTTTGTATAAATTTAGCAAATTTTAGAGGCAATACATAACAAAACAACTAAAAATTTAAATAGAGCAAATACAAGTTAGGAATGGAGAACGTAATGGAATATGCACTCAACATTTATATAATTTCAACCACCCTTATTAAGCTCTTGGCAGGGGTCTTATTCTTAATTGGTTATCTAAAGACTAGAAGATTCTCCGCACTTCTCATTTCATTTGCTTGGTTCTTAGCGATCCCTGTTGCCACTTTCGGCGCTATTGATATAAGAGTTGAGAACGCTATGATAAGCCTAGCCTATGCATCTACACTTCTCGCAGTCCTTAGACTAATCCAAGAAGAGCAAATAATCTTCTTACCCAAAAGTATTACTATTGGAGTGCCACTTGTATTAGGTGTTACGGGAGTAGGCACGAGCCTCATTAAGAGTATCCCTGATGAGGGATATCTAATAAGCGGTGTTTTTGAATTCATTGCAGGTTTGATAGTTATTGAAAGCCTAAGCACTTATTACAACAGAAATGCAAAAGGATTAGGTATTTCCCTAGCACTTTGTGGAATTATGAGTATTTTTTACCCAATGTTCTACCAGAAACCACCCCACATGTTAATAACCTCCATTACAGCATGGTCAGTTACAGTATCTCAATTTTGGTTCTATTCTAAAATTATATATAGTGAGCGCTTTTTTAAATGGCCTCAAAGTATAGAAACTTCTAAAACTCTAAAAATCGAAGGGACTCACATTATCCCACCAAGTGAGTTTGAAGATGTTAAAGATAAGATAGGCCTCTACCCAACGCTTGCATTCCTTCGAAACTTCAAACCATTTCCAGGTTGGATATCCTACTTACTGAGCACTGTAGAGAGGCCCAAAGCCCTTTATCCAACTGATCTTTATAAAATCACCGAAATAAGTACTAAATACTTTAAAGAGGCTCAACAAAAAGGCACAAAAGGAATAGCAATAATAGAAGGCCTAGAATTTCTAAAGTTGTATAACGATTTCGAAGCTGTGGCAAAAATGTTGAGCAATGTGAGAGATTATGTGACTCTTAACAATGGTATTCTAATAGTAGTTGCGGAGAAGAGTGCCTGGGATGAGAAAGAATGGGCAACTTTAAGACGAATTCTAGGTGAAGAATAACTATCCCAAATAAGCAATAGTATGAAAAGAAAAACTAGAGTGCCCCAACAAATAAATAAAGGAAACTAACTTTTGGCAACTTTATTAATAAGCCTTAGAATATACGTATTCTCTTCCACAATTGTTGCACCCTTATTTCTAGGAATTCCAATATCTACATGAGCATTAATTCCCAATTCCTCCAAAAAGTTCTGGGCCTTTCTTTTAATTACTTCATAATCATCCTTTTTTATTAACCCATAAAGAGTCGGGCCCCAAGAGCTCTGGCCATAACCATAGGTATTCTCCTTCAAGAATTCTAACATAAACTTAACATCTTCTCTAAACTCTCCACCCTGATACCCCTCAAAGTGCTTTCCAACGAGCATCTGGATTTCAGTTAGATGCTTTCCAAATTCTTCAATATTCCTCTCTTTAAGTGCCGGCAAGAGGCCAAGGAGAATTCTATGGGAAATTTTCTCTGCAATTTCTACCCTCCCTGCTAAATTTTGCATTATAGGCTTTTCCTCCTCCTCATCAAAGCCTCGCTTGACATGAGGGATTATCAAGAGAAATCCCCAATCTTCTGGGAGATCTTCCCTTATTATGAGTTGGGGAATACTTCCTTTAACACCGCTATCCATTACAAATCCTCCATATTTGAATGTGTAAATGCCAGCCCCAGAATTCTTACCTCTACCAAGAAGAGAGGCAAGGTTTTCAATCTCTACTCTAATGTTATTAAGCTTGGCTAGTGCCAACCCTACACCGAGAGTCAGTTGAGTAGTCGATCCCAACCCCACATGCCGAGGGATTGCATTTTCCACATCAATCAAGTAGTTAAAACCAGTTAAAAATTCCTGATTCATTTTATCTATTACAAACCTTATTGTCTTTGCGTCCTCTTCGTTCGCTTTTATTTCAAGTTTATCATGAGGCATGACCCTTATTCTGTAACCTCCCTCCAAAGCTAATCCTAAAGATCCAAAACGTCTCCCTAAAGAGGCTGATGGGTCGATCAATCCCAGATGAAGTCTTTTTGGTGTTTCGATTAGCATTTTCTCACCCCAACTTTTTATATTCTAAGCATTAAAACACTTTTTGGTGGTGGCATGAAGTTCGCTGGCATCAGTCTAGAAGAACCTAGAGTTATGGGAGTAATTAATGTTTCCCCGGAAAGCTTCTTTAAAGGTAGCATCAGGCAAAGAGAGGATGAACTAATAGAAACAGCCCTAAAGATGCTCGAAGATGGTGCGTCTTTCATAGACATTGGAGCCAAATCTACAGCTCCATATTTGGAAAATCAAATACCTGTGGAAGAAGAAATAAGGAGAGCGCTTTGGGCATTAAGTATTCTTAGAGACAACGTTGATGTCCCCATAAGTATTGACACCACAAACGCAAAAGTTGCAGAAGAGGCCATAAAAGTTGGCGCAGATATAATAAATGACATAAGCGGACTTAAAGGAGACCCAAAGATGGTAGAAGTCGCCAGAGAATACAATGTTCCGCTTATCCTTTGCGCTCATAAGGATGTTAAAGATTTCAGTGACCCAATTCATGAAGTAATTAACGCCCTTCAAGAGAGTCTACAAATAGCCTACAAAAACAACATTGAGAAAGAGAAAATCGCCATTGACCCAGCGATCGGATTTTTAAGGCCCAAATATCCACCATGGTACGAGTGGGATTCAAAAGTTATTGCCAATCTAAATTTGCTTAAGGTGTTTGGCCTTCCAATTCTTGTTGGAGTCTCAAGGAAATCATTTATAGGTGCAATAACAGGTAGAAGAGATCCAATAGAAAGGTTGGCAGGAAGCTTGGGAGCAACCGCTATAGCAGTCTGGAATGGAGCAAATATTATCAGAACCCATGACATTAAGGAAACTCTTGATGCGATTAAGATTGCACACTTTATAAAAAGATTTAGAGAGTAAGCTCTTCTATTTCAAATTTTTCATTTTCGAGATCTATAATCAGGTAAAAAGCAGTCCTATTTTTAACTTCCTCAAAGCTTAATTCTGAGTAGACTTCAAATGTTGATGAAACTATCGCAAAGAGATTTTCTCTTTCTCCTTTTAAGAGGCGCGAATACCATTTATATAATGAATTCCTTTCTCTTTCCCTCACCATATAAGCAGTTACAAAGCCCTTTATTTCGGATGGTGTGATAAATAAGCTGGCAGTGTTAAGCGTTGTCCTAACCACAGGAACAATTTCCTTGAATCTTTTTAAGATCTCATCCTTCGAGAAAGACCGCAATGAACTCAGCAAATAGAGGCCCAGTACATAGCTGTCAGAGATATCTTTAAGCTTTTCATTGTCTAATCCAGTCATATCTATCAATATCTGCTTATTCAAATCTCCATTATGATAAAACCAGAAATTAAAACCCTCTGGGGAGGAATACACTAAAGGCTGAGCATTGAAAAGATTAACAGTTCCTTGGCTAGCAGCTCTTGTATGGGCTAGAAGAACACCAAAACCATCAAGGGATTCTAAAAACTTCCTTACACCTTTTGTATCTTCAAAAATAGGCTTAGATGTTTTATAATATTCTAAATCCTCCTTACTAATCCATACAAAGCCCCAGCCATCCTTGTGATAGGGACTTTTTCCAAATGCCACTTTATAAACGTCATTCTCCGAGGATTTTACCAAGGCATCCACAAACTCTTTCATTTCACTTCCATTTCCAACTGCAAAAAGCACTCTGCACATTTTACTCACCAAACTTTTTTAGACAAAGAAGTTTTAAAAATATTGGAGGGACAAAGGTGATCCTTAAACAACTCAAAGAGAAAGCTATGAAGAAAATAAAAGAAGACTTTAGAATACTGGACTTCTCATTCGCGTTGCCTTATACTTATGTTGTCTTAGAAGGGCCCGAGGGGAAAGCTATTGGCCTAGCAATGACACTCCCCGAAGAGATAGGAGAATACAAGACATCATTTAAGTCGCCTAGCTTAAAAGAGTTCATTGATAAAACAGACAGCTTAAACATTATAGAAAGAACTCTTGGAGTAGCAACAATCAATGCTATTTCCCAATATTATATCGATCTAACTCAAAGTACTTCTCAAGATGCTACTGACCTCATAGATGATGCCAAAAAGATAGCCGTTATCGGAAATATGCCTCCAATAGTTAGAACATTGAAAGAAAAAGGAAAAGAGATCTTTGTATTCGAAAGAAATCCCAAATTGTGGGATAGAGAGACTTTAAGTGATAGCCTCGAGTATTACCTACTTCCTGAAATGGATGCAGTAATAGTAAGTGGATCCGCTCTGGTAAACTGCACCCTTAACATGATAGTGAAAAGAAGCAAAAAGGCCAAGAAAATCATTTTAACTGGAGCAACTGCTCAAATTCTCCCAGAATTTTTGAAAGGAAGTGGAGTAACCCATTTGGCCTCAGTGAAAGTTATTGATATGGAAAAAGCCATTTTAAACCTAAAAATGGGAAGCTTCAGAGGCTTTGGCGAACAAAGCAGGAAATATGTGGTTGAAGTCTAAGACCCCTGTTGGCTTCCTCTATAAAATCCAGAACATTTAGGACGAAAATACAGTGCCAGAAGGCTTCAATACAGCAAGCTTTTTATCAAGTTCTTTTAACTTTCAAGGGGGTCTAAAATGCTAAAACTTCAGGAGACTATAATAAGTGTCATCAAAAAAGTGCGTGAACACAGGCTGCTTTATGAAAAAAATGAAGAGGCTGTAAAGCAACATTTGATAGGTGAAATCTTTAGAAGGCTAGGCTGGGACTGGGAAAACCCAAGAGAGGTTAGACCAGAGGAAAGAACAGAGGATGGAAGAGCTGACTATGCCCTAGTGCTTGAAGATAAGGTTGTTGCTTATGTTGAGGCCAAGAATCTGGGAATTAATGTCTTAAGAAACGAGAGAGCTTTAAGGCAGCTTGCTAGATACTGCTTTTCTCGTGGAGTTAAATACGGAATAATTACAAACGGGACTCAATGGAAAGTTGTGAAGGCGTTTGAAGAAAATTCTACTCTCGAAGATAGGATCTTGTTAAGAATTGACCTTCTAAATGAGCCTCTTGAACGTGTTACACTGAAACTGAGTTTCTTATCAAAGAATAAAATCACAAAATTAGAAGACTACTCCCTTTATCTGAAAGCTTTTACATGGGGTTTTGAAAATCTCAAAAAAAGTTACCCCAAGGATTTTCTCCTTTCATATTTAACCGGTTCAATAAAATCAAATTTCCTCCTTTTGGATCATTTAGATGGAAGCGAAGTCCCCAAAGGCCTCTATGTGTACGACAACGGTTGGAAAGGTGTTCCACTAATTGAGAAAAACCTTAAAGGGGTCTTACTCTCTCTGCTCCTCTACCTATCAGAAAAAGCATCTAAAAAAGAGAGAAACGAGATTCTTATAGCATACAAACAGCTAAGAAACGTTCCACTAAGCAAGGATAAAATCATGCTCCTCCTCCGCGAACTGGAAAAAGAGAAAGGAGTTAAAATTGGTTTGGAGATCTAAGCTTGTTGTTCAAGCCTTTTTTCTATTGGATTTGTGTATTTTTCATAACTCTAAAGGTTTTTAAACCCAAAGAAAAAAAGGAATAATGACCGATGATGGCAACAGGGTAGCTACCGAATTTGATGTGGAAGCCGTTCCAGTCTGAGGTTATTCACATGGAACTAATAATACAGGGAGCTTTGAGTCCCTGACAACTCTTTCTGCCGTACTTCCAAGCAAAAGGTCTTTTATAACACTCCTACCTTTTTTACCCATTACTATGATTGATGAATCTTTAGCTAATGCAATGCCCAAAATTGAACGAGAGGCAATTCCCGTAAGCACCTCATTTTTCACCGGTGCTTTAAAGAGCTTACCAAATTCCCCTAATTTTGCTTTAGCATTCTCAATGTTCTTTTCGAGTTCTTCAGCTCTTCCATAATCAACCACGTGAATAAGTACAATCCCTTCAATGAGCTCTTCA
>Ga0190304_1000158_pt1 | contig 31324 bp, 41 predicted proteins | sample 48700712_MG_FD_161670 | JGI IMG/M metagenome (GOLD analysis project Ga0190304, IMG submission 161670) | Hydrothermal vent sediment bacterial communities from Southern Trench, Guaymas Basin, Mexico - 4870-07-1--2_MG | ecosystem: Environmental > Aquatic > Marine > Hydrothermal vents > Sediment ...
GGGTTGAAACCATATACGCGTTCTCTGGTTGAGCTTTTGAGAATTATCGAGAAGCTGGGATATGAAGTGCCAGAGGATGTAATGAAGTGTTCAAAGGAACTGGGTGAACATTATACGCAAGCAAGATGCCCGGATGCAAGGGTTACAGAATATGAAAGGGAAGAGGCGGAAAGAGCGATAAAATGTATGGAGGAGATATTGAACTATGCAGAGGTATTATGAAGTAATTCTAAGAAGAAAACAGAACTGTCCAGGCTAGCAATTTCTTTACCAGTGCTGGAGAGGGTATTGAAGGAAAACAGGGTAATTCGAACAACACCGCTAACAGGCAGATATGCTCGTATACCTGTTATTGTTGCCCCAATCAGGAATGAAGAGGGAGAGGCAATAGCAGCTCTTGGCGTCGTTGATATTGTAGGAACAGTGGATTTAGGAGCTCTATTTGCCGACTTCCTCCGTGTTCTCGAACAAATCAGGGCGCATCCAGAGGCAAAGAAACCTAAGGTTTAACTCCTGTTCTTTTTTAAAAAAACCTTTCTTTCAAAAAGAAAGTTTTACGAAAGAAACATTATACTTTATGTACTATAAATAAGCTAACTAAGAGATAAGAGAGATAGAGATGAAAGTCCGAGACATAATGAGCACGTCTATAATAACAGAAGATGAGGATACTCCCGTGATAGATATAGCAAGGGATATGAAAGAGCTGGGTATAGGCAGTGTGGTGATCACCTCAGAAGACAATCCAGCGGGCATTGGCATTATTACCGAGCGGGATATTGCATTAAAGGTTCTACTAAAAGACAGAAGAGCGAGCGAGGTAAAAGCAAAGGAGATCATGTCCTCACCCCTGATAACTATTGAGCCCGATATACCTGTGGAGAAGGCATGTGAGCTCATTGCGGAGAAGCGGATAAAGAGGCTGCCGGTGATTGAAAACGGCATACTTATCGGGATTACCAGCGTTAGAAACATATTATCACAGATTCCCGAGTGTGTCCAGAGGTTCTATCCTGAAGTGCGGGTGTTAGCAAGTGGATGGACACTTGACAGACTTGAGCGAGCTTTAAGTGAGGCTGAGAAGTTTTTAATGGTGAACGATGCAGATAGCTACAAGGAGCGGATAAAAGAGGCATATGAAGAACTGAGGGAACTTATAGGCTTTTACAGAGATGACAAAGAGCTGAGTGAAGTATATGGTAGATTTGAGGGACTTTATAATCGCATGGAAGAGCCTTCGAGGGAGCAGAGGAAGAGGTTGGAGACGGTGCTGAGAAAATTGAGGCATATAACGTACTGGAGGAAGCGACAGTCGATTTCCAGTTTCGCTTCCGGTGTATTCTGGTTCCACGATTATCGGCATGGTGTGGGTAAGAGGCTTCGTTTACCATTTAAAAGAACTCGTCCCTGACTGCATGACTTAAATAGATGCAAATGCGATGCGAACGCGAACCGAAAGCTTTATTTAGATTGTAGAATTAAAGAAAAGAGAGGTGGGAGAATAATGGCAATGGAGATGCTGGAAGTTAGAGATATAATGACACCGAAGGTGATAACAGAAGATGAGGATACGCCTGTGACTCAGATATCGAGGGATATGGAATTGTCGGGTGTGGGGAGTGTGGTAATAACAAAGGATGGCAAGCCTGTAGGTATAATTACAGACCGTGACATAGCATTAAAGGTCACAATGAAGAACATGATACCGGGTGAGGTGAGAGCAAAAGAGATAATGTCCTCGCCTTTGATTACCGTTGAGCCTGATACACCGGTGGAGAAGGCGTGTGAGATACTGGCTGAGAAGGGTATAAGAAGGCTGCTTGTGCTTGACGGTGAGGAGCTCATTGGTATTGTTTCTGTTAGAAATATACTAACGAGAAATCCTGCATGTGTTACAAAGTTCTATTACCCTAGGTGAGTATAAGTCCAATAAATAAACCGAGCTAATTTATGAGAATAAAAGCGAGAATAAAGATGAAAGGAGAGGATGCATGTCTGGTAGCAGGTGCTTTGATGCCCGACAACGTGAATAATATAAAGACAGAGTTAAAGGAAAAGGACGGGAGTGCAATAGTTCATCTTGAAGCGCCCAGGATAGGAACGCTAATAGCAACCATGGATGATTATCTGATGAATGCACGAGTGGCACAGGATATAGTGAGAATAGTAATAGTTAGTGGAAGTTAGTGGAAGGAGAGACTAATTACTGATTAGATCTGATTGTAGATTGTACGCATTAGTTCCTTCGCTGCTTTCATATCCTCGTATATCAGGTGCACCTATACATCACCCAGAAGAGGTTACAGCTCGTTTCAGCCTTCAGTATATGCTCTTCTACCTCCGGAATCCTTTTACCGAGCCGATGATACTCCCTGTTCGTTACCCACAGCTCTTCTATAGCCGCCCGCTGCTTCTCTGTACCCTCCCACTGGCTGAAATCATAACCAGATGTATTTGCTACATTCACGCACCTGTTCGGACCTCAACATAAGTTGTGGGTGGATTCTCTTCTATGTACTCACTTATCTTTATCGGTATGATTTGATAATTTCCCCTCTGCACTTCATCCATGCCATGTAAGGTGCGAAGAAATGTCCCCAGAATCCTGATGGCTCATGCATCTGTCTGAACCATCCTCTATTCTCACTATCTGAACCATGTGGTAAGAAGTCAATTCCCTTCACATCGCTCTGTCTTATGCATTGCATGACTTCATGCTCAAACCACTTAGGGTAGGGCAAATCCACCTTCCTGGGTGTTACTTATCTCCCTGTCTCTCGGTATTAGCACTATCTCAGCGGATTTGTACTCAGCAATATGCGGCTTGTACATTATATCCTCTCTCCGCATCTTCCCGCCCTTTGGCTTCACATGTACGCTATCAACAACGACGTATTTAAAAACTGTATCCTTCAGCATCGGTATCATCTCCATGCAGAAGCCCATCTCAGGGGGCCAAAAGCTCTGGACACTCAAGCCAAGTGCTTTCACCCGTTGCTTCCATCGTTCTATCTGTGGTTTCCAATCTCCCATTGGTATCAGAGGGAAGAGGGGATGATAATAACCCATACCAAGGAATTCAATCCCCCTTACTGCGGGATATTCTTGCATTACCCTGTTCAGGTCCAGTATTGCAGAGAAACTTTCTATTATATGTGGGCCACATATATAGGCTGCAGAGCTGCTCCAGAGTATACCGGAGAAGCCCATAAATATTCTCGCTGTATCTTCATAGCGCGATACAATACATATCTCAGGGGACGCTCATAGCACAATGTTATCTCTTTTGCCTCCTACTCTCCTGTTCGGAGCAACAAAACTATATTCCCCAGAGGCGGGTGCATGTGCAATGCATGTGCAAATCTAGGGTGTGATATATATGGGGTATGTCATATCACAAAATACGCGCCCTTTTGATGTGGATATGACAAGATATCTGTATTTATCTTTAAGTTATCCTCCAGCTCCTTACACCTGTTTCGGATGGTGATCGGGGTTGTACCTGCGACCTTCGCTATATCCTTCTCAGAAACCGAGACACCGCTCAAATTCGCAGCGAGATATATAGCAGCCGCAGCGGTGCCAGTTGGTCCCCAACCCTTCGCTGCACTTGCACTCTCGCTTTCCTTCAGTATCTCTATCGCTCTCTCCCTTATCGCATCACTCAACCCCAGCTCAGAGCAGAATCTGGGTACATACTGCGCGGGATCTGCGGGCGCGAGTTTTATTCCAAGCCTGCGCACAAGAAAGATATATGCGCGCCTTATCTTTCGCAGGGGCATTCGTGATACCTGTGCAATCTCCTTCAGCGTTCGCGGTACATGATACTGCCTGCACACAATGTACAACATTGCAGAGACCAGCTCCTCTATACTTCGTCCCTTTATCAAATTCAGCTTCGCTGCCCGCCGGTATAGTACAGAAGTTTCCTCCCGGATCTCTGTTGGCAGCTTAAGCGCGCTTGCCATTCTATCTATCTCCCCGAGTGCAAAGGAGAGGATCTTCTCATTGCTATCCATATTTAGTATCCCCCGCAATCTCTTTGTGCGGGTGAAAGTCTCAGGCACGGGTGTACTCAAACCCATATTATGAACCCTGTAGCTTATAGGAGGGCCTGTTCTGATCCGCTTTGATGCTTGTTCCTCGTCATAGGAACGCCACTCAGGTCCAGGGTCCACAAGATTCTCCGCTATCACCACCCCACAGTCAGCACAATAGAGCTCTGCATGCTTGGGGTCTGTTATCAGGTTCTTGGACCCGCATTCCGGACACTTCTTTATCCTATCATCCATATCTTAACTAAATATATATTTGTTTTTTTAGTACATAAACCTTCCCTTCTTCTATTCAGAGAAAAGGGTCAGGATGCAACAAATACCTCTGTAGTTATTATTTAAACCTCTTCTTGAACTTCGAGACCACTTCCTCCACTTTGTTCGTGATGCGATATTTCCTTATCGCCTTGCCCTTTGACTTCGGTAGCTCCGAGATCTCATATCTGCTATCCAGGAACCCATGCTCTTCCAGAGTAAGTAGATGGTAAGAAACAAGCCGTCTCTCCTCACCAAGCGCATTACTTATCTCATTTATGTGCATCTGCTTATCTGCCAGTAGCTCCACAATCTTGAACCTTATCGGATGTAAGAGCACATGGATCTCCTTTATCAACTCATCCTCGATCTTCATCCCCATCTTCGTAACAGCATAGCTCTTTTTGAATTTTATCTTTTTCGGTTTTTTCTCAATACTTCTCCATAAAGGAAACTATTGTTGCCTTGTATAAATAGATTTCTCAATGCTTGCTAAAAATCTTCATATCAGAAAGCCATAAATAAAAAATGCAGGAAGTTAATTACTTCCTCTATTAGCCTTTACATACCTCACGGTTACCTTTCTTGCAAATTGTTCCACAAGATCAGCACCGCAGTTGGGGCATTTCGCAGCGAGTTTGCCAAGTGTCGCGCCGCATACCGGGCATTTCTCAAATACGTTCTTCGCTTGCATCGCATCCCCCCAGACCCAACCGTGATGCGATGCCATTATATGTTCCACTATCTTATCCACCAGCGCATCCTTGCTTGCCGCTGTAAATGTTTGATTACAGACATAACAAATACCTTCCGCCATTTTTACCACCACTATTAATTTAGTTTGCATGTATTTAAATTTTTCTATTTTTTTTGAACGTTCCAATTTTGGGAAAACAAAAATATTCATGTATATTTAAATCTTATGATTTTGTTAAATGGATATAATATAATTCGATCTCTTCACCGGTATCTTCTATATCTATGCCCCAATCTCTCGGGATTCCTGGCATATACCTCAAATCCCGGTATTATCACCCTTACTACGGGTATCCCAATCTCCTTACGCGTCAGATCCACCACGATCACTCGCTTTTCAATCGCTCGCAACTGCTCAAGTGCTATCTTTATATCTCCATCTATCGTATCAGTCGCCAGAGCGGGTAGCTCGCTCAACTTCACCGCCTCCTTATCCCTATCCTTAGTCTCAAACCAGTGCCTGTTCATTCTCTTCATTATCTCGTAATCCACAGGCGTACTGCCACTGCCTTTTACTATCTGCATGAGCCTGGACTGTGCAGCTTCTGTTATTGCTCGTATCGCTGCAATCTTCGGGTCACTGTGCGTACCTGCGCCATAGACGAGAAGATTCGGGTTCTTCTCTGGACTATCCAGGGCTAAAGCAACGGTGGGAAATCCGACATCAGTTGGGATATACCAGAAATAGGTTTCAATGCCCTGAGAATTGAATCTCTCTTTAAGTTCGAATATCAAGCCATCATCCTCTTCAATTGCTATTCTTTTACCTGCATCCTTCTTTATCTCAACATAACTCAATGCATCTCGCTCTATCACTTCCATTATGCCATGAAAAATCGCTTCCTCCAGGTTGTTACCTGAAGCTATACCGTTACTATCACTCCTGAACAGCCTTCCTCCCCTGGTTGTTGTGTATGGATGATAAACGGCATTTGCAGGCAGAAGAACCTCCTCCTCTGTCATGAGGTCATAACCCTCACACCACTCTATTTTACTATCTGGGGTTACATTAGAAATTGCACTCAATATAAGAGAAGAGGGCTCTACCTTTTTTGCTCTGTTACCTTCATTATATGATTCAAAGTGGAATTTAGCACGGTCTTCTTCTTTTATCTCCGCAGAATAACGCTCTATTGCCTCCATAAGCACTGATACCCGCGCCTGATCCCCTGTTAGACCTTTGCCTGTGTGAACCGATACTGCACCTGCTTTCGCACCAGGTCTATACGCCGAATATACCGGTATATTGAGCTTATCCCGTCCGGTAATATCCTCTATCTCGGTTATTCCTACTTTATCGGTCAGCGTTTCTACTTGCCTTAGAGTCTCCACAGGTGTTAATGCGCGGTGTGTATCAAAGAAGTACCTCTTCGGTGTCCGCCTGAGCTTTATCTGCATCTTTTCAGCACCCTTTATATATCATTAAAACAACTATTAATATTATAAGGTAAAAAATGTCAGAAAGGGAAGAAACACCAGAGGAAAGAAGGCAAAGGTGGATGGAGCGTGAAGCAGCAAAGGCAGATAAAGAAGAAGGTGGAAGGAAAGCGAAGAAGATGCGGTGCTCGAAGTGTGGTAAGGAAGTGGATGAATATCTGGAGATAGCTGGGCGTATCCTCTGCCTGGAATGCTATGCCCAGGAGGAAGCGGATGAATTTGGCGCTCTGGAGATGCCCGGAGAAGGAGGTGGGGCAGGTTAATGGATGGAAAGAAGTATGCATTACCAATCCCTCGTGCTATAACTACGGGAATAATATTTGAGGCGGCAGAGAAGTTTGGGCTGGAGGTGGACCAGGAGAAAGCATCGTCAGAGGATGCTTTTGATCCCCATACTGGTTTTCCAGTTCGGGATTATGTACCGCGTGTTATACTGCTCGGGGATTCACCCGAGAAGCTATTGGCAGCGAAGGAATATATATACAAGAAGCATGAGGAATGGATAGCGCATTTAGAGGAATGGCGCACGAAGCGACGTGAACAGATATTGAGTAAATATCGGAAATAAAAACCTCTTTATTAGTCATTAATCTTAATCCTCTGACAAAGTACCTGTATAAAGCCAGCGGTCGAAATAGCCATTGCTCTCTTTATTCTCTTTTATCTCACCCTCAAACTCATTCTTCAATATATCATTCAGAATCATCACTTCCTCCTCACTTGAAACAGTGAACAGGACTTTCCCCCCTACCCTTAACACCTTTGGCACTTCTCTTAAGACCTTCTCCCAATTGAACACTTCATAGGGTGTTAGTTTCCCAACCATAAACCCAAACACAACGTCAAATTCCCGACTGAAGAACGAGGAAAGAAGAGAGCAATCAAGTACGATGCTCTTCCTGGGCTCAAGCACCCCCTCCTCCAGCCCCCTGCATATCTCACATTTGTTTATATCCACAGTGATGGGAAAGACGCCCAGCTCATGCAGTGCTACTGTCGCTTCACCAGCACCACAGCCAATCTCAATTGTATCGCCGAGAAGGGCTTCCCCTATAAATATGGTCAGCAGCTTCTTCAACGTCTCTATCCTCGTACGTGAATAAAAACTCTCCTCCTTTATATCACAATCACAGAATAATCGGTTCACCAGGCTGGTGGAATAAAACTCAATCACACCCTCTCGAAACGACTTCCTGCTCACTTCCACATCACGTTCTCTATCACCCTCCATATCGGCTGCAAGTGTATTAAATTCCTCTTTCTCTCTTTGATCTGCGATGAAATCGGTGAATATAATCCAGAAACCTAACTCCCTGTCATGTATCGCAATACCTATAAGCGCGCTACTCTCGTCATATATCCGCACCAATTCCGCTACATCCGCTTTTTTCACCTTACCCATGTAATCGAGCGTTTTTGCTAGCCACCGCTGTTCTACATAGCTGCTCTCTACCAGCATAAAGTTCCCTATCCCCAGTAACTCGTTCAGCTGCATCCTCTACCGTCAAGCTCCCGGTATTAACATATTTGTTTATTCACATTGAGATATTGCCTGAACTCTATTCTATATCCCTCTCTCTCACCCGAATCTGCCTTCTTCAATCTCACGTAGACACATCTTCACCTTGCTCGTTATCTCATCCAGCTTACCCTGTGGCACGCTCTCGTGCCTCACGATCCCACTCACAATCTCTACAACTTTTCCTGGCGTCTTACCCTGTTTGAATCTCGTACTCACCTCTATTTGCTCGAAATCTTTGTAATCCACGGGACATTGGCAGAGTACAATAGCCGGTATGTTTATCCTCGCCAACATGAATCGCACCTTATAAATGAAATGTTGTTTGACATTGCCATGATTCAATAGAGCGAGCTTATGCCGCCCTATTATCTCTATCTCCTTCGGCTCCAGCCCAAATGCGACACCATGCCCACCACCTGAAGGTGCATCTGCGGGTGTACCATCGCCAGCATTCAATATTATTTCGCCTACGTTTATACCTCTGTCCCTCAACTCTGTGGTTATTTCACATACAGGCTTTGGAACATGCCTGTAACCGGGAGACATTGCAATATTTATCACATCGTTTTTCAACGCTTTTGCGAATGTTCCTCGCTGCGCAATACCCCCTCCCAATCCAAGCCCCTGACCTTTCCTGCATGCCACCAGCTGGGTCTCTCTACCTACTGGCATTACCTTACCTCAAATCCTCTATCTTCACTATCCGTCCATTCTGCATGTGTGCGATTCTATCGCAGACCATATTAACAAAATCCTGGTCATGCGATACGATGAGGAATGTCATACCCAGATTCTCCCGTGCGGCTCTTATAGAATCGGCAACGAACTTCTTTGTTATCGGGTCCATTGTTCCCGTGGGTTCATCAAGTATCGCTATTGCTGGCTCCTTCATCAGTATCTGTGCGATTGCTATCCTCTGTCTCTCTCCAGCACTCAACTGAGTATGGTCCTTAGACAGGGCCTCTTCCGCTTCATCTTCTGTGAATCCCACACTTTCAAGCATGAACTTCGCCTTCATTCGTGCCAGCTCCTCAGGTATCTTAACACCTATACAGCTTGTAAGGTTCTCCAGCACCGTCTTCTCCGGGTACATCGTGTATTCCTGATGCAACATGGCAACGCGCGTAGCTGCCTGCTCACCTACTCCAGGCGTGGTTGCACCCCATGCAATCCATACTCCGGTCTCCGCAACTCGCCCTACTTCTATCCATTTATCTCCTGCCCGTATCTTAACCGAACCCCCTGTTAACGGATCTATCTGCGCTATAATACGAGCCAAACTCGTCTTCCCTGCTCCACTTTTACCCAGAAGCCCAAATATCTCATTCTCGTATATCGTGAGTGAGACATCGTCTACCGCCTTCACCATCCCACGCCAGACGGAATAGTAATACTTTTTGCAATGCTCGATCTTTATCTTCGGCTCCCCAACTTTCATATACTTCTCGCGCTCTATCTTGCCCACCTGCTTCTCAAATTCCTCTACTATCTGCTTCGAATCGCCGTATTTCACCACCTCTCCATGGTCAAGCCATAAAGTCTTCTCGGTTAGCTCTTCAATAACATAAGGCCAGTGAGAGGTGACCACCAGTGTCATGCCACCATGTGTACTCTCCTTAAGCGCTTTATGTACAAGTTTTGCAGTCTCATAATCAAGTGTACCGGTAGGCTCATCAGCTAAGAGTAGCATGGGGTCCAATGCAAGTTGCCTTGCCAGCACCACTCGCTGCTTCTCACCCCCACTGAGGTTTGCGGCGGGGAAAGTCACACGATGCAGCATCTTCACCGCTTTCAGGAGCTCATATGCACGTCTGAACCGCTTTGCAGGGGGGTAATTCCTGCTCTCCAGTGCCTGTAAAACGTTGTACATCACTGTATCATCACTGTATAGTCCAAAAGTCCGTTGCAGCATGATAGCAACGCCTTTCTTCACCTTCTTACGCCCCTCTTTGTCCTTCCAGTAATTTACTTCCTTTAACTCCAGCTTCTCATTACATTTACTGCATGGCTCACCGACCCTGCTCGGTGACGCCACCCAACCGCAAGAAGGGCACATAGCTACCCTGAAAATTATCTCACCAGAAGTGGGTGCATATTCCTCACTCCCACGGAGCATATGAAGCAAGACTGATTTTCCTGCTCCGCTCCTACCAAGCAACCCAAGCGGTTCTCCTTCTCTTATCTCCACACTTACATTCTTCAAGACCTCTTTGCCGTCGAATGTCTTACAGACATCGCGGACTATCACAAACGGCTCCTCTTCTTCTACTTCGCTCATTTTCCCACTCTTCTTTTCTTATAATTTAAATAGGACTATAAAAATATATCTAAGCCCTCAAATCTTCTATCTTCGTTATTTTACCCGATTTCATGTACGCTATCCTGTCACATACCTTCTTTGCAAAGTCTAAATCGTGTGTCACTATCACGAAAGTGATGCCAAGGTTCTCTCTCGCCTTCAATATCGTCTCAGCCACGTATTTCTTGGTCACAGGGTCCATCGTCCCGGTAGGCTCATCAAGCACTGCTATCTCCGGCTCTTTCATCAATACTTGGGCAATAAGTATCCTTTGACGTTCACCCACGCTCAATTCAAGATGCGTCTTTGGTAATACCTCATCTATCTCCTCCTCGGTAAATCCCACTCCTTTCAGCATGAACCTCACTTTCATCTGTGCAAGATCCTCGGGCATATCAATACCTATGCCATGCGTAAGGTTCTCCCAGACCGTGAGTTTTGGAATAAGTGTATATTCCTGGTGCAGTACACCCACAAAATGCGCCTTCCAATCTGTCGTACCACCCATAATCGCCCCACCTGGTCCTATAAAAGTGTCAACGTCAGCCTTCGATGCCTCTATCCATCTATCACCGCTTCGTATCCACGCTCCACCGCCTGTGCCTGGATCTAAATGACTCACAATCCGCATTAAGCTCGTTTTCCCTGCTCCACTATGCCCCACTATCCCAAATATTTCATTCTCGTATACGATGAAAGAGACGCCATCTACTGCCTTTACCACACCCCGTGACGCGGAATAGTAATACTTCTTCAGGTTCTCCACTTTTATCTTCGGCTCCCCGAACTTCTTGAACTCCTCTCGCTCTATATCTCCTACTTCTTTCTCAAAATCGCTCACCACCTGCTCTGTATCACCGTATGCAACGAGCTCGCCATTCTCAAGCCACGCTGTCTTCTCCGTCAGTTCTCTAATCACATAAGGCCAGTGAGAGGTGACGAGTAATGTGGTTCCACCCTTTGTACTATCTATCAATGCGCGGTGCACAACGCGAGCAGTTTCATGGTCCAGAGTTCCAGTAGGTTCGTCAGCCAGTAGCAGAATAGGTTCCAGGGCTAACTGTCTTGCAAGTACCATCCGCTGTTTCTCTCCACCGCTGAGGTCCCTTGTATCAGGGAAGTTAACACGGTGCAGCATCTTCACCGCACCCAGCAGCTCGTACACCCTCTTCATCCTCTTGCTCTTCGGGTAACCCGCCCTGTCCAGTGCCTCCAGTACATTCCACACAACCGACTCATCACTATACAGGGCGAAACTTCGCTGCAACATGATAGCAATTGCGCCCTTCAATAATTTCCGCATTCGCTTATCCTTCCAGAAGTTCACTTCCTTCAACTCATACTCTGCTCCGCACTTGTTACAAGGAGTCCCTACCTTGCTCGGTCCATTTATCCATGAACACGAGGGGCACATCGCTACCCGATAAATAATCTCGCCACTATCTGGTGCATATTCCTCAGTTCCTCTGAGCATACGCAATAATACCGACTTCCCTGAACCACTCTTACCAAGGAGCCCTAAAGGCTCCAGCTCTTTTATATCCAAGCTCACATTCTTCAACGCCGGCTTGCCATTGAACTCCTTACTGACATTCCTAACTTTAATGAATATCTCGTCCTCCACCATCTTCTCTTACCTCCTGCTCCCTATCTCTCACTCTGCCTCCTAATGTTAAACTTAAATAAAACCGCCTATCTACATAATAATTAACTGCACTTTTCCACATCTCATTTAAACATTTATTAAATTGTACTTCCCATTTAAAAAACTTTCTATATTTTTCAGGTTCGCTTTTTGAGCACCATTATATCGGGGCGAGGAGCAGCCTTTGAGCCTGCAAATTCGCGCTTGCAACGGGTACATAGTTCCCTCGCCGTGAGCGTTACGACCTCATCTGAGCCCGGTAATTTCCTCGCATAGATGAACTCAGGCTCCACACCCACTGACCTGCTTATATCCTCCAGAATCGCGTTTATCTTATCCCGGAATACCACAACGTCATCGCTCTTCAGTCCTCTCAGATCGGCAGCGAGGCCAGTGCAACCACATACCATCCCGAATACTTTCGCTTCCGGAACGAAGATATTGCCTAAAAGGGCTTTTAATTCATCCTCCAGCTTCTTCCTGCCTGCAATTATTTCCTCCTTCATCGCCTTACTCTCTCTATACCTCCTCAATATTTATTTCTCCACACTCAATACCTTACTCGTCAGTTCATCGCAATATCGGCAAGTATCGCACATCTTATTGCAGCTCTTCCATTGTTTTATACTCCCTTCAAGCTTCTTATTATCAATGTAAAAGATGTAACGGAGCTCTGATGGGCAATCCAGGAGTTCAAGCAGGTTACCCTCATATGACCTTCGTGAATATGCCCCCATACAGGCTGTTATCCACGCTACTGTATTTGCACGTCCCGATATCTTAAAATCTTCTATCCCTATTCTCTCGTATTCCACAATGTCCTCCGGTCTTATCCATGGTGACCGGATGATCTGTGAGGGGTCACGAACCCGTATAGATATACATTTGTCAAAGTAATAATCACCGAAGGTGTTTAATGGCTGTGCGCATGCACCTGCACCGGAAGCAGCAGTTATATGTGAGAAGAGGTTGAAATGGGCATATCGAAATGGGCATTTGTAAAGGCAGCCCTCGTTCACTATTACCCTAATGTTGCAGTTTACCGCTCTCATTATAGCCTCCAGCGTATCGAAATCGCGGTTTATATTCGTATCTACCGTGATTCCATCAGCGCCAAGCGCCTCATAGAACTCTGCTCGCTGTGGTGAATCTACATGAGAGACGCAGGAGATGACAGTTTCCATGGGGAAATCTCTCAGCAGTTCCACTAAATATGGCTCCGCTACCGTAACACCATCCACACCCGCCTTGTTCAGCTCTCCAAAATACCATTCAAAGAGCTTGTAGCCCTGAAAGGTGAGGTGATAACCACCCAGGCAGGACGGATTCATCACTATGTTCATCTTGATGTCATGTTGATGTGCATATGCAGTCTGTTCCCTGATCTCTTCTATAAGTGCGGCATGCAGTGTCGCTCTTCCGCTACCCATCACCTGCGGTGAGCCCGCCATATAAACTTCATCCACGTCTGCCAGCCGCTTCTCCTCTTTATACTCTATTATCTCCTTCAACGCTTCGAAATGTCCGGGATGTGGAACTATCAATCTCATTTGATGCTGGTCAACACCTCTGCTGTGAGTTCATCGCAATAACCACATTCGTGACAATGCTTATCGCAGCTCTTCCATTGCCCTATGCACCCTTCGAGCTTTTTATTATCAATGTAAAAGATATAACGGAGCATCTGAGGGCAATCCAGGAGTTCAAGTAGGTTGCCATCATACGACCTTCGGGAATATACCCGCATGCATTTTATTATCCAGTTCACTGCCTTTGTCCTGCCTGAGAGTTTAAAGCTATTTATTCCAATAGCTTCGTATTCCTTCAGGTCCTCTGGTCTTATCCATGCTGACCTGATGATCTGCGTTGGGTCTCTCAAGCGGATATTAATGCATTTGTCAAAATAGAAATCAGGAGCGAAGAGGGGTGTTTTGGGCTGATTTAAGCTGCTGAGATGGGATGCGAGATTGTAATGTGAATATCGAAAAGGGCACCTGTACAGACAGCCTTCGTTCACTATCACCTTGATGTCGCAGTTTACCGCTTTTACCATCGCCTCAAGCGTAGAGAAATGGCGATTTATATTTGTATCTACGGTTATCACATCAGCACCAAGTTCCTCAAATAACCGGGCACGCTGTGGCGCATCCACATAAGCCAAACAGGATACAATCGTCTTCATCGGGAATTCACGCAGTAACTCCACGAGATAAGGCTCCGCAACTATAACGCCATCTACCCCCGCTTTGTTCAATTCCCCGAAATACCATTCAAACATCTTATAACCCTCGAAAGTCAGATGATGCCCACCGGTGCATGGTGAATTCAGAGCGATGTTCATCCTGATGCCATGTTGATGTGCATATTCAGTCTGTTCCCGGATCTCATCAATAAGAGGTGCGTGGAGCACCCCTCTTCCGCTGCCCATCACTTCCGGCGAGCCACCCATATAGACTTCTTCTACTTCATTCAAACCCTCTGATTCTTTAACTTCTATTATCTCCTTCAAAGCTTCAAAATGACCAGGATGCGGAATCATCAATCGCATTTTATAATAGACTAAATAATATCAGTATTTAAATTTAAAATATTGTATCTTCAATAGATTAATAATATTGGTAAGCAATTGAGATAGCGAGAATACCACCAAATAACGTTGCCATGATGTTCACGTGATGTTTATTCAATTTAAATGGATTTCGATCTTCGAGTGTTGCACCAAGCACGCTATCAGCCAGAGAACCTATGAACCCTGAGATGAAGCAGATAGTGAATAAAGTCAGTTTGTCTAAATCCAGGTTCAAAGGGAAGACGAGCGATATGACCGAGATTAAAGCAGAGCCGAGCAGTGCACCACCGATGCCGGGTAGGCTGACACCTCCACTCGTCCCCACTGGCACTCGTCTGAACGTTGTAATCAATCTCGGTCTGCCATCTGCCTGTCCTATCTCGGTTGAGAACGTATCAGCGCAGGCGGTGGCGACGGAACCCGAAAACCCAATTAAGAAGAGGGCATTACACGATAGGGCAAAGGAGATAGCAAATATTAATGGAGATAGCCCGTTACCAAGTACGTTATTTATGTCACGCATACCTTTATTTGATTCAGCAACGCCAAGTGCAGCTTTCTTCTCATATTTGTATCTCGTGACGAGGTTCCCAAACAGGAAGAAAGCAAGTAGTACAAGCAATCCACAATAGCTGTATCGCAATCTGAGCGTTATCAGAATACCAATACCAAGTGCGAGAGTGCCGAGGAAAGCAGCGGTGTTTATCTTTCGCCTCACATACGCATATATCACCGCTGAGAGGGCAACCAGAAGTGTAACTAAGGTTACCCATAGATATTCCTCCATGAGCATAAGATTTGGTATAGAGCTACCATGTATATATCTTTTCCTTCTTCTACCCGCTCACTCACACACACTCCCACCCTCATCCACATCCTCGTCATGGAGCATACAGACAGGATCCTCAGCGAGATAGTCACCGGAAACGGCATAAGCTCGTGACCTGCAACCACCACAAGTCTCTCTGTATCGGCAGGTTGCACATCTACCCTTCAGCCTTCTCTCACGCAGTGCCTTGAAGACCTCCGCGTTACGAATGATATCCAGGAATTTAGCCTCTCTTATATTGCCCGCCTTCACAGGCAGATATGCACATGGCGCCACATCACCATCAGGGAAGATATGGAAGCGAGTGAGACCGGCAGTACAGCCTGTGAATTGAGGCTTGTTTCCATCTACAAGCCCCATTGACTGGAGATAAGCCCAATATTGTGGATTACATATCGGTTTAAGCCAGACCCGGACGTCCTTCTGCTGCTCAAGCACGAACTCGAAGAATTTCATATTCTCTGCAGGTGATAAACAGACATGAGATATCTCCTTACCCCGACCTACAGCGATTAGATATATGAGATAGATTCTCCAGAGTCCCATTGAATCGGCAAACTTGATTATCCCTGGTAGCTCGTTGTAATTATGTCTCGTAACCATTGAGAATAGCTGAACGTCAAGTCCAGCATTCATGCATGCCCTGAGTCCCCGAATCGTGGCTTTAAAAGCACCGTCAACACCCCTGAAGAGGTCATGTGCGCGCCCGGAGCCGTCAATACTTATCGCGGCACGTTCCAACCCCGCTCTCACCAACTTCTTCGCCACTTCATCTGTTATCAGCGTTCCATTTGTCGCCATCACTACCTGCATATCAAATGATGCAGCATATTCGATGAGTTCATATATATCAGGACGCAATAGCGGCTCTCCACCTGTGAATGCGAATTTGACAGGTCCAAGTTTCGCCGCTTCTTCGATCAGTTCAAAACCTTCCTCTGTACTGAGCTCCCCGGGCGCTTCTTCACTGATTGAACAGTGTTTGCACTGCAAGTTGCATTCCTTTGTAACTGCCCATACGACCTCACCGGGCAAATAGCTGAAACAGCCGGTTCCTACGGCATCATTTGCAAAAATCTCATCTTTATGCTCTCTTATCCATGATTTCAACTCTAACTCCTTAGCATTCATCATTCCCTCTCTTCTTGAAGGTGGGTATCGCATATAAAATTATCTTTTTGTATTCATATCAAGTAGATAAGCGATTATATTATATAATCCCCGTTGCCTTAGGCATACTAATGTCGAAATGAAACAATATAATTCACATTCACATATACATATACAAAAACAAAACTGGTTTTCCTATGTACGGTGGTTCTTTATCTTTGCTATCACCTTTCTCCTCTCCAATGCCAGTTCGTATATAGCCACTGCCAGCTTGTGAGATTGAACTGCAGGGTCACCACTCCTTGTAATGTGTAATGTACCTGCAGTGCCTTGCTTTAGAGCCTATTTTGCTATTCCCGGTCCACCGGCACCGGTGAAGAGGATAAAAGGTATATTACCGAATTTGTCGTCGCTCCTGATCATTTCTAGGAACTCTATGCCATTCATCCCGGGCACCTTGTAATCTGCAACCACAACATCAAAAAATTCGCTATCAAACTTCAAAGCTTCACCAGCGCTTCATCCACTGATAACACACTGGTGATATCGAGATCGTTAACTCTTATCGGTACAACTCCAGCATTATAATCCTCTATCATTTCTGTCACCTTTGAATACATTCCCGGAGTTAATTCAATTATGTGAAGTTTGAATTCTTTTTTCCACTTCCCGCTCCAGTTCCATCAGGCATAGTTTTACACGTTCTTCTTTCGCTTCTCTTAGCTTATCATCTCGGTTCAAGTCTTCTACCCTCGCTCGCAGCATTCTCATGACCTCTTTCCTCGCAGGTCCTCCTGTTACAATACGCCTGTTTATGTTTGAGACTATATCCAGAGCTTCCTTCACGCTGTCAGGCGTCAAACCCAGCTCGCTAACTCGCTTACCTATGATACGAACGCTGAACTCATCAATTCGGATAGGGGCAGCATCTGCGATATTAGTTTCACCATGCTCATGCTCCTTCGCCATGCTTGCTACAATCCTATATGCGGTTCTGAATGGTAGACCGGTCTCTCGTACGATTGTATCTGCCAGCTCAGTTGCGGTAGTGAACCCTATCTTTGCCTCGTATGCCATTCGCTCCTTCTTCAATTCCAGCTTCGTTATATAGCCCCTCATCACGGCTACAGAAGCCAGAGAAATCTCGGTTGCTCGCAGTAAATGCGGTGTAACCTCCTGCAAATCCCTATTATATGAATATGGCAGTGCCTTGCAGATAGAAAGAATGCTGAGCAAGCATCCATAGACAGAGCCAGCCCTTGCTCTAACGAGTTCTGCATAATCAGGATTGCGTTTCTGCGGCATTATTGAACTCCCGGTTGCATATTCCTCAGGCAGAATAATGAAATCAAATTCAGAGCTGCCCCATAGTATTATCTCCTCTGCAAGTCTGCTCAAGTTCGTCATCAGATTCGCATAGCATGAAACCGCTTCAATCACAAAGTCCCGTGTTGATACCGCATCCATAGAATTCTCCAGTACGGAATCAAACCCAAGTAGTTCTGCTGTTCTTTCTCTATCAATTGGAAATCCAGTGGCAGCAAATGCGGCAGCACCCAGAGGGCTCACATTTACATGCTCATATGCAGCGATAAGTCGGGCGAAATCGCGTGCGAAAGCATCGGCATGTGCGAGGAAATGATGTGCAAGAGTCGTTGGCTGCGCATGTTGTAGATGCGTATAGCCTGGCATCACGGTCTCAATATTCTCCGCTGCTCTCTCTATTAATGCTCTCCTCAATTCGTTCAGTTTTTTCATCAACCGCAATAGTTCCTCGCGGAGTGCTATTCTTATGCACGTTGCAACTTCGTCATTCCTTGAACGAGCTGTATGCATCCTCCCTCCTGTATTATCTCCTATTTCTCTCATTACTATAGATTCTATCGCCGTGTGGACATCCTCATAATCGGGAAGTTCGCGTTCTATAAAGACCTCTGGCTGGAGCTGGATGTTCTGGAGGCATTTGAGTATTGCTGCTGCTTCGTCTACTCTTATTATACCACGTTCCTCCAGCATTACTACATGTGCCTTATCCACAAGCAGATCGGCGTGAAATAGCCATCTATCCGCTTCCAGAGAGTGTATGTAATCCCTATCCATCTTCTCTATATACTCTATATACTAATACAATATAACAATATACAATACGTTATTAAAGAATAAGGCGAAGGATAAAAGAATTGTAATACTTCCAGGAGTTGAGCTTTCATTATATAATAAGAAAAATAAGAATAGCAAGGCATACTGGTTAATGAACTCCATTAGGTTCTCTTTTCACAATATAGCGCCACATATAAACGCAAGCAGTCCAATGGCAATAGCAACCAGTGTCTCCTTCCTCAATTGCTCATAGTTTACGTGCTGCTTCCATAGCTCATTTATTGTATGTGCGAAAATTATATCCGTGCCACTAACCAATATTATAAATATAGGATTGAGGTAGTAAGGAGTGGAAGGCAAGAAGAAAGGTACGACACTCAATCCAACAGCGAGCGAAGATGAGGCAGTTACTACCTTCTTCGCCTCCTCTATCCCATAAACCCGTGCGATGCTCCTCACATCTCGTATCGCATCACCTTCTATATCCGCTATATCCTTCATCACTTCGCGCCCGAGACCTGCGAGTAAAGCGATAAAGGAAAGGATCAGCAATCCTTCTCCGATATCCCCCGCTATCAGACCACCATATATGAACGGTACTGCCATTGTGAATGCAATATACAAATTGCCCACTGCGAATAGTTCCTTTATTTTTATATCATACAGAATGCCCAGTGCTGCAAGTAATAATGCCACGAGGAAGAGGGTCAGTCCCCCATGGAGCATCGTCAGTACCACTGAGGATAGAATACCAAGTGCAGTGGCGATACAGGCGATACCGAAGGCGAGCTCTTTAGTAAGTGCACCTCGCACCAGTGGTCTATCCAGCCTGTGATTTGCAATATCGGTCTCCAAGTCACAATAATCGTTCAATGCGAAAGTACCGGCTTGGATGAAGAAAGCGGTGAAGAAGCCGAGCACTGCGGTTATACCGAAGTTACCTCCACCTACCAGTATCCCTATCAGCACACCAGCACCATACATTAAGCCATGTTCCCCTCTCGTCAACTCCCATATCGCCCTCACCTCTGTCATCTCATTTCATCACATCCTCATCCTGGGATTGTGCATTCTTCTACTTAATTGCCTCTTCTGTTATTATTCCTCTTAGTCCTATTATAATACTTATAAGAGTGGAGGAGCATAGCGCGTAAAGTGCGGAGTGTGAAGAGAGTTTTTTATGAGGCACATCTTCGTCCTTGAGGAGCATACGATAGGCAAAATCGCCGCTGGTGAGGTCGTTGATAGACCAGCATCGGTGGTTAAAGAGTTGATAGAGAATTCGCTTGATGCTGGCTGCCGGCATGTGATTGTGGAATTGGGTAACAGTGGGCGAGATTACATAAGGGTAACAGATGATGGCTGTGGTATAAGTGGAGAAGATGTGGAAGTGGCATTCCAGAAGCATGCCACGAGCAAAATAAAGAAGATAGAGGATTTACTGACTTTAAAGACACTGGGCTTTCGCGGTGAGGCATTACCGAGCATAGCAGCAGTTTCGAGGATGGCGGTGAGTACGCGTCACGAGGATGAAGATTTTGGCACTTATCTCAGCATTGATGGTGGTAAGATAAAGGAGAGGAGGAGAATAAGCCGCAGTATTGGCACCACAATAGAAGTGAAGAGCCTGTTCTATAACCTGCCTGCAAGGATAGGCATGATAAAATCACGATCCACTGAACTGAGACACATAATGGATGTATTCATGATTTATGCGCTGATATATCCAGAGATAAAATTCGAGCTCTTCCATGACGGTCGTTTGATATTAAGCACCTCTGGCAATGGCAAAATGCTGGATACCATCGTCAAGACTTTCGGACACGCTGTGGCAAAAGAGCTCATCGAGTTGAAAGAATCGAAGTCGAATGCCGAGACTGGGCTCAAGCTTTACGGGTTCATCTCCAAGCCCGCAGTATCTTATAGCACGCGGAGATACATCTTCACATACGTAAATCGTAGATATGTGAAGAACGAGCTGATGTTGAATGCAATTAAAAGGGGCTATAAGACTCTTTTACCCAAAAATATCTATCCTTTCGCAGTACTCTCTCTTCAAATTGAACCTTCGGAGATAAATGTAAATATACACCCGAAGAAACATGAAATCACTTTCTTTCATCCTGAGAACGTCTTTCAGTTCATTGTCAGTTCGATATCCACAACTTTACGCCATGCCGATTTGATTCCTGAGGTGGTTCAGCGAGCTGAGAAGGAGCGAGGTGCGAGTAGAAACGAGCTCTTTGGGCTGCCAGAGGAAAAGGCTGATAAGAAGAGAGAGACGGTAAGTGTTCATGTTCAGACCTCTTTTCAGTCTTCTGTGGTGGAAGCAGAAGCTAATCCGGAGATGAGCAGCTTGGACATCCTGCCTGCACCGCTATATCAGGTACTTGACAGCTACATTATAGCAGAGAGTAAGAGCGGGGATGTGATTATGATAGACCAACATGCTGCTGCGGAACGCATAAACTTCGAGAAATTGATTGCGAGATACGGACGAAGGATAGAGAAGCAAGCGCTGCTCAGACCTTATGTACCTGAATTGAGCCCAAATCAACTTCTATTATTGCATGAGAGTGAGCAGGTACTGAGAGATATGGGGTTTGATATAGAACCCCTGAGCGATGGTAGCTATATCATAAGGGCAATACCGGTGGTCTTTCATGGCATGGTGCATGAAGATGAGCTTATGGAGATAATACAGCGGTTGATAGGGGACCGTAGCAGAGTTGAGGAACGAATAAAGCTTGTATTTGCTACAGCGGCATGTAAAGCGAGTATAAAAGCAGGTGAGAAGCTCTCCTATGAGTCTATGCGAGCGATAGTGGAGGAGTTAAAGAAAACAAAGATTCCCTATACCTGCCCACACGGCAGACCAACCATGATTCGACTGAGCAGAAAGGATATAGAGAAGAGATTCAAAAGGCGATGATAAGGATAAAGGAAAGAAAAGAGCCTGAAACTGGAAACCTTATTTTATTATTTTTTATTTATCGCGCTGCTGCCGCCTCCTTTACCCGGTCCACCAGTATATCCACTATCCGCTCATCTACACCTATCGGCTTACCGTAAATAAGTTTCACATCCTTCCCTATCTCCGCCCATTCGCCTGCGAACGTATCCTTCAATTTCTCTGGTATATCCTCTTTTGTATGCGCCCCATCTGCCAGGAAGACGGGCAATGCTATTATATTCTTCATACCACTTCGCGCAAGCTCCCGCAATGTCTCCTCTATACTCGGTGTATTTATCTGCATAAACGCGGTCCTCACAACCTTGAATATCCCCCGCATCTCCAGTCGCCTCCGCAGCTCCTCCATCACCTCTTTGCCGTACGGCAATCTGCTACCATGACCTATCAAAACAACCGCTGTATCCTCTTCTTCTGCCACTTCTTATTTCACCCCATACGATATAACTAAACTTACTGTGCTTAGCATGGATTGATGAGCCGATTTAAATAATTTGCGATTTTTTTGCATTGATGCCATAGCATAAAAAGGAAAAAGAGAAAAAAATGTTATCTTCTCTCTATAATATATTCAGAAATACAGGATTTTATCAGCACTCAGTGCTCCTTCTACCGCATCCGGGATTTTCACGGGCATTATGAAATCTTCGATGTTTGTCGTGTCTTCTACTGATGTAGCGAAGCCACCAACTACGTGGAATGTTGCACACGACCCAATTTTCACGCCAAGAGAGTCACTTACAAATCGTGCCATTTGTTCCAGGTTGTCCGGCAGGTCTTCGGGGTTTAAACCTTCGAACTGTCCCGCAATGAGTTTCTTCACGTCTTCCGAGAACGTTAATTTTGCCAGATTACCCTTCTTCGCCATCTCCGTGCCCTGCGGTCCATAGAATATCATCACGTCCGGGATATTATGAATCTTCTTTGCTGCAAATGCAATGGCATAGCTTGCATACTGATTATATGGCTTGTCCATGCCCGAATTCACTATCACTAAGAGCTTCTCTATCTTCTTTATTTCCATCTTTCACCCCCTATATTTTCCCAAGAACTCTAACTATAAATAACTTTTGTTCTTAATTTCATACCGAAGACAGTCATCATATTACCAGTATAACTATAGTACTGTAGAGATGTACTGTAGAGATGAGTAGAGATGAATAAGAAAACGTTTATCCAGGTGTTTATAGGAGCAGGGATACTGGCACTGTTGTTTTATGAAGTGGATATTCACACGGTTTTGGAGGCGATAAAGGGTCTGAACCTCTTTTTATTCGGTTTCGCAGCACTCTCCTATCTATGCTATAACCTCCTCATGAGCTATCGGCTGTTCTATCTGCTGGGGAAGATCGGCACCCATGTCAGCTTCTATCATTCGCTATTCGCGCATCTTGCAGGTATGATTGCATCTGATGTCACACCAGGACGAGCAGGGTTCTTCCTCGTACCCTATTTCCTGAAGAATCGCGCAAATTGTAGTATATCAGAGGGTATGGCGGCTATACTCGCACCTCAAGGTATAGAGTTCATTCTGAAGGTACTTGGTGGCTTCTCAGGATTACTATTCTTCATAGCAGTGATATCCATTGATATAAGCAGGAATGTGTTGGTGGCACTGTGCGTGGGTGGCATCATCTTCCTCGGCGCTGGTACTGCCATGCTATGGGTATTGTGGAGTGGGGAATCGCGTTCATACCGGATATTGAGACGAATCCCGTACATAAAGAGATTCGAGGAAGAGTACACGAAGTTAAAGGAGAAGAGTCTTTCACTGCGCGGGAGTCTCTATGTTATCCTCCTAATATATCTCATCTGCTGGGTTCTGCTTGCCCTGCAATGGCAGCTAATCGGCTTAGCTCTTGGTATAACCAAACTGAACTTACTGGCATACCTGCTGCTTCATCCACTTATCACCATTCTCAGGTTTGTTCCCGTAACCGTCTCTGGTCTGGGACTGATGGAAGGTGCAACAGCAGTAATGTTCTTTCTGCTTGGTGTACCTCATGGTATCTCCATCGGGTTCACCTTCTCTCTACTCGTTAGATTGAATATGATCATGGTTGATAGCATAGGTCTACGTGGAGTATTCTCGTGATATCGTATAATATAATCACAATCAATGCTCATTCTTATCCTTATTCTTCTCTAATTCCGCGAGCCGAGCATCAAATTCTGCTATCTTCTCCATCACTGAGATTCTCTCCTCGAGTGAGTCCAATCTTGAATCTAAGGACTGGAATCTAAAATCCACAGCCTCAAACTTGGTTATTAGCTCATTCCTCACACCAGCTATTCGAGCATCTATGGTATCGAACTTAGATAGAGTCTCATTTCTAAGACTCGTTATCACATTTCCCAACCCGGTGAGCTCATTCCTCAAATTCTCAAATTCCCGCTTTGTATCTTTGCCAAGGCTCTCGATATCGCTCTTCGCCTCCCTACCGAGGCTTTCTATCTTATCACCCACCACTTCTGTACCTGCCCTCTGCTCGAACTCGCTCTCAAGTGCTTTTATGCTGTTATCAATCTCGTTAAGCTTCGGTAGTAGTATCTCTTCCACCCACTCCGGTATTTTCTTCGACATGAAAATATCAATCTCCGCTATCACTATAAAATTTTCGTTCTTTTCTTTCTTTTTATACACTTTTGATTTATATATGGCAATCGTTATGTCATCTCCAGAGGTGAAAGAAATAATGGAGGGGGAGATAAAAGCGGTAATGGATAAGGAAGTGAGACCGCTTTTGGCACTTGAAGGTGGTGATATAGAGCTGGTGAGTGTAGAGGATGGGGTGGTGAAGGTGAGGTTCAGGGGAGCATGTGCAGGCTGTTTGATGAGTCAAATCACTCTGACGGGGTTTGTTGAAGGTGTATTGAAGAAGAAGGTACCGGGTATAAAGGAGGTTACCCTGGTATAAGACAAAGTATAAAAGGCATTATTTTGTGATTCGTGCCTGTACGGCAGCGAAGATCACCGGCAAAGCGATGGTAACATCGCAATAGAGCGTAACTGCTTTTGCATTTGTACCAATTTTTCCCCATGACTTCGCCTCTTCCAATGTTGCACCGCTCAAGCTGCCATTCTCTGGCGTATCCGTGGTGATCTGGATAGCGAAATCGAATCCTTCGCGTCCATCTTCTCGTGGTGGCGCTACCAGGGCAGTTTGCAGAAGGAAATTCTTTGGCACGCCTCCTCCCAGTATAATCGCGCCTGTATGCTCCGCATCGCAGAAGATATCTATCAGTTCTTTCATGTCATCAAATGCATCCACGTGGAATGCTGACTTCATCTGTTTATATATCCACGTATGGAGTCCAATCATAGAATCTGCAATTGCAGGACAGAATACAGGAACATTAGCATCTACTGCACTCTTCAATATAGAATTCGGGTCTGAAAGATTCGATCCTATAACCTCTATCACTTCCCTTATACTATAGCTCTTATCAGGGTTCATACTATCAAAAGCAGCTCTTATGAAATCTTCTAACCGTGCAAATGCATCGTCGTGCACCACAACATCATATATCCTCGCCATGGATTGCTTTCTCAGCTCAGGATCATCCATCTTTGATTCTATGATTTTATAATGGTGCGTACCAAGTGCTTCGATGATGTCATGTACCAGGTTCGCACCCGTTGTTATAATCACATCCACGTATCTCGCCCTGACCATCTGTGCTATTACATCCCGCATGCCTGCAGGTACCAGAGCACCAGCAATGCCGATGAACTTTGTTGTGTCCTCCCTTAACATCGCCTCATAAATATCCACCGCCTTTGCTAACCTGCCAGCGCCGAAGGCACAGCCTCGCATGCCGTTCACAAGTTCATCTACTGTCATACCTCTCCAGGTCTTTACTCCTTTAATCTCCTCCATTGCTCGAATTTCACTTCACCTATCATCATTTATTTTAATAGATAGAAAAAATCTTTCTTTCAAAAAGAAAGCTTTACCATGGAAATATTATGAAATATTATAATATACTTCATGTACTATAATAAGCGTAATAGCAATTGGGGCTGTAAGGTAGCCAGGTTATCCTCCCAGCTCGGGGAGCTGGTAACCGGAGTTCAAATCTCCGCAGCCCCATCCCATTAACCCTAACCCATTAGTTTTTAAAGGTGATAGAAGAGAAATGAATGTGGCGAGATATGCGTATGTATATGCCCGAATAAGAGCACGACTGAGCGATCTGCTGGATAATAAGGATATAAAGGCGCTTGTAGATGCTCGTAAGGAGGATTTCATGGCTATTCTGATGGATAGTCCATATAGAGCGAGCATAACAAAGAAAAACCTGACAGAGGTAGATGCGCACGTGATAGAGAAGGCACTGAAGCAGGAACTGATATATCAGTACCTAACGGTGATAAGATCCACGGATGCAGCGGTGAAGGATTTCATGATCGAGTTTTTCAGGCGTTTTGAAGTGATGAACGTGAAGGCGATTATACGGGCAAAGGCAGCGGGTGTGAGTGTGAGCACCGGTACCAGCGAATCCGTTTTATTATTCCCGGTTGAGCCATTCTTTAGAGACTATAGAGGTATATTGGTCGAAGTTGGGTCGCTGGAAGATGCAATAAAGCGTTTTGAAGAGCCCTACCGTGGAATATTGGCAGATTCGATTCAGGACTATAAAAATAAAATGAGCAACAGGCACAGGCTATTGGACCTCGAGAATGCACTTGATAGAGATTTATTTGGCGCTATATGGGACAAGAAGGAGCATTTGCGAAGAGCAGACCGGGAGATAGTGGAGAAGGTCATAGGCACGGAGTTAGATATAGCAAATCTGATGACCATGCTACGGTGTAAGGAGGAGGGGATAGCAGAAGCCGATATGGAGCGATATTTCATGCCTTATTCTTATGCTTGGGATATTGATGCGGTGAGGGATGCCATGTCAGCAGATAATATCAGCTCTGCCATACAGTTGCTGCCTGATTCCCCTTATAAAGTGGTTTTAAGTGCCGCTATACCCTATTATGAGGAGCAGAAATCGCTTGTACCCTTCGAACTCGCTCTGCAACGATACTTCCTCAGGTGGATAAGGAAGGTGCTGTCCGGTTATCCAATTGATATAGGCACGGTATTAAGCTATCTCTATCTAAAGGAAGCAGAGATAAGGAATATCTGCACTATCGCGGTATGTAAGGAGAACGAACTACCAGCCGAAGAGACGCTGAAACTTGTGATGATGTAATAATGGCTTTCATGGTTATTCTTCCCCCCTCTATCTTGTCTTTAAAATATTAAAGAATGGAACACAGGTTTCAAGGTTCTTTTGATAAACCTTTTCTTCCCGAGCAGGGGTTTTATTTGAGCTCCTCCAACCCACAATAAAACCTCCTCAACTTCTCTTTACCCCTTTCAAGCATGAAGTTCGCCTTCGATATGATAAAATCCAGGTATGGTTCGCTGCAAAATATCACCCCATCTCTGCCCACCGGGACATCCATCCTCTCTGTACTCATTATCTCCACCATCACCCGCTTCATGGTGATGGCCTTTATTCCACTATACTTGAAGCCCGACTCGATTGCAAGGTTCAGTAGTTGCTTAGCTTTCTCCATGCTCACGCACGAGACATGTAGTATCGGCGATTGGGACATCAGCCATAACTCCCCATCAGGGTCTTTCCACATACCCATTGCTTTTAATACCTCATTCTTACTCACTTCGCGATGCCATTTCGCAATGAACTCAGCTTCTTCCTTTGCCCCTATCTCTGGTATGCATATCAGAATGACCCTGCCAGAGCAGCTACTCGTTGTGAAGTAATCATCAAAACCATTTAATAGCTCTATCAGCTCCGCTATGTCATCATCTGCACCCTCATTGTGCAATCGTTCAAGCGCCCTCCTCTTCTCCGCTTCAAATATCCCTGTCCCCATGCATACCTCCTGATCGGAAGAAAAAATCCGAAAGTTATTTATAATACCTCCCCACATTCACATATAAAAATAAAATGTTCGAGATGGTGGATGTATTCCTCGTAGTGGGAATCTCTATCGGATTTACCATACTGCTGTGCCTGTATAGAGCGGTGCGTGGACCGGGAGTATTTAATCAGATAGCAGCGGTGAATGTGATAGGAACAAAGGTGATTGTGCTTCTTGTTGCTATTGGATATATCTTCGAAAGACCGATGTTCGTGGATATCGCACTTCTATATGCGGGCTTGAACTTCGTTGGTACACTGGTTATGGCTAAGTATCTTGAAAGGGGGGAGATATGTTCGGCATAGGCATAGGTGTAACAGATATAATATCCATAATCTTCATGGCTGGGGGGGTATTCTTTATGGTTGCAGGAGCAGTAGGGTTATTACGATTACCGGATTTTTATACCCGGCTGCATGCAACCGGGAAATGCGATACGCTTGGTGAAGTCCTTATGATCACTGGCTGCATGATATTCCAGGGCTGGTCGTTCGTTAGCGTAAAGCTCTTCTTCCTCATATTCTTTATATTCATGGCTAATCCCGTGGGTACACATGCGATAATGAAAGCGGCGTATTATACAGGTCTGAAGCCTTGGAAGAAGGGTGAGGGGAGGAGGTGATGTGATGATATGATAAAGCGGAGTACGGTTGCTGTGTTCATCGTCATGTTCGCCTTCTGGGTGCTTTTATCTGCCTGTATCAAACCACTTCAGGGCTATTATGACCCTATTCACATCGTTGTGGGTATGATATGTGCAGCAATAGCAACTTCAGTCTCTCGTGACCTCCTGATAACGGGCAAGGAGAACATGACGCTGCGTAAGACCTTCCGGCTACTGCTGTACATACCATGGGAGCTGTGGCAGATAGTTCTAGCGAACTTCGATGTTGCTTATCGCGTACTACATCCAAAGATGCCGATAGACCCGTGCATAATAGAATTTGATACTACTTTGAGGAGTGATTTCGCACTCACCACATTAGCAAATTCCATCACCCTCACACCAGGTACGATAACGATAGACGTGGAGCCAGAGCGAGGTAGGTTCCTGGTGCATGCAATTGCGTCGAAAGCCGCAGATGCTCTACTCGTTGACCAAACGATGCAGAATAAAGTTGCACATGTGTATATGGAGGAAGGAGGAGGGGAGTGAAGAGAGATGATAATCCCGCTTGATCTCATTGCATTGTTCTTTCTTGTGGTAATCGCACTTGCAGCGATAACAGTGAGAGACCTGTTAGCTGCAATCGTGCTATTAAGTGCTTATAGCTATATTATCGCCACAGTGTGGGTGGAGATGCATGCGGTGGATGTTGGATTTACCGAAGCCGCAGTAGGCGCGGGTGCGACTACAGCCTTCCTGATTGCGGCACTGGCGAGAACAAGGAGGTGGGAGAAGAGATGAAGGCTCTTACAGCTTCTGCGTTATTATTTGTGATACTTCTGGGTGCATTATTTATCTATGTAGCGGAGGATATACCAGCATTTGGAGACCCGTATTCACCTGCTAATCGGTGGGTCAACCTCTCTATCGGTATAGATGCCCGGAACCATGTGCTGGAAAGTTTGAACGAGGGAGTAGTGCCTGATGCATTGGTGAGTGAGATAAAGAATCGTGGATTACCACTACCGGAGGGTTATAAGGTAGAACGAGGAGGAGAAGAAGAAGGCTGGAAAGGCTGGGATATACTGATTCCAAAAGGAGAGATGTTCTATCCGAACCTGGAGAAGTATTATTTCATCATGAACAAGGGTAATAGATTGTGGGTTTATCGCTATTCTGTCCCGGTGCGGTGGGAAGAGAGATGTGAGGAGGAGATGGACCTACCGAACATGGTGACTGCGGGTCTCGCAGATTATAGGGGTTACGATACACTCGGTGAGACCACAGTCATATTCACCGCTGGCGTTTCTGTTATATTGTTGCTAAGGAGGCGAGGCAAGTTATAAGTTATGAGAGTAAGAGGTAAGAGTAAAGAGCACGGGCAAGAGCACAAGTACAAGCACAAGCGTGATGTTATTGTAACCACTATCGCACGGTTGATGATTCCGTTTATACAGATGTACGCGTTGTATGTGATGGTGGGTACAGAAGGAGCAGGAGGGGGATTTCAGGGCGGTGTGGTATTCGCCGCTTCTTTCGTGCTCTTCGTCACGGCGTTCGGGATCACGAAAGGACGTGGAAGGTTCCCTGAATCGTGGAATGCTGCTCTTAGCAGTCTGGGGTTATATTTTTATGCAGGCATTGGGCTGCTATGCATAATCCTCTCACTTTTCGGTGCTCAATATCTAAATTATGGCGCACTTCCGCTATGGGAGATAATAGGTCGCCCGGAGACGCGGGGACTGATGATAACATTTGTTGTGGAGGTAGGGATAGCGATAACAGTTATGGCGGTTTTTACATCTATATTCTTTGATCTCGCATGGAAGGGAGAAGATAATAAAGAAGATAATAAAGAAGAAGGGGGTGAATAAAGACAAAGATGATGGAATGGCTAATTGCGGAGGTATTTGCGAAGTATAATTACTGGGTCTCCATCGTGCTGATGCTCATCGGGTTCTATGCAATGATAGCAAAGGACAATTTAATGAAGAAGATCATCGGCTTGAATATATTCCAGACAGCAATTATTCTCTTCTTTATATCGCTTGGTGATGTCTCAATAGGGGGCTGGGGCGGAGGAGTGACCGAACCGATAGTGAAAGGAGCACTTCCATGGGAAACAGGGGGTATAGTGGAGCATGGGGTTGTGTATGCGAATCCACTGCCACATGTACTCATGCTTACAGCGATTGTGGTGGGAGCGGCGACAACTGCTGTTGCACTCGCACTTGTGATAAGGATACATGAGGCGTACGGGACAATAGAGGAGAGTGAGATAATAGAGAAGGAGCAAGAGAGGGAGCTCCCATAACCAATCCTATACCATACTATCCCATATCCTAATACCTAATTTTTGCATGACGGAAGGAACAAAAGCAGTGGCTGGTATGAATGGATGTAAAATATCTTTTGTCTGGAATATGCGTGGCATTTGTGCTACTTGGTGTTTTCGCGGGTGTAAGTTTGAGTGTGGCGTTGGCATCAGCAAGGACGATTTACGTGCCCGACAGCTATACTAAAATTCAATTGGCTATAGATAATGCGAAGGCTGGAGATACAATTGTTGTGAGAGATGGGTGGTATTTTGAGAATATAAAAGTGAACAAGAGCTTGACAATAAAATCCGAAAACGGTTCCGCAAATTGCAGGGTTCGAGCTGATAATCCAAATGACCATGCAATCGAGGTCAAATCTGATCATGTGAATATAAGTGGCTTCAGTGTGAGAGGTACAACAGGATGGAAGTCTTGTGGGATATATCTTATTAATGTGAACTACTGTGGCATATCTAATAACGATTGCTCGCACACATGGTCCGGGCACGGTATCTTCCTCAATACGTCATTCAACGATTGTAATAATTGCGATTGGGACGGAATCAGTATTCAAGATTCAAACAACAATAATGTATCAGGCAATGAATGTATTAATAACAATAATGGTATAACCCTTAAGAATTCGAACAATAATATTATATCACGCAACAACTGCAAGAATAATAACTTGTTTAATGGCATGTATATCAAAAATTCGAGTGATAATACCATTTACCTGAATAATCTAATAGATAATACAAACAATGTCTATCCCCCTGCATCAACAAACATCTGGAACTCCACCGAGAAAATAACCTACACATACAAAGGTAAAACTTACACAAACTGCTTAGGTAACTACTGGAGCGATTACAAAGAAAAATATCCGGATGCTGAAGAGATA
>Ga0190304_1000161_pt1 | contig 31211 bp, 36 predicted proteins | sample 48700712_MG_FD_161670 | JGI IMG/M metagenome (GOLD analysis project Ga0190304, IMG submission 161670) | Hydrothermal vent sediment bacterial communities from Southern Trench, Guaymas Basin, Mexico - 4870-07-1--2_MG | ecosystem: Environmental > Aquatic > Marine > Hydrothermal vents > Sediment ...
ACTACAACAAGATATCCCTCATCCTGGAACTTTCTGGCCATTTTCTGCGCATTGGCAACAAAAGGACAGGTAGCATCAATAATCTTTTTACCCAGCTTCTCTGCTTCTTTATACACATTGGGAGGAACGCCGTGGGTTCTAATAAGGATATAAGGTTTAGGGGTATCATGGATCCTTTCCACAGCTTTTATTCCTTTTTTCTCAAGTTCTGCGACTACCAGTGGATTATGAATAATAGGACCGAGGGTATCAAATTCCACTCCCTTTTTTCTCATCTTCTCCACTATCTCTAAAGCCCGTTCAACTCCATAACAGAAACCGTATTCAGATGCAAGCTTAACCTCTGGCATACAACTCCCTCATTCTTACTTCCAGCTCTCTGGTAAGATAATTTATATTCTCTTTATTGTATTCAAGATTATAGGTAAAAATTGGCTTCCCAAATCTTATTTTAAGCTCCCTCTTACCCAGAATCCAATCCCAGTAGCTTCCCTTGCTCTCAAAAAGGAAAGCAGGAATCACTGGAGCTTTAACTTTAAGTGCAATCATTGACGCTCCCTTTTTAAGAGGTAACAACAATTTATTTTTAGTTCTGTTTCTTGTGCCCTCGGGAAAGATAACCACTGCTTTTCCTTCATTTAATAACTCCACGGCCTTTTTTACAGCTTGAGTAGAACTGCTCCTGTCTATAGGAATAGAGTTGTAAAACTCTATAAATTTTCCAAAAATCTTATACGTGGTGAAAAGTTCTTTTTTGGCTAAAAAATACACTTCTCTGGGTGAAGCCCATCCTACCAGTGGTGGATCCCAGAAAGAGGTATGATTGGGACAAATTATTACCGGTCCTCTTGGTGGAATATTTTTCTTGCCAATAATTTTATAACGGAACAGTATTTTGAAAGGTAAATATAATAATATCCTTGCAAGTTTCCATTTGAAACTCATCTCCTCTTAAGGCCGAAGCGCCTTGCTACCTCCTTTAGAATTTTTTCTACCTGTTCTTCCACCGTAAGATTGGTGGTATCCAGTATAAAAGCATCTTCTGGAATTTTCAAGGGGGAGTATTCTCTTTTTGAGTCCATTTCGTCCCTCATAAGAATCTCCTGCTTTACATCCTCAAGACTTACATCCATGCCCTTTTCCTTTAACTCCTTCAACCTTCTCCTAACTCTTTCCTCAAGAGATGCTATCATATAAACCTTCAAGTCTGCATCAGGTAAAACAACTGTTCCAATATCTCTTCCTTCCAGCACAACTCCTCCTGCTTTTGCCAATTTCCGTTGTAATTCCACCATTTTTTTCCTTACGCCGGGATATGCAGAGATTATAGAAACAGTGTTGTTTACTTCAGGTGTTCTGATGGCAGTGGATACATCCTCACCGTCCAAATATGTATGAATTTCTCCATTTTCAAGTTTTTGCTCTATATTTACCTTTCCTGCAATCTCCACCACTTTCTCTTCATCATGAGGGTCAATTTTCTCTCTTATAACCTTTAGGGCTACAGCCCTATACATGGCACCTGTATCGATGGGAAGAAGGCCTAAAGCTTTCGCAACAAGTTTTGCTGTGGTACTTTTTCCAGATCCTGCGGGTCCATCAATGGCGATTTTGAGGTTGGTATGAGGCATAAAAATAGTATAATGAAGAAGATAAAAATACTCAAAATTTAAAGAGGGCGCCGGTATAAAGGAAAGATTTTATAGGGGCTAATTTTTAAAATTACTTTTTGACTAACGCTGCCCAAAGTGTTAAAATAGCCACTATCAGAAATCCCAACCAATAAATTATATTAACATGCTGAACAAGTCCTACAATGAACAGTATTAATGAAATTATGAAACTAATCCATACTTGCCACATAATACACCTCCTTTTTAGAAACCCTTTCTAAATTTTCTACCGGCGCCCTCACGGTATTATTATACCCATGTGCTATCGAAATGTCAATGGTATAATATACTATTGACGTTGAAGAAATGTTAGCGGGGCATACCACAAATATCACAATGGGGGTCCCTCTCCATATATATTATTCTAACATCCCATGTTTTGAAATTGAATATCGCCATGCGACCTTTCAATGTATTCCCTATCCCAGTTAAAAATTTTATCACTTCTATGGCTTCCATGGTTCCAAGTATTCCTGCTGTTGCTCCGAGTACTGGAATCTCTCTCCTCGGAGGGAGAGCTTTGTAGATACATCTCAAACAGGGTGTTTCAAATGGCACTACAAAAGAGAGTCTCCCCTCCAAGGATTCTACCGCAGCATGTAAAAAAGGAACTCTATTCTTCACAGCGTAATCGTTAAGAATAAACCTGGTTTTGAAGTTGTCCAGAGCATCTACTATTATGTCGGGTTTTCCTATTTCTTTTATACTCTCAGAATCAATCTTTATTGAATACCCTTCTATCTCGATTTCAGGATTAAGGTCTTTTAATTTAGAGAGAGCGGAATCCACTTTGTATCTGCCGATGTCAGAACTAAAATGTAGGATTTGTCTATTCAGATTTGACTCCTCGACCTTATCTGCATCGTATAAACTAATTTTTCCCACTCCAGCTGCAGCCAGATAATAAAGAGCTGCACTCCCGAGCCCACCTGAACCTAGAACAGCCACATGTGCTTTTTTTAGTTTATTTTGATCAAATCCCTTGATAATCTCCTGTCTCCTGTATCTCACACTCATGCAAAAATTATAAGGATTTCGTCCGGAAAAACAAAGAGAGTATATAACGATATTATTCAGAACAGTTATTTTCTAACTTTTTAATTGCCCTTAAAAGATGATGGTAAACGATGGGGGTTTGTAGAAAATCTTTTTCTCTTTTTCTTAAACTCTGAAGAAGTTCCTTCTTACCTGAATTACCTGCAGCAATAAATACATTCCTCATGAACATCTCATAACCTGCTCGTTTAACCGGAGTGCCTTTAAAGATCTCCTCAAAATCCTCTTTTCTGAGTAAAATCAACTCCTCTAGCTTTATATTGGCGAGTCTTTTCTCATCAGGTATTAAACTGACTTCAAGTGGTTTATTCTTCCTATTAAATGGACATACTTCCTGACATTCATCACATCCAAAAATCCATTGTCCCATCTGATTTTCCAGATCATCTTTTATTATTCCTCTATATTCTATTGTAAGGTAACTTATACAACGGGAAGCATCCAGTATGTAAGGTTTCACAATGGCCTCGCTGGGGCAGGCCTCCACGCATCTTTTACATGAGGCGCAAAGAAGCGATACAGGTGGATGTTTTATCTCCTCCAGTTCTATATTTAGAAAAAGCTCTCCTAGGAAAAAATACGATCCAAATTTTTTGCTGATTAACATGGTATTTTTACCAATAAACCCAATTCCTGCTAATCTTGCAAGTTCTTTCTCAAGAACCGGAGCAGAATCTACGTAAATTCTACCTTGAATTTCTGAATTTTTTTCTCTCAAAAAAGACAGAATTTTTTTCAATTTTTTCTTGATGACTCTATGATAATCCTTGCGGATTGCATACTTTGAAATTAAGCCTCTACCTTCCTTATCTATATCATCCCATCTCAGAGTGTCATAGGGAATTCCAACAATCAAAATGCTTTTGACCTCGGGATACAGTTTTTCAGGTGAGAGTCTTTTTCCCAGATTCCTGGCCATATAATCCATTTCTCCATGAAATCTGCTTGAAATCCATCGGACGAGATAATCTTTCCGAAAACTAAAATCAGGAGGTTTTATTACAGCAAAAATCTCAATACCAAGCTCTTTTATATAATCTTTTACCTCTTCAATCAATTGGAAAGTTTACCTTTATTCATCCAAGAGTTCCCTTATGGAAAATATATCTATCACCTTACCAGAAGCCTCCTCCAGAGAAAGAACAACCCCTTCAAGTCCCAATCTCTCCTTCGACGGTTCAAACGCAACGGGTAATAATGTCTTAAATCGTTTGATATAAAGTTCTTTTTTAACTCCTATTACACTGTTAAGTCCCCCTGTCATCCCCACATCAGTAATATAAGCAGTCCCCTTAGGTAAAACTCTCGCATCTGAAGTTTGGACATGAGTATGTGTACCTATTACAGCAGTAACTCTTCCATCTACATAAAAAGCAAAAGACTGTTTCTCAGCCGTGGTCTCTGCATGGAAATCTATAATTTTGATTTCGGGAAGGTCTTTCTCCAATACATTTTCAATAGCCCGGAAGGGACAGTCAAAATAACCTGTGAAAAGTCTCCCCATTATATTAATAACAGCAATATGTATCCCCCTTCTGGACTCGAAAACTCCATACCCCTTTCCTGGTGCCTCTGGAGGATAATTATAGGGCCTTAATACCCAATCAACATTGTCTATAAAACTGAAAATATCTCTATTATCCCAAATGTGGTTACCGCTTGTCAGGATATCAATGCCATAATTATGTAGTTCATCCGCAACCTTTCTGGTGAGACCTGCACCTCCCGCTGCATTCTCGCCGTTGGCAATGGTAAAATCAATCTTATAACGTTCTTTAATCTCAGGTAGTAAACTTCTAACTACTCTTCTTCCCGGCTTTCCAACAACATCCCCGATGAAGAGAATCCTTATCACCTGGCATACTCCACTGCTCTTGTCTCTCTGATAACTGTGACCTTAATCTGACCGGGGAAGTCTATTTCCTCTTCTATTTTTTGTGCTATTTGTTTTGCTAGATTGAAGGCATCTGTGTCACTTATCTTGTCGGCTTCCACTATTATTCTTATCTCCCTTCCGGCTTGGAGGGCATAAGCCTTTTCAACACCAGTATATCCTGCAGCGATTTCCTCTAGCTTTTCGATTCTCTTTATATAGGCTTCTATACTCTCCCTTCGTGCACCAGGTCTTGCGCCAGAAATGGCATCTGCTGCCTGCACAAGTACTGCAATGGGGCTCTTGGGATCCTCCTCACCGTGATGCGAGGCTATAGCATTTACTATAAGGTCGTTTTCTCCAAATTTCTTGGCGATCTGTGCACCTACTAGGGCGTGAGGGCCCTCGTAACTTTCATCTGCAGTCTTGCCAATATCATGTAGAAGTCCAGCCCTCCTCGCAAGTTCAACTGAAAGTCCAAGTTCTCCTGCCATAATCCCAGCTATGTATGCAACCTCCTTGGAGTGTTGAAGAAGATTTTGGCCATAACTGGTCCTGAATTTCATTTTTCCCACAAGCCTTAATAATTCTACATGAAATCCTCCCAATCCCAGCTCTACCATAGCTTCTTCACCAATAACCTTTAAGTGATCTTCGAATTCCTCTTCAACCTTCTGAACCACTTCTTCTATTCTTGCAGGGTGAATTCTTCCATCCTGTATCAATTTTTCCAGTGCCAGTTTGGCTTTTTCCCTTCTGATAGGATCGAAGGAAGAAAGTATAACTGCTTCAGGTGTATCATCAATTATAACTTCTACACCAGTTGCAGATTCAAAGGCTCTTATATTCCTACCCTCCCTTCCAATAATCCTACCTTTTAGATCATCAGAAGGAATGGGAACCACAGTGATGGTGTTTTCCTGAGCTAGAGGCGTTGCTACCCGTTGTATTGCCTGAACAACTATTTCTCTAGCCTCTTTTTCTGCCTTTTCCTTAGCTTCCTCTCTAATTCTATATATCAGCTGAGCAGCTTCATATCTAGCTTGCTGTTCCAGACTTCGGAGTAATTCTTGTTTGGCCTCCTCTCTTGTGAGTCTTGCAACTTCCTCTAGTTTCCTGGTCTCTTCCTTTAGGAGTTCATTCAGTCTTTCTTCTTTGGCTTTTAGGACCCTCTCCCTTTCTTTAAGTTCCGTTTCAAAATTTTTCAAATCCCTCTCTTTTCGAGAGAGAGCCTCGTTCTTTTTCTCAAGCTGATTTTCTTTTTCTTCCAGTTTTTTCTTTTCTCGATCCAGTTCTTTTCTTATTTCATAAGTCTCTTTTTCAAATTTTCTTCTTTCTTTAAACCAGTAATCTTTAGCTTGAATCTCACCTTGTTTTCTGATATTTGCTGCTTCTCTCCTTGCTTCTTCTATAATTTTTTCCCTAGTTCCATAAGCTTCTTCTATATTTTTCTTATGGATCAACTTAAAATAAAGAAAACCAAGGACAAAACCAACTATGATTCCTGCTACAATTCCTCCTATTAGTATCATCTCCTTACCTCCTATTCCTCATAAATTTTCTCATCTTTTATTTCATCTGGCAGGTATTGCTGCTTCACACCCTTATTTTTGCCATAGGGATAAATATATCCCTTGCCTCTTCCCAGCTTTTTTGCTCCACTGTAGTGAGAATCTCTCAGATGAAGGGGAACTTCCAGATTTCCTGTTTTTGAAACAACTTCTCTTACTCTGCCCAGGGCCCTAAGTACCCGATTAGATTTGGGGGAGGTGGCAAGATACAGAGTGGCAAGGGTCAGCAAAAGATCTCCCTCGGGTCTCCCTACCATTTCGAAACCCTCTTTACATGCTGCTATAACACGGATAGCATCTGGATTCTCAAGGCCTATATCTTCTGCGGCATGAACAAAGAGTCTTCTCAGAATATAGAGGGGGTCTTCACCCGCATCCAGTAATCTAACAAGCCAGTATACCGAAGCATCGGGATCACTTCCTCTTATTGATTTTATATAAGCGGATATCATATCGTAGTGCTCGTCTTCCGTGAGGGATAAAATTCTTCCGGGAAGAAGTTCTTTCAGCATTTCCTGAGTAATCTGCTTGACACCCTTTTCAAGACTTATAATGGAGAGCACCTCCATATAATTCAGTGCTCTTCTGGCATCACCTTCACTGACTTCAGCCAACTTATCCAGAATTTTGTCGGGAAAATCCACTCCTTTTTCCTCTTTGAGCAGCTTCTTCGCTCGTTTGAGTATTTCCACTATATGTTCTTTGCAAAGCGGCTTAAATTCAAAGATAAGTGAGCGGGATAAAAGCGCCTTGGAGACAGCAAAAAAAGGATTATGAGTAGTGGAGCCTATTAGGATTATGGAGCCGTCTTCCGTAAAAGAGAGCAAATATTCCTGTTGTAATTTATTAAGTCGGTGTATCTCGTCCATGAAAAGGACAGGGGGAACACCCTTTATTTTGCTTAATTTGCCGAGATTTTTTACAGTTTCTTTAAGCTGTCCCCTTTCTAACCTCGTTGCATTGAGTTCATAAAAATCTGCATTTACTTTATTGGCTATAATTCGAGCTAAAGCTGTCTTCCCTGTCCCGGGGGGACCGAAAAAGATAGAACTCCTTAACTGACCTCTTTCTATTAGAACTCTAAGCGGCTTCCCCTTGCCAATAAGATGCTCCTGGCCCACAAACTCTTCAAGGGTCCCTGGGGCCACTTTTTGCGAAAGAAGTACAAAAACATCTTTTTTTCTTGCTTCAGATTTTCCCAAACCCATGAACTCCAACTCCATTCACCTCCTTCAACCCCCCTCTCACCAGCAGAGCTTCCTTCCAACTTGAGACATCTATCCACAATTCTCTTTTTGGGGGCTATATACATGCTTCAATCCTCTTGTATATTTTCTCCAGTTTTTCTTCTAACTCACTCTGCTCTTTCTTTAAAAGTATCAGCTCTCTTGCAATTTCGTAAATCACAGCGATTAATACCGAAACAAACTCTACATTGTTCCGCATGAACATCATTCTATCTTCCTGCTCTTTGATTTTTTCTGAAATATAATTACTTAAATATTCAAACTCCTCTGGGGTGAGGTCTGTTTCAAACTCATAATTTATTCCCTTTATGGTAATTTTTCCACGAGTTTTGTTTGTGTTAAAGAGCTCAAGATTCATTGTATTGCATCCAGTTTGTTAATTGTATTTTGAAGTTTTTTTTCAACATTTTCAAGTTTTTCGAGAATATTCTGGAGTCTCTCTTTGAGCTCAATGTTCTCTCTTCTCATCTTTTCAAACTCATCCAATAAAATTTCTATTTTTTTCTCCAATACTTCTATTTTCTCCTTCATTCTAATCCCCTTATTTCAAACCCTGCATTTTTAATGGCATTAATTATCTTACTAAATTCTGCATCTACTTCCTCTTGTGTAAGGGTTTTTTCTTTGCTGCGAATATAAAAGGCTATGGTTATGCTCTTCTTGTTTTCAGGGATATTCTTACCTGAATATACATCGATCACCTCATATTTTTCCACTAAATCTGGCAGGATTCTATCTATTGTTAACTTTATCTCGAGATAACTTTTGTCCTTATCCAAAAGTATCGAAAGGTCCCTTCTTGTGGAAGGATAAAGAGAAAATTTCTCATATTTCTTTTCTGGAACTGAGAAAGAAGAAATATCCATCTCCATGACAAAACACGGCATTTTGATGCCATAATATTTCTTTACCTGAGGAATGATTTCACCTATGACACCGACATCTTTCCCTTCAATCCTGATAATTCCCGAATTAACAAGACCTTTGAGTTCTCTCTCCTCCAGCTCTATTCGGAGTTTAAATTCATTCTTGAGAATTTCTATCAAACCAGTAAGGTCATAAATATCAACTTCCCTCTCCATATTGTACCATTTTTTTTCAAGGTGGCCTGCTACAATAGCAGCAAAATGCATCTTTTCTTCTGGCAGTTTATCCTCACCTTTCCAGAAGAAGACCTTGTCAACCTCAAATCCTCTTACGAATTTCTGTCCCCTTCTTAAATTAAGGGATGCAAATCTCAAAATTCCTGGGATAAGGCTCGTTCTCAAAACCGAAGCATCCTGCGTAAGAGGATTTTTCAGAGGTACAGCCTCTTCTTTCCGGAAACCGAATTCTTCAAGCTCCAGTGGATTGGCGAACTCAACTGTTTTGATCTCATAAAAACCAGATTTTGTGGCAAGATCTTTGATAAGGGAAGCAGCGGATTTAAATTTCTTTCCCGTGAAACTACCACCAGATGAAATCTTCCCTTTAACCCTGTCGTATCCATAAACTTTTAAAACTTCTTCTGCTATATCTTGCCATACTTCAAGGTCTCTTCTCCTCGGTGGAACGAAAATCTCAAGTTTTTCATTATCACTACGTAGTAAGAAACCAAAGTTTTCAAGTATATTTTTCACAGTAGCGGGTTCAATTTCTTCTCCCACAAACCTGTTAAATTTATCAAAATATACTGTTATCTTTTTATCTTTTAAAGTAATATACTTTACATCATTGATCAAACCCGATTTTCCTCCTGCGATCTCCAGAATAAGTTTTGCAGCTCTTCGTGAAGATAGAGGGGGAATCTCAGGGTCGCTTCCCCTTTCAAACCTACGGGATGATTCTGTCTTTATTCCAAGGATACTCACCCCTTTTCTTATCCTTGCTCTGTCAAAATGTGCACTCTCAATAAGAATATCTTCTGTTTCTTCAGTAACACCTGTATCTTCACCACCGATTATCCCTGCAATTGCAACTGGTTTTTCCGCATCTGCTATTACCAGTATTTCGTCACTTAGCTCTCTTTCAACTCCATCCAGACACAGTATCTTCTCTCCTTTATCTGCCCTCCTTACAATTATTTTATCCTTTAGTTTTCCAAGGTCAAAAGCATGAAGAGGATGACCAAGTTCTAGCATTACAAAATTTGTCACATCTACAACATTATTTATGGGTCTCTGGCCAAGTAGAAAAAGAGTACGTCTCAGCCAGAAGGGGGATTCTTTCACCCTCACGCCTTTTATTATTCTAGCAGTATACCTAAGACACCCCTCTTTATCCAGTATTTCAACAGAGTACAATCCGACGGATTCATCTTCCTCAATGCCCACTCGGGGCATTCTCACCTCTTTCCCTGTTACTGCTCTGAGCTCATAAGCAAGGCCTAAAACACCCATTAAATCGGGACGATTCGGAAAGATATAAAGATCGTAAACCCAATCTATTAGCCCAAGTTTCTCAAGCGGAGATTCACCCACTTTAAAATCATCATCTAGGATGAGGATACCCGGAGACTCCTCTTCCAGACCAAGTTCCTCAAGCGATAGGATATTAGCTTCCGAGATCACCCCCTTAATATTTTTCTCTCCTATTCTAACTCCTTTGATAACTGCACCGGGTAAAGCAACCACAACCTTTATTCCTTTTCTTAAGTTGGGTGCTCCACTCACAACCTGTAATGTCCTCTGGCCTGTATAAACTCTAACAATCTTGTAATCCCTGGTACTGGGATGATCCTTTATCTCCTCGACGACACCCGTGGTTACTTTCCCTTCCAATCCTTCAGCAAGATAATAAAATTCCTCCACCTCAATTCCCAGATTCTCAAAGGTCTCCTTGAGTTCAATGGGATTAAGATCAAAATCTATATATTGTTTTAAAAGATTGTAAAGTACCTTCATAATTGTTTAAGAAACCTCACATCGTTTTCATAGAATAATCTTATATCGTCGATTCCATATTTAATCATCGCTATCCTTTCTATCCCCAGTCCAAAGGCATATCCACTCCATTTTTCGGGGTCATAACCCACATTTTTCAGAACATTCGGGTGAACCATTCCACAGCCAAGAATTTCCATCCATTCACCACCAAGCTTTGCATATACCTCTGCACTCGGTTCCGTGAAAGGGAAATAGGAAGGAACAAACTTTATCTGTGTTTCGGATCCAAATAACTCTCTGGCGAAAACCTCAAGGGTTCCTTTTAATTCGCTGAAAGAAACATCTCTGTCAATGTAAAGTCCCTCCATCTGCATGAAGGCAGGAGCATGGGATGCATCAAAGGGGTCCACTCTATAAACTTTCCCTACTGTTACAATTCTTAAAGGCGGTCGTCTTTTCTCCATTACCCTTATTTGAACAGGAGATGTATGGGTTCTGAGAAGCATCCTCTCTGTTATGAAGAATGTATCATGCATTTCTCTTGCGGGATGATATGGAGGAATATTCAATGCTTCAAAGTTGTAATAATCCCACTCCACATCCGGTGAAAATTTACCACCAACCTCTTCGAAACCAAGCCCCACAAAAATATCCAGAATTTCGTTGACTACCTTGGTTAGGGGATGTTCCCTGCCTACCTCAGGCACTCTTCCAGGAAGATGAAGGTCAAATTTCTTTGTGGGGAGTTTATGAAGGAACTCCTCTTTCTTCTCCTGTATGAGACCCAAATATTTGGTCTTTAACTCATTAAGTATTCTTCCTGCCTCTTTTCTTTCTTCGGGGGCAAATTCTTTAAGGGATTTTAAAAATAAAGTAACTTTCCCCTTTTTCCCAAAAAATACAATTCTGAAATTTTCCAGCTCCTCGGGTGAAGTTACTTTCTTCCATTCTTTTTCGATTTCCTCCCCGAGAAGCTCAATTTCATGAAGTCTGGACATGCTGTTTAGCAAGTTCTACAAGTTCGTGAAAGGCCTCGTGGTCCCTTACCGCAATATCAGCCAGAACTTTCCTGTTTAAATTCACTCCAGCTTTCTTCAAGCCGTTGATGAAAGTGGAATAGTTCAATCCCTCTTCTCTACAAGCAGCATTAATTCTTATTATCCATAGTTTTCTCATTTCGGCTTTCTTTTTCTTCCTGTGGGCATACGCATACTGAAGAGACTTCAAAATCGCTTCATTGGCCTTTTTAAAGGTAGAGGATTTCTGCCCATAATATCCCCTTGCCATTCGTCTAATTTTTTTATGTCTTCTTCTTCTGGTAAATCCTGTTTTAATACGCATACTAACTCCTCCCTTTCAAAAGTGCACAAATTATAAGGTCTTGATTTAGGTTAGTCAAACCTGATATTCTCACCGAGAATGTAGATTTTACATAAATCTTATAATGCACAATGTATATTTAAAAATCTCCTTTGACATCATGCAAGACTTATTATATAATTTTGACCGACTGGTCGGTCGATATGTTTGATACCAAAAATAATAAAAATAAACGGATTAAAATTCTTGAAGCTGCCCTGTATCTTTTTTCGCGGAAAGGCTACCACAGGACCCGAATGAGAGAAATTGCAGAGCATGCAGGTGTTGGGAAAGGGACAATTTACGAATATTTCGAGAGTAAAGAGGATCTATTTACTTCTCTTATTGTCCACCTCTTCAAAGCCTTGGATGAATATGCTTTCCAAAAGGTGAAACCTAATATGAGTGCCTCCATGAAAATAAAGGCACTGGTGACAGGATATCTAGAATTAGTGGAAAATATGCCCAGAGAAGCAATTATGGTCATGACAGAGTTCTGGAGTGAGGGCATAAGAAACCATTTAAAATTTGATTTCAGGGATATGTATAAAAAGTACCTGAGAATCACACGAAAAATTCTGGAAGAAGGCATAAAAAAAGGAGAATTCAAAGAAACAGTTAATGTCGAAAATTTATCCAGGAGTTTACTTGCTTTCATGGACGGCATTCTGTTTCACGCCATGTTATTTAGGGAGGAAATAGACCTAGAAAGAATCACAGAAGATTTCCTTGATACTGTTTTGAAGGGAATCAGTAGGAGGTAGGAAATGTTTACATTATTTACGTTCATTATACTGGCGTTGAGTCCTGAGAAACTTCTAAGTAAAGTTGATAGTGTGGCTACATTTCCCCACTCCATAGGAGTTATGGAAGAAACTATCATCACTACCACCGGAAAAAAGAGGACATTCAGAATAAAATTTTCTACTAAAAATGGTATGGACAAGCAGCTGATGGTGTATATATTCCCTCCTCAAGTTCGAGGAAACAGCTTTCTCATTATTGGTGACAATGTATGGGCCTACTTCCCTGAAACAGGAAGAATAAGAAAAATTGCGTCTCACGCAAAGAAACAAAAGATGATGGGTTCTGATTTTACATACGAAGATATGACGATGGGAACATACAAAAAGAAATTTAAACCTGTAAATCTGAATGAGGAGAAAGATATTTACGTTCTTACACTGGTACCAAAAGAAAATGTTAAAATTTCTTATGGAAAACTGGTGCTCAGAGTTGACAAAAAGACCTATGTTCCGCTTGTAGTGGATTTCTACCGAAAAGGCGAAGATAAACCATATAAAACACTCATTCAGGAAGATATAAAGATAGTGGATTATATTCCAACTCCCATGCACGTAGTCATGAGAAACAATGAAACAGGATCCGAAACAGAAATCCGGACTATAAGAATTGACTACAAAACCAAAGTGGAAGATGATCTCTTTTCTCCAAAAAGGCTCAGGGAGGTTTCTGAAGAATGAGCATCCTCCTTTTTCTCATACTAGCAATTAAACCGGAAGGTTTTTTTGAATATCAAGGGGAAATTTTTAATTTAAAGGGCGAATACAAATTTGTAGGTTATAGTAAGCTGAATCTTACATCGAGACAGAGAATTTCTTCCTCCTATTTTAGAACAGACCTAGTATATATTTCGTATCATGGTAAAACACAGTACGACCTTACTGACTTCATGCCCGAGTACGCACTACTCTCCATACCTTTTACATATAAATCCAGGCTTTATTTCAGAAATGCTTTTCTGAGGGTGAGAATATCTCCTCTCACTCTACAATTTGGGAGACAGCAGATAGGCTGGGGAACAGGATATGCTTTTAATCCCACAAATGTTTTTCAGAAAAAATCTATTTTGGATCCCTCCTACGAACTTGACGGTGTGGATGCATTAAGAATGTTCTTGGATATTGCGGATTTCTTCGACGTTGATCTATTATATATTCCAGAAAATAGCGTTGATTCATCCTCCTATGGAGGAAGATTGAGAGGTAATGTAAAGGGGTTTTTGGATTTTTCTCTGGGCTATTTGGACTACCTTAGTACTTATATGGATCCTGTTATATTTTTACCTTTTAGGAAAAAAAACAAAATTTTTACCCTGGACTTCTCCACAGAATTCTTGGGTATTGGTGTACACGGTGAGGGTACCTATAATCTAAAAACAAAAAAGAAAATAGGCCTTTTAGGGATTGATTATACATTTAACGATGGTGTTACTTCCTGCCTTTTGGAATATTTAAGAAACGAAGAAGGTAAGGATAATTTCAGAGATTACAATCCCGCAGATTGGCTTGATTATCTCTCGGGGTATACACTGACCATGGGCCAAAATGAGATTTTTTTCAATCTGGAAAGAATACACGAGCTATTTACATTCAAGATCTCTTCCATCATCAACATAAATGACAAAAGTACAATTGTAATGCCAGCAATAAGTTATTCTTTCAATGATTATACATCTCTTCAGATTACAAGCTATGTTGGGTTAGGAAGGGATGGTACAGAATACTCCAATATAAACGATGGAGTAATATTCAGGATAAGAGTAGGATTTTGAAGGAGGCGGACATGCAGAGACTATTCGATCTTATAACCCATATCTCTATTAAAAGGCCAAAGTTAGTTCTCGGACTTTCTGTGGTTTTCACACTCATAATGGTATACTTTGCTGCACACCTCCGAATGGAAATGACATGGCTTAATATAATTCCGAAAAAACATCCCTCCATTGCGCTTTACAATACTGTGATAGAGAAATTTGGAAATAAGGGTGGGCTGCTTATTGCGGTGGAGCATCCTGTACCAGAATCCCTCCTCGCAATAGCAGAAGAGGTAAGAGATTCTGTTAAAAAAATAAAAAGTTTTACTAAAACAATTACATTGAAACAACCTGGGGGCTTCCTTGAGGAACACGCACTAATGCTCATAGACTCCTCTCTCATAGAAAGGGTTGCAAAGATGATTACTAGCCTTGATATGGACAGTTTCCTGCTCAAATATAACGATGATTTAGAGTCTGAATATATAGAGAAAGAAGAAAATCTGTCCGCTCAGGAACTAGAAGCCACTCAATCACTCCTTGCGTTGGAAGATTTTATTTATGGAACTCAAAAATATATTAGAACAGGAAAGCGTGATTATTTCGAACTTGGAACAAAAGAGCTACTTTTAGGTCCTCTATATTTTAAATCCTTGGATAATAAAATGGTGTTAATCTCTGTTCAACCTAGATGGGGAATATCAGACCTTGCTGCCTTTCCCCACATCATAGCAGGAGTGGATAGTATCAGAAATGTCATCAAAAAAATAGAAAAAGCTCATAATCATACAAAAATTATGGATACCGGTATGTACTCTATAATGCGAGATGAATATGTCACTGGAATGAGGGATATGAATGTTACCACGGTGGTCTCTTTTATTCTTGTTATAGCTCTATTTATTATCGGTTTCCGCATAATTCTCGCTCCCATTCTGGCTGGCATACCACTTCTGTTTGGTATTCTCTGGGATCTGGGATTGACCCAGATTCTATTTGGCCGGTTAAACATGATGACGGCAATGATGGCTGCCATTCTTATAGGTCTCGGAATCGATTACTCAATACATATACTTCAGGCGTCCACGGAGAAGGAAGGAATAGAAGGGGCTCTGCCAAAAGTGGGAAGGGGACTTGTCATAGGAGCCTTTACCACCGCATTAGCTTTTCTTTCTCTTTATTTCACATCCTTCGATGCTCTAAAAGAGCTAGGGGTCGTAGTGGGACTTGGATGTATAACTACTGTAAGTGCCACAATCTTTGTGCTTCCTGCACTCATAACACTTTTTGGCAAAAAGCTTCAGGGCAAAGACCTGAAAATCCCCACGTTTGGAAATATTGCTGGATTTGTTGCAAGAAGATGGTACATTCCCATTATGCTGGCCATTATTATAATCATTATTGCACCGTATGGAATTACCCATATGAAATCAGAAGCAAATCCTATAAAACTTGAGGCAAAAGGACTGGCATCAGTTGCAGCAAATGATACTCTAGTTAAGCGATTCGGAATGTCCACAGATTATCTCATGGCTCTGGCTCAGAGCTATGAAGAATCTGACTCATTAGCGACGATCCTCAAGAAAATTACAGGTGTTAGCTTTGTAGAGGGCATTCATCTTTACTGTCCACCTCAGAAGGAACAGAAATATAAAATGAAATATGTGAAAGAAATCCACCGTAAAGCTCGCAGGATGACATATCATGGAACAGATAGGAAACTTCTCCTTTCACAGATAGAGAGGTTAAAAAATAATATTCTGGAACTTAAAACCGTCGCCTATATCTCCGGCCTTGATAGAGTTTATGAAGTCTCAGAAAATATCATCAAGAAGGGTCTTCTGGATTCTCTTTATATGGCTATTAAAAACGCACCACAGGAAAAATTAAAACAAATAGGAAAAGAATTCTTTGAAGTCACAAAGCCACTTTTAATTTCGGCTTCGACTCCAGAATATATTGCCTTTGAGGATGTCCCCACCTCTGTCAAAGAGAAATTTGTATCCGAGGACGGTAAATCTTTCCTTCTTACCATATTCTCAAAGGGTGATATCTGGAATGATATTGGAAAAGGCACCTTTATCGATAGAGTGAGTGAGAAAGTTCCTGCAACGGGTATGGCCATGCTTATGAGGGTACTCTGGACCACAGGAGTGAGGGAGAGCAGGAAAGCGCTAATTCTTGTATTTACAACAATTCTGATATTGCTTCTTATTGATTTCAGAAGTATTCCAAAATCTCTTATCTCCTATGTTCCGGTCACCTTTGCTTTCTTCTCCACTCTCGTGGTTCTTGGACTCACAGGTGTATCCCTGAATTTCCTCAATGTTCTTGCATTCCCGCTAATTATAGGAATCGGAATCGACGATGCAGTCCATGTAATGCACAGATACATAAAAGAGGGCTCTATACCCGGCGTATATACTCTTATAGGAAGAGCAATATTTTACACAACTTTGACAACCGGCGCCGCCTTTGGTTCTCTTCTTCTAGGGAAATATCGAGGATATCCCTCCTTTGCCATAGTGATTCTTGTTGGCATTTCTCTTGCATTCCTGTATACCCTTTTCCTTCTGCCCCCACTTTTGAGGTTGGTGAGGCAAGAGTCGAGCGTGAAACACCATTAAGCAAGCAGCGATGTTAGCATACTAAAATAGTCTCCTTGACATCTCAAAAATGTATCCCTTATAATTAGACTGACGGTCGGTCGAAATGAGGAAAACTACTAAGAGAACTTTAAAAGAAGCCAGAAAAAGAAAGAATGAAATTCTTAAGATAGCCCTGGAACTCTTTTACAAAAATGGTTTTGAAAATACCTCAATTGAAGATATCGTGAGAAAAGCTGGAATAGCTCGTGGTACATTGTATTACCATTTTAATTCCAAAATGGAGATACTCGAAGAGATCGTGGAAGCAATGAGTAAATTTATAGTATCCCATTTAACCCCCATAATAGAAAGTAATCTTAATGCCCTTGAAAAATTGAATAAGGTTCTTGAGGAAAGCATCAGGGTAAAAATTGAAAAATTTAAAAAGGAAATTATCGTATATCTCAAGATTTATTATGATGATAAAAATATAATTTTTCGGCAAAAAATGAATGAGAAAAATCTGGAAATCAGTGCCTCTATTTTTTCAAAGATCATTCATCAGGGTGTGAAAGAGGGTATTTTTGATATTCAGTACCCCGAGTACACAGGGAGACTTATTGCAAGACTTTTAAGTAATTTTGGTGATGATGTAGCGAGGACAATTCTTAATTCTGATACAAAACAGAACTGTATTGAAAAAATCTATGAGTTAAAAAAAATCTATCTGGTCTCAATAGAAAGAATCCTGGGCTTACCAGAAGGTTCTTTAGGATTAAAAGGCTATCCGGAAATGATTAAGGAGGTCATTGAAACATACTTTAATCAGAGGAGGGATGATGATTGTAATTGAACTTAAAGATATAGAAAAAATTTATGTATCCGGAAAATATAGAGTTAAAGCTTTGCGAGGCATAGACCTCCAAATAAGTAAAGGAGAATTTACTGCCGTTGTAGGTCCTTCGGGCTCGGGAAAAACAACCCTGCTCAATATAATGGGGTGTATTGACCTACCAACCCGGGGATCTGTAAAACTTCATGGTGAAGAATTGCAAACTAAGAAATCCAGAGAACTGGCTCTTTTAAGAAGGCATTACTTCGGTTTTATTTTCCAGAGCTTCAATCTAATTCCTGTACTCACGGTGTATGAGAATGTTGAACTTGCCTTAAAACTTCGATACAAAAACCTTTCAAAAAAAGAAAGAGAGAAAAAGATACTTTCCATATTGCAAGCAGTTGGACTTTCTGATAAGAGAGATATGAAACCCTTGGAACTTTCCGGTGGAGAGCAACAGAGAGTCTCAATTGCAAGGGCTCTAGTTAAAGATCCAGAATTTGTTCTTGCAGATGAGCCCACCGCAAACCTTGACAGTGAAACAGGAAAAAGTATTGTTGAACTCATGAGGAAGCTCAATGCCGAAAAGGGTGTTACCTTCGTTTTCTCTACCCATGACCCGTTGATAGTAGAGCATGCAAAGAGAATTATCAAACTAAGAGATGGTAAAATAGTAGGAGAATGATATGTGGAAGCTCGCCTTCAAAAATCTATTAAGGGATAAACGTAGAACTCTACTTACCTTTGGGATACTGACAGTGGCAATTACTTATTACATTGTAATAACTGGAATGCTTGGAGGATTCGAAGAGGAATCTATCAGGAACTTTATAGCATTGCAATCTTCTCATATGGTTATTCGTTCAGAAGATTTTAATGAGGAGACCCTGGAGGGTTACATAGAGAACCCTTGGAATATAGAAAACAAATTAGAGAAATATCCTTTCGTAAAAGCCTATACAGAACGTTTAAAGATAGTTGGATTTCTTGATAATGGAATTGATCAATACCCTGTTGTTATTGTTGGAATAGATCCTAAGAGAGACACAACTATTTTTAAGACTTTTGAATATGCCAAGACCCCACTTAATGAAGGGATCTGGATAGGTGCTTCCATTAAGAAACATTTTAATGTTGAAAAAGGGGATTATTTATTTCTCAACATGAAAGGGAAAAATGGAGTCATTGTATCCAGAGAACTTGAGATAAAAGGTATACTGAAAACCCCGGACTTTGAAATCAATAACTCTCACGTCTACATTGATATTAATTTTTTGAGGGGTATGGGTAATTTCAAAGGTGAGGCCACCGAGATAAATATTCTCACTGATAATTTTAACAAGGCTGAGATTTACAAAAATAAGCTAATCTCCGCTTTCAAAAAATTGAAAATTGGGTCATGGATGGAAGAGGGGGCAGATTTCCTTGCCATAAGTAGAACAAAGAATGCGGCTCAGGGTGTACTTCTCTTTTTCATAATACTTATTGGTATCATTGGTACAGCAAATACTTTACTTATATCTGTATTTGAAAAAACAAGGGAAATCGGCACTCTAAAAGCAATAGGTATGACTGATGGAGAGGTTATGAAATTGTTCTTAAGCGAGGGATTTTTAATCGGTGTAGCAGGTTCTCTTTCGGGGGTTATAATAGGAGTTCTTATAAACTGGCATCTTGTCTTACACGGTATTGACTGGTCACCATTCATGAAAGATATGGATATAGGATATAAGGTTATGGGGATTGTGAAAAACACATGGAACATAAAAAGCATTATTTTTGCACTATTTCTTGGACCATTAACAACAACCTTTGCTAGCTATTTTCCTTCAAAACGCGCAATGAAAATGACACCAGCAGAGTGCTTGAGGTGGGTATGATGAAGATGGCATTAAAAAACATGTTAAGGAATAAAAGAAGAAGTCTTTTAACTATACTGTCACTTTTTGTGGCAAGCTTTGTAGTGGTTGCCCTCTACAGCTATGTTCAAGGGTTCTTAAAAGGCACCAAAGAAGTCCTTATAAATCTGGAAACAGGACATATAACCATAGCGCGAACCGAATACCTGCGAAAAAGAGTTTTTCTACCTGTAGATGAACTCATAGAGGAGCCCTCTCCCATAATCCATAACCTCCTAAAATTCAAGGAGGTAAAACTTGTTGCACCAAGAATTAAATTTATTGCATTAATCTCAAAAGGCAATACAACAAAACCTGCTTATATAATGGCCATTGACCCAGTAAAAGAGAAAAGTACTCTGGATATAAGAAATAGGCTTATAAAAGGTTCCGAGAATCTTGAATCTGGCTTCATTATAGGTAGAGACCTTGCAAATTCTTTAAAAATAAATCCGGGAGATACCCTGATCCTATTCTCCCGCACAACTCTTGGTGGTTTGAATGGTATTAAGCTCCCGGTTTCAGGTATAGCAAACTTCGGCATGAGCAAGTTAAATAGGAGCTTTGTTATTATGTCTTTAAAACACGCGAGAAAATTGTTGAAAACGAATGAAGGTGTATCAGAAATTCTGCTATTTCTCCAAAGCGAAAAGCAGATTCATCAGTTGAAAGCTAAACTAAACCTTCCTCCGGGCACAGATGCAAAATCTTACATGGAGCTTTTGGGCGCATTCGGGATATATTTTAAATTAGCCGGTGCATTCTACGGTTTTATTTACATCCTTATAATAGGGCTCGCAACTTTTGCTATAATTAATACAATGACGGTTGCGGTTTTTGAAAGATTAAGAGAAATTGGCACCCTTAAGGCAATAGGAATGACGGATAATGAAGTGTTCATGCTGTTTGGTATGGAAGGGACAATGCTTGGTGCTTTAGGTGGTTTCTTTGGGTCCCTTTTGGGACTTATCTTCGCATATGGACTTTCAATAAAAGGTATAAATTTCGAATCCATACTTAAAAATACCGCTTTCCCCATGCCTTATGTAATCAGACCCGAGGTAAACTTTAAAGTGTTTCTTTTCGCCTTCATTCTTACTCTCATAATATCAGCATTATCTAGTGTATTTCCCGCACTCTATGCAAGAAAACTTACCCCTCAAGAAGCATTGAGACAGGTTTAAAGGAGGGAATTATGATAAAGATAATATTTTTAGCATTACTTTTACAGCAAGTGAGGCCCGATTTTATACTCAAAAAGTTAAGGGAAAACACGAAAATTGAATCTATCAAATTTGAAGCCACAATGGAGATAAAGAAGGGCAAGAGAAGGCTCCTCAAAGAATTTTATGGATATGGTAAAGGAAACAATTTTCTTATTGTCTTCACTAATCCGGAAGATAGAGATGTTAAATACCTTAAACTTGAAAAGGACCTATATATTTATCTTCCGGACATTGACGATGTGGTGAGAATCTCAGGAGATATGCTGAAACAATCTCTCATGGGAAGTGACCTATCATATGAGGATCTAATGGAGGATGACCCCTTTAGCTATTACCATGCAAAAATAATCAAAGATACAGTTCTTGAAGGACACAAAGTATACATACTGGAACTTGTAGATACCACAGGAAATGCACCGTATTACCGTGTAAAGCTTTTTGTAGATAAAGAGAAATACATATCCTGGAAGGAGGAACTCTTTACAAGAAGTGGAAGAAAAATTAAAGAAACAGAAACTCTTACAGTTTCCAGATTCGGTGAACGTTATTATATTACTGATTTTATAATGCGGGATCTAAGAATGAGGGACTCTTCCACAAGAATTACATTTAAAAAGCTACAGTTTGACATAGAAATTCCAGAAAGCTTCTTTTCTAAAGAAACGCTTTACAAATGATAATCATCCTCCTTTTCACTGCTTTTCATTTCACCTTTACCTTTGATTCTTTTGTAACTTTTAGGCACGGTGACGATGAAGCTGGAATTTATGCAAGCCCAATTTTGAACATGAAAGCTCGATTCAATAACGTGAGGTTGTATAGTACTGGTGGATATACTTACTATAACTACAAAGAACAAGAAGAGAAAAAATGGAAGCTCTTTCAGTTTTACGGAAAACTGTATTTTAAAAGGTTTGAATTAAAAGGCGGAAAATTAGTCTACTTACCAGGTTTCCCAAGTCTTTTTAATCCACTTTCAAGAAAAAATATGTTTAATACTATTGCTACCCATCTTGAAGGAGATTGGGGTGGATTTTTAAGGTATTCATCTTCTAATTTTACCTCAAATATTTTCATATACAGAAATAAAAATAACTGGAATGAAGAAGCCGAAATTCAGCTTGATTACGGCAGGTTTTTAGTCGGTCTATATGGTAGAAATGAGAAGGAACTTAAAAAAGGTATATTCGGCGCTTACATAGGTCCATGGACTGTAAGATTAAGCTTCTTCAGGGAAGATGATAATAACACACTACATGGTATGGTTGAGAAGAATATAGTAGGTACAATTGCGAGTTTACATTTTCTTCACGCCAATCATAAGTTTCTGATTCATCTTCCAGGTGGAATTTTTCAATCGGACTTCATCACAGCCGTTGAGTTCACATTTCCCCAGAAGGTTTTTGAGATACCTTATGTCCTCCTTATTTATGATGTGACAAATAAAAACACAATTATGCTATATGATATTAAAATCATCCTTCGAGATTATCTTAAAATTGAAGCTGGTGCGACTTTATATACCAAACCCCAACCCTCCGGAACAGCATATATAGGCTTAGAACTGTTGTGGGGTTTCTAATTCAACGCTTTGGAATCAAACATAAAAATCTTAAAGCTCCATTTCCTGTATTTTTAAACTGATGCTTTACATCTGGAGGAACAGCTATAACATATCCTTCTTTCATTTTGTGCTCTTTATCCTCTATTACCACAATCCCCTCTCCTTCGAGAATAAAAACCTCGTGTTCGTAAGGATGTGAATGGTATGGTGTATAACCACCAGGTTGAACTGTAAACATTCTCATATAGAAATTTGGTGCATCATCCTCTACCGAAATCAACCATCTTATTGAAACATCCTTAACACCTTCCATTTCTACGGGTTTTTCCACAATTTCTGTATAATGAACCGCTTTCGCCTTCATTTTAGCCTCCTTTTGGTAAATTTTAGATTCTTGAAGACGAAATTTCAAGGAAAGAGTGATGCTTGACAAAACATGATTAAAGTGTCATAATTTTATGTGAAAATTATAACTTGCACAAGGAGGGATGATGAAGAACATCTCCAGATGGCTGTATACAGCCATTATTATGTCTATCCTCTGGGTAATTTTCACTGGTAAATTAGATTCAGAGGAACTCATTGCCGGGGTCGTAATTTCTCTTGTACTGGCACTCTTCACATACCGCTACTTTACTGAAAAGGGGCTTTTGAACCTTACTCCCAAAAAAATATTCTGCGGAATTATTTACTTTCCTTATCTCTTCTGGGAGATGATAAAGGCAAACCTCGATGTTGCGTATAGAGTAATTCACCCAAAACTACCTATTAAACCCGGCATTGTAAAGGTCAAAACCAATATGAAAAGCGACCTTGGTAAGCTCCTCGTTGCCAATTCCATTACACTTACCCCAGGAACCTTCACTCTGGATATTAAGGATGATACCCTGTATATCCACTGGATAAATGTACAAACAACCGATACAGAAGAAGCATCAAAAGCCATATCAGGGAGGTTTGAAAGATGTCTCAAGCGGTTTCTGGATTGATGTGGTATATCTATGCAGGCTTTATTCTTCTGGGCCTGTTTCTGCTTTTCCTCCGGTTTATTCTTGGTCCTACCTCCTCTGACAGAGTTGTCTCAGTCGATGCCATGACTACAGTAACAACAGCACTTCTTGTTCTTCTATCTCTCTTTTTCAAAAGGGGAATATACCTGGATGTTGCTCTTGTATACGCAGTTCTTGCCTTTATAACAGTACTTGCCATTGCAAGGTATTTTGAAGGAGGACTCTGATGTGGAATGTGATTCTCGGTGAAATATTGATTTTAATCGGAGTTATCTTTTTGTTTCTGGGTTCCCTCGGAGTCTTCAGAATGCCCGATGTTTACAACAGACTGCAGGCAGGAACAAAATGCACAACACTCGGAGCTTTCTCCACCATAGTGGGTGTGGGCATAATAGAACCCTCCTGGTTCCTCAAGTCACTCGTTATTGCATTCTTCTTGCTTCTCACAAACCCCGTCGCAGCCCATGCCATAGGGAGAGCAAGCTACAAAATGGGGGTTAAATTAACAGAAAAAAGTGTTGTTGATCAATACAGGGAGGAAAAAGATGAGTAGTATAATTATCATATTTGTTTCCATCTTGGTCCTCTTCATGCTCGGTGCTACCATAGTAGCTTGGGTCACAAAAGATCTTCTTATAGCGGTACTCTCTTCAGGTGCCATCAGTCTGATAGCATCTATCCTTTATTTAATCCTTCAAGCACCAGATGTAGCTATCACCGAAGCTGCAATTGGAGCAGGACTCACAACAGGTATTTTCGTTTATGTTTTGAAGAAAACAGAGAGGTTTGAAAAATGATAAAAAAAGTATTGATTATTCTTCTATTTGTACTGCTAGGACTGTCCCTTTACAGTGTGGTTAAATACAATACTTTCGGCAAGGACAAAACAGTTGTTGCAAGACATTATATAGATTACGGAATGAAGGAGACGGGTTCCCAGAATATTGTCACTGCAGTGGTGGTTCTTTACAGGGGTTTTGATACGCTCGGAGAAGTAACTGTACTTTTCCTTGCTGCCACAGCTCTTGGAGCCCTGCTTCACGGATTGAGATTTAAATCGAAAGAAAAAGAACCCTCTTCTCTAATTGTCAGCACAGCAGCAAGATATATCTTTCCACTTATCATTCTTTTTGGCACATATGTATTTGTTCACGGACATCTAACACCTGGAGGTGGTTTTCCCGGAGGGGTGATTATAGCATCTGCCTTTCTCCTCTTATTCTTAGCCTATACACAAAAGGAAGTTTCTGAAAAAACCCTTTCTCTCACCGAAGGAACAGCAGGTATACTCTATGTTATTACAGGGCTGTTAGGACTTGTAATGCTAAACAGTTTCCTTGCTAACTTCCTCCCTAAAGGTATACCCGGCAAGTTGCTGAGCGCTGGAATTATTCCCCTTATCTATATTTTAATTGGATTCAAAGTGGGAGCCGAGATGACCGGTGTTCTTAGAAATCTTAAGGAGGAAGAGAAATGAATGGCGGAGCAATGTTTTATGGTGCTGCCATTGCTTTAATTATTGGCGGAATCATGATCGCAGCAACCAAAAGGAATCTCATCAAGATTATAATTGGATTGAATATTATGGAGACAGGGGTGAATCTTCTTCTCATAACCACAGGGTATATAAGTGGTGGAACTGCACCTATTATGAACAAAACTTGGACAAAAGTGGTTGATCCTATACCTCAGGCTCTTGTTCTCACAGCCATAGTTATAGGTATTGCTGTCACTGCAATGGCTCTTTCTATAGTAGTAAGAATATATGAAAAAAATAATTCCTTAGATATTAGAAAAATAAAGGAGATGAGATGGTGAATCCGATACTGATTATTGCAATATCACTTTTCGGTGCTTTTTTCATAGCACTTATCTCTCCTTTCGTAAAACGTACAGGAAAAATAATTGCCTTTTTAACCATTGGTTTCGATCTATACATCGGTGCTACTCTAGCACTCAAATCTCTTAGAACACCAGTAATTGCCTATACTGCGGGATTTAAACCTCCCTTTTCTATCAATCTGGTTGTGGAACCATTCTCCGCTGTATTTCTTCTAATTGTACTAACAATTAGCTTCCTGATTTCATTATATTATCTTGCTCACCCCGGTGAGGAACCTGAAGACAAATTTTTCACTCTCCTCATTCTAAATATAACGGGTGCATCCGGAATTATTATGACTGGAGATCTTTTCAATCTGTTTGTATTTTTTGAGATTACTGCCATCTCATCATACGCACTGGTCTCCATAAGGAAACAGAAAGCATCGCTGGAAGGGGGTATAAAATATCTAATAATTAGCTCCATAGGTTCCTCTCTTTTTCTCGTGGCAATCGCGCTTCTTTATGGACAGACAGGTACCTTAAATATAGCAGATATCGCCGCAAAGCTGCCTTTTATAAATAAAAGTGTTGCACTTGTTGCCTTCCTTCTGATTCTTGTAGCTTTCTTTGTGGAATCTGAAATTTTTCCATTCAATGGCTGGGCCCCGGATGCATACCAGGGCGCTGGAGAGGGAATTTCTGCACTTCTTGCAGGAGTTATTTCAAAAGCCGGCCTCTACGCTTTAATAAGGCTTACCTTTACCCTGTTGGATTTACCATTAAGAAGCAAGCTATTAATCGTTTTTGGAATTATGACGTTTCTGATTGCAGAATTATCAGCTCTGAAGCAGAAGCGGGTTAAAAGAATGTTAGCATATTCTTCCATAGGTCAGATGGGACTTGTTGTGGCAATTTTTGGGATAGGCACAATTCCTGCCTTAAAAGCAGCTATATTTCAGGGTGTAAATCATGCAGTGTCAAAGGTTGCTCTCTTTTTACTGGTGGGAATGGTGATCAAAAATCTCGGGATTTATGAACTGGATGATTACAAAGGGCTGGGAAGGGAAAACCCTCTGCTTGGTCTCCTGTTTTCTCTGGCTATTCTTAACCTTTTAGGATTTCCTTTATTTGCAGGATTCTGGAGCAAGTTATCTATTCTTTTATCCACCGGGAAACAAGGGCTTTATCTCTTACTCTCTCTGATTTTGACGGGTGCAATAGTCGAAGTTTATTACTATGTAAGATTTATGAAAATCCTCTACGAAAGAAATGAAGAAGCTTCTCATCTTGAAATCCATCTTCTTGAAGCAATACCCATCATTGCTATGGCTGCATTCATAATTATTATCGGTGTAAACCCGGGATTAATTACTCCTCTCTTTGAAAAAGCATCTGAAGCGATATTTATGAAGTTTTCATACATAAATCTGGTAATTGGAGGTTGACCATGACCCTTTTCTATATTTTGCTAATTTTATTTGTTGGTGGGATTCTCACTTACCTCGGCGCCAAGATTTCGAAACACCTCGGACATGCGATTGCCTTCACCAGTTCAGCACTTTCCCTTTATTTCCACTCTATCTTATATGGAAAGTTATATGGTTTCACCATAGATATAGGGTTATTCAAACTCCACGCTGTGGCCTTTTCTCCCCTGTCCTGGCTTATCGGGGAGATAGTGGTGGTGATAGGCTTCCTTTCCATTCTTGCTTCATTCAAGGAAAAACACAGTGATTTCTATTACCTATCTGTACAGTTCCTGCTTGCCGGAATGCTTCTCTTTGTAAATGCATACGATTCCATAACACTTTTCCTCTCCTTCGAGCTTGTTACCTTATTTTCATTCTTTGGTATCTGGGATGGCAGGAAGGAAAGTGCCGTTAAGTATCTCATATGGAATCTATTGGGTGCATATTTTATAGTAGCAGCAATAGCGATATTGTACAGATTTACAGGCAGCTATTTCATGAATGAGGTCCACTATCTTAGTGAAGCACAGAAGTTAGTACTATTTCTTCTACTCTTTGCTGGATTTGCGGTAAAATCCGCTCTGATGCCGTTCCATGTTTGGGTTAAGGATGCTTATAGAGATAGTCCTCATTCCTTCACTGCGCTTTTATCCGGCGCTGTTTCCAAGATAGGAATTTTCGGCTACTTCCTCATAATGTTTTACACTTTTGCGAAATTCTTTATAGGGGCAAAGTACCTGCAGCTCACTCTTGCGTGGCTCGGAGGTATTACTGCCCTTTTTGCAGGAATATATGCCACAACAAAGGATGATTCAAAGGAACTTCTCGCTTATTCCAGTATAAGCCAGCTCGGGTATGTTGTGGCGGGTATCGCTCTTGCAACCCCCTTATCCATATCAGCTGGAGCTTTTCAATTTGTTGGCCACGCAATCTTTGAAACCCTCCTCTTCTTTACCATTGCATCTGTTGCCTACAGAACAGGCACAACCAGAATGACGGAACTGGGAGGATTGATCAAAAAGATGCCCGTTTCTTTCATAGGTCTTCTTTTCGGGATCATTGCATTATCCGGTATTCCACCTACAGTGGGTTTCCCTGGCAAGTGGATGTTATACGAAAGTTTTATAATAGAGGGTAGAATACTCCTTGCGGCAGTCATTTTTACCGCATCAATAACCGCATTTCTGTATTCCTTCAGACTTGTGTACTCTATATTTCTTGGTCCACTACCCTCTAAATATGAAGATGTAAAAGAGGCACCTTTTAACTTCATCTTCCCGATTATAGTTCTCTTAATTCCTTTGCTCCTCTTTGGTGTGCAGCCTGGAATAGTACTCTATTATATCGATAGATTCCTCTCCATATTTGGAATCGGCAAGATAGAACATAGCTACTCATACATTGTCACCTCACTGGGCAAATTTAATGCACTTTATGTGGGAATTGTATTTGCTGCAGCCTTTGTCTTTGCTTTCATAGTTTATCTTCTTGGCGGCAGAACCAGGAAAGTGCATCAATTCGATAATTTCACAGCCGGTGAGGTTGTGGACGAAACTTATAAACTCCACTATGTAGATGACTTCTACCTCTTTCTGGAAAGAGAACTAAAAGGCTTTCTTAAATTACGAATAGAGTCCTTATATGACTGGCTTTCTAAATTTGTTGATGGGTTGGGAGATGCTGCAAGGAGAGTGTACAGTGGTAGTCACGGCGACTATATAGCTTACCTGGGGTTTACTCTTCTCCTCTTAATCTTGATCTATGGAGGTAAACTATGGTTCTGAAAATTATTGAATACCTGGGAATAGTTTTTGGAGTAATTATTCTTGGACTCCTATATGGAGGTATTGCACGTAAAGTTATAGCAAGGATTCATAGAAGATATGGTCCCCCCTTCTATCAGAATATTCTGGACGTTCTCAAGCTGTTTGCCAAGAGTAACGAAGCAAGTCACGGGGTAATGTTCAATCTGGGGCCCGTAATTGCCTTTACCGGGGTTCTTGTAAGCCTATTTTTCATTCCTCTCGGGAGTTTCAGACCCCTCTTCTCTTTTGAAGGCGATATTTTCGTGGTATTTTATCTTCTTGTAGTTGCTCCATTAGGAATGGCTTTGGGAGCAGGCGAGGGGGCAAATCCCAACGCAACCATAGGTATAGCAAGAGGATTAACCCTCATGCTGGGGTATGAGTTGGTATTCTTCCTTTCGGTTCTTGCTCCGATGATACATTACAGAACCGCATCCATAGCGACTCTTGTTACTGTACAATCTGCCTTTCCTCATTGGAATGTCTTCCCATTCTTTATATCTGCTTTTGCAGGACTTATAGCCCTCCATGGTATGATGGGTGAAAAACCCTTCGATCAGGTGATTGCTCCCCATGAAATTGCGTCAGGACCAATGGTGGAATACAGTGGAAAATTCCTTGGATTGCTCCAGCTCTATCATGCTGTAGGTATCATTGTTGAGACCGGCCTTGTTGTGGATATATTCTTTGGTGGAGGTAACTGGTTGACATTCATATTGAAAACATTTTTTCTCTTCATCGCTCTGGTGATTATTAATGCAGTTATGCCGAGATTTAGAATTGGGCAGGCTGTTAAATTTTACTGGAAATACCCGCTTGTCATAAGCCTTATAGGCTTACTCATTGTTACAATCTGGAGGTGAGAAAAATGGGACTTTTTAAATTTGCTCAATCAAGATCTTTATGGATGATGCACTTCTGCACCGGCTGTGGTGCGGTGGAAATGCCTCCTACAATGACATCGAGATTTGATATGGAAAGATTTGGTATAGCCCCAATGGCAACTCCGCGTCAGGCGGATATTCTATTGATCACAGGCTATCTTACTGTAAAAACTTTAAAGAGAGTAATTAGAAGTTACGAACAGATGCCGGATCCAAAATATGTGATAGGATTTGGTTCGTGTACTCTGAACGGCGGTATGTATTGGGATTCTTACAACACAATAAAACGACTTGACCTCTATCTCCCAGTGGATATCTATATCAACGGCTGCATGCCAAGGCCAGAAGCGATCATTGAAGCCTTTGTAAAACTCAGAGAAATAATTGCCAAGGGTGAGGCCAATGGATGGAAAAAGTACAAAGAGAACATCAAGTGGTATAAAGAAAATCAGGCCAAGGTCTTTGATGTGAAGAAATGGAGTGTGATAAAATGGGAATAGAAGGGAAGATTGTTGAGGATATAGTCAAGAGATTTGGAGACAAAGTCAGGGCTGAGGTTCAAAGAGAACGTAGGGTGAAATTTTACACAGACCCTATCAATATCAAACCTTTGCTCTACTATCTAAAGGAGAAAGGCTTCATCCACCTCTCTTCTATCTCTTGTGTGGATTGGATCAAGGAAAATCAATTTGAGCTTGTTTACCATTTGTGGTCGTACGAGGATAAAGTTCATCTTATGGTAAAAACAAGAATCTCAAGAGAAAATCCGGAAATGGAAACAATGATTCCAGTTTTTCCCGTGGCAGAAACATATGAGAGGGAAATTTACGAAATGTTCGGTGTAAACTTCCCCGACAACCCCAACTTAAAACCTCTATTTCTGGAAGACTGGGACGGCCCACCTCCAATGAGAAAGGATTTTGACACCAGGGCATATGTCAGAGAGAAATATAGCATGATTGATTTAACCGAAATTTTGAGACAAGGAATGGATAAAATTAAAGGAGTTAGAGATGAAGACGAGATACTTTGAATACTTTATAGGACCCCAGCATCCTGGTGTAACTGGTAATATGAGCTATCATCTCTGGGCTCGGGGGGACGAGATTGTGAAAATGGAGCCTTCTGTAGGTTATTTGCACAGAGGATTCGAAAAACTCATGGAACAGAGGGAATGGATCAAGAATGTTCCCATGGTTCCAAGAATATGTGTTCCAGAACCTGATGTGAATGAAATTCTGTATGCCATGGGAGTCGAAGAACTGGCAGGGATAACACCACCAGAGAGAGCGCAATACATAAGAGTTCTTGTGCTTGAGATGGCCAGAATGGCTGCTTACCTCTTTTATTTTGGTGGAGTTGCGGGAGCTCTTGGTCTTTATACCATACCCCAGTGGACAATAGGTGACAGGGATTATATTCTGGATAGATTTGAAGAACTTACAGGCGGTAGAATCTATCATATTTACATCCAGCCAGGTGGAGTGAGAAGAGATATACCGGAGGGATTTAGAGAGAGAGTTTTAAAACTTATGGATTACCTGGAAAGAAGACTCAAAGACTATGATAGATTAATGTTCTACAATGCAGTGGTTGAGAAAAGAACAAAAGGGGTGGGTGTCATAGAAAAGGAATACGCTCTTCAAATGGGAGTTACAGGACCCAATCTGAGGGCTTCAGGTTATCCAGCAGATGTACGAAAAGATGACCCTTATCTCGTATATGATAGACTTGAGTTTGATGTACCTATTACCGGCGATGGTGATATCTATTCAAGAATGCTACAAAGGAGACTAGAATTTGAAGAAAGTATCAAAATAGTGAGACAGGTTCTTGAGTCCATACCTGAGGGACCAATAATGGTGAAACTCCCTCACCCGCTTGAATGGAAAGTCCCTCAAGGAGATG
>Ga0190304_1000162_pt1 | contig 31041 bp, 38 predicted proteins | sample 48700712_MG_FD_161670 | JGI IMG/M metagenome (GOLD analysis project Ga0190304, IMG submission 161670) | Hydrothermal vent sediment bacterial communities from Southern Trench, Guaymas Basin, Mexico - 4870-07-1--2_MG | ecosystem: Environmental > Aquatic > Marine > Hydrothermal vents > Sediment ...
TGGGGTCAGACCCCATTATCCACATGATCAATATAATCTTGTAAAATAATACTTGCGGCAATGGAGTGATTTTCTTTTCCTAAAGACAAATTATTTGCCATTTTACTTGTAAATCTCTCGTCAAAAATAACAATTGGAAAATCAAATTCTTTTTTACATTGTTCAACAAACTTTTCTGTTTTCTTTGTTTGTTCGCTACTCCCACCAGATAAACTAAGGGGATATCCAATCACAATCTTTCTTATTTTTTCTTTTAAAACGATTTCTTGCAGATCCCTAAACAATAGAGCAATATCCTCTCCTTGTATTGTTTTGTATGGAGTAGCTATTTTTATTTGCGGAGAAGCTATAGCTAGCCCAATATGCTTGGAACCGTAATCAATTGATAATAACATATTTTAATTAAATCTTGTCAAAACTTCAGCGCCCCTTTTGGTAACTAAAATCATATGTTCAAAATGAGCAGATAAACTGTTATCTCTAGTAACGATTGTCCAGCCATCCCTGAGTACTTTGACCCTGAAGTCTCCAGCATTAAACATTGGTTCAAAGCATAAAGTCATCCCCTTTTCTAGAACTATTCCAGTATTAGGGCGACCATAATTTAGAATTACAGGAGGTTCATGCAAGTCTTTTCCTATCCCATGGCCAGTTAAGTCTCGCACTACAGAAAAATTATTTTCTTCAGCACAGGATTGAATTGCTGAGGAAACATTGCCTAAACGAACTCCCTGTTTAATTGTTTGAATTGCTACATTAAGTCCTCTTTTTGTTACTTTAATCAATTCTTCTGCCTGAGATGAAATTTTACCTACAGGGACAGTTATCGCCATATCAGAAAAATAACCATTATATATTAAACCGCAGTCTAGCCCTATAATATCGCCTTCTTTTAATATCTTGTCTCTCGAAGGAATGCCATGGACAACCTCTTCGTTAACTGAAGTGCAAAGAGTCGCTGGATATCTATTTTTACCCTCTCCATAACCCTTAAATGCTGGCTTTGCTCCAGAACTTATAATTAGTTTTTCTGCCAAATCGTCCAAACTTAAAGTAGATATCCCAGGACGCACGTAAGAAGCTACTTGCGATACTACTTTACTCAACAATTGTCCGGCCTGACGCATAATCTCAATCTCTTTGTCTGTTTTAATAATGACGCCCGTATTCATAAAATTAATTTAATATTGTTAAAAACATTTTTTATTGATTGCTCTCCATTAATCTTAATTAATTTTTCTTTTTGACGATAATATTCAGCCACAGGCAATGTTCTTTCTTTATACAATAATAATCTTTGTTTAATACCTTCTGGAGTATCATCTTTGCGACGAATAATATCCCCTCCACATTTAGGACACTTTTGTAATTTATTTACATCATCTTTCTCAATAACAAAAATCTTGCCACATTTACTACAAATATAACGTTTACTTAATCTATTAACTGTCTCTTCTTCTGAAATTTGGATAAAAAAAACATGAGTGATATATCTCCCATTTTCTTTTAAGATGTTTTCTAATGGTTTAATCTGAGCGATAGTTCTTGGGATACCGTCAAATACAATACCTTTATTTTTAGAAACTGCTTCCACCTTATCCTTAATAATTTCCGTAATTATGGATAATGGAGCTAATTTGCCTGAATTAATAATTTGGGCAACTTTTCCCCCTAATTCTGTAGTTTGCTTTTTGATTTTACGCAAAGCATCCCCTACCTCTATATGCTCTAGCTCAAATTCGTCTGCTAAAAGTTTAGCTTGTGTTCCTTTGCCAGAACCTTGAGGCCCTAATAAAATAATATTTAAAAGTTTTTTAGCCATTTTCTACTCCCTAATATTATAAAATCCTATACAAAACAATCTTTATAGTCCTTCATATTCGTGCATAGAAATTTGGGCTTGGATTTGTTTCACAACCTCTAAAACTACGCTAACAACAATTAAAATTGAAGCTCCTCCAATTGTAAAAGTAGAAATCCTAAAGACATTTTGAGTGATAATTGGCAAAATGGCTATTAAACCAAGAGAAAGCGCTCCCGCTAACATAATTCTGTTGCTAACCTTAGATAAAAATTGTGAGGTAGGAACTCCGGGTCTAATCCCAGGAATAAATCCTCCTTGTTTTTGCAATTGTTCAGCAATTTGTTTTGGATGAAAAATAATACTGGTATAGAAATATGTAAAAGCAACTACCAAGATAAAATATGACAAGCCGTAAAATAATTGATTCTGCATTAAACCAATCAAAAATTGACCAAGATTCAAAAGGAACGTAGAACTTGACCTTATCATAAACTGTCCGATTAAAGAAGGAAATAAAACAATAGAAATAGCAAAAATAATAGGAATCATCCCTGCTTGATTAACGCGCATTGGCAAATATGTATCAGTTCCTCCATACATACGATGCCCTCTAATACGACGTGCGTATGTTACTGGAATATTTCTTTGACCCTCTGTTAACCAAACTACTCCCGCCACTGTAATTAATGCTAAAATTGCTAAAATCAGCCAATTAGTAATTTGAGAAACATCAAAAACAGCAATAGATTGTTGCAAAGAGGCGGGTAATCTTTCTACAATACCAGCAAAAATTAGAAGAGAAATACCATTGCCTATTTTCTTTTCAGTAATCAATTCTCCCAACCACATTAAAAACATAGTTCCTGCTAACATTACAATCAAAATATTAGCAATATTGAAAAAAGAAAGATCTTCAAGAACGGTTTGCCCTGATTGCCTTAACAATATTAGCATTCCATAAGACTGAACAAGAGCTAATGGAACGGTTAAAAAACGAGAGTATTGATTTATTTTCTGCCTACCAGCTGAGCCCTCTTTACTTAATTCTTCTAATTTAGGAACTATCATAGTTAATAACTGCATAATAATGGAAGCAGTAATATATGGAGAAATACCCATAGCCACAATAGAGAAATTAGACATAGCTCCTCCAGAAAGAATATTTAACATCCCCAACATTTCATTGCGAGCAAAAAAATCTTTCAAATTAGCTAGATTTATTCCCGGCAAAGGAATATGAGCGGCAATTCGAAAGATTATTAACATAGCGAGAACAAACAAAATTTTGTTTCTCAGGTCTTTAATCTGCCATATTTGTCTAATTTTATTTAAGAGTCGCATACTTAAAAATTAAAGTATTATTATCTTCCCCTTAGCTTTTTCGATTTCTTCTTTAGCTTTTGCCGAAAAGGCATAAGCACTGATAGTTAATTTTTTATCTAAACCAGTTCTTTTGGATGAACTAGGAGAAGACAAGACCTTCACACCATTTTTATAGTTTCCCAACAAACCAACCTTAACCATATCTTTGGGAGTAACTATATCACCATCTTTAAATTTACTTCCTATATCTTTCAAATTAACAATAGCCATCTTAGAGGATGAACTTTTTAGTTTAGAAAATTTAGGCAAAGACTTAATAGCCTTTTTTAGCCCCCTCAACTTAAGCCCTGATTTACCGCCAGACCTTGACCTCTGTCCCTTTTGCCCACGGCAAGAATATGTGCCATGACCAGAAGAATTCCCTCTACCTATTCGTTTTTTGGAAGCTCTAGACTTTGGTTTTGGAGAAATATTATTTAATGAAAGAGTCATATTTTTTCTTTTTTATCAGTAGTGGCTATTAATATATTCAAAGCCTTCATAGTAGCCTTTACATTATTAATCTTATTATTAGACCCTAAAATCTTAGTGGTCAAGTTTTTAAATCCAACTAAAGAAAGAACAATTCTTACGACCCCACCAGAAACTAGACCATGTCCTTTTTTAGCTGGCCTTAAAAGAACGTTAGCTGCTTTAAACTTAGCCCTGACTTCATGTGGAATTGTTCCTGTAGACACATCAATTTTCAATAAATTCTTCTTAGCTTGACGTACAGATTTTTCAACAGCAATTGAAACATCAGTCCCCTTAGCTACACCAAAGCCAACCCTTCCTTTATAGTCTCCAATTACCATACAGGCACGGAATCGTAAACGTTTTCCACCTTTCACTACTCTAGTTACCCTAGCTAAATCAACAAGTTTTTGCTCAAACTCTGGTTTAACTCTAGGACCTCTCATCCCACCTCTATTTGTTCTTTTTGGCTTAGGCATAAATAAAATTAAATTATTTTAAAATTGAAGACCTCCCTCTCTCGCGCCTTCTGCAACTGCTTTTACTTGACCATGATATTTATATCCACTACGATCAAAAAGTATGCTTTTAATATCCTGAGCTAAAGCTTTTTTGGCCATTTCCTGCCCGATTTTATAAGCATCTTTGACGTTAGATTTCCCAGAAAAAGAAGCCAACGTCCTCCCCACCTCGTCGTCAATCAGCTGAGCATATAAATATTTATTACTTCTAAAAATACAAAGACGCGGACGACTTGGAGTCCCTTTTATTTTAGCGCGGATTCGGCGACAACGCGCTTTTCTAAGTATATTTTTTGGTTTAGTATTCATATATTATTTTTAACTTCCAGCGCCTACTGCCTTTTTGCCAGCTTTGCGCCTAATAACTTCATCAACATATTTAACTCCCTTCCCTTTGTATGGCTCTGGCTTTCTGAAACGTCTAATTGTAGCTGCAACATCTCCAACTTTCTGCTTATCAATGCCGGTGATAATAATAAAACTTTTTTCTACTTTTATTTCTATACCCGAAGGAATAGGATATTCTATTAAATGAGAAAAACCTAAACGTAAAATTAGCTTATCGTCTTTTACTTCTCCTCTATATCCAATGCCAACCATTTCTAATTTTTTTTCAAATCCAGTTGTAACTCCCTCGATCATATTAAATATCAATCTATTCATGGTTCCCCATAACGATTTTTGCCTCTTGTCTGTAATGTTCTTTACGCCTACAGTTAATTTAGAATCTTTGACTACAACTCGCAAAAAATCTGGCAAAGCTTGTTCAAGCTCACCCCTTTTTCCTTTGACGGAAATTTTTTTCTTCTCAATTTTTATTTCTACTGCTTCTGGAACAGAAATAATTTGTTTTCCGATTCTACTCATAAGAATTTATTTAATATTTGAATATTTATTTCTACCAAATCTGACAAATAACCTCACCACCAGCGTTATGCTCTCTCGCCTCTTTGTCAGTCATCAAACCGCTGGAAGTAGATAGAATAGCCAAACCGCACCCTTCTAAAACCCTAGGAATACGATTTCCTTTTACATAAACTCTACATCCAGGCTTACTAACTCTCTTCAAAGAATTAATGACTGATTGCTCTTTAGCATTATATCTTAAAGTAATTTTTATTTGTTTAAAATTAGCTGCTTTGTTAGAAGTTTTCTTATTTGCTTTATGCAAATCAATAATCTCCACCTTTTTTATTAAGTTTTCTTTTTCTAAAATTTTACCAATATTAAATTTGAGATTGGAATGCGGGAAAATTATCGCTTGCTTTTTTACTAACAAAGCGTTTCTCATTCTAGTTAACATATCCGCAATTGGGTCAGTCATAATATGTTTGTTTAATGTCTTTAATTAACTTAATTACTAACCTCCTATTAAATTAAACCTATTAAAAATACAAGAAATTTTACCAAGATGATTTTCTGATTCCTGGAATAGCCCCCTTGGTAGCCAATTCTCTAAAGCAAATACGACAAACGCCAAATTCTCTCATATATCCGTGCCTTCTCCCACAACGCCAACATCTTCTCACGATACGTGTGCTATATTTAACCTTTTTCTTTGATTTAGCTATTTGAGATTGTTTAGCCATAAAAAATATATAAAATATTAATTTTTATTTGATAATATAATAGGAAATCCCATTAATTTAAACAATTCTACCCCTTGCTCATGATTAGGAGCACTAGTGGTAATCACTATTTGAAGATTATGTAATCTTTCTGATTTTTCTGGAGAAATTTCTGGGAAAACTATCTGTTCCTTAATGCCAATTGATAAATTTCCACCTTGGTCAATACTCTTTTCTGGGATTCCTCTAAAATCTCTAATACGTGGCAAAGAAACATTAATTAGTTTTTCTAAAAAATCGTTCATAATGTGAGAACGTAAAACTGTACTTACGCCAACCACAAGACCTTCTCTAATTTTAAAACCTGCAATTGATTTTTTGGCTAAATTCTTAACTGGCCTCTGTCCAGTGATATCAGAAAGAGTGCCTTCTACAATTCCAATATACTTAGAATCTTTTTCAGATTTAGCCCTATTAATACCAACATTAACAGTTACTTTAATTATCTTGGGAACAGCCAAAAGATTCTTGTAGCCAAATTTTTCTTTCATGGCGGGTACTATTTCTTTAATATATTTTTTCTTCAAAGAAGACATAGTGGAAATATTAAAATATTAAATAAAACTTTCTATTTAAAAATGTCGTTACATTTTCTACAAAACCTTTCTTTGTGTCCATTAGTTAGCACCTTATAACCTACTCTAATCTTTCTTTTACAACGAGGACAAATCAACATAACATTAGAGACATCAAGTGGCATAGCCATCTTAACCCTTTGCCCCTTCTCTCCTTCCTTACGTGGACGGACATGTTTAATGGCTAAATTCAATCCTTCAACAACAATTTTATTAATTTTAGGCAGAGCTCTTAAAACTTTCCCTCTCTTTCCAGCATCTTTGCCTTGGATTATTTCGACAATGTCGTTTTTTTTAATTTTCATATTTATAAAACCTCAGGAGCTAAAGATATAATTTTCATAAAACCTTTATGTCGTAGTTCACGAGCGACTACACTAAAAATTCTAGTACCTTTTGGCTCTTTATTTTTAGGGTCTATAATAACACCTGCATTATCATTAAATCTAATATAAGTTCCGTCTGGTCGACGAGTTTCTTTTTTAGTTCTAACAATTACTACCCTCACAATTTCGCCCTTTTTAACCATAGTATGAGGAGCTGCCTTTTTGATGGTAGCTACAACGACATCACCTAAACCAGCGTAACGTCTTTTATACCCCCTTAAAACAGTAATACACATTACTTCTTTGGCTCCAGTGTTATCTATAATTTTAAATCTTGTTTCTGACTGAATCATATAAATGCTTTATGCCTTTTTCTTTATACTTATTAACCTCCAGCGTTTATTTTTAGATAATGGCCTACATTCTTCAAAAATAACCTTATCTCCAATTTTAGCCTCTTCTTTGGAGTCATGAACTTTATATCTTTTGCTAGTTATATATCTTTTCTTATATAAAGGATGTATTTTCGCTCTATTTACTGCGACCACAATAGTTTTATTCATTTTGTCGCTTACTACTGTGCCTTGAAATTTTTTATTAGCCATATATTAATTATTTTATTTTTCTTTAATAACAGTTAATATCTGAGCAATCAATTTTCTAATTTTTCGTATTTCTCTCACATTTTTGGATTGCTTCAGTTTAACATCGAAACGTAGTAACCTCAATTTATCTTGTTCAGACCTATACATTTTCTGCAATTCTTGTTTTGTTTTTGTTTTGATTTCAGATATTTTCATACTAAAATATTAAAATTTTAGAGCGAAACAAATTAAATTTTATCAGACAAAGTCGCTATACTCTATATACAAATTTAGTTTTTACTGGTAATTTATGCGAAGCTAAACGAAAAGCCTCTTTCGCTTTGCCCTCTTCAACTCCAGCAATTTCAAAAAGTACAGTACCTGGCTTAATGACTGCGACATAATGATCAACCGCTCCCTTTCCACCTCCCATTGGCACCTCAGCTCCTTTGGCAGTTACTGGCTTATGAGGAAATATTCTAATCCACACTTTTCCACTCTTGCTTAAAGAATGAGTTATGGTGCGACGAGCTGATTCAATCTGTCGAGAAGTAATCCAAGAAAAATCTAATCCTTTCAACCCAAAATCTCCGAAATTAACCCTAGTGCCACGCGTAGCTATTCTTTTACCCCTAGCACGGCCCTTATGACTCTTGCGATGTTTTAATTTTTTGGGCATTAACATATATCGTTCTATTTATTTATTTTTGTTTCTTCTTTTTTTATTGGTTCTGATGTTTTTTTAAACTTCTCTCCTTTATAAATCCAGACTTTAATGCCGACAGAACCATAAGTAGTAGCTGCTGTTCCTCTAGCATAATCTATATCAGCACGTAAAGTATGAAGAGGCAAGTTTCCCCAAGTCGCTTTTTCTGACCTAGCTATTTCAGCACCACCTAAACGCCCCTTGATTATAATCTTGGCTCCTTTTGCTCCCCCATTCTTGATTTGTTTAATAATTTTTTTCAAAACTCGTCTATACGGCATTCTTTTCTCTATCTCTAAAATTGCTCCCTCTAGAACTACTTCTGCTGCCAATAGAGGCGATTTTTCTTCTATAACGTTAATTTCTAAATTTAAATCTTTATTTTCTAAATAATCTGATTTAATTGCCTTTTTCAACTTTTCAATATCAAGTCCACCTCTGCCAATAATTAAACCAGGTTTAGCTGTGCGGATTATTATTCTAATTATTCCAGCAAATCTTTCTATAGTCACATTAGAAATTCCACAATTTTTTAATTTTACTTTTAAAAATTTCCTAATTCTCAAATCTTCTTTTAGGAAAAAGCGGAATTTATTCTTATTCGCGAACCACTTTGAGTCCCATTGATTGATAAGCGGAATACGGAAAATTTTTGGATTTACTTTTCTACCCATAAACGTTAGTTAATTGGGTGATTAGGTACTTGGTTAATTGGGATTGAAATTATTTCTCATCTTTATAAATCCTGATTACCTGGTTACCTAAGCACTAAGCGCCTAGTTAGATACTTTTCCTTCTAAAAATCTTTTTTAATGTTATAGCTTTTGATTTATTTTGCGCTCGTTTAAGATTCTGCCCCTTGCGATGTTTGCTACCTTTGACTTCCTCTTTTAATTCCTGCTTTGTAGCTTTCTTAAAAGCAGAGCTTTCAGACGTCTCTGTCTTTATTTTTTTGACATCATCTTTCAAAATAGAAGATTCTTTCAATTTATCTCCCTTTGGTTTAATCCCTTTCTTACTCGGGACCTTTTCTTCTAGAATAATAGTTAAATGTGAGCTCTTTTTGTGTATAGGAGTAGCTCTCCCGAACGCGCGAGCTCGCCATCTTTTAAGCATTGTTCCATCATCAGCAAAAATCTTTTTTATAAAAAGGTTCTTACTATCAAGGTTAAAATTATGCTCGGCATTGGCTATAGCTGAATGAAGGGTTTTAAAAACTAAAGGCGAAGCCTTATGAGGAAGAAATTTTAAATAATCTAAAGCATAAGAAACATCCATTCCCTTAATTGTTACGGCAACTAATCTCATTTTTTTAGCCGAGATTTTTAAATATTTACTTCTAGCTTGTACCTGCATAAAAGAATTTTATAATTATTGCTATTTTTTCTTAGAAGCGGTTTCTAAAGCTTTTTGCATCTTTCCTCCATGTTTAATAAATTTCTTGGTTAGAGAAAATTCACCTAATTTATGACCAATCATATCTTCTGAAACTGAAACTGGAATATGAATTTTTCCATTATGAACCCCAAAGACAAAACCTACCATTTCCGGAATAATAGTTGAGCTTCGCGACCAAGTCCTTATTATTGTCTTGTCTCCTTGTTTTAGTTTGGATATCTTTTTTAATAATTTTGGGTCTACCCAAGGTCCTTTTTTAAGTGATCTAGACATAAAATATAATATAAATTGTTGATTTATTTCTTCTTTCTTTTCTTAACTCTTCTCAAAACTATGTATTTATTGGTCCATTTCTTTTTATTTCTGGTTTTAACTCCCAGAGCTGGTTTTCCCCACGGAGTTTTGGGATGCTTTAAGCCAATAGGAGAATTTCCTTCTCCACCACCATGTGGATGCGCAACAGGAGCCATTGCCTTCCCTCTAACTGTAGGTCTAATACCTCTGTGTCTCGTGCGCCCTGCTTTTCCCCAACGAACGAAACGCCATTCTGGATTACTAACAGAACCAATACTAGCAAAACAATTCTCAGAAACCATTCTTCTTTCACTAGATGGTAATTTTAATTGAGCTAAATTATTATTAATATCCATTAAGATAACCACATTCCCTGCTGAACGCGCTAGTTTCCCCCCTTGGTTAGGTTGCAATTCTATATTATAAACTTTACTACCTAAAGGAATATGCTTCAAGGGCATTCTATTCCCCAAATCAGCCTCAATTTTTTCCTTAGAATTTAAAATCTTATCTCCAACCTTCATACCTTCTGGCATTAAAATATATCTTTTTTCTCCATCAGCATAACAAACTAAAGCAATCCAAGCAGAGCGATTAGGGTCATACTCTAATGTTTTTATTGTCGCTGGAATATCAAATTTGTCGCGCCTAAAATCAACTAGACGGTAATATCTTTTTTCTCCTCCGCCCTGATGCCTAATAGTAATCTTGCCATGACTACGACCAGCTTTACCTTTTTTAATCACTCGTAATTTTTTGGCAGGTCTAACGTTAGAGAGCTCCCTCGTATCTATTACACTCGCCTTTCGTCTTCCTGGAGTTGTTGGTTTATATAACTTTAACATAAAATTGGTTTAGGCTTTTTTTACAAATTCTATCTTGTCGCCCTTTTTAAGAAAAACTAAAGCTCTTTTTTTGTTTTTGGTTCTGCCCTGAGAGTGGCCATATCTTACTCTTTTGCCTTTGACTTTAACAATATTGACTTTAACAGGAGTAAAGTTATAAATTTCCTCAATCGCTTTTTTGACAGAAATTTTATTTGCCCTCTGACTAACCTCAAAAACATAACAATTATTTTCTTCTCCCAGCATCATAGCCTTTTCAGTTATAACTGGATGAAGTAGAAGACTTCCAAAAAGATCCTTGTTTGAGCTAAGACGAATCTTTCTCGGGTCAGAAACTGTTGTTATTTTTTCTGACATTTTTCCAGAAACCTTTGAAACGGAAGAAGCTAAAGGTTTGTCCTTTTCTGATATGGATGGCTTTCCCTTCTTTTCGTCTTCATTGATAGATGTTGAAGAATCTTTTTTCTTTTTAAACAAGGACATACTAAATTGGTTAATTAGTTGCTTAGTTGGTTGGGTAGTTAGATAGACTAAATAATTAAAATCCTAATTACCCAAGTACCTGATGTCGTTAGACATAGTGTTCTTCTATCTTTTTAATTCCTTTAACTGTAGTAACTAAATAGTCTGCCTTTAACAGGTCCAGAAGATTTAAACTTTCAACTGGCATAGTACGAAGTTTCTCAATATTTCTCGCTGATTTAATAATATTTTTGTCATTATCAGCTAAAGCTAGTAAAATCTTTTTATTCTTTTCTGGAATTAATTTATTTAAAATATTTACAAATTTTTTGGTTTTAATTTCTGGCAACTCTATTTTATCTAAAATATATAATCTTTTATTTTTAACCTTATCAGATAAACACATATAAAGAGCTTTCTTTCTTATTTTTTTATTTATTTTTTTAGAATAATTCCTTTCCTTACTCGGTCCAAAAGTAATTCCACCTCCTTTCCAAAGTGGAGAACGAATAGAACCCGCTCTGGCCCGACCAGTTCCTTTTTGTCGCCAAGGTTTTTTACCGCCACCACGAACATCTCCTTTTTTGAGCGTATGAGCAAAAGGATGTCTTTTGTTAGCCAAAGACAAAACTACTACCTGATGAATGATATCTTTTTGAGACTTACAATTAAAGATCTGGTCATTCAATTTATGGCGATTTATTGATTCCCCTTTTTGATTATAAACCGAAACCGTAGGCATATAAATTAAATTTAAATTTGGATAATTTTTATTAAAGAATTTCTGGCTCCAGGAACAGCTCCTTTTATCAATATTAAATTCTCTTCTGGAATGATATCTATAATTTCTAAATTTTTGACAGTTGCGCTATTTCCTCCCATTCTGCCTCCCATTTTTTTTCCTTTAAAAACTCTACCTGCATCAGTAGACCCAATTGAACCCGGCATTCTTAGTTGGTCCTTATGCCCATGGCTTGCTGGAGAACCGTGAAATCCATGCCTCTTAACCACTCCCTGAAAACCCTTACCCTTAGATACACCTTTTATGTCAACTTTCTTTTCTTTCTCAAAAACATCAACTTTTATTTCATCTCCAATCTTAAGGTCATTTTTTTCTAAAGTCTTATATTCTGATAAATATCTATATGGAATATATTTTTGTGGTTTTTTTACTTTTTTGGGATTTGCTTTTTCAAACCCAATCTGAATAGCAAAATGCGACTCATCTTCAGACTTATTTTCTTTTATCTGAGTAACAAAACAAGGACCAGCTTTTATCTTAGTTGCTGGAACAACTTTATCTCCCTGAAAAACTTGAGTCATTTCTATTTTTCTTCCCAGAATGAATTTCATACTCTGTATTTAACCTTATAAGTTGAAAAATAAATATTCAATAAAAAAAACCGGACAGCCAGACCCTTGGAGACGGGTTATATGCCCGGCTTGTTTATATACTATTTTGTCTGGTTTGAGTTAATGAAAATTTTTCTCATTTGGTAATTAATTCCCCTTAACACTTCATTTATTAAATAACAAACGGTTATCAATGGTAATTAAAAACCACTTAATTATATTTTTCTTACATTTTTATTTCTACATCTACGCCAGCAGGTAAATTTAGGCTTCTCAAAATCTCCAGAGTCTGAGGGTTAAAATCTATAATATCAATTAAACGATTATGAATTCTTTTCTCAAACTGGTCTTGCGAGGTTTTATGGACAAAAGATGAACGGAGAACAGTATACTTTCTTTTAATAGTGGGCAAAAAGATTGGTCCTACTATTTTCGCGTCAGAACGACTTACAGCGGTAATAATTTCTTTTAAAGCCTCGTCAATAACTCTATGGTCATAAGACCTTACCTTAATGCGAATACGAGGACTATAATTAGGATTATCCTGTTCTTTCTGTTTTTTCTTTTGGACTTGAATCTTTTTTGTCATACATTATAGATTTGTCAAAATTTTACCTCATTGAGGTTATTTTTCGGAAAGTATCTTGCTAAACAGACAAATTCCCTTACTTAATTATTTTAGTAACTACTCCTGCGCCAACAGTACGGCTGCCCTCTCTAATAGCGAATCTTTGTTGTTCCTCAAGAGCAATAGGTTTAGACAATTTAATAGTCAAGCTTAATGTATCCCCAGGCATTGCCATTTCAGTTCCTTTTGGTAAATCTGCTTCACCTGTTACATCTGTGGTGCGGATATAAAATTGAGGTTTATAGCCGTTGAAAAATGGAGTGTGACGGCCACCTTCATCTTTAGAGAGAATATAAGCCTTTCCCTCAAATTCAGTATGAGGAGTTACGGTTCCTGGCACAGCCAAAACTTGGCCCCTTTCAACTTCATTCTTCTTGGTTCCCCTTAAAAGAATGCCAGCATTATCTCCTGCCAAACCTTCATCTAAAGACTTCCTAAACATTTCAATGCCAGTTACTACCGTTTTCTTTGTTGGCCTCAAACCGACGATTTCTACTTCGTCGTTAACCTTTACTCTCCCTCTTTCAATCTTACCAGTAACAACAGTTCCTCTCCCTTCAATTGAAAAAATATCTTCAATAGGCATTAAAAATGGTTTATCTAAGTCTCTTTTAGGCTCAGGAATATATTCATCCAAAGCTTCAACTAATTTCAAGATAGGACCACAATTAGGACAATCTGCCTTACCGCAACCACATTCTAAAGCCTTAAGGGCTGAACCCTCAATAATAGGAATTTCGTCTCCAGGATATTCATATTTCTTAAGCAAATCCTTAACCTCTTCTCTAACCAACTCAACCAATTCTTTGTCTTCTACCATATCAGTCTTATTCAAAAAAACTACTATAGCTGGGACCCCAACTTGGCGAGCTAAAAGAATATGCTCTCTAGTTTGAGGCATAGGACCATCGGTCGCTGAAATTACTAAAATTGCTCCGTCCATTTGAGCGGCGCCTGTGATCATATTTTTAATATAATCAGCATGCCCAGGACAATCAATATGAGCATAATGACGTTTGTCAGTTTCATACTCAACGTGAGCCAAGGCAATAGTGATACCTCTTTGTTTTTCTTCTGGAGCACTATCAATTTGGTCTACTGTCCTTTCTTTGTCAACTTTTTTGCCAGAAGCGTTTAGGCATTTTAAAATTGCTGCTGTTAATGTAGTCTTACCATGGTCTACATGACCAATAGTTCCTACGTTAACATGTGTTTTTCCTCTTTCAAATTTTGCTTTTTCTGCCATATTATTTACCTCATTATTTTCGCGCATTGAATAATTAATTGTTAAGAAAAAAGTAACAACAATCGCGAAATTATTTTATATTTATTAAATAATAATAAAGGGCAACAAACTCTATGTTCATATTGCTAGCTGAAAAAATAAACAAATTTGTTATTCTCTCGCTCGCCCACAAATAACTATATCCTATTAATAATATTTTGGCAAGATTAACTTTTCCACATTTTGTCCAAAAAATGATTTAAGCTAATTCTTCTTTAGCGTAAACAGCCCCTAAATCCATTTTTTTATATCCAAAAATTTCTTCTTTCTTAAAAAAACGTTTGATTTCATTAGTAGCTGCTTCTATGGAATCAGAGGCATGAATGATATTATGAGAACCACTCATAGAAAAATCTCCTCTAATACTACCAACATCAGCCTTGCGCCCAGAGGTAGGTCCACAAAGAATTCTTACTGTATTTATAGCCTCTATTCCCTCTAAGACAATTGCTATTACTGGCGCGCTTCCCATGTAGTCAACCAAATCTTTAAAAAATGGTTTATCTTTATGATGGGCATAATGCTCAGACAACAGAGCGCCATTTAATCTCATCATTTTTAAGCCAACAATCTTTAATCCTTTATTTTCAAAACGTGCTATAATTTGTCCTAATAAATTTCTTTGTAAAGCGTCGGGTTTTAATAAAATTAATGTTTTCTCCATAAAAAAATAGTTAAAACAAAATGCCTTATTTAAATAATAAGGCAAATTAACAATTGAATGATATCTACCTCTCTGTCTTTACTCTCAATTTTTGTCCATTACTTTCAAATATTATATCACCTTTTTTATCAGTACGCAAGACATTAGCGTTAACTTTTCTTAAATTATCTAAAACCCTTAGACTAGGATGGCCAAAACCATTATTTTCCCCAACTGAAATAATCGCGTATTCTGGCTCAATTTCTTTTAAAAAATCCAAACCTGAAGAGTACTTTGAACCATGATGACCAATCTTTAAGACGTCAGCTTTCAAATCTAAATTTTGCGACATCAACTCTTTTTCTGTTTCTTTGGTGGCGTCGCCGGTCAGTAAAAAATCATTATCTTCATAATTCAACATTGCGACTAAAGAGAGAAAATTGCAATCTCCTTCATTATCCTCTATTAATTCTTTTGAAGAAGGCCAGAGAAAATCAAAAAATAAATTATCCTTAAAAACCATTCTTTGTGGAGTATTGATAATATATCTTTTAATATTTTTGGATTTTATTAAAGAATCAAATTCAATATAAGCTGGGCTATACCCTTCAAGCCCACTTTCTGCTACGGCGCTTACTGGCCAACGTCGTAAAACTTCTACTAATCCCGTTAAATGATCTCCATCAGGATGCGTTAAAATCATTAAATCAATGTGTCTTTTTGTTATTGGGATATATTGGTCCAGTTTTCTGACAATACTTCTATCTGGCCCACCATCTATTAGAATATTTTGTTGAGGAGTTTGAATTAAAATCGCATCTCCTTGTCCTATATCTAAAAAAACAACCCTTAATTCTGTCGAAAGAGGAGAAACAAAAAATAAAAAATATCCGAGAATAGTTAAATTAATAAAAAATAATATCCCAACTATTAATATAGATGTTGATATAAATTTCTTAGATTTTTCTGATTTCTTTTTATTGAAAAAATCTAATCGCATATACTTAAATTATTAGTCTTCGTTTTTTCCAGCAAAGTGTATGTTAATGAAAAACAGAATTATTAAAATATACATAATTAGCACGCCAAGCAAAGGGAAACCCATAATTACAAATGATAGATATGGAATGCCTGATAAAATTTTTGTTATTAAAATAATATAAGTTATTAGAATCCAAAGTGGCCAAAAAAATATTTGCGCCAACCAAAAATTTATGAAACTTGCGAATATAAAAAGAAAACCCAATAACATTACTATAGGTATAACTAATAAAATTAGAATATTAGTAACAGGAGCTATCAAAGATAGGTTGCCGAAATAATATAAAACCATCGGCAAAACTAAGATTTGAGCGCTGAAAGTGATACTTAGATAACTTCTTAATGGCAAAAACCTATAATCATGTATCTTTTTAAACCATTTATTAAATAATTTGTAGAAAAGACAAATACCTAATACCGCCAAAAAAGATAATTGAAAGCCAATATCAAATATTAAAAATTTTGGATTGACCAATAACATTAACACTCCGACCAAAGCTAATGAATTCAACGCTGAATAGGGCCGTTCAATTTTACTGGCAAATAATAGAGCTAACCCCATTAGTCCAGCACGAATTGCTGAGGCAGGAGCTCCTATTAAAATAATAAATAATGATATGATAAAAACTGTCGGCAAAAAAACTTTTTGTCGTTTAATTAAAAAAACATTTGTTAATAATATAGCAATAATTTGAATTAAAATAGCGATATGGAGCCCAGAAACAGCTAATAGGTGAGATGCTCCCGATAGACTAAACCAGTTTCTCATATCGGGAGGTATTTGCTTTTTAAGCCCTAATAATATTGCTGACAAAAAAGTTGCTTGAGGCTCTGAAAAATTGGTTACAATAAAATTCAAACTCTTCTTTTTAAATTTTAAAATATTCGCGTAAATATTATTTGGTTTAGATTTTTCAATAACTTGAATCTTGGGCCAATAGCAAACAGAATAAATTCCATAACGAGATAAATAATTAGCATAATTAAAGTCACTTTGATTGTTTGGCTTTTCTATTTTGCACTTAACTTCTAATATATCACCATATTGATAGTTAGAATATAAAGGAGCACTAATCAAAACTTTTCCGTTTAAATTTTTGTTTCCAACAACAATATCGCCAAGTGTAATTTTGACCTTATCGAGACGTTCATCTATCTCTTTGACTATCTTGCCTTGAAAAACGATTTTTTCGTTATTATAAAAAGCAATATGATTTTCATCTATTGATTCTTCCCTGAATTGATAATAAATTATTCCTATAATAAAAAAAATAAAAATAAGAAGAAACACTTTGCTCTTCTTATTAAGAATAAATAACATTAATAGTATGAATGCGGAAATAAAGTAAATAAAAAAAGAAGGGATGAATAAAAAAGATGCTATGCCTATTCCTAGAGTAAAAGATAATAGACAATAAAAAAATATTTTAGACAAAGTCATAACATGCCTTATTCTACTGTAACACTTTTAGCTAAATTACGTGGCTTGTCTACATCACACCCACGCTTTACGGCAATATAGTAAGATAATAATTGTAAGGGAATAACGTTTAATATTGGAGATAAAAAATCAATGGTTTCGGGGACATAAATCACCTGAGAGGATAAGCGTTTGATTGTTTTATCTCCTTTGTTGGCTATAATCAAAATATTTCCACCTCTAGCTTTTATTTCTTCTATATTAGTTACTATCTTTCTATAAATCAAATGCTCTTTATTGGTAGCAATTATAACAACTGGCATATCCTTATCAATTAAAGCAATTGGCCCATGTTTTATTTCAGCAGCAGGGTAACCTTCGGCGTGGATATAAGAAATCTCTTTTAATTTTAAAGCTCCCTCCAAAGCTGTTGGAAAATTATACCCTCTCCCTAAATATAAAATATTTTTAAACCTATAATATTTTTCAGCGATTACTTGAATTTTTTTGTTATCCGACAAAATTTCTTCAACCTGTTGAGGAAGTTTTTCTAACGCGGAAATATACTTTGTAAGCTGTTTCTTGTTTATCAACCCCTTTTTTGACCCTAAAAATAATGACAAAACAGATAATAAAGTAATCTGCGAGGTGAATGCTTTCGTTGAAGCAACTCCAATCTCTGGACCAGCATGAATATAAATCCCAGCATCTGATTCGCGAGCAATTGTAGAGCCAACTACATTAACAATCCCAAAAACATGACCACCTTGCTTTTTTATCTTTCTTAATGACTCTAAGGTATCAGCTGTTTCTCCTGATTGGCTAATTACAAAATAAGATGTTTTTTTGTCAATTGGCGCGTCAGAATATCTAAATTCAGAAGCATATTCAGTGCTAGCCGGAACATTAACTAAACTTTCAAAAAGATACTTAGCTATCAATCCAGCATGCCATGAAGTCCCGCAAGCCAAAAAGACCATCGTTGGAGATTCAGATATAAAATCAAGCCATTCGTCTAGTCCTCCCAGTTTAATCATTCCCGACTTTTTAAAGATACGACCCCTAATAGCATTAGATATTGTCTCTGGTTGTTTAAATATTTCTTTAAGCATAAAATGAGAAAAGCCATCTTTCTCAATTTTCTCTAGATCTAATTCAATATTTTGAATTTCTTTTTTAACTTTTGAGTTTCCTAAATTTGTTATATTTAAACCACTACGGCTTAAGATTCCAATCTCACCATCATCTAAATAAATAACCTTTTTAGTGTGTTCAAGAATAGCAACTGGGTCTGAAGCAACAATATATTCACCTTCAGAGCAGATACCAATCACAAGGGGACTACCCTTTTTAGCAACAATTAATTTGTCAGGCTCTTGTTCGCAAATAATTGCTAATCCATAAGCACCCTCTAATAAATTTAAAGCCTTCTGAACAGATTTCAATAAATTACCTTCATAATACTCTTCTATTAAATGCGCTATTACTTCCGTGTCTGTTTTTGATTTAAACTTATGCCCTTTCTCAATTAGCCATTTTTTTAAAGATTGATAATTCTCAATAATCCCATTATGCACTAAAAATATTTTTTTATGACAATCAAAATGCGGATGAGCGTTATCTTCACTTGGCTCTCCGTGAGTTGCCCAACGATTATGAGCAACAACCAAATGACTTTCTTCTGGGTTAGAATAAAATCTTTCTTCAAGGACAGCAACATTGCCTTTTGTCTTTCGGCAAACAATTTTATCGTCAAATAAAGCAGCTAAACCAGCAGAATCATAGCCACGATATTCTAATCGTTTTAACCCTTTAAGACTAATCTCTATTCCATTTTTGGGGCCAATATAGCCAACAATTCCACACATATAATTTATGTTAAGATTGCTTATCTTCTATTTTTTTTGAGCGAACTTTCAATTATTTCTTCTAAATCTCCATCTAAAATCTTTTCTGGATTATTTGTCTCGTATCCTGTTCTTAAGTCTTTAACCATCTTATATGGATGCAAGACATAAGAACGAATTTGATTCCCCCATGAGGCTGACTTAAATTCTCCTCGCAAACTTGCCTTTTCTTCCTCTAGTTCAGCTTGAGCATAATGATAAAGTTTTGATCTTAGAACTTTCATTGCCCTTTCCTTGTTCTGCGACTGAGACCTTTCTGACTGACAACTAACAGTAATCTTAGTGGGGAGATGAACAACACGAACTGCTGTCTCATTTTTCTGGACATTCTGTCCGCCATGGCCAGAAGACAAAAAAGTATCAATCCTTAAATCATCTGGATTGATTTCTACTTCTATCTCATCCATTTCAGGTAAAACACTTACCATAGCGAAGGATGTATGTCTCATTTTTTCAGCATCAAACGGGGAAATTCTGACTAAACGATGAACACCCGCTTCTTCTTTTAAAAAGCCATAAGCAAACTGTCCCTCTATTTCTACAGTAACACTTTTAATGCCCGCCTCTACCCCCTTAGATTGTTCAATAATACGAGTCTTCCATCCTTTTCTTTCAGCAAACCTCAAATACATTCTTAAAAGCATTTCCGTCCAGTCCTGGGCATCTACCCCGCCAGCCCCAGCAAAAATAGAAAAAAGCGCGTCACTTTTATCATGTTTGCCAGATAAAAAAGTTATCTTTTCTAGATGGATTAAATCTTTTTTAATTTTACTAAATTCCTTTTCAATATCTTTTCTTAAAGTTACTGTCTGATCATCTTTGTCTAAAATAGCTATTTCTAAACAATCTTTTATAGATGTTTGTAAATCTTGCCATTTATCCAATGTATTTTTAAAATCTGCCAATTCTTTTGATTTGCTACTTGCTTGTTCTCGATTTTTCCAAAAATCTGGATGAGCCATTTCTATTTCTAATTGTTTAACTTTTCCTTTCATACCACCAATATCAAAAAAATCCCGCATTTTAGCCAGCCGTTGTTTAAAATTATTTAACTCTAAAATCAATTCTGTCATTTCCATATCTATTATTATATCAAAATATATAAATCCAGACAATCAATAAAAGTTTGGAGGCTAAGCCTCCAAACTTTACTTACACCAGTTAAAAAGGTTATTATTCTGCGTGCTTCTTATATTCTTCTAAAATTACATTGACCATTTTCTCTTCGCCTTGGTGATACACCTTTAATTCAATCTCATCTCCTGGGTTATATTTCCGTATTTCTTTGGATAGAGAATTTTCTGAAGTAATTTTTTCTTTGTTTACTTCTAAGATAATATCATTTTCAACTAAACCTGCTTTATTAGCTGGAGAGCCAGGGATAATAGCCAAGTCAGATTCTGTTTCTCCCTTCACAATTAAAGCTCCATAGTCAATTTCTAAATTATTTTTCTCAGCAATATTTTTGTTTATTAATACATATCTCACGCCTATATATGGACGGACAATATAGCCATATTTTTTAACACTTTCGACAGCCTGTTTTGCCTGATTTATTGGTATCGCAAATCCTATCAATTGACCCTCTCGACTAATAGCTGTATTAATGCCGATTACTTCTCCCTGTAAATTAATTAAAGGTCCACCAGAATTACCAAAATTAATGGCTGCATCAGTTTGAATTACATTTTCTAAAGTTTCAGACCAACCAAATGTATCGCCAGCAACTACTCGCCTACTAATCCCACTAATAACGCCCTTGGTGACTGTATTACGATACTCTCCTAAAGCATTTCCAATGGCGATAACCGTTTGCCCGTTTTTTAATTTATCTGAATCTCCAAAAACAATCTCAGACAAACCAGAAGCTTCTATCTTTAAAATTGCGATATCATTAAACGGATCACGAGCCAAAACTTCAGCTACATATTCTTTGCCGTCATTGGTTATAACACTATATTCAGCTTCAGTATCAGAGACTACATGCTTGTTAGTCAAAATAAGACCATCTTTACTTGAGATAACAAAACCAGTACCACCTCCAATTTGTCGCATCTCTTTTTTCTCTTCTTGTGGTGGATTTGGTCCCCAATTTTCTGGTATCCGCGGACCATTATAAAGATCGTCTGGGGATGAAGACCAGTTTTTAAAAAAATCATCAAATAAAGATTGTGTGTTGTCATAATAAGTGCTAACCTCTTTGGTAACTATAACACTAACAACAGATGGACTCGCTTGCTCTACGGCTATAGTCGCATCTTGATTTGATAAAGATAAAGAAACATTTCCATCATGTTTAATAATCTGCGGAGCAACAATAGAAGAAGTGGTAATAAAATCTGTCAAAAAATAACTACCAGCATAATATCCAGCAAAGCCACCTGCAATTGCGCCAATAACCATACTTACTAACATTACTCCCATAATAGGTCTTAACTTAAAACGAAAGGTAAAAAAGGTGCCTAGTTTTTTCTTTTTTAATGGAGGTTTTTTTTCTGTCCAAATAACTTTTGCTTCCTCTTCTCCTTTTTCTTTTTTGAGAAAATTAGGTTTTGGATGAGAAAGTATTTTTTTAAAAAACATAAACGTAATATTAGATATTTAAAATATTTCTATTAATAACGAATCTCTACATTTAATCCCTTAATCTTTTTAGCAATTTTATCAAACCATTCTTTGGGATATGGTTTTATTTTTTTCAATTTTGGATTAAATGTATTTTTAGGACTAAACTGTTGTAAATAATATCTCTTAGCCCCTTTAATTTGATTACTAATTTGCAAAATATCATTATCATTTAAAAGATTTGGAATAACTGTAGTCCGAAATTCATAATCAATATTAGAATCCATAATAATTTTAATACTTTTTTTGATATTGCTCAAGGTGATTTTAACTCCGCTAACATCATTATATTTCTCAACATCTAAAGGTGCCTTAATATCCATTGCTATATAATCAACTAATCTATTCTTTAACAAGTAGGCTATCATATCAGGATTAGAGCCATTAGTCTCTATTTCTGTTAGTAGTCCTATTTTTTTGATTTTTTCGATAAAATTTACCAGCTCCTCTTTTTTACTTATTAACGGTTCTCCTCCTGTAATAGATATGGCGTCAAGTAAGTCCTTGTTCTCTAAGCAATAATCTAAAATTTCTTTTTCCTTAATCTTCGGTAATGAAGGAGAGAACGAAATTAAATCTGGATTATGACAAAAGGGGCAACGGAAATTACATCCCGATACAAAAACTACAGAGGAAATTTTCCCAGGCCATTCGATTAAAGACTCTTTTTGCCAACCATAAAAAATCATACCAATGGTTTAAAGTTTTTTCTTTCTGCATACTCCTCTTGCTTGCCCTTATTCCATTGTTGCACAGGTCGTAAATAACCAACAATCCTGGAATAAACCTCACAGCGAGCATGACACTGAGGACAAACAAAATGTTCTCCGCTAATATAACCATGTTTAGGACAAATGCTAAAAGTCGGAGTAAGACTAAAGTATGGTAAACGAAATTTAGTAAAAACTTTTTTGATTAAATTTTTGACTACGCTAAAATCGGAAATCTTTTCTCCCAAGAATGCATGGAAAACAGTGCCTCCAGTATATTTCGTTTGGAATTCGTCTTGCGATTTTAGTGCCTCCAGCAATCCTTCTTGATAATCAACTGGCAATTGGCTAGAATTTGTGTAATAGGGAGCGCTAGTGCCAGCAGTGATAATATCTGGATATTTCTCCTTGTCCATTCTTGCTAGGCGGTAACTACTACCCTCAGCAGGGGTAGCCTCCAAGTTATAAATTTGACCTGTTTCGTTTTGATATTCCAATAAACGGTCACGCATAAAATCTAAGACTTTTAAAGCAAACTTGCGCCCATTTTCAGAAACAATATCTTCGCCCATAAAATTTAATAAGGCTTCATTCATGCCTATCAAACCAATGGTTGAAAAATGATTAGCTAGATAACTCTTACGTAATTTTTTAATATCAGAAAGATAAAATTTGGAATATGGATAAAGACCTTTCTCCATAAAGCCTTCTAAAACTTTTCTTTTAATCTCTAAACTTTCTTTAGCTAAATCCATTAAAGCCCCTAATCGTTCCCAGAATTCTTTTTCGGTTTTAGATAAATACCCGATTTGAGGAAGATTTATGGTTACTACCCCAACTGAACCAGTCAACGGAGCGCTACCGAAAAGACCTCCTCCCCTGTGATGAAGCTCCTTGTTATCAATCCTAAGACGACAACACATACTTCTGATATCTTCTGGATCAAGATCAGAATTTATAAAATTAGAAAAGTAGTTAATCCCATATTTGGCTGTTGCTTCCCACATTGGCTCGTAAGCAGGATTATCCCAATCGAAATCTTTGGTAATATTAATTGTCGGAACAGGAAAAGTAAAAACTCTTTGGTCAGCATCACCTTCCATAATTACTTCATAAAAGGCCTTGTTCAACATATTCATTTCTTTTTGAAATTCCCCATAAGTCTTGTCTTGAGCTTTCCCTCCAATAATTACTGGCAATTTAGCCATATTTTTAGGCACTTTTAAATCAAGTGTAAGATTTGAAAATGGCGTTTGAAAGCCTACTCGGGTTGGAACATTACAGTTAAATAAAAATTCTTGTATTTCTTGCTTTACTTCTTTATAGTTTAATTTGTCATAAGCGATAAACGGAGCTAAATAAGTATCGAAAGAAGAAAATGCTTCTGCTCCAGCAGCTTCTCCTTGAAGTGTATAAAAGAAGTTAACTATTTGACCCAACGCTGAACAAAAATGCTTGGCTGGTTTAGAAGATATTTTCCCAAAAACGCCAGTAAATCCTTTCGTCAACAAACCATGCAAATCCCAACCCATACAATAAGTGCTCAAAGAACTTAAATCGTGAATATGGAAACTGCCTGACTGAATTGCTTGTCGGATTTCTTGAGGATAAATTTTATTAAGCCAATATTTTTTACTTGCTAAGCCGGCAATATAATTATTTAAGCCCTGCAAAGAGTAAGTCATATTAGCATTTTCCTTAACCTCCCAATCTGCTTCTGTTAAATATTTATCAACCATATTTACACTTTTGTCACTCTGATCAATTATTTCCCTGGCTTCGCGTCTCTTCTCGCGATAAAGAATATAGGCTCTAGCTACATCAGCTAAATCGGCATGAATTAAAACCTCTTCTACAATATCCTGAACGTCCTCCACACTGGGAACTTTTCCTCGAAAACGGTCAACAACTACTTTAACGACTTTATCGGATAATTTCTTAGACTCTTTCCCGTCTTTACCCTTTACCGTAAAAATAGCTTTGTAGATAGCTTCTGTAATTTTAATTTTATTAAAGTCTACTATTTTCCCACTTCTTTTTTTTATTTTGCTGACATTCTTCATAAAAAATTAATATAATAATTTAATTAAATAAAAGATTGAACTTCTTTGATCGCATTAGGCAACAATGGTAATAAAATATTGCTAAATCTAATCAAAGCACCAGCTACAGAAGATGTTTCCAAAAGATTACTCCATGCAATTCCTAATGGGAGTTTCTCAGAAAAATACAGAATAAAACCAAGAATCAATCCCCCTTCTGCTAATCCGAACAAAGCTCCAGCTAAACGGTTAAAAACTTTTAAAATTGAAAAATCAAAAACTTTGTTAAGACCTCGGAATATAAAGAAAATAATTGCTTGCGCAATAAAAAAAATAAGAAGAAAAGATAAAATCCTGGATAAAATGAAATTATCCTTTAAAAGAGGCAAGATTTTTAAAGCTAAAAATTCATACCAACGAGAAGCAATCACCAAAGACAAAACAAAAGCTACTATACCGCTAATAGTTCTAATTAGGCCATGCCAAAGCCCAAACCAAACAAAACCAAATAGGATAAGCAATAAAATTAAATCAAATAAACCCATATATGTTAATTAATTAACTAAATAGTCTTATTTAATGTCAACGACTGACGTTTTCCAGTCGCTCCCCTTAGAGGTCAATTTGAGTTTATGTTGTTTTACAGTCTGGGGAATAAAATTTCTCCTTGAGAAACTTTCTTGAAACTTGTTTTGCCCCATTGTTTGCTAGACGACAAAGGCTTCTTTTTCTCCGAGCTTCCTAGTCCTAAACTTTTTAAAATTGCGTCACTCTTGTCAGGCATAAAGGGTTGAACAAGTAGAGCAATATGACGTAAACTCTCTAATAAGTTATAAATTACATTCTTGTAATGAGCGAAATCATCTTTCAATAATTTCCAAGGTTTATTTTTGTCTATATAACGATCACAAAACCCTATAAAACCTTGAATGCTTGCAGTAACTGTTTCAAATTTCAATTCATCAAGAGAAACTTCATAGTTTTCCCATAAAGTTTTAATTTCTTTCTTAAACATCTGTTGGGTTTTGCGAGGAGGCAAAAATTCTTCATTAGCTTTTTCTGCTAGAGACAGAACCCTCCTTAACAAATTCCCTAAACCATTAGATAAATCAGCATTATATTTATCATAAAATTTTGATTGTGAAATATCACCGTCATTACCAAAAGGGAAAGAAGAGAGCATTAACCAGCGTAGAGCATCTGTTCCAAAAATTGTCGCCATTTCTTCCGGGTCAATAGTATTCCCGGCAGATTTACCCATTTTTTGTCCATTTATTGTAAAAAATCCGTGGATATATAGTTTGCGTGGAAGAGGAATGTCTAAAGCTAAAAGTAAAGCTGGCCAAATAATGGCGTGAAATCTTAAAATATCTTTACCTAACAACTGAACGTTTGGTGGCCATTGGTCAGAAATTTTATTTGTCTGACCATCCCAACCCAAACCAGAAAGATAATTTAATAAAGCGTCTATCCAAACATAAATAGTCTGTTTATTGTCCCAAGGTAGAGGGATTCCCCATTTTATATTAGCTCTAGAAATAGCTAAATCTTCTAATTTGTTTAATTCTAAAAAACTAAGAATTTCACTTCTTCTTTCTATTGGCTTAATAAGCAACTTACCGCTTTTGATTAGTTTTAATAATTTTTTCTGAAAAATTGATAATTTAAAAAAATAGCAATCTTCTGACAAACTAATTGCTTTTTTTCTATGAATAGGACACTCCCCTTTAATAAGCTCTTTAGACGTATAAAATCTTTCACAACCAACACAGTAAAGCCCCTTATAAACACCTTTATAAATTAAGTTCTGGTTATTTAATCTTTCTAATATTTTGGCCACCATTTTTTCGTGTTCGGGATTAGTTGTCCTGACAAAATTATCATAAGAAATTTTTAGAGTGTCCCAAGCCTCTTCATATTTAGCTGAATTTTGGTTGCACAATTCTTGAGGTTCTATTTTTTTCTTTTCGGCAGTTTCAGCCACCTTGGCGCCATGCTCATCAGTGCCAGTCAAAAAAAATACTTTTTCCCCTTTCATTCTATGAAACCTCGCTAAAACATCGGCAGCAACAGTAGTATAAGCGCTACCTAAATGAGGTTTTCTGTTAACATAATAAATTGGAGTAGTAATATAAAATTTTTTCATAAAAATAAAATTATTTATTTTCTATAATAACTGTAAATTCTCCTTTTAGTGCTCTGTCTTTCATTAAAGGCAATAAATCTTCAACAGTCCCCCTGTAAATAGTTTCAAATTTCTTGGTTAATTCTCGACAAATTACAACTTTCTTTTTCAAATTTAATTCTAATAAAATATTTAAAGTTTTTTGAATTCTATGGCCTGATTCATAAAAAGCGCTAGTTAAGGAACTATTTGCTATCTCTTCTAAAATTTTACGACGGTGCTTTTTTTTAGGGATAAAGCCATAAAAAATAAATTTATCCGTAGGAAAACCCGAAATAGATAAGGCTGCAGTTAAGGCACAAGGTCCAGGGATAGGGACTACTTTGAGGTTATCTATTTTTTCAATTGCCAAATTAATTAATTTATTCCCAGGGTCTGATATGCCGGGAGTGCCAGCATCAGACACTAAAGCAATGTTATATTCTTTAGATAAAAGATCTAAAATATAATTAATCTTTCTTTGGCTAGAATGCTGATGATAACTAATCAATTTATTTGAAATATTGTAAAAAGACAAAAGTTTTTGAGTGTGCCTAGTATCTTCGCAAAGAACAAAATTTACGCTTCTCAAAATTTCTAAAGCTCTAGGACTAATATCCCGAAGATTCCCGATAGGTGTTGCAACGATATATAAATTCATGCCAAAAAATATTAAAATTTTAGAACGAAGCGAATCAAGTTTTAATATAATCAAATTACCTTATTTTTTTTATGATAAATTTGATTTCAAGATTCTGAAGCGAAGCGAAAGGTTCTTATATTTTTGAGCACCCTGTTAAATAATTTTGCCTTTGGCGAAATTACTGCATAGCAGTATTTAACAAGGTAGTCGTCTTTGTTGCTGGAAAATCTTTGCCCTACGGGTTTGGTTTTATTAGACAAAGTCGCTATTTAACTGGTAAACCTAATGGCGGCTCACCTCTTTTGCTACTAGTCTTTTTAACAAGAGAAGCTTTAACTATATTAACCGGGAAGTGATAAATAGTTGCCAATTCCTCAGTATTTAAAATAGTCTTCTCTGATTTAGGTTCAGGGATAGTCAAGAATTTTTTAACCCTAGAAATTACTTTAGGAAAACCGCTTTTTACTTTCCAAGAAAAAGCTCTTTTTTTATAAGCTTTAAGAATTTCTTGTTTGCGGAGGTCTAGAATCTTATTGCTTTGCAGATTTTTTTTAATAATACCAGTAGTTAATGAAACTTTAAAACTATTCATATCTATGGACCTAAAAGCGTTGAAAGCTCCTAAAATTCCTGTTATCCCTCTATCTTTAACAAAAACTTCTTTGTCTGCTAAATAAATTATTCTAATACAGGATTTAAAAGCAATTTTAGATATTTTATTCTGGATTGCGTCAATTAAACGCTTATCGCCAGGCAGAGAAACATGTTTTTCTTTACTTTCGTCAAAACTATCTGTTGTTGGATGAAGATTTAAAACTTCTTTTAAAAATTCTAGAACATTTTGCGTAAATTTAATTAAAGAAAACGCCGTCTTGTCTACAATATTATCTTTAGCTTTTTTGTTAAGATTTTCCCCGAGTAAAATATTTTTTATTAATCTCTGCCCATCCGCCTTTAACTCCGATTTAATTGGACTAACAATAAATTGAATCCAGACTTGTTCGCTCTCCCTTAAACTGCCTAGAATTTCGAAAAGATCTGTCAAAGGGTCTTCTAGTTCTTTACTAAATTTATGTCCAGATTCAGAATAAGTTTTTATTGGAATAGGATTCTGTTCGGACAATGTAAGATCTGCTCCCCAAACATTACATTGGTCTTCTAAAAAATCTTCTAAAGCATCCTCAGAATAATCTTCGTCTTGTTCAAAAATTTCTAAATCAGGATAAGATGTGTAAATAGCCGATTTAACCAAATCACGAAATTGAACCGGAGTATATATAAAAAATTGAATTTGTCCCTCAATGCTAGCTACTTCTAAAGATATATTAAGTTGTGTCTTTCCCTGAATATTCTTTTCATACCAAGTGGCTTCTTCTTTAATCCCAGCTAAATGCACAAAAAACTTTTCTATCGCCTCTGGGCCTTGTTTATTATCCTTAGGCATGCTAACGCCCAAAAGCACATATTTTTGTTGACTCAAAAATTTCTTCTTATTCTTATCTACCCAATGTTTCCATAATATTCTTAAAATTAAAAGAGCTAGTAGAATCCAAATCCCATAGCCCCAAAAAAATCGAAAAAAATAATAAAAACCTGTCTCTAGATAAAATGACAAAAGATTTGGATTAGATATAAAATCAAAATTCATATACAAAATAATGTATTTAAAGACCCTCTTTAGATAATTTTTTTAACAAATCTTTCTGTTTAGAGGTTAAACGTTTTGGAATTTTAATCTTAATTTTGACAATTTGATTTCCTTTCTTTGCCACTCCTTTTCCTTTTAGACGAAACTCCTGACCAGACGAGGTTCCTGACGGAATTTTTAAACTCACCTCACCATATAAAGTTTTTACATTAACCTTATCTCCTAAAATAGCCTGAGAAACTGAAATCTCCTGCTCTGTGAAAATGTGATTTCCTTGACGTTGGAAAAACGGATCTGGACGCACTGCAACTATAACATATAAATTACCTTGTGGTCCACCCAATTTCCCAGCCTCTCCATATCCAGGGAATTTAATAGTTTGTCCATTATCGACTCCAGCTGGTATTTTAATCTTAATTTTAGAAAATTCTTTAACTCGTCCCTGCCCATAACAATAATGACATTTTTTCTCAGGAATATTTCCTTGCCCATGGCATTCTGGACATACTTTTCTGGTCCTAATATTTCCTAAGAAAGTTGCTTGAGTCTGGATAATTTCCCCTTCTCCGTGACAGGAAGGACAAACAGTCATTTTACTACCAGGCTCTAAACACGTGCCATTACATTTTGGACATTTCACATATCTCTCAAAGCGAAGTTCTTTCTCTGTGCCAAAAATTGCCTCCTTAAAATCGATGACCAAACGAACCTGAATATCTCTTCCCTGATTGGCAGACTTTGCCCTTGCAAATCCTTGTCTACCACCAAATAAATCTCCAAATATATCTCCTAATCCACTAAAGCCAGAACTATTAAAATCAGAATTATCACCTTTCATAGCGTCCGCATAAGAGGCAAAATCATTAAAATCAAAACCGCTAAAGCCTCCCTGAGCTTGAGCTTGTTCAAATTTTGACCCGTACTGGTCATACATTTTGCGTTTTTCGGGGTCAGAAATGGCTTGATAAGCGGTATTTATTTCTTTAAATTTTTGAGCATCTCCTCCGGCTTTATCTGGATGATATTTGTGAGCTAATTTTCTAAATGCTTTTTTAATCTCTGAAGATGAAGCATTTTTCTCAACTCCTAATATTTTATAATAATCTATCATAATAAATATTTAGCATAAAGCAGGGGCGAGAGGAATCGAACCTCTGACAAAAGTTTTGGAGACTCTTATGATACCACTTCACCACGCCCCCATATAAAAAAATGAGTTATTTTGTTTCTTTATGAAGAGTATGTTTTCTGCACCAACGACAATATTTTTTTAATTCTAATCTGTCTTTGTTGGTTTTTTTGTTCTTTCTAGAGTAATAATTTATACGATGACACTCACTACACTCTAGTTTAATTAAATTGTCTTGGGACATAATGTTTTGTTTTAATTTATTTATGGAGCCTGGAGTCGGATTCGAACCGACGACCTATAGTTTACAAAACTATTGCTCTGGCCAACTGAGCTATCCAGGCACTATCTTTCTAAAGCCAGAGAATACTATACAGTGAATAAAAAGATTCTGTGAACACAGTGAGCAGGTTCTTATTCCAAGGTTCTGCGGAGCAGGTTCTTATTCCAAGGTTCTGCGGAGCAGGTTCTTATTCCAAGGTTCTGCGAAGCAGGTTCTTATTCCAAGGTTCTGCGGAGCAGGTTCTTATATTAGCAAAAAAAAAGAAAGATGGCAAGATTTGACTTTGTGATAATAAATTGTATAATATAAAAACATGCCGGGGTGGTGAAACTGGTAAACACGCAAGACTTAAAATCTTGTGGACGCAAGTCCTTGCGGGTTCAAGTCCCGCCCCCGGCATTTTTTAAAAAACAAAAATGCCCCTGTGGCGGAATTTGGTATACGCGGTAGGTTTAGGACCTATTGGCCGTAAGGCCTTAGAGGTTCAAGTCCTCTCAGGGGCACCAACATTTATTAGAACATAAATCCTTAGAGAATTTCA
>Ga0190304_1000163_pt1 | contig 31014 bp, 25 predicted proteins | sample 48700712_MG_FD_161670 | JGI IMG/M metagenome (GOLD analysis project Ga0190304, IMG submission 161670) | Hydrothermal vent sediment bacterial communities from Southern Trench, Guaymas Basin, Mexico - 4870-07-1--2_MG | ecosystem: Environmental > Aquatic > Marine > Hydrothermal vents > Sediment ...
TGAAATAGATTTTCCTAGAAAGACGCATATATTCATGATGATCCTACTTGTAATGTTATTTAATTCAATATTGATTTATAGTTATCCTATTTTACCTAATATAGTTGCATTCCACTTCTCGATTAAGGGTAATCCAGACCTATATTTGGGAAAAAATGTCGCCGTACTCTATATTATTGTTGGAGGAAATCTCGAGTTTATAATATATTTATTCCTTGGATATATTTCTAAAATTAAGCCAATGATACTATATACGCCATACAATTTTGAGAAGAAGAAAAGGTTTATGGATAAATTATCGTATATATTTATACTTTTATATATATTCCTAAATATAATGCTTGTTTATTGGATTATTTTTAACCTATATATGTTGGGGTGGGGTTGATGGTTAATTCCTGGCTTATATTCGGAGGAATTGGAATGCTATTTATAGGCATATATGCATTCTATTATTCTAGAGGAAAGGGTAAATCTATTTTCCTAGCCATTGGGTTAATTACATGGATTATAGCTATAGTTATTAAGACTTTAATGGATATAACGATTACCAAGTCATTTTTATCACTAATAGATCCAAAATATATATTGATCAGCGAATGTATATACTTTGGATTAAGGACAGGAATTCTAGAATCCGGACTATCATATATATTTATATTAAAGATGCATAGAAAATTTAGATATAATGATGCAATTAGCTTTGGCTTAGGATTCGGTGGAATAGAGGCTATAATGCTTGGAATCTCAAATATATCTAATATACTTTTATTCATATTTATGCCAAGTACGTTGGAGCAAATTCCGATTAAACAAAGAATGATTATTGAGAGACAATTAAATCAATCCACATTAAATGTGTTTGCACCGATTATCGAACGTGCGGTGACGATAGTTATACATGTGTTTGCGACAATTCTAGTGTTTCTTGCAATAAAGTATGGAATAAAATATCTAATTCTATCTATAATTTATAAGTCTATTGTAGATGGCATAATACCTTTGTTAAATCCTCTTTTATTAAATCCTACAATATATAATGTATATTTAGCTGAAACACCATTTATTACGATATGTATAATATCTATACTCATCTTAAAATTAGTAGATTTTAGAAAATATCTCGACAGATAGTGGGTTTATATGTATAGTAAATGTGGTGAAAAATGTTTTATATTAAATATTTATGTTAAGCCTAGAAGTAGTTTTAATGGATTTAAAATTGAGGAGAATATATTAACATTCTATACTAGTAAAAGCCCATCAAAAGGTAGAGTAAATGAAGAACTTATTAAAAAACTATCTAAAGCTCTTAAAATATCTTCTCAAAACATTGTTATAATAAGAGGATTTAAAGCAAGAGAAAAAGTGGTTAAAATAGTTGATATAGATGAAAGAAATATAGAATATTTTCTAAGAAAGCTAGCAGTATGACCTTAATTTTACTGAAATCTAGGAAACCTTTGAAAAATATCTAGATTAATTCTATATTTTTCTAATGATAGGGAAACCTTCCTTTCCTCTACATCCTTATCCTCTAATAGCTTCAAATAATCCGTATAATATTTTTTACACCATATTTTCCAGCAATTCTCTTAGCTTTAGCTAAATTTATATCTACTATAGCCTTTATCTCAACATTTTGATTAAACTTATACCATGGAAGATGTCTATCTCGGCTACCCCACCCAAACCTATAACTCCTACACCTATCTTACCCGTAAATATCATCAGTATATTATCGCTAGGTATAGTAAACTATTATTTTATATTTTCATTTTAAGTTCATTATACTTTATTTTTGTCTTAAATATCTCTATCATTCTGAGAAAACTTTTTTTATCTATATATCCATGCGGTGTAGGTGTCTGAAATATTCTCTCCGGAATCCTAACTTTATCTAAATCAAATCCCTCTCTAATCTTAAACTTATACTTCTCCCTATGAATAATTTTGCCGATTTCCATCAGATCGTCGACTGAAAATTCTATTCCAAGTGGTTTAAACGCATTTGAAACCATTTCCGGTCGATATATTCCTCTTGCAAATAGACATATAACCAAACTTGTTAAAACCTGCCTCCACTCCTCCTCCCTTAAAAGTTTTTCCACAGCCTCCTCCAATACAATAGTTTTTCCAAGCAATTTTTGATCCAATGAGTATCCAGCCATATCTAGATGACTATGTCTTGAACCCACGAGATAACTAAAGTGTGATAGGGGTCCAGTATGATATCCAGGCATCTCGTTTCCACCAAAAGCCATCGCAAATTCTTCTCCACCATATATTTTAGATGCATATTCCACTCCATTTGCAACAGCTTTATACAATTCTGTTGGTTGATATACTATGTTTCTTACAGCCTCGATATATGTTTCATAATCCCCCCACTTAAATTTAAGTCCATTTGTATCTTCTATAGAAATTAGATTTCTTTGAAAGGCCTCTGTGAGCCAAGCCAATACTACTCCAGTACTCATAGCATCCAATCCATAGGTATCAACTTCATGTATAATCTTTAATACACCTTCTGGATCCCCTATTCCAAGCATCGATCCAACAGCATATATTGGTTCATAATCATAGGAGATAAAAATAGTTTTCTCAAAGTATGGTACATCTTCATATGGTATTTTTAGTGCAGCTAAATGTATACATCCAACTGGACAATGTGAACATGCAACCCTCCTGCCAAGATATTTTTCGGCAAAATATTCTCCAGAAATTTTTTCGGCTTGCTCAAAATAATTTTGCAGAAGATTTTTTGTAGGTAAACCCTTTATCTTATTCAGTCTAAGAACATTTACAGGCGTACCTATCTCATGATATTTTTTCATTAGAGGTGTATTTACAGCTTCATCAAATATTTCTCCATAGATCTTCCTATATAGAGGCTTATCTTTAATAGGTATATGTCTTCTACCAGATATTAATATTGCCTTCAATTTTTTACTTCCAAATACTGCTCCCAATCCAAGTCTACCGAAATGTCTATATGTCTCAGTTACGACACACGCATATCTAACAAGTTTTTCTCCAGCCCTACCTATACGCATTATAGTTCTAACACCAGCACCCGGTTCATTTTCCCTAATAATTCTACCCACAGTAAAGCTACTCCTCATACCCCATAGAGTTGATGCATTACGGAAATAGACTTTCTTTTCATGTATTGCAATATATACTGGTATATCGCTTACTCCACGAATAACTATTCCTCCATATCCAGCCAGTCTTATAGCTATACTACTTCTACCACCTGCATGACTTTCACCAAGATTGCCAGTTAATGGACTTTTAAACATTGCAACAGTTTTCGATGCCATCGGATATACTCCATTAAACGGTCCTACAGTAAATATAATTACATTTTCAGGGCCAAGTGGATCCGCATTTTTAGGAACCTCTTCTTCTAAAAGCTTTATAGCTACCCCCGTTCCACCAATATATTTTTCAAATAGCTCACTTCTATCTTCAACCCAGAATCTCTTTCTATTTAAATCTATATATAATATGTTTGAGATGGGATCTTTACCCATATAATCACCTCTCCTCCATTTCTAATACGCCATATTTGCAGAAATCTACACAATATCCGCATTGAGTACATACTATTGGTTTATTTGTATCATCATCCCAAAATATTGCTCCAATTATACATGCATCTACACATAATTGACATCCAATACATTTACTACTATTAAATATTACTCCACCACCCTTTCTAGGTATTAATGCACCTGTAGGACATACCTTTGCACATGGAGGGTCTTCGCAAGCTCTACATACGATGACTGTAAAACCTCTCTCAATTCCACCTACACTTCTAACCCTTATAGCACTTTTATCAAGCCCAGCGTCTCCAAATCTTCTTGTACATGCAAACATACATAGCTGGCATCCAATACATCTCTCAGTATCTATTATTGAAAGTCTTTTAGTCAAGAAATTCACCTATTATACAATAAAGATATTATATCTTACTTCTATAAATTTATTATTGGTGATATTGTGAGAAAAGTAGGTATAGGTATAATCGGGTTTGGAAGTATAGGTAAGTATCATTTAAAAGCATATAACAGAGTTCCAGAAGCCGAAGTTATAGCGGTATGCGATATAGATGAAAATGAATTAAAGATAGCTAGAAATCAGTATGGTATAGAAAACCTCTATAAAGATTACCACGATCTATTATCTAGAAATGATATTGATGCCGTATCAATATGTCTTCCCAACAGACTTCATTCAATCGTAACAATAGATTCATTAAAAATGAATAAACATGTATTATGTGAAAAACCTCCAGCGATATCTACAAGAGAAGTTAAAGAAATGTTTGATACAAGTAAGAGGATGGGTAAAAAATTGTTGATAGAATTAACGCGTAGATTTATGAATAAAACTAGGACCGCCAAAAAGCTTATTAAGTTAGGTGACCTTGGACCAATTTACTATGCTAAATGTGGATATATTAGACGTTCAGGTATACCCGGATATGGAAGCTGGTTTACAACTAAATCTGAGGCAGGAGCAGGACCATTATATGATATAGGCGTACATGCATTAGACCTAACATTCTGGCTTATGGACGATTTTAAGAGTGATTATGTAATTGGATCAACATATGCTAAATTTGGTCCGAAAGGTAAGGGTAAGGGTGGATGGGGTAAACCCGTGCCCGGTGGTCCATTCGACGTAGAGGATTTTGCTTCAGCATATATTAAGATGAAAAGTGGGACTACAATTTATCTTGAAGCGTGTTGGGCCTCCCATATGAAAACCCATTTCTATACAATAATTTTAGGCGAAAGGGGTGGACTGGATTATGAGAATATGGTACTTTATACAGAAGAAGATGATATATTAGTTGATAAGAAGATAAACTACTCTGAGAACGATCCATATTTAGATGCAGTAAAACATTTTATAGATACCATTATTCATGATGTAGAGCCTATTACAACTGCTGAACAAATGATATGGCTTCAAGCAACTTTAGAGGCGGTGTTAAAGTCTGCTGAAATAAATGAACCCGTAAAAGTTTCCACACTGATTTAAATTCTATATAGTTTTGATGAAATATTTAAGAGAAAATAGCTCCTCGATTTTTAATTATAATATAAACCTAATATAGATGGTTCATATAGATAACTTAATAATCATTCCTTAATGCGTTTAACACCTCCTCTCTAAATTTTTCTTTATCCCATACAAATGTTTTTATCGGTTTTCCATTTATGATACAGTTATATATTGTACCTCTCTTCTCCACTTCCTCTTTCTCTTCAAATTCATTTATAATTCTTATAGCTATATTTGGAACTATTTCTCTCAATGCTTCCCTCATTTTATCTACAAAAAACATACACCAGGGACAGAAAGGATCATAGAATATTAGTGCCTTTCCCCTATCTTCTTTTTGAGGAATATATTTTTCCTTAGTTTTCCTATATACATAGCCTTCTTTAAGAGGATAATAGAGTAGGTATGGATCGTCCTTTACTACTCTTTTAAACCCCATTTTTGAGTAAAAGAGATGCTGAGGATATCCTGCAGAGGTTTGGAAAGCATATGTAACTAAAGCATATGGTTTATTATTCTGAAAATATATTTTAGGTTTTCTCATTTCATCAATTAGATTTAAAAGCATTGCTCTTCCTATACCCCTTCTCCTATATTTTTCTTCTGGAACAAATATACATCTAATCTCTATAACTCTCTCCTTTAGAAGCGGTTCATATTGAACTATTCCAACAGGTTTCCCATTAATATAAGCTATTTTACCAAAACTATCGTATTTTTCAAGCATGGATAAACCCCATTTCCTCTTAACCCTAATACCTTCTTTAAAACATTTTTTCTCGCGATATTGTATTGGAATACATAGATTTATTACATCGTCTAAATTTTCTTTTGCTATATTATCTATTTTTAACAACATGTTAAATCATCACATGAATAATTCTCTATAGCTTTATATAGATAATGTATATCTAATTAATAACATGCATAGAAATCTGTATTTAAACAAGCCGATCATATACTTCATTGCCACTCTCTCTATACTTACTTTTAGTATAGCTTTACCTCATCCATATATCCATATTACGCATTATCTCTTAAAATAGATATGACTACTTATGGTTTAATAAATACTTTATCTTCTATAATAAATATTTTTCTAAGAATCCCATTTTCAACACTTTTTCCTAGGATAGGTTATTTTAAATCCTATTGCATTAGCTATATATTATTGATTTTATCTAGATTTTTCTATATAGCTTCAATTTTTCTATATCCATTAATAATGTTTATGTTTGCCAGAATATTTATGGATATGCGATGATCAGCACCGCTAGAACAGCTGTTGTAACAAAGTATGTTGAATCGAAGAATAGAGCTTTTACATTGGGATTTATATCTTCTCTGACAATTGTTTTCTCATCCATTTCACCCTTCATTGGAAGCTATTTATATGAAAAATTAGACTACAACTTTCAACAATTATTCTCCATTTCAATTCTAATTTCCTTAATAGCAATAATTCCATTAATAATTTTAGTAAGAAAATATGAGATAATAGAGAGAAAAGAAAAATCTTTAGGAATAATTTTCCAGATAAAAATGATACCAAAAATAATTGCATATAAAGATTTAAAAGAAATATTTTTTATAAGCATGATAGATGGTTTTGCATGGAGTATATCTGGAAACTTTTTTCAAATATATTTGGCCAAGGAATTGAGTGTAAAACCCTTCGAACTAGCGATCCTAAATTTAATAGAAAATATAATTGCCATATTTGGATTAACCTATATTGGCCACATCTCTGATAGGCTTAGAAAGAGAGTTATATTTTTATTTATATCGGAAGTTCTTGGAATATTTTCACTACTATTTTTCATAATGGCTACAAATGTTTTCCAAATATTTTTCATATGGATACTACAAGCATTTGTATGGATAATATGGTCGCCAATCATATCTGCATATATTTCTGAAAAAGCTGAAAAATTTTTCTCAAAAATTTGTACCCCTAACGCTGGGCGTATGGGGCTTCCTCAATAATGTGGCTAGAACACCCGGAAATGTTATAGGAGGATATTTATATGATACAAACCCAAGATATCCCTTTATATTTACAGTAATATTATTATTAAAATAATAAGTATAATGATATTGGGGCTAAAAGATTAATAAATTATGCTAAAATTATTCTTATATAAGCCGTTCAAATCATGTTAAAGTTTATATGCAAGCATTTGTATATAAATTTGATGAAGAAAGTTATGCCAACTGAGTAGATGAAGACTTCTGGGGTATCTGATTTTTATTCCTTACCTTAACTTTAAACATCTTTAACATTCGTCTTTCATTATAAAGAATAATTATATTGGAGGCGGAGGAGGTGGTAGGGTTTTCTTCTTTCGTTTTAATAGTAATACAATGATCAATATTATCAGTATAGTAATGATGATAATAGATAGGGATATTATCATATTTATTTCCCTTCCCCACACCGCAACTATTTTTTTAGGTTTATTTACCATGAAACTATAGTTTTGTGTTGTAGCGATTATCGTGTTTGTTTCATCACTCCAACCTAAAAATATAATATTATAAAATAGTTCTCCAATTCGTGTTTCAGATATACTTATATTAACTATAGATCCATCTGGATACCAGCCTGACCCATTAGTCTGAGAATAATCTGATGAAACATTAATATAATATTCCTTTATCCATAATGCTTTAAAACTATATGATTTATCTGCTTTAATAGTGAACACGCTATCTTTTTCAACTATTTTTCCGCTTTCATCTAGCCATCCTCTAAAAATCATTCTTGTATAGTTATTATATTCTATAATAGTATCTTTAATGCTGATTTTTACTAAACTATTAATCAGATACCAACCCGATCCACTTGCCTGAGAATAGTCTGATGAAACATTAATATATATTTCATTTATTTTTACTTTCCATCTGACTACTAGAGAAATATTTTTATTAACTTTTAGCAATATTTGCTTAGAAGTGGATATAATCCTTTTAGTATCTAAATCATACCATCCTTTAAATACAATAACTTTATGATCCATATAGATTGTTACGTCCCTTATACTTACATTAATATAATGATTTTTCGGATACCATCCAGGCTCCGTCGCCGATGAATATTTTGAAGAAATGTTTATGTAAAAGCAATAAGTTGAGGGATTACGTGGCTTAAATTTATTTAATGTTTTAATATATGCATTATAGATGGGAGAAGGAAGCTTATTTTTTACAGACAAGTCATCATAAACTGTATAGGACAAGTTTTTTCTAAAAAATTCTACAAGATCTCTGCCCACAGCTTTGCTTAAAAATTTTATTAGAATGGTGTCTCTTACATAGGGATCGAAATCTCTTTGACCCCATACAGCTTTCCATCCATATTCCGTCAGAGAGGCATATCCAGGTTGAAATCTAAACCCCCTTCTCATCAACTCTTCTTTAAATAATTTAATGATATGGTATAAATCGAAAATATAGTTTCTTTTAAATTTCTCTAAGTAGAGTAATAATCCTGCTCCCTCCATCTCTGGATGCCAGGCTATTTGAAGATTTTTCCCAGCATCAGATGTTTTTCTATATTTATTATTAACTATTGTACCTTTATTCTCTAATATGAGATTGAAAATATAATTATATCTATGAAGACTATGACTATATTCTTTTTGATAAACATTTGACTTATTTAAAAATAGGCGTGGAATGTAAAGTCTTCCAATGTAGTCGGCAAGACCTTCGCAAAACCACATATTGTATTTAATATCCCCTCCCCACCAGAAGCTTATTCTAAAAACATCATCATTACTATTTAATATAGCATGAGTTATTTCATGAAAAATTGTACCCCATTCAGAGACAACATCATTATCATTGAAATTTAATAAATCGTCTGAAATCTGAACAGGTATTGTCGCTATATTCCCACCACCGACACAACATTGACGTATAGTAGTTATTTTAACCAGTAGTGGAGTCTTATATCCTACAATTTCCATCATTTCATTATATCCATATTTAATTATACCTATTATTCCAAAAATTTTATTCAAATATCTTTGATGATAATCTGTTGAAAACATTACTATCAAGTTATTTTCTATCCTATAATACGTTAGGTTTTCTAAAATCATATGCACCTTGGGAGAAGAATTAACCTTTATAATTCTTATTACCCCACTATTACCACTTAATAATATTTTTGTTAATGTGACAATACCTCCTCTATATTTTATGGTTTTTCTATCTATTTTCCCTAGGTCATTTGTAACTTCAATGGTTATTTCAGCATTACCTTTAAATTTAAGTACAGGACATCCAGTAACATTTTCCTCATAAGCCTTTATAGAAACCCCCACCCTTATCTCAACTGGATTAGATATATCTATACTCCATCTCTCAATAGAAAAATTTAATGAAACAGCATATTTTATCTGATTTCCATCACTTAAGTTGAAAAAACAGTTAAATATTAGTATAAAAATCAAAACTTTATTTAACACATAACTCAACTCAATTTTATTTCCTATAATCTTTTATTTAAATTTTTCTAATTTTTATACTAAATGGTCCCTTAATTTTACTGGTATAAATAGTCAATTATTATGTAGGTAACATTAATTATTTAAGTAACCTATTTCACCTATATTATATAGGTGAAATAGGTGACATTGGTAATTAAAAAGGTTGATGAACGAAAGTTAAGAGAATTTAAAGCCGAAGCTATTAGAAGAGGATTAACGTTATCTCAGGCATTTGAGGAAGCTATAGATCTGTGGCTTAAAAATCGTGTAGTGGAGACAGACGTGGATATAAATAATAGAGAGTATTTAAGAATAAAGGATAGGCTTAATAAATATATGAATAAATATGTGGTTATTGCTAATGGTAGATTTTTAGGTGCATTTGATACACTTAAGGAGGTAGGAAACGCTATAAAATCTCTTAAACGTGTACCAAGCCATGCAATAGTCTTTAAAGTGGGTGAAGATACTAAAATTAGGAGGAGGTTGGAATGGTGGGGAGGATCTATAAGGCTAAAAAATGTTTAAAATATATGGAGAATGAAGCTACAAGCTATCCAGTTCTTAAATTAAAACTATATAATATACTGGGAATGGAGTTTCCAGAGGAGATGGAGGTTCCCATAGATACTGGTTTTGAAGGCTCACTTATGTTAAGAAACGAGGATTATAGATTCTTTATGATAGGTGAATTACCCAGAGATTTTTGGAGAACTTACTCTACTTTAGCTGGCTCCATTATAATGAGAATTGCAAAAGCTATAGTGGTTATAGATAATATAAAGTTTGAAACCTATGTTGAGACACCATATTTAGGATATGGAAGGAGGCTTATTGGTAGAGAGATATTGAACAATTTAACTTTAATATTAGATGGGTTAAGAAAAAAATGTTGTATCGTTTATTAATAACTATACATTTTGAACCGATCTTATTATTATAGAAATTATCTCAACCAATAGTGAACTTGTAAGTAGACCTGTAGCTATAAGCATACCCCTTTTCTTGAAATATTCTTTGCCCATTTTTCTATCTGTTAGAAATCTTATAATCCCACCTACACCGAGAGCTATTACATATTGAGGTGGTATAAGCATCCCCAGCGCTATCCCTATCATTGATAATGGTGTAGCTACCTCTAAAATTGATCCAACAACTCCTCCAACTATAAATGTAAATGGATCTATTGTACCAGAGATATTTCCTTTGGCTAACATATTTATATATACTGCCTGTTGAAGCAATCCTACCGCAGGCATCGATATAGTTCCGAAACCTCTATATCTCCATAATAATAGTGTTGTGATGCTGCTCACTATAAATGAAACTATCCATCCCACTATTTTTCCACCAACTATTTCTTTTAAAGATATATCGAATTTATCATTATACTTCATTAATCCAATTATGCTTGGTGCTGTCCAGGAGGAAGGTATAAACATGCTTCCAGTCATATATCCAGAATAGGCTCTATATCCGGTTAGAAATATTGGAATATCATATAAAACTATACTAAATATGCCCATACCCATTCCACTCTCTCCAATCATTCTAACTAACAATACAAGTTCTAAAAATGAGCCTATAAACACAGAGTATATGAAAAATATTAGACTATAGAATGGATGCAATGGTGCAAGAGGATTAAGTATGTATACTGATATTCCGAGTAATATTGTTAATAAAAACATTGTAATAAACACTTTTTTATTCCCAATCATCCTACGCCAAAGAATATAGTATAAATCTATATATCCATATTTATAACCATGTTTCTTTTTACCCCTCATAATGAGTCCAAAAATGGATAAACCTATTCCACCCAGTATCAATATACCCATAGCCGGTGAGAGAGTTACCTTAAATACTAATGAGCTATATAGTGATCGTATATCTTTACTATATGGAATAATTCCCTTAGAAATCGAGTATGGACTTATAATAAAATACGTTATTAAACCAGATAGAAGTGTACTTAGAGAAGTTGATGCCGAAATTATGTATCCAACGGCCATAAAACCTATGCTTAATGAAAATGCAAATACTATTCCTTTAGGAAGAAATGGGGTTAAATCAAAGTAATATATATTTATTTTAAATAGAAGAAGGATTTGCTGGACTAAGGATATTGTAAATCCAGTTAAAATACTTAGAAAAACTATTTTTACCTCCTCTCCTCCAGTAAATAATGCGTCCATCATTGTCGCAGAAGCAGCTAAATTTGGAAATACCAGCCTCTCCTCCTCTATAAAATTTTTATATAATGTTATCGTATAGAGTAAACCTAGTAATGTTGACATAATGTTTATTACAAATATTATAAGTATAGGTGTAACCCATATACTTGGAACCAGTATCCTCTTCTCCAAGATATTTTTAGATGGAATAAACCATTCGGGTAATGTAGCATCAAATTTTTCTACAAGCATTATACCAGTACCTAAAATATTATGTATGGTTAGCATGCTCGTACCTATAATAAAGACTAGTGACACGATATTTCTATCAAAATTTTTTAGAAATGTTTTGAAGATAATGAACGACGCTATTAATGCCAGTAAACCAAAACCGAATCCCATTCCAAAATTTATTCCAATATAGGTATTTATAATAGTGGATAAAATGACAAAGAAAATTCCAAGCAATAAAGCCAAGCCATATTTGATCATCGACTACCTCCCATTAGCTAATGAATAGATTTCTCTTATTTATATTCTATGATACTCATTAAATTATTATACTTAATGAAATAGAAGTTATTCACAACAATATTAGGAATATTAATATAGTAGGTTATACAATCTACTGTGGTGTAAATATGGATGAAAATGTAGCTGTATTTTTTAATAAACAGATTGATATAGAGGTAAAGAACGCTGAGATGTTAAGGGAATCAATAGCACAGTTAAAAAATATATTGATTAAAAAGTTGTTTGAAAGTATAGCGCACGACTCTATAAAGCATGCAGGCATATATAGGTCGTTGATAAATATATCTTCAACTACAACTGAAGCTATAGATGAGGGAGAACTTAAAATATTAAGAAACATTGTGGAGAAGCATATTAGGATAGAGGAAAATATGATTAAAAATATAAGGCATGTACTTGAAAAGGGTGTTGATAAGAGAATAGAATATGTTTTAAAATATATTTTAGAAGATGAATATAGGCATCACGCCTTTCTGAAGGGAATGTTAAATGCTGTTGTAAAGGAAAAAGTTGCCTCTGAAGAAGAATGGTGGAATATTATCTGGAAAACTACTTTCTCCGAATACCTACTCTCTCTTTCTACGAAGATCTAGAAACCATTAGTATCCTCATTTAATGAAATGCTAGAAAATTCTACGAAAAGAGAGGATATGAATATGTTGGCGAAATAAGAGATGCTATTATACCTAGAGAATTCGAAATCATACTTAGAAAAGAAGAAATTAAAGTTTAAACTCATTTTAATAAATGAGCTATTTATTGTTTTAAGATATTGAGTAATTCTTTATGTATTAAATGCTCCTCTGTTCTTAAATATTTAGTTAGCTTTATTATATTTCTAATATTTATCGTATTTATAATTTCTATTAATTCTTCTTTTCGGATTTCGGTTATATTTTTATACTTTTCACACACCATATTTGAAATATTATTTAACATCATAGTCCATGGAGAATCTTCGGGTAAATAATATAATCCACACATATCTGGATAAGGACTTTTATATACTGTATATGTCCAGTGAAAACCGTATTCCTCAAATAGACTTACTGTATCGTTAACCCATCTTAAAGCCGATTCCCCGCTACCTAATCCGGCTCCAAACTCACCTATAAATACTGGTAAATTATATTTTTTACTAAAATAATTCATATACTTCATACTTTCTTTAAGAGCCTTTCTATCCCAATATTTTCCTCCAATATATCCTGGATATTTTAATGTAAAGTCGTATCTCCCATTATGTAGACAAAATTCTACTGGAGTATAGAAATGATAGCTTAAAACTATTTGGTCACTAACATTCAATAACTGCATTATATCTGGATTGCCTTCAATTATAAATACGTGATTCTATCAACCTCCAAAATCCCCTTCATAATGTTTAGATAGACTTCCGTAAGTATCTTATTGTTTGGAGGCATTGGTTCGTTAATCAAATCATATCCAAACAAACATTTCTTATCCCTATATCTATATGCAATCATCTTCCATAATCTTACAACTATCTCCTGATAATCCCTATTTCCCCAAAAATTATTTTTACCTAAACCTCCACTCCACGGTGAAGTACTATGTCCTCCAGGAGTAGCATGCATTTCTAAAACCACATATACCTTATATCTCTCACACCAATAAAATAGTTCATCAAGCCTTCTAAATCCCTCAGTATACTGGTTAAAATCAGCTCTATCCTCTGTAAACAACCAATAGTTTAATGAAACTCTAATCAGGTTAAAACCCATTTTACTAATATTCTCTACATCATGTATCGTGAAAAAGTTTTCTCTAAAACTGTTAAAAATCTTCTTAACTTTTCTTCTACCATATATTTCTGTAAATAGTTTTTCTATCTCCACATTATCTATGTATGGATGAATTGATGGCAAATATCTCCAATAATATCCTCCAAGCCATCCCTCTATGAAGAATCCTTTCAATCTTATTTCAACTCCATTTTCATCCACAATTTTTCCATCCGCTACTTTTAATAAACTTAATTCAACATCTTTGTGAAGAGATTCACCATCTAATGGCGGGTTAAAGGATTTATAGTCTATTCCAAGTACATCATATATTGTTGGAGCTATATCACATTGATATCCATTATTTCTTACAACCTTATGATCATTTGTAGCTAAAAATACATCTGGTGCAGAAAAATGATTTTTACCTCCCTCATCGAATCCATGATCAGTAGTAATATAGATTAATGTTTTATCATATATTTTTAATTCAGCCAGCTTATCTATTATTTTTCCAAGCCATACATCACATTTAACTATACCTTCCTCATATTCAATAGAATTTTCTCCGAAGGCATGGCCTCTATGATCCGGATCACTAAAGTGAAAGAATGCAAAGAAAAACTTGTCTCCAACTCTATTTAATGCATCCATTATATCTCTTCCAACCTTTTCAGCATCTCTATGTCCCACACTATATATATCTATCCTATCCTTAGCGTTTCTCAATATTTCCTCAATATTATAATATTTGCCTGCAATAGCTATTGTAACTATATTTTGATCCCCATAATATTCCTTCAATCTCTCGAAAATAGTATATCCCTTAGGTATAGCTTGATATTTACTATTACTATATACTCCAGTTTTTTCAGGAATATATCCCGTCAACATCATTGTATGTCCAGCCTTAGTATCGGTTTCGTGCATAACTACTGTAAGATTTATGAATACATTCTGCTCTATAAATTTCTGTAGATTTGGAAGTTTTCCCCTCCTTAAACAATCGTATAGATGGTCTCTCTGAACACCATCCCAAGATATCAATATAACATTATATCTTAAATCATCTGTATTATGCCATCCATATACTATATATACCAGTGTAAAAACTATTATAGATATTAGAAATATTATAAAAATATATTTAATATTTTTACTCATATCTATACCCGAGAAAAATTATATTTTACTATTTAAAAAAAATAATGTACAATAGGTATATACTATAAGTATATTTTAAATAATAGATATTTATGGTGGCGGTGGAGGAGGAGGAATATATCTTCTCCTCCTACTCACTATAATTATTAATAGAATTATTGCGACTACCAGTATTCCTATAAGTATTCCATAAACCTTAATATTTTCCAGGATTAAGTTAATTATTCCAGGCTTGCTTGAACTATATATTAATAGGTTTTTTCCAGAGATGATGTATATTTTATCTCCATATACACATATACTATATATGTTTTCTAGATCTGTATTCCATTTCTCCTCTCCATTATTTATATCACATACATAGAGTTTATCAAATGTATAGTAGTAGAGTAGAGTTCCACATATTATTGGCTTACAGTTAACGTATATGTTCTCCTTACTCCACAATATTTTCCCACTATTCACGTCGAGACAATACATTTTACCACTCTCTGTAATAAAAATCGCTCTACCTCCACCAACTACTGGTGTATTTATAAGACTACTATTAAGATAACTTTTCCACAAAACTTTTCCACTAGATATGTCTATACAGTATGCATTGTTATCATAGGATGATGCAAAAACCTTTCCATCAAATATTGATATATCTTTAACCAGGTTCCCAGTACCAAGTTTCCATGCAAGTTTAGGCTTAGAAATATTTACGGCATAAATATATCCATTCCAACACCCATATACAACTATATCCCTATATATTGCTAGATGAGTAGATATGGCTGTAGGAGAGCTAACAATGTTTATTAGACATCCATCACAGCTATTTAATATAAAGATATGTCTCGGAGAATTTACTATAACTAAACTTTTATAGAATGCTGGTGAACATTTAAGCCTCTCATGTGTATAAAACTGCCACAAAAATTTTCCATTAGACAGATTTAAAGCCCTAACATATCCATCACTACTCGTAAAAAATACTGTACCATTAACTATTGTAGGCGAATCTTGTATTGGAGAATATGTTTTATAGATCCATAGAGAGACTCCGTCTTTATTAAGACAATTTAAAATATTTCCATAGGATAAAACAATTCTATCACTAAATATTACTGGTATAGCCGATATAACACCTTGAATAGAAATATTTTTAAATAAAATTAGTGGTGGATAAATATCCTCAATATAAAAACTATTCCTATAAATACTTCCACCAAAGGTATACCAGTCAGGCTGACATATAACATGCTCTGAAAAAAGGAAAAACAATATAAAAAGGTAGAGATATTTTTTCTCCATACCTCTCCCCATAATTATGGTCTAACATTCCTCCAATTAACTCCTGGTACTGTTCCGGCAGGTAAATATACGAAATTACAGCTATTTCTATCAAACCTGATAATAGGACGGATTATCCCTATTGCATCAAATGGTTTTTTAAGCCATATATATTTTTCGGAAGCAGGATAATTTGGATCATATCCATAAAAGTAAACAGAGTCCCCTGTATCTATATAACCGCTTAGCAAGACCATATGGCAAGAGGGGTATGAATTGGGATCGGCTCTATCCACACAAAATAATATGCATCTTCTCGAATTCAACTCATGTATGATGGCATTAAATACATCTCGTTTATTTGAATTAGGAATACATAAACATATAGCAAGATCTCCTTGCATTTTTTCTATTACGAAACTTACATCACTCCTCTTTATAGTTACTGGATAATTATTTTTAAGCCTTTTTACAGCCTTTTCACAAGCCTCTTCTTCTTCCTCCTCATAGCGGCAAGATGGAAAGTAATCTTTTCCTCGTTCTCTATAATAGAAAGAAGCCCCACTACACCAAGACATTCCACAACAGTGGAATGTCAGTTGTAGCGGAAGTTTATAGTTTTTAAAGTGGAAACCATATAGGACTGGAGAGTAGCCAGTATGTACAAAATGTCTTTGTTCATAGGTTATATCTATGGCCATTATATATGTATTTTCATCATACGAGTATTGACCGTAGGATACTGTTAGCCATATGACGCTTTTATATGTAGATATGTATGTATATCTTGTAGGGTCGAAGAACAGTATGAAACGTTTAACTTCATAATATTGCGAATAAGGTCGAAGTGTGGCTCTATTAAAATCTGTGGATTCTCCATCCCAGTCGGTTCTGAGTATTATTATCGGATTCTCATATAACCTGTTTAGAGGTGATGTTTTCATAACTACATCTCTCGGTGTGATTTGAAGCATTATATCATGGGGAAAATTATTCCATACATCCATATATCTAACAAAACATAATTCGCTATTCCTTTTTACCTGGATAACGAAAGGTGTTGTACGTAGAATCCCACATCCTAGTGCAAGTGAATTATGTTCATTACCATGTATATCAGTCCATTTATATATTAGTTTTATAACTACATCTCCTTCATAATCTAAATATTTTGCAACATCTTCTTCTTCAATAACTTCCTCCGGATCTAGTCCTCTAAACATCACCCCAGTTCCATCTATGTTAATAGAATAACCATAGGTTCTAGGAAGATATACTATGGGATCATTCTCTTCACCATATTCTTCAATAATTCTGAAAGATTGAATCAGATAATTTTCATTACCTTCATTAGTTACATAAACTTCTAGGTCATGTGCTTCTCCAGGCATTATAGGATTATCGCTTGATGCATAACATACACTTATTATTGGTTGTTCAACATTAAATGATAAGTCTATTGATTCTATAAGTATTTCTCCAAACTCCTGCGTGAAAACGTATATATCTAGCCATAAATTCATTCTACTCCCTCCCTTATATCCTGAGATAAATTCATATCTATCAGTTATATGTGATAAGGGTATTGGAGGAAAGTTTATATCTTCCTCTAAACTTTCCTCTGAAGGTGTAAATTGATATGAAAAAGCTTCTGGATCCTCCTGGCTACTCCATCCAGCTGACTGCAGGAGATCTTTCACTACGTCCCCTCTAAGTTTAAATAAAAGGGTATGGGGGTGGATGGAACTTACTCTAATCGAGAGAGTTGCGCTATTTGCACTGTTATCTACGCTAAACAAATCCTCAGGTGGATAAAAGACCAATCCTTTTAATTGTATGCTTATATCTATAACATATACCTTTATCTCTAGCTTACTTATTGCTCCATCATCATCGATTGCACTTATAACCCATACATATCTTCCCTGGGGTAGATTGCAGTAGTACTCAAGATGAAGCGTGATGTAGTCCTTCCACACCCAATTTGGACTGAAGTAAAGTAAGTCTTCCTCACTATATTCTCCGTTCGGGTTCTCCCAATATATTGAAAAGTTTACATACTTTATCAATCCCCTGAGATCCCCAGGGTGTAAATCGGTTACATCTACCCTTATTTCCACACTACCTGTGTGGACAATATATAGTGGTTGGTTTTCACTAGTAGTTCTTTTAAATGACGGATTTATTTGACGAAGAATTATCAATGGAGGCAAATTCCGTTTAATTTTAAATTGTATTGTATATATGTTGTCTTGTTCATTTTCCTCCGGAACTTGGTTTTCGGAGTCTACAATTATTTTTAAAACATAGTCTCCGGCGCCAATATCCTCTGGAACATTCCAATCTATATGTAGATATTTTGTTGCACTATAGCCAGCGGATCCTCCTACATATATATCGTTAACCTCATATTCTCCTAAATCGGCTACCATGTAACCATACTCATCTAACAGTCTTAACTTCACCTTAAATCCATCTATATGTTTGCTGAAAGATCCACCAAAATATATTTTTATCTCTACATCGAATGATATTGGTGCTGACTGCGCTCCATATATTATTCCCACATGCTGTCCATCTTGTAAAACTCTGTTTACGACAATGTTAGGCATCTCACACCGTATTCGAAAACATTTTTCATTATTATCTTCATTACTCTCAGCCACAGTGTCTTCGACATCAACTATGAAGCATGCTTCATCTACTTCTTCACTAATACTTGAAAATGTAAAAACTATTGTTGTCTCACTATATGGATATAATATATCAATATCCTTGACTTGAACCATTTCTGCTACCTGGTTTGGATATGAACGGAAATATATTTTTAGCTTAAAGTTTTTGGCAACACCCTTTCCATTATTTGCAATTTTAACACAAAATCTAGCTGGTACACCATATTGTATCGGATTTGGATATACGTCAAGTAGTGATACTATCTCTAGATCTGGTTGAACTAACATAAGGTCTACAGTAGTTTCATCAAAATTATTCAATCCAAATAATGGGTTTCCCCCTTCACCTCCAGTTAAGGTTAGGTTTAGATAGATATGTCTAGCATATTCTGAGGAATAATATGGTGCCGGTATGTTTAATATAAAGTATGCTGCAGGCTTACCGTTTTCTATTCCAAATCCTGTGAAAAGTGAGGCTAGATTAAAGGTATATGGTGTTTCAGAAAGATTATGTCTTAACGTTACCTCAAATCTCGTTAAAACTTCATAGGTTAATCGATATATAGGAATTGTGTTTATGGTTTTAAAATGTACTGTAATTACTCCTCCAGGATATATTGGTTTATCAACTCTTATTATCTTTAACTCTAAATCTCCGTTCCATGGCTCAGTATATGATGGAGGGCCTTCGGGATTAATGTTAATGAACTTTGATATATAGTTGTTGTCCTCAGATATTTCTTCAACTACATTCTCATAATCAGCCCATACCTCAATATAATTTAAATGTTCTGAATCATTTACAACATTTTCCGGAACAATATATGGATCGTTTTTCGATTTACATGGAAGATATAGTGTTAAAGACTCGCCCGGCCTCAAGTTACATGAACTTTCAAACCATATTTCTTTTTCAACAATATTGTTACTTTCATTTACATATATATGTAATACAGCCTTTACTTTAAATACTCCAGTTACATTTTTACCAATATTATGAACAGTTAAATATAAATATAGTGGTGTATCGGGATACGGTATTAGTGGAGACCATACTAAATCCATCTTCTCAATCATTATATCCGGTAGAAATTTAAATACAAATGGTAATGATTCACATCTATAATTGTTTTCCTCATCGACCTCCTTTATAACATTATTTACATCTACCTGTATACATACAAGAATTCCATTGACATCGCTCACATTGAGTATGGGAAAAGTATATGTAAATGAAAAGGAATTTCCAATTTCATTTAAAGATATATCTCTAAGATTATTGTATAAAACTTTTTTTACACCCATTTTAGTTGCATTATTCTCTCCATAAATAGTTTTTACTAGGTAAACTGTTTCACGAACAGTAATTTCAGATGTCGACTCTATTTCCTCCATTTTACCGATCTTATCTACAGTATAGATTACTGTAAGCATTGTTCCAGGAGAAATATATCTTTCACTCAGCGATACATTTAATAATCCTATGAATAGATCTAGTCCTTCAGGAGGCTTACTATAATATACTAGTGGCATAAAATCTTTTATACATAGCGGACATGGATATCCTGGTAAAGATATATATGGTATATTTGTATCACCTATACCGTCTCCATCCAAGTCTATACCTTTATATCTCTCCCAATAGTTTCCTCCAAGATATGGTCCTCCAATAATATTTTTTCCAGGAATCTTATGGTCCAGATTCCATTTATTCTTTCCGCCACTATTATCAAGTGCATCTATACTATTGTTTGCGAAAAAGTTATCATATATTAGACAGTCGGTAGAATTATATAGATTCATTCCAGTAGTACAGTATCTTATAATGTTATGAGCAATTTCACAATTCTTTGAACCATATATTTCTATTCCAGTAAATGTGATTATTTTAGGACCAAGTATAGTTGAGTGATATATTTTAACATTGCTTTTATATACACTTATCCCAGCCATACTCTCTTTATTCTTAATATAAACTCTATCGATAACGATGTCTCTAGAATTTTCTATAACGATTCCTTGCGAATTTAAAATAGTTACCTCTTTAATTAAAATGTTTTGTGACTCTTTTATCCAAATAGATTTTGGACCCGATCTATTTGTATTCATTATTTTTATTGAAAACACATTTATATTATTGCATGAAGAAATGCTTAGCCCAAGATTTTTCTCCTCTGTAATTTCACTTCCACATATATCTCCATTTGAAACATGATCAAGCATTATGCCTAGAGTTATCTTCGAAAATTCTAGTATAAAGTATTTATCTGTATCTCTAATCTCGACCCAATTTGCTATATCAACTCTAATTATATATGGATTTGATTTTGTACCATCTCCCCTAATAACATATTTACACTTTTTAAAATCATCATTACCACTAATTCTTATATCTGGATAACCGTCTGGAGAAGCCGTATAATTTTCAAGAACTATTATTAGAAATAATAGTAATAATGTTAAAGAAAAAATTTTCTTTAACATTATTGTCACCAATAATTTATAATATAATTATAGGTACTAATACAAAATAAATTTTTCTATATTAAAATAAGAGTTAATTTTATGAAAATTCAAAATTATTAGATGTTTTAATTATATTTAAAAGTTTTTTGAGTTCATCTATCTTTCTCATTACTTCAATATTATCTCTAAACTCTTTCTCGATTTGACTTAAAATTTTATAGATCTCCTTTCCTATATTTTTTCCAGCAAGCTTTTTAACGCGTTTCCATTCTATCTTATCAGAGTGGAGAATCATTAGTTTTAATGCATCTTCTATATCTTTAAGTGATCCTAGAACGGTTATTTTTGTGGCTATTAGATCTTCTAGTCTAGCTAATCTAATTTTATGGGAATCTATGGTAATACTGACTGCATCCCTTATAGTTATAAAATCTATAGTGCTGCTAGCTATTTTGAAATCAATCCTATATCTTTCAACCAATATTGTGAAATGTCCTTTATCTTTAAATGCTCCTAAAACCTCACTTAAACTAACTTTAAAACTATTCTTATTAAGTTTTTCTGCAAGCTTTAAAGCTTTTTCATATGAATCAATCTTAATTATAAAATCTATATCTTCCGTCAATCTATTTATTCCCATCAATATACATGCAAATCCTCCGACCAAAACATATTCTATATTTAATGATTCAAGTATATTTATAGTCTTAAATACATATTCTATAATATTCATTTAAACCATTCCTTCAAAACTTTTGCTACACCAACTTTACGGGCATATAGTCTAACCAGCCATGCTAATATATATGCTGCCCGCCTATTTTCCTCCCTAATCTCCATATTTAACTGCCTTAACACCTTTTCACTGAAATTTTTAAGTCTATCTAACTCCTTTAACGATGAACTATATTTGTCAACAATATCTTGATAGAAATCGCTTTCCCCCATAATCTCTCCAATTAATATAAAATCTTCTATACTAATAAATATATTTTAATTAAACTTCTGAAATAAAATTATGTTAGAAAATATAGTAGAATCAAAAATAATTTATAAATATATTAAAATATATTATTAATTTTGAAGGTGATGTAGGATTAAAATAAATATCTTTGTAATGGGATTGATATCTATATTAATATTGTCTCTATGTTCAATGCAAATTTTACATGCACAGCAGACATTGAATCCTATATGGGTTTTCCAGGCTTCTTTCAGGACTAGATGTGTAGATATATCTGATGACGGTAGAAATATTGTGGTTGGGAGTGATGATAAAAATATTTATTTTCTCCATAATACTAGTAAAAATGTTATCTGGTATTATCCTACAGGTTCAGCAGTATATTATGTTGCTATGAGTAGGGATGGAAAATATTTTGCTGCGTATACAAGTGATGGAAAAGTATATTTCTTTTCAGAAACAAGTTCTACACCAATATGGGTATATGATACTGGATACCATACTCCTAAAGGTCTAGATATTTCTGATGATGGAAGCTATATTGTTGCGGGTGATGGAGGAGGAAACGTATATTTGTTTAAGGGAATTGGAGGCTCAGGTACACCTGAATGGAGTACAGACATTAGTAAAGGTAGTATTAAGGATATAGCTATCTCTGGAAATGGAGAATATATTGTTGCTGGGACAAGTAGAAATAAAGTATATTTGTTCCGTAGAAACAGTAAGAATCCATTATGGTTTAGCATAGTTAATCAACCTGTAGTCCAAGTCGATATAACTTATAGTGGAAATCGTATAGTTGCAGCTGTATACAATAAGCTGTATGTATTTAATAAGAATAGTAATCAGTCAATATGGATGGAGAGCTTTACAGGAACTACTATAAAGAAGGTAAAGATCAGCAGTAATAATCAATATATTATCGTTGCAAGAAATGGTGAGGTAAATATATATGGGATAAATGGTGAAAAAATATATTCATGTGAATCTTTCCAGGGTAGAAAAGATGTACATAGTATAGATGTATCCTATAATGGAGAATATATTGTTATTGGTAGCTATGAATACATATATTTTGTTTCGAAGAATAGTTTGACTCCAATATATATTTATCATTCAACGGATATTGATACAGTTTATTCCATAAGTATGTCAAAGTATGGAAAATATGTTATTGTAGGCACATCTTCCGGAAAAGCATTGTTTTTCAAATATGTTGTAAAGAAATCAAGTAGTATTACAATTTCATGTAATCCTATATCTATAGGTAAAGGTGAAACTACAACTATTTCTGGAGAAATTATTCCTCCTAGACCCGGTGTTAACGTGAAAATAGAGTATAGAAGGGATGGTACATGGTATATTCTTGGCACAGTGACTACTGATAGCAATGGACACTATACAACTACGTTTCAACCACAATATACTGGAACATATCATTTAAGGGCTAGCTGGGAGGGAGATGATGAATATATGGGCGCTACATCTAGTGAAGCTGAATTAACGGTAACCAAGATAGTTAAACAAACATCTACTCTAACAATATCATTATCTTCAACCAAGGTTAATAAGGGTAAACCGGTAACTATTAGTGGCCAACTTAAATCATCCGCTGGGACAGGGATAAGTGGAGTCACTATAGCCATAAGAATTACAAAACCTGATGGCGCTACAGATACATTGACATCATCTACGGCTAGTGATGGAACATTTTCGGCAACCTATACTCCACAGACAAAGGGAACCTATAGTGTTGTTGCAACCTGGAATGGAAACAGCTATTATTATGGATGTACAAGTCAGACACAGCAGTTTACTGCAGAGGAATCTATGTGTCCATTTGGATTATCTTTAATCATAGTTCTATCCCTGTTCTCGGTTATAGCCATATATAATATTAGAAAAAATAGATGATTTTTACCTTAACATTATATAATAGTTAATATAGATAATATTTTATTGGTGTTAATATGGAGTTGATAGTGAAACCTATTTTAGTATACCGGTTTTTTGAGAAACGGGAGAAGTCTAGCTGGAGACCTTGGGGTGGAATACAGTCTAGAAGAGATTTGGAGGAAGAGGTTGAGCGTATAAATAATGAGCTTAAAGATCTTAGGGAGAGAGCTGATTTCCAACTAAATATTCTTCCACTTTCAACTATATCTAATATTGAGGAAGCTGAGAAAATCGATGAAAAAATGGATGTCGTATTAATATATCCTTCCTCTGGTTCCAGTCAATTATTAAATAAGTTATCTACTATGGGTAAATGGACTCTGTTCTTCATTAGACATAGATCTGGTCCAGTATATTTATGGTATGAGATTATTCATCCAAGGTTTTTAAGAAATCATACTGATCAAATAGTCTATAGAGATATAGGTATAGATGACATAGTTATAGATGACTATCAGCTTCTCCTTAAACGTTTAAGAGCATTATATGGTTTAAAAAATACTTTAAATTCAAAAATTATAGCTATCGATGGTCCTAGTGGATGGGGCTATTTAGGATATATTAACGGTCCCTATCTTGCAAGAAAAAAGTGGAATCTAGATATAATAACAGTTACATATAGGGAGCTGGAGAAAAGGCTTAGAAAGGCTAAGAGCAATCAAGAATTAGTTAGACTCGCCGAGAGAGAGGCGAGGGAATATTTAGATAAATATAATGTAAATCTTAAAACAGACTTCAAGTTTGTTGTAAATGCATTTATATTATATTATGTTTTTAAGGATTTATTAAAGGAATATAATGCAAATGCTATAACTGTGAAAGAATGTATGGGTACGATTATGCCTATTGCTGAGACAACCGCATGTCTAGTCTTAAGCATGCTTAATGATGATGGATACCTAGCTTTCTGTGAATCAGATTTCGTTGTAATTCCATCTGGAATCTTGCTTCACTACATTTCTAGTAAACCAGTCTTTTTAAACGATCCCACAACTCCACATCACGGTATAGTTACATTGGCACATTGTACTGCTCCACGGAAAATGAATGGTAAGGATTTTGAGAAAGCTGACATTGTAACACATTTTGAATCTGATTATGGCGCTGCACCAAAGGTATATATGAAAAAGGGGCAGATTGTAACTGTAATTGATCCAGATTTTGAGGGGAGAAAATGGCTTATCTTTAGGGGTAGAATTATAGATAATCCCTCAATGAACATATGTAGATCTCAGGTAGACATTGAGATAGATGGAGATTGGTATATGCTTCTAAAGGAAATGCGAGGATTTCACTGGATGCTATGCTATGGGGACTATCTGGAAGAGGTAGAATACGCCCTTAAAAAGATCGGTATAGAGGTGTTAAACTGTTCAAAAAAGCTTCCTAAATATTAAACTATTTTTTCATCACACCATTTAAAACATAATAATAATCTTAACTTAATATTCTAATTTATTTTGAATATCAATATCATTTCTAAGGATATCTCTACTATTTATGTTAGAAAAAGTTTTCCATATTTTATCTCGCCGTCTAAGATTAATACATTTATCCTTGGGTTAAAATAAAAGGATGAGAAAAGCTAGAGAAAGTTGTCATTGTATTGCCTAGAAAATACTCTTAGGAAAATAGTCTGAGGGTATTAATTTGCTCTAAAAATAAATATTAGTAAATATTTATAATAACTATGATATATAGTATGTTTATAGGATATTTTCGTCCTCCGCCGAGACGTAGACCTCCACCTATTACCAGAATACCTCTTAGAAGAGAGGGGACAAAGATCTCCCCAGCCGGTCTAGTATATTTGTTTCCGGAAATATTTGTTAAAGAGCCTATTAAGGGTGGATTTAGAGCCCCATGTACCGGATTCAGTATAAATATGGGCCAATTATTCTATCTCATGCTTGCTGCAACATATATTTCGATGGATTATGATAGGGTTATTAAAATTACAAGGGCTGAGGAGGGAATCATATCTAAGATAAATATTATAAATATTACTAAACTTGTCAGACATAGACCTGGAATATATGGATATCTATCTAGAAATCTGGATAACTTAAAAGTTGGTAGTACAATTAGATTATATGATCTAATAGTTGAAGATGAGAAATATAGTAATCCTGGAGAATATTTTGTTAGTAAAGTTTTTAATTATGACCTAGCTGGGAGAGGATTGTTTTATGGAGAGAATCCTGAAAACCCGATTTGTAGTAAAATTATAGAATATAAAATAACTGCAAGAAGACTACATAGAATTATAGCCGAATTTAGGAGACATAGACCTAACACGTATAATACAATTATGGAAGAGGGCAAGAGAATTCTAGAAGCTATGAGCAAATAAATATTATTTGTATATCTATCCTATATTTTCGTATCTCAGTCTAAACTATATACCATGCAATGCTCAATTTAATGTTTAAATATCATTGTAGTCGATATAGTAATGGTAGATTTTATGTCTGGAAGAGAGATAAGAATATATCGTGACATGTTGCTTGCATTTATGGGTCACATTCTTAAAGAATTATATGGAGATGAAGCGTTAGACGTCTTAATGAGATGGAGACATGAGAAAATAAGGAAACGATGGAAAGAAATCGCAGAAAATACGGGTAGAAAGGATCCAGAATATCTTTTCCGTCTTTTCAGTAAAGAAGCACATGATTTTGAAGTTATTAGAAAAAGTAGGAAGGCTTTAGAAGTTAAGGTAAAGAAATGTATTCATGCAGATGTTTTTAGAAAGCTTAATGCTACCGATATTGGATATAAACTTATATGCAGTGGCGATGAAGCTGTAACTGAAGGATTTAATCCAAAAATAAAGTTTTCTAGACCAAAGGTTTTAATGAAAGGAGATGATTGTTGCTACTTTATATGGGAGCTTCGAGAATAGGTGGATAGTATATGAATATATTTGTAATTATGCTTGACAGTTTAAGGCCGGACCATTTAGGATGCTATGGAAATCATTGGATAAAAACACCATATATAGATGATTTTTCAAAAGAATGTGTTATTTTTGAGAAAGCTTATTCAGAAGGTCTTCCAACCCTTCCGGTTCGTACAGCATTATTTACTGGAAGATATACGTTGATGCGTAGAGGATGGCAACATTTAGAACCAGATGACATACCTTTAGCTGAAGTTTTATGGGACTCCGGATTTCATACAGCATTAATTACAGATACTTATCATATGCATAAACCTAGGATGGGATATGAAAGAGGATTTGATTACACATGTTTTATAAGAGGACAGGAGTCAGATCCATATATCGTTAAAAACCTGGATATAGATCTATCTAAATGGAGTGTAAAAAACTATCTTACAGAGGGTGATAGAGAAGTCTTTATTCAATATCTAAAGAATAGATATTACTGGAAGAATGAGGAAGACCATTTTATAGCTAAGGTTGTTAGAGAAGCTATAGATTGGATTGAAAAAATGTTGAGAAGAGGGGTAAAAGACAACCTCTTTCTATGGCTAGATAGTTTTGATCCTCACGAACCATGGGATCCGCCGGAAGAATATTATAATCTATATGCTCCTAAAGACTATGATGGATTACCTATCATTTTACCTTCTATAAGAAATTCTAGAGGAGGTTTTTTAGAAAACTTTACCCTGGATGAAGTTAGACATATACGTGCACAGTATGCTGGAGAAATAACATTGGTTGATAAATGGATTGGAATATTCTTTAATAAAATTATTGAAAAAGATTTATGGGATAATTCTCTAATAATATTGTTAAGCGACCATGGAGAACCCTTAGGTGAGCATGGAATCATAAGGAAGGTTAGACCATGGCCTTACGAAGAACTTTCTCGTATAGTTTTATTGATGAAGCCTCCAAATGAATCTGGAAGGAGTAGAAGAATAAATACATTTGTCCAGACAGTAGATATTGCTCCAACAATTCTAGACTTTCTTGAAATATCTGAGAAAAGAAGTAGGTGGAGCGTGTATCCTAAATTTGAAGGAAAAAGCTTAAAGAAAATCATATTAGGAGAAGATGATTATTTACGTGATACAGCTATCTCTGGCCATTATCGTAGATCGTGGAGTATAAGAACCAGGGAATATGGTTTATATCTATGGCCGTCTACAATAGGTAAATATACATTTGGACTAAATATAATTAAAAGAATCGACAAATCTAGTCCAGAACTATATGAACTTAAAGAAAAATATATTCCACCCGTTCCAAAGAACTGGGAAATAGGTGATCAGCCTGAGAAAGAAAATATTTATGAGAATAAAATGGATATCGCCGATAAGCTTGAATTAAGGCTTAGAAAAGTACTAATGAATATACTGTAATAATTATTAATTACATCAGTTGGGGTGCAGGTTCCTCATCTATCGGTCCTAGCAAACCTCATCACCATCATAATTATTCTATATTCCTAGATATATTATTTCATTTATATTTAATGCCGTGAATATTATTTTGGATAGAAATAATATTAAGATTATTATTACAAATGACTGACTATTACTTAGTTTATACGACTCCCTTATACCTATTAATAGATATCCGAGAAATATTACTGTTAATAATGGTCTAAAAATATTCGTTAGAAAATAATTTATTATTATTTCTTCAATAGAATTAGCTGCAATACAATTATTTATATTTATTAATAATATTAATTTTACTAATAGAAAGATTATAGCTGGAGATAAAGCTAATCCATAGTTTATTAAAAAGATAGGTATTGAGAACTGGTCTTATAAACTATTTTTACTAAAAATATTGTTCCAATCAATGGTATAAGATAGGTTAGAAAAGCTGTGAAAAAATTATATAAATATATTGAAAGTAGGAGGAAAATTGAGGAAAATAGTATGCTTATAAAAGTATATGTTTTGGGCTTTACTCTAACTTCGCTAAATGCTCTTATAGGACTCATATAGATATATAAAAATGAATTTATGAAATCCGATATCGTTTTACTAAACTCTCTATTTTTCTCAACCATTACGGGTTTTCCTTCAATATCCTCAACATATTTGAGTATTCTATATGCTGTTAAGCCATTGGGATTTAAAAAATATCTTCCATCATTTTTTACAATAAAGTTTTTCATTTTAGATAAATGATAATTTAATGTACCTGTATCTATATTTAGTCTCCCAAGTATCTCACTATAAGTTATACCTCTATTTTCACCTATAAGTCTGATTATCTTTCTTCTAATTCTATGGCTTAATACCTCAAATATCTCCTCTAAATGTTTCTCCAAAAATCATCCCTTATCAATATTTATCTTGCCCACAGTTAATTTTATATCTAATTCTATTTTTATCGGTTTTAAATCATATTGTTTTGATATAATATACATACGATTCCATTTCTCTTCGACAATATTTAGTTCAGATACCTTCATATTTACCCCGCCAATACTAGTTGACGCGGATATACTATATCCAACGTCTTCATTTACTCCTAAATATAGATCTATTTTACCATTAGTACCCTCTACAATATATTTTCCACTCCTCAGTGGAACTATATTTAACGTAATTTCTCCATTAATCACCTTTATAAGAGAATTTTGTGAATCCATCTCTATATTCATTTTACCATTAACTAATTTAAGATAAACTTCATTGAAACTCGAATTACTTATACTAATCTTACCATTTACAGCTTCTATATAAATCCTTTCTCCACGAACATCATATATATTAAGCATAGTGTTTATAAAATCTAGATCCAGGTTTAATAGAATAGTATATGGTACATATAGGATAGTTTTAACGTTCATCTTAGACCAATGCCAGGACGGCGAAATTATTTCAGGCTTCAATTCAATTACATCATCAGACTTATTAGAATACAGTACTATTTTAGTTTCCTCTATAATTTTATCTACATCAAATTTTGTAAACCCATATACAGTTAACATTACATCTATCTTACATTGATTTTCAGACCACCCCCTTATAATTAACTCTACATTCGTCTCTTCAAATCTGAAATAAATTCGAGATATATCTTGAATACTCTCTACAAATGTAGAAGATTTTTCAGCCTTACATGTATATATTGATGAAAATATCGATGGTATAGATACTGGGAGAATGGATGTAAGTATTAATAATATCGCGAAAATTAAAGCAAGTCCCGATAACGCTCTTAAAAATAAGAATCCTAGGAAACTTTTCACCCTCATCATTATATATCCAATAATTAGTATAAATATACCAGTAGAGATTATTATTAGTGGTTTCATATTTATTGGAAAAATATTCCACGGCATATATAATAGCATTAAGATAAATATTCCAAACATTACTAGAAAATATCCTAGTTCAATTAAACCTTTCTCCAAATTTCTATACATTCTTCCTACCCCTATAAAGTCCCTTAAAAATCAATATAAATCCTATAAATATTAAGAAAAGCGGAGGTATATGATACCATTTTATTAAACCCTCTTGTGCTAAAACCATAGC
>Ga0190304_1000164_pt1 | contig 30998 bp, 49 predicted proteins | sample 48700712_MG_FD_161670 | JGI IMG/M metagenome (GOLD analysis project Ga0190304, IMG submission 161670) | Hydrothermal vent sediment bacterial communities from Southern Trench, Guaymas Basin, Mexico - 4870-07-1--2_MG | ecosystem: Environmental > Aquatic > Marine > Hydrothermal vents > Sediment ...
TAATAACTATGGATTTCACTATGGCACAGGGCATACGGTAAGCGGGAATGTGTATAGTAATAACAATGGATTTCACTATGGCACAGGATATACGATAAGCGGGAATGTGTATAGTAATAACAATGGATTTAACTATGGCACAGGACATACGATAAGCGGGAAGATAGGGTACGACGACAATGATATATCTTTGCCTAATACCACTGATTTTGTTTCTGATGGGTTTACAAAGCATTTTCTTCTCAACTGCAAAATGCCTTCTTCTGGGTTAATTATTGCGAGAAATAAAGATAAATATATCATACGGCTGAAATGTGAACATTATGATAGGGTTGCTCATGCTTATAAAATATTTGATAATATGGGAGATATCATAAAAACAGCTTGTGATGGTGCAGGAGATTCCCCGGGCATAGACCCTGATGGTGGAAATGGTTACTGTGTGGAGTTAAGTAATATCCAATCGAAATGTAATGGAAACAACCCCCTCTTAGCTTTCCATCATAGAGTTTGGGCAGAAGCAAGCGTAAGCAAAACTTACACATATAAAGTTCAGACAACGTATGCATCCTTGGCTTCTGGGGAGTTGTTTTTGACAGGAAAATATCTTGACGAGGCAAGCGGAGGTCACCTGGCGACAATAACAAACAGCCCCGCCATCTCTCAAAGGGCTGACAATACAGATTGGTCTCAACAGCTATCTGTAACAATCAATCCTTCCCAGGAGGGGTGGGTTGATTTAACAGTAGAGCTAAAGCAATACGAAAATCTAAAAAAAGTCTATATCTGGCCGGCGGTGGAGATTAGTTAATGTCTGTTAATTCCCCAACTTGGAGTTACGGAGAATCTAAACTTGTAAAATCAAGCGGTTCTGCAATAACTGTGCGATGGAGCTACAACGACAATGATCTCCTGTACGAATATATCTCATCGTCTGGGGGAACAGTTATAAAAATAGTAAATGAAACCCTGCAAATAAATGAACAATGCTTTAAGTTACAAGCTGCCAACAAAATTATCAATGAAACCTTACAGATAGATGAGTCGAACGAAAAGAAAGGTGCAGTTAGCAAAATAATTGATGAGTCTTTACAAATATCTGAATCTCTTGTTAAGAAAGGGCATACAAAGAAAATAATCAACGAACAAATACAGGTGTCTGAAGCATTATCGAAAAGGGGATCTACCAAAAAAGTTGTAAATGAAAGCTTAGAATTAAATGAAAACATTTCAAGAATAAGCGGGATAATAAAGGTTATCAGCGAAACCTTGCAAATATCTGAATTGGTCACTAAAATACCTGGTATAACTAAAGTGGTAAATGAGACCCTGCAATTCTCTGAATCCATTTTTCGCAAAACAGGCATAACAAAAGTTGTAAATGAAGCCTTGCAGATAGTAGAAAATATATCCAAGAGGTCTTGGACAACAAAGATTGTAAATGAAGCTCTCAATCTGTCTGAATCTGTTTTTAAAAGAGGTGTTGTCAAAAAAATCGTAAATGAGACTTTGCAATTATCTGAAAATGTTATCCGGCGATCTGGACTTGTCCGCATTATTAATGAAACGCTGAGAATAAGCGAAAACATTATCAGGTCTTTAGCCGTAGCTCTTGGGTGGAGAGAAGTTCTTGAAGCTGATAGCTTGATTACTCTTGAAAAAGCAGAAGATTCAACAATAACAACAGAGATTTCTGACAACAGCCCATTAGATTAGGAGATATAGAATGGGTAAGATATACGTACATCAAACAGCTTTATCTGTTAAATTAACAGTAGGCGTAGACATTACAGGCGCAACTCCGGTTGTAAAGTATCGAAAACCGAGCGGTGCGACAGGCGAATGGTCAGCTACGATTGTTGACGCTGCAAATGGGGTGATAAAATATGATATTTCAAGCCCTGACGATATAGATGAAACTGGCACGTGGACTTTTTGGGCAGAGGTAACTTTTGCGACAGGTGAATGGGCTCCAGGAGAAGCTACAGAAAAGTATGTTTACAACCCAGGGGAATAAAGAGGATAATGAAGCTTGCTATCAAAAAAAAACTTACACAAGAAAAAAAATCGGTTTCTATTACCAGATATGATCCAACCAGAACGACCTTTTTGCGAAATGCTTTTGTTCGGGATATGAACAAGAGGTTCAGGGCGTTAAGGGGTTTGATCCGCAAAGCTATTATCACTCAGGATTGCTTCGGACTGGTAGGACATAACTTCAGAGTTGTTGCTATGTCCACCACTGATGCAACCTTGCCAGGGCGGAAGGCTTTTGCATTCCATCGGACGGAAGAGAAGGTTAACGCATTTATGGCGTGGTTGCAGGAGCAAGAGGCAAAAGGGCTGCTTGAAACAACCACGATACAGCAAATAGGAGCATCCATAGAAGAAGCGTGGACGAATAAATACATCAAAGACTCTTATCAAAGAGGGATACAAAGAGCACGGCAAGAGATGAAAAAAGCAGGGTACGATGTGCCGACCTTGACTGAAACAGGTGGCATAGTTGCGAGCATGTCAAACCCTTTTCATGCTGAGAGAGCAGGTGTGTTGTATTCCAGAGCATTTCAGGAGCTTAAAGGCATAACAAGCCAGATGGACACACAAATAAGCCGTGTGCTGTCCCAGGGGTTGATTGATGGGAAAAACCCAAAAGAATTGGCAGAGCTGTTGACAAAAACAATATCTGGCCCTGTGGGTGATCTTGGCATAACAGACACTTTAGGCAGATTTATTCCTGCCGAAAGAAGAGCCAGGATGTTGGCAAGGACTGAGATAATCAGGGCCCATTCTCAAGGCATGATTCAGGAGGCTAAGAACTGGGCAGTCGAAGGTGTGAAGGTAGTTGCAGAATGGGTTACTGCTGGGTATAAAGTCTGTCCTGAATGTGCAGCTCTGGAAGGGAAAACTTTCAGCTTAGATGAGGCCATGAATCTGTTGCCTTTGCATCCGAATTGCAGATGTACTTTTGTTTTCGAGGAGATATAAATAATGGATAAACCGGAATATCACGTATCGGTTAACAACGGGTACACGATAAGATCAGAGATGCATCAGGGGAAGAAACATATAGTTGTGCCTGTTGTTATGTTGGTAGAGGGGGTACATAACGGTAGTGCAGGACCCGTGTTGCATACTCAATCGGAGATGGAGAAATTCCCAAACGCCTGGAACGGGATACCTGTTGTTATCGGCCACCCGAAAAGCAACGGGCAGTATGTCTCTGCCAACTCCCCTAACATCATTGACCAGGAAGTAGTTGGACGGGTATATAATACCGTTGCAGATAATGGCAAACTGAAAGCCGAGACATGGATAGAGGAAGAAAGACTGAAACAACTATCTCCATTGGCTTATGCCTATATTATGCAACAAAAGCCATTAGATGTAAGCGTGGGAGTTTTTTCGGACGATGAGGAGACCACCGGGCAATGGGGAGACGAGACATACAATGCTATTGCCAGAAACTACAGACCTGATCATCTGGCATTATTGCCGAGTGAAAAAGGTGCTTGCAGTTGGGAAGATGGTTGCGGCGTCAGGGTTAACTCTGAAAACCTTTTGGATACGATAGCTTTGATCAGAGATAAATTGTATTCCATGGATACATCTGGGGAATATTATTATCTCGAAGAAGTTTACGACGACGGGACATTTATCTATCAGGTTGACTCTAAAGACGGCAAGAAATATTACAGGCAATCATATCAGATTAAAGACGGCGCTGTCCTTTTAGGAGATGATGCAGAGGAGGTAATCAAGGACGTCCGATACAAGAAAAAAATAAACATGAATGCCAATGCTGCAACGGACGCAGAGAAAAAAGCGCAAAAAGCAAGGAGCAAAAAATATGGCATAGCGATAAAGAAAAATAACAGCAATATCACCAAGCCAAGTAAATGGGCAAATGTCCCTGACAGCCAATGGCTTGACCCTGTGAATTATCGCTATCCTGTCCATGATGCTGCACACACACGAAATGCTGCTGCAAGATGGGCGCAAAATAAACCAGGGGATTATTCGACTAAAGAAGTCGGGATTATAGAAAGCAGGTTGAAAAAGGCCAAGAAGAAATTTAAAATTGGCGAATTTAAAACTCAAAGTTATGGAGGTAGCACGATGAGAAAAATAGATGAACTCCTGACCATTGCACCGGGGATATATACGGATGCAGATAAAGAATGGTTGGAGGGATTGGAAGATGCGCAGATAGATAAACTGATATCCTGTGCTAAAACCAATGCAGACACTGTCACCGCAATGGAGGCAATGAAAGAGGAAAAAGAAAGGCTTGAAAGAGAGGTTGAGACCTTGAAGAAAGGAGCCCCGAACGTAAATGAAAAGGATGCCATGAAAATACTGAAAGACAGGCTCTCAGACATGAAAACCTTTGGAGAGCTTTTGCCGGAAGAGCTGAGAGAGCAGTTCGAATACGGCCAGAAGCTGTACAAAGAACACCGAAAAGAATTGATTGATCACATTGTTGCCAACCAGGCACAGGACGTCTGGAAGGCCGAGGATCTGGAAAAACAGGATATGGAGACACTCCAGAAGATGGCGAAAGCTATCAAGAAACCCGTATCATACGCAGGCATTTCAGGTGGGGTCTCTGCTAACACAGAAACAGAGATTCTTTTGCCGCCCGATGTGGAAGAAAGCAAATAAACAACGAATAGCAGGAGGTATGTATAAAATGGCATACAACACAGTTAAGCTTAAAAAATATTCGGATATAATAGAGGAGTACGAAGCTGCAGAGGCGATCACTCCCGGAATGCTGGTTGAAATGACCAGTGCAGGTAAGGTACAAAAGCATTCGAGCGCAGGCGAGTTTGCCGAGAAAATGTTTGCCCTTGAAAACGAACTGGAGGGCGGCGGCCTTGCTGATGCTTATGCCGCAGAGGACAGAGTTCAGTGTTGGATAGCTGGCAGGGGCGATCAGGTCTATGCTTTTTTGGCTGCAGGTGAAACTGTGGCTATAGGTGATATCCTCGAATCACATGGAGATGGGTATCTTCAGAAAGCCGTTGCTGAATCTGCATCTGCTGCAACTTACCCTGGGTCTGTCGTGGGTGTTGCTCTTGAGGCATTGGACCTTTCCGGGTCTGGATCAACTGCAACTCGCTTGGCAGTCAGAATCGTTTAAGAAACAGAAAACATCAAATATAAGGAGACAAAAACGATGCCAGTTGATGTAATACTTAATAATGGACAGGCGTATGGTGATGTAGCTGCATATATCGCAGGGCAGGGAAAGCTTGACCCTGGAACTATGCGTCCCTGGATAGGCAGAGATGGCCGTGCATATATCACTGTACATACAGGAGGTGACCCTAAGAATCCTAAAAACTACAAGTCAATACAGGTTAATGCTGCAACCTTGCGGCGAGATGAATGGAAACAGTTGGACGAGGCTGTACTAAAGGTGAGCGAAACCAGGCTTAACGGTATCGCAGACCTGATATCTAATGGCCTCACCTACAATCTTGGCAATCCTATGGGGACAACTCAGCTTGAATGGCATGATGTGTCAAGCGCCATGGGAGCCGAATTAACCATGGACGGCATCTCCAGGACCAAAGGTGATAGGCCGGTATATCAGACCAATTACTTGCCTATCCCGATACTGCATGTTGACTATGAGATCAACGCAAGGGTTCTGGAAGCAAGCCGTAAGCTGGGCAATCCTTTGGATACTACCTCAGCCGAAATTGCAGCGAGGAAGGTGAACGAAAAGCTGGAGGAAATGCTGTTCACGGACACCTCTTACGCATGGGGATCGAAAGACGACCGTACCAGGAACAAGATATATTCATACCTTAACTATCCTGATATCAACACTGTAACCCTCTCTGCCAACTGGAACGCATCCGGCAAAACCGCAGCACAGATCTTGAACGATGTGCTGAACATGAAACAGGCCAGCATTGATGCCAAACACTATGGTCCCTGGATACTGTATATCCCAACAGCATATGAGACTGTGCTTGATGGCGACTACGATGCGACTACTCCAGGAACAACTATCAGGGAAAGGATCCTGAAAATAGACAGGATCAAGGATGTAAAGGTTGTTGATACCCTGCCTGCCCACCATGTACTGCTTGTGCAGATGACCTCTGATGTTGTACGCCTTGTACGTGGCCTCCCGATTCAGAATGTTGAGTGGAAAGCAGAAGGGAAGTTTGTGACCAAGTACAAAGTGCTTACCATCCAGGTCCCGCAGATTCGCTCTGACCAGAATGGTAATTGCGGTATTGTTCTGCTTGCCGCTTAATCCGTGGAGAGTATGATATGAGTGGGGACAAAGAAAAACGGTGGCGCAAAATAGGCGAAGGCTCTTTGCGATATATCAGAGGCAGAATTATCAAGCCAAACGAGGTTTTTGTTGCCAGAGAAGATGAAATTCCTAAACCTTTCAGAAAGTTTGTCGTTGCGGTAGAAGATGTACCGGAGGAAGATAGCTCCCCGGTACAATCTTCAGGCAAAGACCTGTTTAGAGCGCAAAAACGCCCTGGAACAGGTTGGTGGGATATCATAAATATCGCCACCGGCAAAAAGGCAAACGAGAAAGGTCTCAGGCAAGATAAGGCCGAGGCATTAGTTAAGGAACTTAACGCATGATCTGGACAGTGCCAAAGCTATGGGAAGATGCAACATGTTGGATTATAGGCGGAGGTACATCTATGCCTTTGCAGTTTGGTGTGCCTCAAGAAATAATCCAAAAGGTTTACAGCGGACGACTCCGGCCTTTTGTATATTCTGATTATATGCACGTTTTGCATGATCAGCATGTAATAGGGATCAATAATGCTTACCAGATAGGCACATGGATTGATATCCTGTTCTTTGGCGACAGCCATTGGCATTTGACACACCGGAACGCTTTGGCAAGGTGGCCAGGAATTAAGGTCTGTTGCGATCAGAAATTTGCAAACCGGCCACTACGCAGAATGGAAGGTATCAAGTACCTTGAGCGGGACACCATGAAAAGGCACGGGATAACAACCAACCCGTCAAAGGTGTCCTGGAATGGTAATTCGGGTGCCGCAGCGATTAGTTTAGCATATCATCTTGGGGTTAAGCGGATATTCTTGCTTGGGTTTGATATGTCTATGGACAGTAACGATGAGTATAGCCATTGGCATGGTTCTCATCTTGTCCCAGGATCCAAACCCAAAAAGAAACCTCCTTTCGATTTGCACCTTAAGGGATTCCCCGCTATTGCTCAGGACGCCAAAAACCTTGGGATAGAGATATATAATATCAGCCAGATCAGCAAAATAGATGCCCTGCCTAAAATCACACTGCAAGAAGCATTAAGGATGCAAAACAAGTGAAAAAGATATCATGTATAACACCTACGGGAGACAGGCCAAAGGTCTTTGAAATAACAAGAGACCATATGCTTAGGCAAACAGTACCGCCTGATCAATGGATTATTGTTGACGATGGGCAAGAACCTTTGCCGGAGGAATTAAGGCAGGGAGCCGATTATATCAGGAGAGAGCCTTCTGCAAGCGATGGATGTTCTCTCTCTTTGAATCTCAAAACAGCCTTGCCTCATATAACAGGTGATATAATACTTGTTATAGAGGATGACGACTACTACAGCGAGCTGTATGTAGAGACTATGCACACGTATCTTGCTGCATATAGTTTGGTAGGTGAGGGCTGTGCAAGATATTATCATGTCCCCGCCGGAAGATATGTGAGGCTTCATAACAAAAGTCATGCGAGCCTTGCACAAACAGGTTTTCACAAGAGCTTGCTGCCCCTTTTTGAAAAGATTTTATCTGCAAGAAAATTCTTTCTCGACATCCGTTTGTGGGATGAAGCCAGAGATCAAATGTTTTTGTTTTTCGATCTACAGGACAAGTTTAGATTGCATTGCTCCTTGAAAGGGCTGCCTGGTAGACCTGGTATAGGGATCGGGCACGATAAGAACTTGAGAGGATACGTCCAAGACAAGAACTATACGATCTTAAAAAAATGGGTAGGTGAAGAAAATGCGTTTAAGTACATCCAGTGCTGCAAAGAAGAGGGGTTGATCAATGGCGAGAACAACAGCAAGTGAAGTAAAAAAAATAATAGATACAGATTTAGACACCTCTGTAGTTGATGTCTACATCTCCAGTGCGTCAGAGGTGGTGACTAATGTGCTCGGTTCGGATACGTCCTTGTCTGACACTCTAAAAAAGAATATTGAGATGTGGCTTGCTGCTCACCTTATCGCATCGACCAGGGAGCAACAGATTCAGAAAGCCGGTGCTGGTGGTGCAAACGTGACATACCAAGGTGTTACGGGCAAAGGTTTAGAGGCCACCTTATACGGCCAACAGGTTCTTGCCATGGATACAACTGGCAAGATGGCGGCCACCATGGCAAAGCAGAAAGCATCGCTTATTGCAATAACCAGCTTCAGTTGATAAAAGGGAGATAGATGGGTAAGCCAATCGAAAAATTCCTGGCAAAGATCAGCGTGCAAACTGCTGTGTATTGGGGCTCCCCTACAAGTGATGGATACGGAGGTTATACATATGCGGAGCCGGTTGAAATCCCTGTGCGATGGGAAAGCTCTACAAAGGTTATCACAACGCCCAAAGGGGCAGAATATACCAGCCGTGCAGAGGTGATTGTCAACCAGGACGTAGACGAGGAAGGCTATTTGTTTCTTGGGACTTTGGATGATTTGACCGAGGCGCAGAAAGCGAACCCACGGTTAAGAGACGATACATGGAAGATCGTTCGCTTTGATAAAACCCCTATGATTTTCAAGGATGATGAATTTGTCCGTAAGGTGTATCTATGAGCAGAAAGCTTGAAAAAGAGAGCCTTAAAAAGGTGATGGCGAACCTCAACAAAGAGGTTAAACTCATCGATAACAGGACTCTTAAAGGCATGATCAGAGGTGTACTGGACATAAGGCGTGATATGGACTTTACGCCCCCTGTGATACCGGTAGATACTGGGAATCTACGGCAGAGCTGGTTTGTTGTGACGTCTAAAGGCGGTACTCCACAGGGGAGCTCACCAAAATTTAAAGGGAAAAAAGCGGGCAAGCTGGCATCAGACCATGCTACCGTTAAAGGCGCAATAAAAGAAAGAGCCTTAGCTAAATCACATAAAGGGCCCGTTGTCGCCTGTGGCTTTAGCGCAGAATATGCCTATAAAGTCCATGAAGATTATGGGGTACATTTCCGGCGCCCTGGTGCGGGGGCTGGGTTTTTCGTATCAGCCATAAAGAAAAACAAGCGCAATGTACTGGAAAAAATAAAAGAAAACGCAAAGGTGTGATAAATGCAACCGGCATCTAAAGATATATGCACATTGTTGGAGGCTGATTCGGGTTTAGGGTTGATTTTTGCCACGAATCTCTTTGTAGGCAGGGAACCGGCAACCCCTGATGATTGCGTTACAGTGTTTGACATCCCTGGTGACGCTCCAGAATTGACGCTGGAAGGTAATGTTGACCCTGTGCTTTATGCTCCATCGGTGCAGGTAAGGGTTCGAAATAACGCATATATGACTGGTTGGGAATTGATCCACGATATTCAGAAATACTTGCATGGTAGGCATAGCTTAACGCAAGGAGATACAACATATTTATTGATCAAGAGCGTTGATGAGCCAATGCTTCTTGATTGGGACGATAACGATAGAGCAAGATTTGTTGCGACATTCGCAATGCATCGAAGATAACACGGAGGTAATCAATTATGGCAGCCGAAGGCATATCAGGAGTAGGCACTGTTTTGCGGAGGTGGAACCCAAGCACAACCGCATGGGAAAATATCTCTGGAATAAAAAACATAGATGGACCGACTTCATCGAGAGAGACCAACGACACCACTGCATTAGACACTGAGGGAGGATACAGAACTTTTATTCCTGGGTTTCGGGATGCAGGCGAAATCAATATGGATGTTATTTTTAACCGCACGGGATACGATTTGATGGTGGCAGACTTTCAGACCAACGATCTTAGAAATTATGAGATCGTTCTGCCGGATGACGATGTCACGTCTTTTGAGTTTGAGGGCATGGTAACATCTGTGCCTCTGACAATACCTGAAGGGGTAGTTACCTTCAAGGTTACAATCAAAATATCAGGGCCTATCACAGTTAACTCCGGATCAGAAGTGTCTGCACCATAACAATCAAACAACAATAAAAGGAGAGAACAACAATGGGAATGTTAACGAGAGACGCACTGCTTAAAAAAGAGGAGTTGAAAAAAGAAAAGGTTGACCTTGGAAACGGTGATTTTGTCTTTGTCCGGCAGATGACGGGCAGGGAAAGAGACCAGTTTGAACAAAGCTTAATAGAAGAGGCGACAGGTGAGAAAGGCGAAGTTGAAGCCAAAAGGTCTATGGAAGATTTTCGGGCAAAAGTGGCTGTGTATACAATTTGCGATGAAGATGGAAAAAACATCTTAAAACCTGAAGATATCCCTATCTTGTCGCAGCACATGAGCGCTGCAAGATTGGAGCTTATAGTCAACAAGGCGCAGGAATTGAATAGGATATCGGAGGAGGATAAAGAAAATCTGGTAAAAAACTCCGAAGCCGTCCAGAACGCCAATTCTACTTCCGACTCTGCAGGGAATTAAAATACCCTCATCCTGATTATTTGTTGGATGACCTGACGTCGGAGCAGATAAGCGAATGGATGGCATACGATAGCCTTGATCCGATAGGCAAGCAAAGAGATGAGTTTGGCTGGGCGATGATTTGTTCGATGATGTATAACCTGGTAGCAGATATATATGCTAAGAAAGGCTCCCCTCCCAAACATACAACCCCTTATGATTTTATGCCGGACTGGGGCGGTGCAGGGAAACCCCGCTCAGGAGAAAAAGGGCAGACTGTAGAGGAGCAAAAAGCCATATTGTTGCAACTGGTTAAGAACCATAACCGTATATTTGGCAAGAAAAAGGAATAAGCCATGGCAGATTTGGGCACATTATACGGCAGTGGTATTTATACCATAACAAACTTATTGAATGCTAAGAAGTATGTTGGGAGTGCTGTTAATCTTGAAAGAAGGAAGAAGGAGCACTTTTCTTCTCTTAGAGATTGTACACATTTTAATAGACATCTTCAAAATGCTTGGAATAAGTATGGAGAGGAGAATTTTAGATTTAAGCCTCTTCTCTATTGTCACAAAAAGGATCTGCTATTTTATGAACAGAGAGCAATTGACGTTTTTGGAATGACTAATTTATACAACATATCCCCTGTTGCTGGGAGTGTTTTAGGAATAAAGTTTACAGAAGAATCACGAAAAAGGTTGTCCGAAGCACATAAAGGACAACCCGCTTGGAATAAAGGGAAAACGGGTATTTATTCTGAAGAGATAAGAAGAAGGCTATCTGAAGCAAGCAGAGGAAATGACAATATGAAAGGGCATCGTCACACAGAAGCAGTTAGAAAGAAGATATCAGAGAGTCTTAAAGGACGCTCTGTTTGGAATAAAGGGATGTCTCTTTCGGAAGAACATAAAAAGAAAATATCAGAGAGTAGGAAAGGGAAAAAACACCCTAATTACGGTAAGCATCTTTCTGAGGAAACAAGACTGAAAATTTCAGAAGGGAACAAAGGGAAGAAAGTATCAGAGGGGACAAGAAGAAAACTGTCTCAACTTAATAGTGGAGAAAAACATCCTAATTGGGGCAAGCACCGCTCTGAAGAAACAAAGAGGAAAATATCTTTGGCAAATAAAGGAAGAAAAAGAAATGTACCTGTGCCAATAGAAACAAGGCGAAAGTTATCAGAAGCAGCAAAGAAGTATTGGGCAAGAAAAAAAATTGAAAAAGGAGCTCTTCATGGCTGATTTAGGGTCTCTTGTAGTTTCGTTTGGAGCTGACCTCGGGCCTTTAAAAAGGTCTGTAGCGCAGGCGGAACATCAGTTCCGCAAGTTTCAGCGTGGGGGCATCAACGCTGTAAAAAAGATAACCAGATCAGTGTTCAGCCTCAAGTCTGCTTTTGGCGGATTGATGGTGGGGACATTTGCGCACAGTGTCCTCAAAACAAAAAACGAGTTTGTGAAGTACCAGAAAACGCTTGAAACCCTTACCGGTTCCCAAAAAGCTGCTGGTGAAGAATGGCAAAAGCTCTTGCAGTTTGCAGAGGACACCCCTTTCCGGATTGGCCAGGTGATGGATGCCTACAAAACGATGAAGGCGTTCGGGCTTGATCCAACTATTGAAACCATGAGGACATTGGGTGATACTGCTGCTGCTTTGGGCGGATCCGATGTTTTTGGCAGAGTCGCTTTGGTCTTGGGCCAGATTAAGGCTCAAGGATTCATGACTGCCCAGGATATGAATCAGCTTGCTAATGCAGGGATCAATGCCGGCAAGATAATGAAAGAAACTTTCGGCGTAGCCCGGGATGAGGTAGCTAAACTCAGAGAACGAGGTGTATCAGCCAACATGATCATTAACGCCTTGCTGAAGAACATGCAAGAGAAGTTCGGCGGGCAGATGCAAAGGATGAACAAAGAGCTTTCCGGCCAATGGGAAGTGTTGATATCTGTATGGGAGAGATTTAAGGCTAAAATCATGGATAGCGGCCTATACAAATATCTCACAAACATGCTCACAGGTATAAACAAAAAGATTATAGATATGCGCAAGTCTGGGGAGCTTGACAAGCTGGCAAAAGCAATATCAGACGGTACAATATCAGCCATCAAAGCAATTAAGTCTTTTGCGTCTAAGACATACGACACGATCAAAGGAGTCGTGACTGTTTTCAACTTGCTCAAGGGGGCTCAGTTAAACAAAGGAATAATTTCTGATGAAGCTATCAAAAATCTTAACTCTTTCTCCTCCACTGCCAATAGAGCCGCTATAGTATCATTGAAATTATATCAAGGGTTCCTCAAGCTGAAAGAGATTATCCCCAGCATTCAAGCCATGTTCAAGTCTGCCCAGGCTTGGATGAACGAAAAGCTTGGGGGTTTGTATGGGTGGATAGCGAAAGCTGTCCCCAGCAAAGATATAGCGAAGGGATATTATAAGGCGGCCTTGAAAGCGAAGCAAATTGCAGCGGACAGTCGTGCAGAGCTTGTTAAACTGAATACTCAAATAAAAGAGACAGAGACAAAGTACGATAATGCTCAAAAAGTAATAAACACCCTATACGAGAGAATTGACCAGATCAATCAGAAGATAAAAGCCTCTTTTCAGACCACGAAAGATGAAATTGTGAAAGTCACACGGATAATTAACGGCAAACCCATAACGGTATACATCAACACCAGACCTGCCATGAAAGCTCTTGATCAACTTGAAACCCGTGTTAAACACATGAAGTTAAGCCTCAATGTGGACATGACTGGAACAGCCTCATCTAAAAAGCCTTTGACCGAAAAGATACACGATATTTTGGACTTATATAAGATGTTCCCGAAGGAGATGCAGATCAATGCCGATATGACCTCTCTTAGCGGAGCATACGAAGCTTTGAAGATATTCCAGAGCAAAGTGGAGCTGAATAAATATCAGGTTGCCCAGGCTCAGAATGCGGCTTCAGCTTTGGCCCAGCAAAAAAGAAGAGCTGGTATATGGGACTTTGAGGTTGCGGGGAAAATACAAGCTAAAAACACGCAGAGCATGCTTACAGCCGAGAGGAATATCGCTAAATATAATGATATTATATCCAGTATAGAAAAATTGATAAGGTCAGGATACTATAGCCAACAGTCAGGATACGCTGTGGATCAAGCACCTATCGTCCCAGACATTTCTGGATCAGCCCCTAAAACAGCCAAGGTGGACATAGGCCCCATAAACATAACTGTGTCTGGAACAGGCGGGGATAGAGACCTTGCTATAACCTTGGCAGATGAATTAGACCATGAAATAGCTCAGAAGATAATCCATAACCGGTCTGAGATAACAAGCGCTTTAGGAGTAACCGCCCATGTCAGCAATTAAAATCGGTTATATCAATATTTTAGAGACATCTACCGTTACTGTTACAACGGAAGACGCCGATTATCCTGCTTACAGACTATATGATAGGGATATTAACAAGCTGTACAAGGGTACATCTACGGCTGATCATACTATCAAGGCCCAACAGGTAGGCACAGCCCAGGCCGTTAATGCTTTGTATATACCAGAGGGACACAACCTTAATGGCGTAACAATATCTGTCCAGTATAGCTCGGATGATTCTGCTTATACAACGGCTATCTCCTGGACTCAATCTGGATCAGATCAAATCTTAAAAGAATTTGCAGAAAGGACAGAAACGTATTGGCGGATAGTTTTTAGCGGCCTTTCCAATTATCTTAATATCCCTGAGTGCTACTTGACAGACCTGTACACGTTTACTTGTTCCCCTTCTGCTGGCCTGAATACGGCAACGAAATTTAACGTTGACAGAGTGGAGAGCAAAAGCGGGATAGCCCATTACCTACAAAGAGGAGGCTCCCGCAAGTCTATAATCTATACGCTTAATAATATCTCAGACGCAGAAAAGACTGAAATGGAGACATGGCTTGACGAGTGGGGAGGATACAAGCCTTTTCTGTTTGTAGACATGGACGGGGAAGCCTTTTTCGCAGAGCTGACACGGGAAGTATCTTTTACCTACCTATACAATCGGTATACAGCGGATATCTCTGTTATGGAGGTATTGTAGACAATGGCCTTAACTGATCTCACACAGCAAGAGAGGCTTGATCTGGCATGGGTCAAGCCTATTTATCTTGTCCATATTGAGCTGGACGGGAAGACATTATATTTGTCTGATAGAGTCTACAATTATACCTATGGCGGCACTACTGTGACATATGATATGTACATCAGCAACCTTGCTGACATTGTTACGCAGATAGGCAACGTGAAAAATGAGAGCAATTTTTCGTTTGATCTCAAGCTGTATAATGATCCATACGGATATTACAGCCATTTAAGCCAGTTACACGAGGACAAATCTTTTCTATCTAAGAAAGTGTCTATCTATGAAATTCGGCCTGTATCGAAAGACGAGACGTTTGCAAGCGATGTTAAAACTTTGCTTTGGACAGGTTATACGGAGAAAGTTAAGGCTATCACAAAAAGCTCTTTCCTGCTTACTTGCTCGTCGAGGCTGTACTATCTCAGGGATAAGTTAGGGATAACTAAAGTTAATTTAACCGACTTCCCTTCTGCGGATCCGGACGATGTGGGCAAGTCCAGAAATATAATCTACGGCAATGTTGAGCATGTACCATGCAGGGCAGTCAAGGCAGGCGTCATTGATAGATTAGCAACAGATATATCCTCAACGGATACAACAATATATATATCAGGCAGTTCGATTGCAGAATTCCCTACAAGCTCTTTTGTGATCCAGATTGATGAGGAAAAAATTAGCATTAGCTCCAGGTCTGGTAATACCCTTACAGTTGATTCTCGTGGCTACGATTCTACTACAGCAACAGCACACGATAAAGGCGCTGCTGTAGCAGAAGTCCTGTCGCAATATGTGTATGAGGTAGCGCAACATCCAGTCAAATCAATTGATAATGTATATGTTGATGATATACGGCAAACTTCAAATTTTAATGTTTACACCGGTCAAAGTGGAGATCAATTAAGCGGGTATGGCGATGCGGCGGTTATAGAGTTTACGGCCTTGCCTGTAATCAAACAGCAAGTCAATCTTGATGTGGATCAAGGATCCCATTCACATGGTGCAAGCTCCAGTTCTACTTCCAATTCTACTTCCAGTTCATCTGCTAATTCCACTACGACTGTTTCTGCTGATGTGACTAAGCTTAATTATCCGACCGGCGCATCAAGCTCTGGGTCTCCTCAGTTCTCAAATCCAACAAATGCAATAGATGGCGCTGACAATACTTATGCAGATGCAGCATGCTCTTCTGGACAAACAGCGATACTTTCTTTAACTCATGGAATGTCAAATTTAGGGACATTGCAAGAACAATATGTTCACATTACAGTTCAGTGTAACACTTCTTCAAGTTATCCCAGCGTAGAACTGCAATGGAATGGGAATATTTATCAGGTAGGAGTTTCCCCAGATAAAGCTGCAAAAAGAATAAATGTTTCAACTCATAAAACATGGAACCCATCAACCTTTAATATCAATGCTCGCAATCCAAGCACAACCGATGTTTCTACTTTCAGGTGCTATGTCTCCGAGGTATGGATAGAGTCAGTTTATACCCCTAACGCTTCAACCACAACAGACGTGGACACTACCACTACTACCTCTACAAGTACCAGCACATCTGTAGATAGCTCTCCGGCAACAGGTGTATCTCTCACCGGCAATTCATCTGCCAATACTGTTATAGGCCGCATCGTTACAGCCAACGTACAGGGATACCAGGATGATGCAAGCGGAACATATACAGGGACAGCGGATGCGCTAATAGAACGTCCAGACCACGTAATCAAGCACATGCTAATCGAATTATTGGGTATGACGGCCAGTGATATAGGGGATAGTTTCGCTGACTCAGGGGCACTGTATGCCAGCGCAATATCCGGAGGGTATAAATTTGCGTTTCTGGCAAATGAGATATCTGAAAAGGCTAATGCGGTACTGTATACCTTGGCTCATGATTGCAGGTCTCTGCTGTACGATTATCACGGCAAGTTTGAATTATCGTACTTATTAAACGATGTTGACACACCGGATGAAACGATAAGCGAAGATGATCTTATAGAGGATCCGGTATATGAGATAACCGATGTTGCACAAATCAATAACAAGATCAACGGATATTACAGACGGGATTACAGAAAGCATGGGAGCTTAGGCACTCAATATATGGATATGCTTGAAAAGGTAGAAGGCAGCGGAGATATGCCGACTGATGTAGAGCTAAAAGCAGTAAGAATATCGGCGATGGCAGACCATGTGTTAGATTGGTATCTATCCCAGGTTTCTACGCCTGCTAAAACAATATCAGCCACAACATCATGGGCGCATACCGATATGTCTCCAGCCACAACATTTAGTGTTGAGACTGATCTTTATAATGCTATATATAGATTGCAACAGTTAAGGATCAACCAAAGGTCCAGAAGCGTACTGCTGAAAGGGGCAAGCATATCTAATGATTATCCATATGGAATTAACCTTGTAGGTTATTGGAAATTTGATGAAGGCTCTGGCACTACTGCGAGTGATAGCAGCGGGCACGGGAATGACGGGACTTTGATTGGCGGGCCAGCCTGGGTTGATGGAGTTGTCGGAAAGGCTTTGAGTTTTGATGGCACAGATGATGGGTGCGATGTTGCAGATACAGAAGATATAAATCTTACAAATGTTTACACCCGTACTTATTCTTTATGGATTAAAGCATCCTCAACAACAGGAATCCATACTATTCATAAAGAAGGTGGAGCTATAAACGGATTTGCCATTTATACAGAAGATGGTATTTTATATTTTACATATTGGGCTAATGGTTCTCTTATAGGATATTGTTCAATTCCTTTTACATATACTACATGGCAACACATTACTTGTATATTTGACAGTGCAAGTGGTTTTCAGGGGATTTATCTTAACGGGCAAGAAGGCGAGGGTAGCCATTGGCAGGATAATAAAACTGGTTATGTCCCAAGCCATAGTGCTAATATTAATATAGGATATAATGATAGTGATGGATTTTTGGATCACACAGGAACCCATATTACAACATCATATTATTTTTCTGGCTTGATAGATGAATATCGCATCTACAACAGAGCTCTGACCGCAGAGCAGACCAAATCTTTATACACCTATCCTAAATCAATAGTGTAACGCATGGAAATATCAGTTTTTTTAAAATACGCACTGGTTTGTGCTTCTTCTATCCTCGCCACGCTGCTATCTAAATTCCTGTGGGACAGATACTTTTCTCAGAGCAGCCGGGTGACGAAGAAAGAGTTTTGCAACAAACTTTCAGAGATCGAAAAAAGGCTTGATGCAGGAGCTAACACGTTCAAGCATATCAACATCTGCTTAATTACTACGTGCCTTATCTTGCTGAAGGTCTGCGAAGAGGTAGGGATAGACTGTGAAGATGTTAAAAAAATGATGATAGACAATGGTCTGGATTTGTAGGGGGTTATTATGAACTTCTCAAAAATAGAAAGATTTACTGCTAAGGAGTTCCCATCAAGACGTGAGATTAACTTAACGGATCCACAGTTGTTCTATATTTTAGACGCTTATGCAAAAGAATTAGATGCCCCTGTGTATCCTTCTCCTGCAAAAGGAGCTTTAGCCCGTACCATTGGGAGCAAAACATCAAGGCATTATGCTGTAGGCCGATTGTCAACGGCTGTAGATTTTTTCCCTGATTGCGATCCTCTCAAAGCGTTTTTGATAGCCTTGATGTTCTTCGGAGGCGTGGGTGTATATTTTTGATACGCATTATAAAGGCAAGCCATGGATAATGTTGCACGGGGACTTGAGAAATGTTATAACAATGTGGTGGAGAGAGGATCATAAATACCACAATGTTACAAGCTTGAATGACCTAAGATTTCTTATCGAAAAACTGAAAGGAGGATGGTGTGACAGGACTAAAACAGCTTGAACGATTTTTCATTGAGAACAAAACCGATAAACTCGGGTTTAGAGGGTATTGCCACGATTGCGGAAAGAAACACGTGGTTAATGTAGACGCCTCAGAAGACGGCAAGGTTTCTGTTGAGGGTGGAGCTGTATATTTCACGGATTCGGGGACTTTCATCAAGTGCGAAGATTGTTTCAAAAAAGATAATGTGCTGCGCAATTACAGGGAGATTGATGTATACTCCCGCATTGTAGGCTATATGCGTCCTGTGGATAACTGGAATATAGGCAAAAAGGAAGAGTGGAAAAACCGCAAGGTTGTTAAGGTGTCAAAGGGGGTGTAAGATGCTATGCGAAACGATTATTGCCAGGGACTTACCTGATGCATGGTTTCAATGTGTATACAGGCTACTTGAAACAGGGCATGAGTACATTATAGACAGGGGAAGTTATAAAGGCCAGAAACGCCTTGAGTTTGATTATATCACCATACATATCAAACACCCTTCCGCCAGACCATTATTGCCGGACATACCGCCTTCTTTGGGTATTCCTAATCCTGTTTCAGAGGGGTATCTTGAACAATACCTTCCATACCTTATGACATCTGCAAAACAGCCTGGTGAAGAGTATACGTACGGTCAATATCTTGAGCCACAGATTAACGAAGTTATACGCATGTACAGGGAGGAAGGGCATGGTACCAACCAGGCATACATGCTCGTAGGAGATCAACAGTCAATATATCTTGATAATCCTCCATGTCTGCGGGGAATAGACACCCGTATCAAGGATGGTAAACTGCATTTTTTTGTGTATTTCAGGTCATGGGACCTGTGGAATGGAGCGCCGGCCAACCTCGGCGCCATACAGATGTTAAAGGAATATATGGCATCTGAAATAGGTGTTGAAGATGGTGAGATCATTGCTGCAAGCAAGGGCCTACACCTGTATGATTATGTTTGGGAACTCGCAAAACTAAGGACGGGGAAAATTTAAAATGTCTAAATGCAGAGATTGTGAATGGTTTATCGACCTTAAACACGAGGACGAGAACGAGGTGTATGACGGTATTTGCTGTTGTCCTGATTTGAGGAAAGATACAAAAAGTGGAGCGCCTTATGCAAGCGCTAAAGGCGAGTGGGAAGCATGTACCTTTTTTGGAAAGGAGAAAGAAGAGTGTTTAAGCAAAAATCTTATTTTTTGTAAGGATTGCAATTGGTACGTTAAAGCCGGTAATGATAATTTTTGCTGTTGCCCAGAAACTTCTGCTATAAAGATTAACCCTGATTGGGAAAAGTGCGACTTTTTTGAGAGGAGAGATGATTATGAATATATTTAAAAAAACACCTATACTATTGATGCCTTTTTTGTCTTTCTTATGTTGGTTTCTGTTGTGTACGCTCAACCTCCTATGAAAACACATTCCCTTGTGTTCAAATGGGACAGGAACCCTGATGTTGATTCAAGGCAGGCCAAAACAACTGGATACAACATTTATTACAGCCATGATCCGGATGCGCTCTTGCCTGAGAATTTTGATTACGGCAAAGAAACATCCACCAGGATAAATCAAGAAGATATTCCTCAACCGGAAAGTGGGGACACCGTGACATATACCTATACAGATGTTCCTGCTGGAGATTATTACTTTGTGTGTACGGCGCACAACAAGCACGGAACAGAAAGTCCACCGTCTAATATAGTGCATAAATTTGTAGATTATAATGCTCCAGGAAGCCCGCAAGGGTTTAAGATATCTATCACAATAACCGTTAACCAAGAATAAGGAGTGTAGCAAATGGCAAATTGGGAAAGTATTTTCAATATGGTAGTACCGGCGGTAACCACTTTGGTCAAGATTGCCGAGGGATGGTTTAATACGCCCAAAAGCGGAAAACAGAAAAAGGAATTTGTGCACAAAGGTACAATGCAGATATTTAACGCTGCGGAACATCTGACTACTGGCGGGGCACATCACACTGTGGAAGTTCTTGAAAAACACCTGCCAGACTTGATTGATGCCACAGCAGGCGTTGTTTTTGCTGCCCAAGAGAAAAAGGAAGGCAAAACAGAAGATCCCCCAAACGAGAAATATTATTAAAAACTTGACAGCCTAAGAAATAGCTGTTAAAGTCAACTATACCTTGTTCCACTCTCCTTCCGCCTACCCGTGACAGTGCAGTTTCTCCTCCTTCTGCGCTGTCACGGGTTTTTTATTCCATCCTCAAAAAGAGATTTTTCTGTTTTGCTGTACGTTCTCCCTTTTCTCCTCAAAAACGGCTTGCCAGACGCAACGTACAGCAAATAAAACACTGTTCCCTATATCGCGCGTTATATACAAAAACCCTTACATTGCCTAAAAACGGCTTTTTCATGCGTCTGAGAGGGTTTTAGTGTTTTTAAAAAGGCGCTATTATATATTCTTTGCATTTTGCACAATGTTCTCCCATTGGAAATTTCTCACATTCATAGCAAGGAGACTTTTCATTTAATGTTTCTGTATAATAAGTGATCCATTCTTGTTCTTCTGTTGTTGGTGTCATAGTATAAGGGGCACTTGCTATAAATTGTATCCGCCATTTTTCTACTGCATGATTATATCCAGGTATATTTTCTTCTGCTTCGTGGAGAGACTGGTATCTGTTGATATTCATCCAACCAGTCCAAACATTATTGACTTTGACTTTTTGTTGGACTAAAAAAGGCTTATACAAACTTGATATGACTTTTTTGTGTTTCATATACTGCCCTCCTTCTTATCTCCTTACGCTTGATAAAATATCTTCCAACCTGTATATATTATCAGCTATATCTGAAAGAATAGCCTCAATTTCATCCCTCCTGTTTTCAAGCTCTTTGCATAATTGCAAGCTACTGCCATTGCCAGTAACAAACATATCTCTAATATTGCCATACTCCAAAATATCCTCTTCCTTAACAGCAACAAGACCGTTAATTACCTCTATTTTCATTTTGTGTTTCCTCTTTTCTTACATATTCCCAAAACCTTTTATTGCCCCCGTGCGAGGGGGCATATATTGGAAATATTTACTCAATAAGGATGCTCGTCACTTTCAATTCGTTCAACGATGAAATTATCTCCTCTTTTCCCAGCATCATAAGCCAGCCGCATCAAATCGGGGATTGTAAACACATCACTAAAATCTCTACCCATATTTGCATCTTCTGGTTCTCCATCGTAGAATCTTGCTTTTGTTTCACCATCAATTTTAACTACAAAAAACCCCTTATAATCATGTTCTTCCTCATATTTTTCGCTCGAAGCAATCACTGTTATTTTCATTTTCTTCTCCTTATCTTGTTTTTTATGGTTGTTGTTAAAAAACTGTTTTACACTTCAACTATTGTAACCCCTATATCATTTTTCCTCACCTCCTCCAACATTCCCCTATTGATGGTATTGCTCTTGCAATTCTTTGTCTGTTTGTTGGTCGATATTTTTTTCGTTTGTCATGATCTCCTCCTTATTACCCCCTCTCAAAAAATGGGCATTCCTCAGCCATTTTAAATCGGTCGCTTGTTTTTTGCCAAGATTTATACCTAAACTCTTTCCCATTGCCACTAAACCACATATATTTCTCGCATCTTATGCCGCCGAAAACTATTCTCTTGTTTGCCCACCATTGTCTAAATTTTGGAATAGCGGCATCCTTCAAATAGATAGTAGCACGGCAATGGATACAATCTTTGCAACTACGCATCTTCCTCCTCCCGTAATTTTTCGAAAAGTTCCCTGAACTCATCTGCAAGATAATGATTGTCATGCTCCTCTGCTATCTCCGCCGCATCTTCTAAAGTGTGTAGTGTAAAATGCTTTGCTACTGTACGATAGTGATAATCAACAATATCGATAATTGGGCAATCTATCCCATGAGCAATCAGCATTTCCGTTACATACTTGGCATGTGAATCAATCCTATTAGCAACTTTACGGATAAAACTATCCTGTGCATCATTTATGACATCTTTCCCCTGCATAGGGCATTCAGAACATGGGCAGGTAGCTTTTTCAAGCTCCTCTCCTGTCTTAGCAACATTTATCCTGCCACCTACACGGTTCAACAGCTCTTTATATTTTTCTTGCAATTTCTGAAGTTTTTTATCTTGGTCCATGTTATACCCCTCCTGATTTTTTGGAATTGTAATGAGTTTTTCTAAACCCTCAAGTGAATGCTCCATCAAAAATTATGACCATTTTGGCAACATTTTGCTTTGGTTACACGGCATAGCACCCTGCTGCACGCTACAATACCATTACATTACTTTACCTTACGCCACCACGCTATACTTTCACCAAACAACGCTTGACCATACTGTGCCTTTGCCTTACTTTAGCAACATTGCACCTTACGATACTTTTACTTAATAATGCTCTACCAAACCGCACGCAACGTTGCTTTCGCGTAACTACGCGAGACAACACCATTACCATACTCCACATTGCTATTACAAAAGCGTTACGGTAACATCGCCATACCGTGGCCAAACATCACATTACCCCCGCTATACGTTACATAATCATCGCTATACGTTTACGTTACAGCACCGTTACAAAACACCACCTTACAGGGCGTCACCTTTGCTTCACGCCACATAATTCCGCATTACTTTTGCTCCATTCTATAACATTGCTATGCCCTACCACTGCTTCACATCACGTCACGTTGCCATACCTTTGCACCACCCCACATTACTATACTGACCTTTGCTTTACTTCACGGGACCACGCACTACCTTTGCTTCACATCACCTTGCAGTTCCTTTGCACCACCGCACCTGGCCTCACTCCACCATTGCTTTACTCCACCGTACCGAGCTATACCTTTGCATTGCTGTACTTGGCTTTACCTTTGCTCTACTTCACATAACCATGCTTTACTTTTGCTACACAAAACCAAGCGCCATCTCACTTTTGCAAGATGTTGCTACACCCCACCATTGCTTTACCAAACGAAGCGTCACAACACCATCCGCTTTACCGTACCATATATTGCATCACCCTACCTCACCACTGCTACACTTAACACCACCGCTGCTGTACCAAACATCTCTCCACTCTACCACTACTGTACGACACTTCACTGCACCTTAACCTATCAGAACGGCGCTCTGCTTTGCCATCACTCCACTACTTCAAACTTCCCGTATCCTCCGGAACCTCTCCATTGGCCTAAGCCAACATATTGACCGTATCCGAGAATTTGCTTTACGGTCTCTTGCGATATTTTAGGATTTTTTAGAATACGGATTGTGAAATCAATCTCCGTGCCAGCATTTACGTAATCGCTACGGCACACCGTGACACGTGGGCCCATAGCGGTCATTGCTCTTAGCGGCCTTTCAAGATTCCCGTCCGGTTTATCCTTCCCTAGTGATATTCGTCTTGGCTCAACGAATACCAACAGGTCTATCCATTTTTTGTATGCAGGTATTTTCTTAATAATACCTGTCGCCATACAAACTTCACATGCACTTTTGAGAAAGCCTTTGATCATGTAGTTGTAAATGAATAGCCCGTTTTCATCCCTGTGAAACCCTGTCCAACCTCCTTCCTCTATTTCTTCTACCGTTTCTGTTTCCTGTTCCCCCGTTGCCGGATCGGGGGCTTTGCTGGCTATGAATCTTTTGTAAACTTCAGGGTCTTTTGGTACAGTACCCAATAAAGGTTCAATCAATCTGATTTTGATATTCAGCCTTTCTTCTATATCCAGTAAATTTTTCATCCTTTATTCCTCCTTTTTATCTTTCTCATAATTTTCCCAATACCACTCACCATGCCCCAGCAAAGAGCAAAATTCATTAAGACTTATTTCTTTTCTCCATTTTCGCCATGCAGATAGAAAAATTACAGGCTTATCTTTTGCTATCTTTGCTAAAATCTCCTCTTCTTTTTCTTTTGATTCTTTAGTCCAATCTACGCTCCAGCTTATATTGCTCTGTATTTCAACAATTTGTTCCCCTTCTTCATCAAAGGCCAGTGTGTTGCGGTTTGTAAATAAATAGATAGTTTTTATCATGCCCCCTCCTTTTAAGCGGGGCGACAACACCCCGCAGATTTAGATTACTGCTCCTCCTGTGTTTTATCCAATGTTTTCAGAAAATTCTTGAGCATGTTGTAAATGTCTCTCCCATCCGTCAGGTTCTTTATATCATTGGCATGCTCAGCATTGTAAACCATCAGAGCCTCATAATATTTGTCATAAGACCCTGTTTTTTGTTTTACCTCATCTTTTAACTGCGCCATAGAATCAAGATATGTTTTATACTTTGATTTTTTAGACTCTTGTTTTTGAGGTGTTGGCTTATCTGGTGTTTGTATTGATGCTGAAGGCTTCTCAGGCGTAGGCATTTTTTCTTTCTCTTTGCCGTGCTTATTCGTAGCATCGGCATCCTTTGTATCGTCAATAGCAAAGAGCCCATTTAAAGCGTATTTACGAGCATAAGAAGATGTTGCCCCTGATACTTGGGATTCATCCATCCCTTTTTTATGATCTGCTTCTCTTGCAAAAGCGGATACCTCTGTTATAAGTTTTCCGCTTTCATCAAATAAACCGGCAGTTGCTTTAATATAATATCTTTCACCGATTAAAATGGCCTCATCAGACAACAGCAAAGTTAAATCCCCTAACAAGGGTTTAACTGCTTCAAGAATATCTTCTGCGCTTCTAAATTTGTATTTCCCAAAAGCATTATATTGATTCTTCGGGACTTTTAGTTCTCTTTGAATTTTAGCAAGGCGTTTCATCCTCTCCTCCTTTAAATTCTCTTTTTAAGTTTTTTGTCTAAGTCGTATGCCTTTCTCAAAAGTTTAAACATCTCCCAGGCATCGCTAAGGTCTGTCCAAAAGTGGTGTGCAAAATCGGCATCTTCTTTTGAAAACCGACATAGATGGAAACCTCCTGTTAATGGTGCTTCTGGATGTTTTTCGTTCCACAAATGTGCATATGCTGCAATTTGTACTAAATAGCCTACATAAATACCTCCTGAAGTTTTTATATCACCGATAGCAAGACCAAGGTCTGATTGGAAAACGAGATCATTACACCCCCCATACTGATATTCTTCGCTAACAAGCTCTACTTCAGTATATGCCACTTCTAACTTGCTCATAGAAAACCAACGAATAAAATTTTTAAACCCTTGTCGTGCTTGTTCTCCTATTTTATCATCAGGAATATCGGGTAATTTTTTACCTTTCAAATATGCCTCTGCTAAAGCATGCGCCAACTTTCCAGCCTCTGCTGCTTCATCTCTTTTGTCGTATAAAGACTCTATCTCTCCTCTTTCAGCGGCTTTCCCTTGCTCAAACGCCCACCACAACAAGCCTCCCGAATCTTTAAATCTGTTCGTTATGGTTGTAACACTCGGGACTTTTTTACCTGCTTTGTTCCTATACCCTCCTTTTGGATGCGGCATAATCTCCTCCTTCAACTTGCGTAAATGTCATTATTCATCATAATGCCACCATACCCTGATGCGGTGTACAATTCTATATTCCTTTCTACGCCGTCAGGGCATTCCACAACAATTATAATACCCAAGCCTGCATTATAGTTATCCTTGATCTCTATAATCTTCCCCCCGATAAATTTCCTGGCCAACGATTCACGCCAGGCATCAATGTCGCTTAATAATGTCATGTTAACCCTCCTTATTGAGGCCTTTATCTTTCAATGCAAAAATAGGGGCGCAATAATCCATATGCAACTCCTTACATGAGATTTCCTCTGCCAATCCCTGGTCTACCAAGACCCACTTGATAAACCGATAAGGTTCGAACTCACAATATTCCTCTTGGTCTGGATATTGTTCAAGATATTGTTGCTTTATCTCCTCAACATCAATATCTTTCTGAGCTTTACATGTGGCCTTGATGCCATAATTAGAAAACTCCCCTATTGAAAACAGAAACAACTCACCCTTTTTGATTATATTTTTTGATTTTTTAGACATGTACTCTCCCCTCCTTTAGTTTATCAATAAAATCCGTAACCATCTTCCATATTGTATCCTTAGATATTTGCGGTGATTGCAGCTTAACTGTAAAGACACGCATATCCTCCTTTGCTTCTGTGCAAGAATTAGCTTTCAAGTAAACTTCAACTGCATCCATTTCCTCCCTTATAGCTATTTCCACAACGGTTTCTCTTTTGCATTGTGGCGGCTGTATTTTTGTTACATCGTTGCCATGGCAGGCAGACCAATAAACAGCAGAGGCTGTTTGCTCCCCATACTCTTGCTTTATTTGTTCAAGATTTTTCCCTTCAAAATTAAAAAAAGGTATTTGCTCATATATGGGCTTGGAAAACACATATTGCGGAAAAGGGAAGCATTTACCTACTTTTATTTCCATTTGCACCTCCTTTTTTTTAAAACGTTCCTTCCTTTTGTGAACAGATCGTACCATTCAAAATAAACGGTGTCAAGAAAAAAAACAGAAAAAATATTTTTTTTTGAAAAATATTTGACAAAGGGTTATCTTTGTTGTATTGTGTTCGCAAAATAACAGCGCAACATTAACCTGCAGATGGAGGAATTATGAAAGTAAAAACATATTTGAAACCAAAAGCCATAGCAGAAATGATGATAAAAAAAGGGATAGAGGATGAGACCCTCGCAGGAAGGTTAGGCATCCTGAGAGGATCGTTGTATACAACATACCTCAACAACACAAACGCTGTTTCCAAAAGGACAGCATCAAGGCTTGCAAAAGCTCTTGAGTGTGATCCTATGGAGATTGCAGACGTTGTTGTAGAAGATGAAAAAGGGGAGGGATAAATGGCAAGCGTAAACAAAGTAATACTGATAGGCAGGTTAGGGAAAGACCCCGATGTACGATATACCCAAAGTGGCACTGCAGTAGCGAATTTCAGCATTGCAACATCAGAGGAATGGAAAGACAAAAACACAGGGCGGAAACAGAGCAAGACCGAATGGCACAGAGTTGTTGCCTGGAGAAAACTTGCTGAACTATGCAATGAGTATCTCCAAAAGGGCAGTGAAGTATATGTCGAAGGCAGTCTCCAAACAAAAGAATGGGAGACTAACGACGGCCAGAAAAGGCGCACAACAGAGGTGCTCGCTCATAACATACAGTTTATAGGGGATAGGGGACAGGCAAAAAAAACAGAAACCGTAGCAGAAGATGATCTGCCTTTTTAAGGAGAGAGAACGATGACAGACACTATCATAGAAAATGCAATCATTATAAAAGCAGACATTCACCGTATTGTTAGCAAAGAAAGTGGTCTTAACCTTTCTTTGGGTTTTGATTACGGTATACATGAGAGGACAAAAGAGTTCCCCAAAATTATATACAGGAAAGTCCCCACATGGCGATGGATAATGCACTGTATGGAGGTAGCACATGCGAGCAAGTGGAGCGATATGAAAGGTAAAGCGGTGAAAGTAAAAATAAAGGGTGGAACGATTGAAGCCATAGGCGACATTATAGGGAACTGGAGCTGGCTTGATTTTAGTGAAAAAGAAGATGAGGTCTATCCCTAAAATGGAAACTGTAAACATAGAAAAATGGATCAAAGAGAACACGTTCCAGTGTCCTATGGGGCGTGTATCTCTACAACAATGCGAGGCTTTGAGGAAAAGGCGCAAGTTTGGGGAAGGCGGCTTTACTTCCTCCGCTGAAAAAGTAAAAGATATTTACATGCCCAAAGTATGCGAAAACTGTACCTTGTGGGAAACATTAAGCAAAAACAAAAACATAAAGGAGGTTGTTAAAGTGACAGATAAAAAAGAATTGGTAACATGCCAGGATTGCGGGAAAGAGTTTGAGCCGTACAAAAATGGTAACGGTACAGTGAGGAGGTTCTGCCCTGATTGTCTATCTTTGCATAGGAAAAAGGGCGCCTTGAAAAACAAAATAAAAAAAGCAGAAGATGATGGTTTTCTCTTCTCTATTAGCTTTAAATATTATCCAAGGCTGCCCGAACAACTCAAAAAAGCTGCAAACAAAAACATACGAAGTGTAGATCATCAGGCCTTAGCCTATATTATTAAAGGCCTGGAGGCAGATGGGTTTGATGTCGAGAGAGGGGAAAAGTAAATGAAAGAAAAATATGTTTGTAAAGGTTTGATTTTTAGGGCAAATGTATCTTGTTGCAGGACCAAACTTGGCATAGGTTTTTTTGTCCGACTTAATCTGCTGAAGCGGAAGTCCTGCCCAGGCTGTGATAGTTGCAGTGCGCTTTTTGAGGTTTTAGGAGAATTAGATAGGACTTTCCAGCCTATTGGTATTGAATTTGTGAAGGACGGGAAATTATATCAACTGCAATATTGTAATGTATGTCGTGATCCGGAAACGGGTATTGTAGATGATTACGATATATGTTTGCAAGAATATAGAGAGGATTACAATGGTGAAGATTGAAGATTTGAAGGTAAACACTGCATACAAAGGCAAAACAGGGAAAACTTTTATTTTGTTTAAACCTTTTGGCCTTAATGTTGAGTGTTTCTACTGCAAAGAGGGCTCTTATCATTTTGGCCGTGAATTTGTTGAGTATAGAAACGGAGAGGCTATGTTAGATATAGAGGAGACATAAACATGAGAACAGATTGGGACAAAGAAAAAGCATTGAAAGACAAGGTCGCACAAACAAGAGATGGCCGTTTTGTCAAAAATTTAGAAGAAGTTTTTATCGTAACCGGCAAAGAAAAGCGTAAAATTCTTGTCGGTGATTTAGCAACAAGAAAAGGAGATAAATCTTTCGTCGAAACAGGATGGTTTGAAGACGGCACGGGGTTAAAGAGAGAAGATGACCTTGTAAACCTTGATCAGCAAAAAAGCAGGTAACAAAGGAGATATAACATGGACATGACAGATGTAAGAAAAGCCTTGTGGAGAGCATATAAAAAATTAGAGATAGAAGAAAAAAAAATAATTATAGAAAAGGACTATTGCGAATTGCAGTATCCGTCCTTTGAGAAGACAGCCTACAACAAAGAAAGCTATCTCCAACCAAATTGTATTTTAATATACAGCCCTATTCTTTTCCCAAACGGGCCATGTCATATCGAAAAAGGAGACGAAGAGTACAAAATAACCCGTTTTTACTGGCAAGCTCCTGATATATTCAAAAAGGCTGTAGACCTTATAAATTCATGGGCAGGTGATTTAAAAGAGGAGTGAAAAAGGAAGTTTAGCAATGGCAATACGCATGATATGCCCTAATTGCGGCAACATAGGCAGACCAAAAACAGTGACTAAAGGGAGCATTTTAAGGGAGGAAAGATTATGTTGAAGGATATCGCAGTAATTCCGTTATATATAGGTTTATTGGAAATAACTGATAGTAAGAAAAATATGACATGGAAAGAGCAAGTTTATATAGGTCTTGATTATATAAAGGCAACCACCATAACTTTTGGAGCAGCTAAAGACCGATTTTGCGGCTTTAGCAATACAACTGGATTGAAAGCATTTATACAGTATTATCATATTCGGGCTGATGGCAGGATTGAACTTATTAATGAAAGAATTATTTTAAAAACATTAGAGAACTCTGTACGGGAGCAATTAGCAGAATATGCTCATGATGCTTGGACAAGATGGATGGAACATTTGTTTAGCAAAACGATCCCATATAAACCTGGAGAAGTGCAAGCAACAGAAGGAGCAGTTATCATCCCAAAATGGGCAGTTGAGCGATGGGAAAGACAAGTGGACACAAAATATAAAGACTTGCCAGAAGATGAAAAAGAGAGTGACCGCCAAGAAGCAGATAAAATTACAGAAATAGTTAAAGATGTATAACATAACAAAAAAAGTGTTTGGCTGTAAATGTAGCCAGACACTACTAAAAAGGGGTTGACGATGGACAATAAAAATAGTAACATGGTGAATGTGGATAAAACTACCATGAAAGTATGGAAAAGCACAAGGAAGAAACTAAAGATTTTGGCCGCCTCGTTGGATATGCCTATGACAAGGCTTATAGACAATTTGGTATCGGAGGCGCTTGAATCTTTAGAAGATGAAAAACAACAGGAGTCATATAATGCAAAAACAAACCAAGGATCCTGAAAAACTAAAAAGGGCAGTTATCAAAGAAGAATTTGTTGCTATAACTAATAATTTTGTTGACGCTGTCATTCTGAACCAGTTCCTTTATTGGACCGAAAGGGTTAAGGATTTAGGCGAGCTTATAGAAGAAGAAAAGAAAAGAGAGTCGTCAAGCAATATAGAAGCCAACATCTATAACGACGACAGTTTTGAACATGGATGGTTTTACAAATCGGCAAAACAGTTAAATGAAGAAACAATGCTTGGGATGGGAAACTCCGCTATTAACAAACATATAAAGACACTGGTAGATAAAGGGTTTGTTAAAAGGAGACGTAACGAAAAATATAAATGGGACAGAACGTGGCAATACAGGGTAGACATAAACAAGGTTGCTATAGAAGTAGAAA